>Ga0209643_1002399_pt1 | contig 12304 bp, 12 predicted proteins | sample AutmiccBRH37_all_FD_187383 | JGI IMG/M metagenome (GOLD analysis project Ga0209643, IMG submission 187383) | Deep subsurface microbial communities from Mt. Terri, Switzerland - Autotrophic microbial communities BRH/37_all (SPAdes) (version 2) | ecosystem: Environmental > Aquatic > Deep... | reverse complement strand
TGAAGAAAGCCGTGATGAAATAGCTCAAGCATTGATGGGAGCAGATATGGTATTTGTAGCTGCAGGTATGGGCGGAGGAACAGGAACCGGTGCGGCTCCGGTGGTAGCCGAGATTGCTAAGGAAATTGGGGCACTCACAGTTGGAGTGGTCACGAGACCTTTTTCTTTCGAAGGTAGAAAAAGAGCGATGCAGGCTGAAAGAGGGATTCTGGAACTTAAAGATAAGGTTGATACCCTTATTACCATACCTAATGATAGGCTGCTTCAGGTGGTAGATAAACACACTACAGTCCAGGAGGCTTTTAAAATAGCCGATGATGTTTTGCTTCAGGGAGTACAAGGGATATCTAACCTAATAACTATACCTGGTTTAATTAACTTGGACTTTGCTGATGTAAAAACAATTATGGCTGACACGGGTTCTGCTCTGATGGGGATTGGACAGGCTGCTGGTGAGAACAGAGCGATTGAAGCTGCTAAGAGAGCGATCTCTAGCCCTCTTCTTGAGACTTCTATTGAGGGTGCTAAAGGAGTGTTATTAAACATTACTGGCGGACCTAATCTTACCCTCTTAGAAGTAAATGAAGCCTCGGAGGTTGTAGGTGATGCTGCCGATCAAGAGGCTAATATTATTTTCGGTGCGGTAATTGATGAAAGTCTTAAGGATGACCTTAGGGTTACGGTTATAGCTACCGGATTTGAACAAAGAAATAATATTTTCAAAAAGACTAAGACCACCAATCAAGTTGAATCTTTAGGAAACAAAGGTGGAGACCTTTTTCAAGACGTCGTTGACATCCCTAACTTCTTGAAATATCGAAGACAATAAGTTAGAGAAATCAATATGCATGTTGCCTGAAAAGTACCGGCCAAGAGCCGGTACTTTTTTATGTGCCACAAAAAACAAAGATACAACATAATGCTTTTAATCTTTTCCAAAAAATCGGTGTTCCAGCTATCTTAAAGCGACAGGATTCATATGACATGCAGGGTATAATTTGAGAATGAGAATTAGATAGATTTGAAAGGATTAACAGGTATGATTTACCTGGATATCACCCTAATAATTAATGCAGTGATGGATGCTTTTCTGCTCTTATTTACTGCCCATCTGTTGCGTAGAAAAGTATATCCTCTCAATCTTTGCGCAGGGGTAGTTATCGGTAGCTTACCTATTTTTGTAATAATATTCCAATATCCAATCCTTACGTTAATTTCTAAGGTACTCGTCCCTATAGGGATGGTAGCAATAACTTTAAGGAGTAAGAATTTTTGGGATTTAGCTAAAGGAATATTATATTTTAGCCTCTTGGCTGCTATCTGTGGCGGACTGTTTTATGCACTCTTAGGTTGGCTTGGTATCTCAGGAATCAATAGTTTTTATACATTTTGGATTTTACCCTTAGCTTCCCTGATATTAATTGGTGGCTATAGAATATGGGAAAAATCATCTAAGAATAATCAATTCCTTGACAGCGTGATTTTTGATGCAGAGATTTCCTTTGAAGAAGGTAAGTCCCTTACTATTAAAGCACTTCTAGATACGGGGAATGACTTACGAGATCCCTTAACAGGAGCACCTGTCATGCTCTTGGAAGAACGAACCGCACGAGAGATATTACCAGAGAAAATCTTAGAATTCCTTCAACTTCCATGGAAGGAGAACCCTAATCCATGGTCTATTCTCTGGAAAAGTGATGAATATTATTTGCAAAAGATAGTATTCATCTCAGCTAAGGGAGTAAATGGTCAAAGCTGGCTACTAGGTATTCGTCTTGGTAAAGTTAAAATTAGTCAAGGGGGAAGTATATGGGAAGAACAACCGATTACAGTGGCTCTTGTAGAACAGGTACTTAATAGTGAACATAGGTTCCAAGCACTATTACACCCTGAACAAATCCAGAAACCTGTCAACAAGGAGGAGATAGCCTCATGAGTGAATTTAAAAAGCTTACCTACATAATAAAAAAAATAATTTCGTTTCTACTCCTAAAATTCTATAGAGTAAGAGAAATCTTTTATGTAGGCAGTAGTGAAGCACTGCCACCGCCTTTAAGTCTTGATGAAGAAGAGTTCTTAATTAATCGCCTGGAGCACGGTGATTATTCGGTCAAAGACACTTTGATAGAACGCAATCTTCGACTCGTTGTATATATTTCTCGCAAGTTTGAGAACACTGGAATCGGGATTGAAGATTTGGTCTCCATCGGAACAATTGGCCTTATAAAGGCTGTGAACACTTTTGATCCTGTCAAGAAAATTAAACTGGCAACTTATGCTTCACGCTGTATCGAGAATGAAATACTTATGTATTTACGCAGGAATAATAAGATTAGATCAGAAGTTTCTTTGGATGAACCCTTGAATATTGATTGGGATGGTAATGAACTCCTGCTTTCTGATGTGCTGGGGACTGAGAATGATATTATTTCTAGACCAATTGAGGAAGAGGTAGATAGACAACTTTTATCCCAGGCTATGGCTAATCTTACTGATAGAGAAAAACTGATAATGGAATTAAGATTCGGGATGGGCGGGGTAGACGAAAAAACCCAAAAAGAAGTTGCCGATCGTTTAGGGATTTCTCAATCATACATCTCCAGGTTAGAAAAGAGGATTATTAGGCGCTTAAGGAAAGAATTTGTTCGCTTAGAATAAGCAAAAGATCCAATATTGGAATAACTTGTCTTGAGACAGGGAATACTCTCCAGAGAAACAACCACATGGAGGGTATTTCACAATGGTATTAAACAAAGTAGAGATATGTGGAGTTAACACTTCCAAGCTACCCGTCTTAAGTGGTACTAAGATGAAACAATTATTCATAACACTTCAAGCTGGTGAGTTAAGTGCCAGAGAAGAACTTGTGAGAGGAAATCTTCGTTTGGTTCTAAGTGTGATTCAGAGGTTTAGTAACAGAGGAGAACATGTAGATGATCTGTTCCAAGTAGGTTGTATAGGTCTGATGAAGGCTATAGACAATTTTGATTTGGGACAGAATGTTAAGTTCTCTACTTATGCGGTTCCTATGATAATCGGAGAGATAAGACGTTATTTACGAGATAATAATCCTATCAGGGTTAGCAGATCCCTGCGAGATATTGCTTATAAAGCACTGCAAATCAGAGATAAACTAGCTGTAGAGTGCTCACGTGAACCAACTATTACTGAGATTGCTGCTAAACTTGAAATTCCTCATGAAGATGTAATATTTGCCTTGGATGCTATTCAGGAGCCTGTTTCTTTATTTGAACCCATTTATCATGATGGTGGAGATCCCATCTTCGTTATGGACCAGATAGGGGATGATAAGCAATCTGATAAATTATGGCTGGAGTCAATCGCTATCCACGAAGGAATGGGTAAATTAGGGGAACGGGAGAAAAAGATTGTTTCTTTAAGATTTTTCCAAGGAAAGACCCAGATGGAAGTAGCTGAAGAAATTGGTATCTCCCAGGCCCAAGTCTCTCGCCTAGAGAAGGCAGCTCTCAAGCACATGCGCAAACACGTGTAAGTGATGCAAAGTCAGAGATTAACATTTTAGATATTCGTACATTGCATATCTAATTACCTATAAAAATCTGACGGATAGATTCATTATTATCAGACCTCCTCATATTATGTAGGGAGAGGAGGTCTTTACTATGAGAGTCTCCGAATTACGGTTACTGGATATTATCAACATCGAGGATGGAAGACGCTTAGGTCCAATGATTGACTTAGATCTTGATCTGGAGAAGGGCTTTATAAAAGGGATAGTAATTCTCGTAGCTTCAAGAGGTAAAGGTTTCTTTGGTGGCGGAAGAGATAATGATGTATTCATACCTTGGGATAAGGTGATAAAGATTGGGGTAGATGTCATCCTGGTTGATGGCAGAGAAATTAAACTTTGATTAATTTTCGGTTAATATTAAAAAAAAAATTAGTTTTTACGATATTATAAATATAATAGAGATAAAAACTAGTTTTTATGATATTAATAGATAAGAATATTACTTTAGTAACAATCTCAAATGAGGTAGGCTTAATGAAATGGACTTGGAAAACGGGTAAGAAGCTTTTATACTTAACAATCCCTGAATGGTTGGAGCAAGGAGTCACAGTAGGATTCTCTACCAGAGGAGGAGGGGAAAGCAAAGAACCTTACTTAGCTCTAAATTTGGCTTTGCATGTAAATGATAATGAAGAAGATGTTCTCAGAAATAGAAATATTTTTCTTGCAGAATTTGATATGGAAAGCGAAAATTGTGTTACAGCCCAACAGGTACATGGAACAGAAATAAATATAGTGCTGAATAAGGATAAGGGCCGTGGGATGAAAGACATAGCTACGGCTTTTTCTCAATGTGATGGCTTGCTTACTCAAGAGAGTATAGGTATGCTAAGTTTTTATGCAGATTGTGTACCTCTTTATTTCTTCAACCCAGAGATTGGGATTGTAGGGATTGCCCATGCTGGCTGGAAGGGTACAGCTAACAAGATTGCCTCTAAGGCCATCCAGGAAATCAAATTAGCCGGAGGATTAGTTGAGGACACTCTAGTAGGGATTGGACCTTGTATAAAAGAATGCTGTTACGAGGTAGATGTTAATGTAGCTTCATTTTTTAAGAGCTTTCATAACCCTCACATCTTGCAACAACACCAAGATAAATATAAATTGAATTTGGCTGAAGCGAATAAAGAAGTGCTTATTTCTGAAGGTGTACCTAATGAAAACATCGTAATTTCTGATCTTTGCACAGCCTGTAATCCTAACTTATTCTTCTCTTATAGAAGAGATGGGCTCACAGGGAGGATGGGAGCGTTTATTCGGAAGAGGAAGGAGTTTTAAAGATGGAATCTATCCTTATAGTCGATGATGAGGTCGCTATTAGAGAATTGCTGAAATACAATCTGGAAAAAGAAGGGTATAAAACTACCAGTGCCGCAGATGGGGAACAAGCTCTAAACTTTATGAATAAAAACAAATATGATCTTGTTATTCTTGATTTGATGCTTCCAGGAATAAATGGCTTGGAAGTATGTCGTAAGATGCGTCAGGATCCTTCTTTAGCTAGGATTCCCATAATAATGTTAACAGCCAAAGGAGAAGAGATAGATAAAGTAGTCGGACTGGAATTAGGTGCTGACGATTATGTCACCAAGCCCTTTGGAGTCAGAGAATTAATTGCACGTATCAAAGTTCGATTACGAAGGACAAGCCTTGATCAAGACGAAAATATTATTGTTAAAGGAGATTTAGTTATCGACTTGAACTCATTTAGCATCAGAGTAAGAGATGAGGAAGTAGATTTCACACCCAAAGAATTTGAACTGTTACGTTTATTGGCTACTCATCCTGGAAAAGTTTATAACAGGGACGACTTACTGGAAAAAATATGGGGATATGAATATCCTGGGGATACGCGTACAGTGGATGTCCATGTCCGACATTTACGTCAAAAGATTGAAAAGGATCCTTCTAATCCGGAATACATAGAGACCTTACGAGGAATTGGATATAGGTTCCAAGGAAAGTCATTATGAATATCAGAGCCAAATTAACTATTATTGCTATTCTTTTAGCAAGTGCGTCTTTTGTTCTCTTTTATCTAATTAATAGATACGAGTTAACTGGAGTGTATTATGGCTGGGAACTCCTCATTCCTCTTGTCCTTTTTTCGGGGATGATAATGTATCTATACGCAGATAAACTTGCTAAGAGGATGGATGGTATCAACACCAAAATAGGAATGATCGTCAAAGGTCATTATAAGTTTGAGATTTCTCCTTTAGAAAAAGATGAACTGGGGAAAATCGAAAATGAGTTAAACCAATTAGCTAAACACAACCAAGGAATAATCAAGAGGGAGAAACAAGAGGCTATTACGATTCAAACCATTCTTTCAGGCATTAAAGAAGGAGTAATCCTGCTTGATCGCCTAGGAAAAATAATTCTAGTTAACTCCGCCATCGAAGAGATGTTTGGGAGAAATCAAAAGATGCTTGAGAATAAACCTCTAATGAGCTTATTAAGAAACCATGACTTGGAATTATTAATTGAATCAGCACTTAAGGACAAACAGAAAAGTAAGCTTGAGCTACCCTTTCGTGAAAGAATCTTTAGCGTTTGGGTAAGTGTACTTGATGAGGAGGATTTTGCAGTAAGGTCAGTACTTGTTTTTCGGGATGTCACGGAATTACGTAGGTTAGAAAGGCTAAGAACAGAGTTCGTAGCGAATGTTTCTCACGAACTTATGACTCCTCTTACTTCGATAAAAGGTTTTGTCGAAACTTTGATAGATGGTGCAGGGGATGATAAGGAAGTCAGAGATCGGTTTTTGAAAGTTATTCAAAAGGAGAGTCTTCGGCTTCAAGGAATCATTGATGATCTGCTAGCCTTGTCAAGGATTGAGAGTAAACCACAGAAGGAATCAAAGAATAGATCAAAGCGTTTTAGTTTTGTCCAGAATGCTTATGAAAAGATAAAACCGGTGATTGAATCTTATGCTCAGGCCAAAGGGTTAAATATAGAAGTTCAAATACCTGCTGATTTACCATATGTATTCATCAGCGAAGATCTCTTAAGTCAAGTATTGCTTAATTTAATGGAAAATGCGATTAAATATACCTCAGAAGGCCAGATTAAGTTAAATTGTTTAGCAGGAGAAAAGAATGTTATAGTAGAAATAAGTGATACTGGCTGTGGAATTCCTCAAGAGAGCCAGGCTAGAATATTTGAAAGATTTTACAGAGTAGATAAAGCCCGTTCCCGAGATATTGGGGGTACAGGGTTAGGACTAAGCATTGTTAAACATATCATTGAGGGTAGCGGAGGGAGTATAGAAGTTTCTTCAGAAATAGGTGAAGGGACTACCTTTAGATGCTATTTACCATGCACTTTGGAGGTATCTTAGAATTAATGCCTAAGACAGCAAGGAGAAGACCAAGCTTTTTAGTGATATTAGGAATACTATTTTTTCTAGTCTTAATTTTATGGAATTTTAGGGCTAATATATTTTTTGGCGGATATGATATAGTAGCTGCCCAACAAGGATTAGTTAAACACGAGAAAATTGTTGAGGTTGTTTTTGCTAATACAGAGTCTGTCTTGACCGCACCGGCCGAGGGTCAAGTAATCCTTCCTCAAGAGGAAGGACGTAGGTTTGCTCGTGGAGAAGTAATCGCCAAAATAATACCCACTGGAGTTGATCATGGCGATACGAAAGAAGAGATCACTTTGCAGGCACCGAATGCTGGTTTGTTTTATGCAAGTTATGATAATTTGGAACATATTATTACGCCTGAAAACTTGATGAATATGGACTTAAATGGGCTGCTTACCCAGATTTCAAATACCGTTACTTTTTCTATAGATCAAAATGTTCCAGTCAGTAAACATTCCCCTATAGGTAAAATAGTAAATAATCTTTATCCAACTTGGATGTTTGTACATCTTGACAATAGTGCGGAGATGGTTAAGGATGATACAATAAGAGTTATTGTTGGAGATTATGAATATAATGGAACGGTTATGAAGGTTGTTCAGCAACCCCAAGGAGCAATAATTAGGTTTACCCAATATGTTAGAGGTTCAACAGAAGCGCGAACCGGAGCTGTTACTTGGATTGTTAAATCTCCGACTAGAGGTATGGTTGTTCCATCCAGTGCCCTTGCTATTCAAGGTGAAGAGCAAGGTGTCTATGTGGCTGAAGAAGGGTTGATTCGTTTTAGGTCAGTTAAAGTTTTGGATGACAATGGAACTTTTGCTAATGTTCAGGGAATTCGTGAAGGTGATAAAGTCATAAGTAATCCTAAGCAAAAAGTATAAATTAAACCTTTATCAGAGAGATTTTGTTATATTCACTGTTAATGTGTCATAGATGCGGGATATTTCATATAAATAAATTTTGCTAAAGCAGGTAATTAAGGTAAAATGTAGAAGATAATAGTGACACAGGAGTAAATAATGAACGTCGAAACAAATATTAAAGATGTATTGATACGAATAAAAGCAGCAGCGGAAAGAACCGACCGCGAAGCCAGTAATATTCAACTTGTTGTTGTTTCCAAAAATGTATCTTTGGAAAAAATAGAAGAAGCTTATAAAGCAGGGCAGAAAAACTTTGGAGAGAATAGAGTTCAGGAATGGATGCAAAAGCATAGCTTGCTGCCCGGAAATTGTGAGTGGCATATTATTGGCAGGTTGCAAACAAATAAGATCAAATATTTAAATGAAAGAGTTACTCTTATCCATTCGCTTGACAGGTTTTCCTTGTTAGAGAAGCTAAATAGTGAGGGAGAAAAAAACCAAATTATTTGGCCGACCTTAGTCCAGGTTAATGTTGCGCGAGATCAGGCTAAAGCAGGATTAGAAATAGAAGAGGTTAAAGATTTCTTATTGTCAGCAAAAGACTTTCCATACGTCAGAGTTTCAGGACTAATGACCATAGGTGCGCTCAAAGCTGAACCAGAAGAAACAAGAGGTTATTTCAGAAAACTCCGCGAGCTTAGAGATAATCTACTCCGACAGGGAGTAGGGAATGAGGAAGAGCTGAAACACCTCTCTATGGGGATGAGCCAAGATTATGAACTAGCTGTTGAAGAAGGTGCAACTATAGTGCGAATAGGCAGCAAAATATTTGGGTAATGTTATCTCTACAAACTAAATAGATACGGGGGGAGAAAATTGGCTGGATTGTTCGATAAGTTTATTGGAATTATGGGTTTCGGTGATGATGAAAATGAAGAAGAATATGGAAACAACGAATTAGAAGAAGCTTATACCCCAAGAGGAGAAAACTACCGAAACAATAGGGAGGATGTCCTAAGAGAACCTCTGCCTAAAGAAAACTTCTCTAGGGACTTGGCGTTTAGAGAGAATTCCTCCAAAAAGAAATCAGCCTCTGTTGTGAGTATTCATACTCAGAAACAAGTAAGGGTAATAGTAGTAGAACCAGTGTCTTTCGAAGAAGCACAGGGGATTGCCGAACATTTGAAAGCAAGAAAATCAGTTATTCTTAATCTGGAAAAAACCGGGGAAAATCTCTGTCAGAGAATAGTAGATTTTATTAGCGGGACAACCTATGCTTTAGGCGGAAATATGCAAAAAGTGGGTAACGGAATATTTTTGTTTGTTCCTAACAATGTTGATATCAGTGGTGAACTGAATTTCAGAACGAACGAGAGAGATATTCTCTGGCCAAAAATTAATAATTAATTACATACATCTAGGGAGGTAATGAAGATTTCTACAATAATGTATATCTATCGTGTAGCAGATATGGTAATAATGATTTTACAGTGGTTGATTATTATCCGCAGTATTTTATCTTGGTTCCCTCATTCTACTGGTAATTTTATTATCAGAACAATTTACGAGATAACTGAACCTATACTTAGACCTTTTAGATCGATACGTATCGGTGGCATGATTGACTTCTCACCATTGTTTGCCATCCTGGCACTTATTCTTTTCAGGTCGTTTGTTCTTGGTCCATTATTTGGCGGCATCGCGAGTCTCTTATACTAGGACATGTTTAACCGTAATAGCATCGGTTATTGGACCGATAAAGATAAAAGGATGGAAGCAGCTCATCTGCTTGATCTTTGTAACAGTGTTGTTGAGAGTAAAGAGAGAATGGTGACACCATTTTTATCTCTTGGGATATCCTCTTGGCTAAAAGATGTACTTCAGGGAAGTTCAGTTAATTTTTTGGCGTGGGGTGGATTTGAAAACTCGGAAAGAGTTAGATTTGTACTAACAACGGAGCCAGAAAACCTTTATTGTGAACAGGCTCAGATTGTTCTTCTTCAGGCAATCTCCAGTGAAAAGACAAAGAAGCTTGGTCATCGAAGCATTTTAGGGTCATTAATGTCACTTGGCTTGGAAAGGGAAGTAATTGGTGATATCCGTCAAAGTGAAGAGGGATTTATAATCGCTGTTACTGATCAGATTAAGCAATATATCTTACAAAACTGGCATAGTGCAGGATCAGAAAAAATTAACGTAGAGATTTGTAAGGAAGCTGTAAATATACTACCTGTCTCAGGAGTAGAGAAAAGGATAATATCAGCTTCTTTTCGTTTAGATGCTTTAGTGGCTGCCAGTTTTGGACTCTCCAGAGGTTTAGTTCAAGAGAAGATTAGACAGGTGACTATCTTACTTAATGGACTAACCGCTCTTAAGCCGGATGCAGAAGTAAAGGTTGGAGATATTCTTTCCTGTAGGGGAGAAGGTAAAATAAAAATCTTAGATCAGGATGGGCAAACTCGCAAAGGAAAAAACGCTTGGAGGATATTTGTATATACTGACAATTAAAAGATGGACTTTTCTTTTCTATCAACTTTATATATAATACTAATATGGTTTTATGAAAAGTATATTGGTTTAATATTATGATGAGGAAGATATCTGCCTTAAAACTCTTAACAGCGAACAGGATGCGGTGGAAGCCTGGAAGTGTATGGTAGAATATTATCACCTCGGAGTGATTTGCTGAACAGTAGAATATCAAACCCATGGTATTCTCATAGTAGGCCGATCCGGTTAGTTCCCGTTAAAAAACTAAAAGTGGTTTAATGCATATCTCAACTACGAAGAGAATTCATTAAACAATGAAGGTGGTACCGCGATTAATATTCGTCCTTAAACATAAGGGCGTTTTTTTGACGTCCACGGATGGACTAATGCCGCGGTGCCATGGATGGCAAGGAGCGGCAAGTCCACGGATGGACTAATGCCGCGGTGCCATGGATGGCAAGGAGCGGCAAGTCCACGGATGGACTAATGCCGTGGTGCCATGGATGGCAAGGAGCGGCAAGTCCACGGATGGACAAATGCCGCGACGATCATGGAGGATCTAGTGTCGCTGTAACCATGGATGCAGACATTCATGATGGATAAGGTTCGCTTTTAGTAAATTCGGCTATATTACTGTTAGGAGGTATTATTATGGATTATCGTGATACTTTAAATTTACCCCAGACAGATTTTCCGATGAGGGGGAACCTTCCTCAGAGGGAACCTGAGATTCTGGAAAAATGGGAAAAAGCGGAGATATACAAGCAAGTTCAACAGTCTCGTAAAGGAAGGGAAAAGTTCATTCTTCATGATGGACCTCCCTATGCCAATGGTGATATCCATCTTGGTCACGCCTTAAACAAAGTTTTAAAGGATATTATCGTAAGATACAAGACTATGGCTGGTTATGATTCTCCTTATGTGCCGGGCTGGGATACCCATGGACTCCCTATTGAGCAACAGGTAATTAAAAAGTTGGGTCTTAACCGACATGCAGTATCAATTCTGGAGTTCAGAGCAAAGTGCAAAGAATATGCTCAAGAATATGTAGAAATCCAAAAAGAGCAGTTTAAAAGACTGGGGATAAGAGGGGACTGGGATCATCCCTATCTAACTCTCCAGAAAGAATACGAAGCTGAACAGATTGGTGTATTCGGGGAGATGGCCAAAAAAGGTTATATCTATAAAGGGCTTAAACCAGTTTATTGGTGTCCTACTTGTGAAACAGCTCTGGCTGAAGCTGAAATAGATTATGCTGACAAAAAATCTTCGGCAATCTTTGTCAAATTTCCAGTGAAAGATGATAAGGGTCTGTTCGACAAAGAAAACAGTTACTTGGTAATTTGGACAACAACTCCTTGGACGATTCCCGCTAACTTAGCAATCTCAGTCCATCCTGAATTCACCTATGTCTTGGTTAAAAAAGAAGACGATTATGTTGTAGTTGCCAAAGAAATGATTCCATCCCTGGAAAAACTGTGGGGAAGTGAGCTGGAAGTAGAGAAATCATTTACTGGTAAACAGTTAGAGGGAATAATCTGTAAACATCCTCTCTTTGACAGGGATTCCGTAGTCATATGCGGCGAACACGTAACACTTGAACAGGGAACAGGTTGTGTCCACACTGCTCCAGGTCATGGAGTGGACGACTTCCTTGTTGGGAAACAATATGGTTTACCCGTTTTATGTCCGGTAGATCACCAAGGGAGATTCACCGCTGAGGTAGAACCTTACGTTGGCATGAAAGTAGATGCTGCTAATGAGCACATCCTTAAAGACTTGGATTCAGCTGGGTTACTTGTCCATACCGATAAGATTAAGCACAGTTATCCCCATTGCTGGCGTTGTAAACAACCAATTATTTTCAGAGCAACGGAACAGTGGTTTGCTTCTATCGATGGTTTCCGTCAGGCTGCTTTAGATGAGATAGAAAAAGTCAAATGGATTCCTCACTGGGGCAAAGATAGAATTTATAGCATGATCGCCGAAAGAGGAGACTGGTGTATATCGAGACAAAGAACT
>Ga0209643_1002397_pt1 | contig 12310 bp, 11 predicted proteins | sample AutmiccBRH37_all_FD_187383 | JGI IMG/M metagenome (GOLD analysis project Ga0209643, IMG submission 187383) | Deep subsurface microbial communities from Mt. Terri, Switzerland - Autotrophic microbial communities BRH/37_all (SPAdes) (version 2) | ecosystem: Environmental > Aquatic > Deep... | reverse complement strand
GATTAATTGGGTCCAGTTCATTTTCTGCTTTAGCTTTTAAAGCTTTTTCTCTGATTTCTGGGGATATTTTTTCTGGGTGAAGCATCTCTTCATAAGTTGGACCAAAAGGAATCTTTTGTTTAGACATGAAAATCTCCTCCTATTAAAATGCTTTTTTATTATTTAATAAATACTGATGTCGGCAAGTTACCTTTTTGGCTAATATACTTTAATTAGTTAGTAACTAATTAAACTTTATAATTATCCCATAAATAATACTGCTGAACATAAATTCAACAGTATTAAGAGGAGGAGGTAATTATCTATATTGCCTTTTAAAACTTATTCCACCTCATAAAGAGGTTGCTGTGAATGTCAAACTGGTTAGGTTTATAATATCATTTAAGCATATAGGTTACTTACATAATACTACCTTCTATAATTTCTTAAATCCCAGGTCCATAAATCATCCGTGGAATAAATAGAGACACATCCGGTAGATATGTTATTATCAACAATGCCACTAAGCTAATTAATACAAACGGTATAACACCTCTAATGATGTTTATCATGCTTTCACCCGTGGCCATTTGAGCTACAAAGAGATTTAATCCAAATGGCGGGGTGAACATCCCAATTGCAGCATTTGCCACCATAATAACTCCTAGATGAACGGGGTTAATACCTAGCTGCATGGCCAAAGGATAAACTAACGGTGCTATAATAATGATAGCAGATGAACCATCGATAAACATCCCTGCGATTACCAGAATCACGTTAATCATCATCAAGAAAGCGATCGGACCAAGTTTAGCATCTACAATGAACTGGGCAAGATTATGAGGTACCTGTCCAACAGTCAGAATCCAGGCAAATACGGACGCTGCCGCCAGTAAAATCATAACTTGGGCAGTAGATTCAGCAGAAGCAACACAGGTTTTGAACAAAGATCTTAAGTCCATTTCCTTATAAATGAACATACTGACAAAGATGGCATAGACCGCAGCAATTCCTGATGCTTCAGTAGGAGTAAAAATGCCCAAGTAAATTCCACCCATAATAATTATCGGAATCCCCAAAGCCCAACTGGCCTCTTTAGTAGCCTTAACTTTATCGGCATAAGTTGCTTTTTGGTCAACAGGAACCCCTGTTTTATGGGCATACCAATAACAATAGAGCAAGTACAACACTCCATAAAGTATACCAGCCCCTAGTCCGGCCATAAATAGGGCACCAACAGAAACACCAGTAACAGCACCGTAAATAATGGCACTAATGCTAGGAGGAATTAGCAAAGCAACTGAACCGCTGGAACTAATTAAGCCAACCGAAAAACCTCCACTATATTGTTTCTTTTTTAACGCGGGATACATTAACCCACCGATAGCTACAACTGTTGCAGGGGATGATCCTGATACTGCACCGAAAAACATACAGGCTACTTCCGTAGTAAGGGCTAGCCCACCTTTAAAACCGCCCACTAAAGTATGGGCCCAATTAAGGATTCTGGTAGCTATTCCCCCAACTTTCATAACATTGGCTCCCAAAATAAAGAAAGGGATTGACATTAGTGCAAACTTATCGATACCGCCAAACATTCTTTGAACCACAACTGTCAGAGGCATATCAGTATATAAGACAAATGACAAAAGGGCAGATAAACATAACGCAATAAAAACCGGCGAACTCAAAAACAACAAGGCAAAAAGTATAATAAACAACATTGTGATCATCAATGCTACCTCCTATAGTCTCAAAATGTCTACTGAGCCATCTTCTCTAACCATCTCAACCCCAAATGATTTGCCTTTTAAAATTGCTATGGCCGTAGCTACAAATCTAATTGTCATTAATGCACTTCCCAGGGGCATAGCGATGTAAACAATCCACATCGGCATTAACATTGCAGGGCTTTTCTGGGCAGTTTCAATAACAAGTTGAGTAGAAACAATACCAAAGTAGGTTATAAGTGCAGTAAACAAAGCTGCGCTCAGTTGGGCACAAGCCATTAATATCTTTTTGGCTAAAGGGGGTGCCATCTGAACAAAAATATCTATACCAACATGCATTCTTTTTCGTGCGCACAGGCTTCCTCCAAAAAAAGTAACCCAAACTATTGCATATCTAATTGCCTCTTCAGCCCAAGTAGTAGAATTTTTAAAGACATAGCGTAATACAACATTGACAAAAAGTACAATTGTTGCAGACAGGAGGAGGGCTCCGTTAATATTTTCTTCAATTGATGTCAAGACTTTATCTAGTTTAGACACTTTTCTTTCCCCCTTGTATTATAGTTAACGCCTTTCTTTATCCTGTTCTATACATCATAAGGCACTTGCATCTTTAGTGTTGAAATATAGATACTGAGAGCCCAAGTTCACTAGAATATGATGTAAAATAAGAGGGGGCAAGAATTTAAAGTACCCCCTCCCCTTTTAGTTATTTGTTTTCTTCAATGAATTTTAAAGATCTTTCCAACAGGTCTGCACCAATAACATCCCTAAACTCATCGTAAACTGGTTTACTAGCTTCTTTGAAAGCTTCTTTTTGCTCTGGTGTTAATGGATATACATTTGTTCCATAGGCCTTAATATTTTCAATGTAAGTCGCATTAGCTTCATCCATCAAGCCTCGGTGGTATTGAGCTGTTTCTAGTCCGGCGTCCCAAACAATCTTTTGCAAGTCTTTCGGTAAACTGTCAAACCATTTTTTGCTTATACTCATAAAGTAAGAAAGGTAGGCATGATCAGACAAAACCATATTATCTTGTACTTCATAAAACTTCATATCGTGAATACTGATTATAGGGTTTTCTTGTCCATCTACTACTTTCTGTTGAAGAGAGTTGTATACTTCTGCAAAGTCAATAGGAACCGGATTGGCACCCCAAGCTTTATACTGGGCCATGATAACAGGGGCTTCCATGGTACGAATCTTTAGACCTTTGAAATCGTCTGGCATGTGAATTTCTTTGTTACTGGTAAAAGCTTTGAATCCTTCTGCGTAGAAAGATACACCCATAATACCAATACTATCGAGACCACTCATGATTTCTCTTCCAATATCCCCGTCTAATAACTCAAAAAGAACGTCTTCATTAGGGGCAAGAAACGGTAAGTCAACAATTGTTAATTTTTGATCAAATCCACCAAACTTTGCAGTTGGTAATAATGTTAATTCTACAGTACCCATCTGCATACCTTCGATCATTTCTCTCGCACTTCCTAATTGCTGAGCTGGATAAATTTGCACTTCTATTCTGCCATTTGAATTCTTCTCAACTGATTCTTTATAGTGCTCAGCTGATTTATGGAAAGGAGATCCCGTCATATGATCGTGAGCAAACTTCATAACGATCTTTTCTGGTGGTGGAGCAGCATCTTTATTCTCCTTGTCATTACTTTCTCCTGAAGTCTTACCTCCACCGCAACCGGCTAGGAAACCAAGGACAAAAATACACAACACTAAAACTGACAACTTTTTGTACCATACTTGTTTCACTCTTTAAAACCTCCCTAAAATATTATTATTCGGATCTAAAAACAAACCCAATCAATCTACTTATTCTCAACTCCTCTCTGCCCCCTCTATCAAGACTTGCCCTACTCTTTGCTGGATAAAGCAGCTAAAATCTTCTCAGGTGTAATAGGCAAACTAGTGATTCTCACACCAATTGCATCATAAACAGCATTTACAATCGCTGCTGCAGTTGGAATAATTGGTCCTTCACCAAGGCCCTTGGCACCAAATGGTCCTTTGGGGTCAGGATCCTCTACAATATAAGTTACTATATCTGGTGCATCCTGCGATGTTGGGATTAGGAACTTGGTAAAAGAAGGGGTTAGAGTTTTTCCATCTTTTAAGATGATTTCCTCCATGATGCCATAACCCATTCCTTGCACAACCGCACCATCCATCTGCTGCTCCACGTTTTTGGGGTTGATAGCTTTCCCGCAGTCCTGAGCAGCCCCAATCCTCAGTACCGTAACTTCGCCGGTTTCTGTATCTACTTCGACATCGGCAACCTGGGTACCATAAATATAATGAGCATAAGCATCACCCTGGTTTGTGACTGAGTCAACATCAGCAGTTGTGTTATCATAAAAAGCAAATCCAATGAATTGTCTTCCTCGTTGATGCATTTGCCATGCCAGCTCAGAGAATTTGAGTGTTTTACTTGCATCAGTTTTACAGCTTACTACTCCGTCTTTAATTATGATATCTATTAGCTCACATTTTAGTAACTCTATAGCTAATTTGAGAAAGTTCTCTTTAACATCGGCAGCTGCTCTTTTTACTGCACTTCCGGAAACATAGGTTTGCCTGCTGGCGGTACTAGCCTGTGCATCAGGAGTTACTGCCGTATCGGCACTTATAATCCGTACATCATCGTAGGCTATCCCCAGTTCTTCCGCAGCAATTTGGCACAGTATAGTGTCCGAGCCTTGGCCCAGATCGCATGCTCCGCTTAGGACCGTAACAGTACCGTCATCGGCAACTTCTACATAGGCCCCAGAATGGTCAGGTCGATTAAATCCATAGCCGACTCCATAAAGGCTGCACCCTATTCCTCGACCTCTTTTTCTCATCTACCTGACACCTCCTTCCAAATCATAAGTTTCCATATACTCTTTTGCTTTTAAGAGGGTGTCATAGAAACCTACTCCTTCTTCAAAGGCTTGAGCTGTTGCGTTAGTTAACCCAGCCTTCAGAGCATTTTTCATACGTATTTCCAATGGGCTTACGGCTAACTTCTCAGCCAAAATATCCATCTGTGACTCATGGGCAAAAGATGCTTGAAGGATACCAAAACCACGGTATGGTCCACAAATAGTGTTATTGGTATAAACAGCATAGGTATCGACTGCCACATGGGGCACATAATACGGCCCGGTCAAATGCAAACCGGCTTTCTTAGTGATAAAATTTCCGATGGAGCAATAGGCTCCTTTATCACTATGGATAGTCCCTTCCACAGCCATTAGCATGCCGTCTTTATTCATGCCAGTTTTAATCCAAATCTTCATAGGATGTCTTTTTGTGGAACAGACCATAGACTCATGTCTTGACCAGACAACTTTTACAGGTCTTCCTGTTTTGATGGCCAGTAATGCCGCCTGGATCTCGGTAGTAATATCATCTTTCCCGCCAAATGCGCCACCGGTTACCATTTGGATAACCCTAACTTTATTCATCGGCATATTTACCACAGGAGCAATCTGGCGTCTATCCCGAAAAATAGACTGGGTAGAACTCCAAACAGTTAGAATTCCATCATAACCCAGACAGGCTACTGATGTTTCCGGTTCAATATATGCATGATCTACCCTTTGGGTCTGGTAGACATTTTCTACGATAAGATCACTCTTGGCAAAACCTTCATCAACATTCCCTTTTCTCAACTGGGTATACTGCAGGAGATTCCCCTTTTCGTGCACTTTGGGGGCTTCTTCTTTTAAGGCATCTTCAATTGTGAATACACCGGGTAATTCTTCGTACTCAACTTTAATTTTTAGTAAGGCCTCTTCAGCTAAATCTACCGAATCAGCGGCAACAAGAGCAACTGCATCTCCCATCATTCTTACTTTGTCTTGGGCTAAAACTGGCTGATCCTGGATAGCAAGGCCAAATATATTAATTCCTGGGATGTCTTTAGCTGTTAAGACAGCATAAACACCAGACATTGCTTCGGCTGCACTTGTGTCGATGCTAATAATCTTGGCATGGGGATATGCGCTACGTAAAGCTTGACCATAAATTAGTCCATCAAACTTCATGTCTCCTGTATATACGGCCTTTCCGAGTGCTTTTGCTTCAACATCTTTTCTTTGCAGATTGTGACCGACAATAGAAAAATCATTCATTATCGTCACCTCCTGAGCAAACAACCTGAACGGCTTTAACTATCTTCTTATAGCCTGTGCAGCGGCAGAGGTTACCTGAAATACCACGGCGAATTTCTTCTTCACTAGGTTTGGGATTACTATCAAGCAGCGATTTGGCTGATAAAATCATTCCCGGTGTACAGTAGCCACATTGAATGGCCCCTTCCTCAATAAAAGCTTTTTGCAAAGGATGCAGTTCATTGCCACTACTTAAGCCTTCAATTGTGGTTATTTCTCTTCCCTGTACTTGCCCTACCAAAACCAGGCAGGAATCAACCGGTTTACCGTCAATAAGAACTGTGCAAGCACCACATTCCCCTTCACCACAGCCTTCTTTGGTTCCGGTCAGACCAAGCACATCACGAATCACATCAAGCAGCCTCATAGTTGGTGCAACTTCTATCTCTTTGGGTGAACCATTAATAATTAAACTTATTTTTTTCAAGTTAACACCCCCTGTGACTTTCTTGGATGGCTACGATAGCTTTAAATAGTGCTGCTTTGGCAATTGTCTTCTTATATTCTGCCGTTGGGCGTGTACCAAGTTTGCCTGCTACAACTTCGCAAACTAAACTACAAGCCTCGGAAATAGTATCTTCTGTTAAAGACTTACCTTTCAAAAGTTCCTCAACCTGAGGCACACGGTAAGCAGTAACTCCAACTGCTCCTAGTGCTAAGGTTGCTTTCTCAATTATTTCTTCATTGGAAATTTTTAATGTTATGCCTAGGTTAAGGCGAGCTATGGCTAAAGCTTTTCTCCTCCCCAATTTAACAAATGCCATCTTGGTGTTTGTTTGAGGGATCGGAATTATAATACTCGTTAAAATTTCCTCCGGCGCAATGTTTGTTTCATTTACACCAACCAGAACTTCTTCCAGGCTGACTTCTCTTGTGCTTTCAACTTTTTGCAACCTCACTTTTGCCTCAAGCGCAAGAAGTGCAGGTAAGCTATCTGCGCCGGTAGCGGCATTGGCTATGTTGCCGCCAATGGTGGCTGCATTTCTGATCTGAGGTGAACCAATAGCACCTGCTGCTTTAGCTAAGATCGGAATATACTCATTAATTAAATTGTTGTGCTCTATCTCATCAAACGTGACCATACTGCCAATAACTAAATAGTCACCGTCTTGCCCAATCCCCTTTAGCTCCAGAACATTAGCTAAATCAACTATATAGTCGGCTTCTACAGACCTTTCCCTCATTTGAATGATTAGATCAGTTCCCCCCGCTAAGAGCTTAGTTGTCTGAGGAAATTTATTCAAACAGACAAGAGCATCATTTAAAGCCAATGGTTGATAGTAATCCAGTACCCGCAAAAGTTTGCACCTCCTTATTCTTTAACTAATTTCTGAGGATTTTCTTTCATTAAAATCGTTAACTCGTCCTTAGTTATCCCACATTCATAAAGACATTGAGCAAACACCCGTAAGCTTTCATGGGGCATGGGGTTATGACGTTGTCCGGCATCACTAATGATAATGCAGTTTTGTGCCCCTATTTCTTTAATTGCTGCTGTTACTTCCTGAACAGTTGCATAGTGCCACATTGGAGATACAGAGCAATATCCAAATTCGGCTATTGCACCCATTGAAACCAGTTCTTTGATCTGGCTCACGGCAAAAGCTGGCACTTTAAAGAACGGGTGAGTAATCAATATCTTCTGCACACCTATGTCCCTAGCTGTCTTAACCACTTTAAATATTTCTTGCTGAGAAAGGTGGCAGGTTCCTAAAATTACGTTATATTCTGCGACCAATTTCAACACTTCCATGGTTTGTTTGGTCATATTTCCTTCTGCATCAAAAACGCTGACTCCTTTGGTTTCATCAATGTCCCCTGTGTTACCGCCTGCTTGAACATCGTATTTCCCTTTGGAACCATGTGCTTTGGCATGATTATCGGCATCAATGGTGGGCATCCATACTTCTTTTGCTCCCATTTTTAAGGCTGCTTCTACTGCCATGGGATTAATACCACCCACATAATCATTTAAAACAATGCCGCCATATACATTGAAGGTGTCATAGTCTTTCTGTAACTCCCTAGCCCTGCTTACTGTACTTTCATGGTGACACTTGAGCATCATTCCTCCTAAACCTGCGGCTGCGGCTGCGGCTACTGCTTCTCTATCGTCGCAAAGCCTTGGGAAAAGGCAAGGGGTGGTATGTACATGTAAATCATATGCGCCTTCCAAGTTTATAAGCATTGATCTTTCCTCCTAACTAGTTGACTTCTTTTAAAAAACACTTGCTTGCTTCTCTTAACTCAATGGCACCGATTGAACACCATTGCGTGCACAGACCACAACCGTCGCAATCTGCTTGATTAACTTGATAGGATGAATCTCCTTCTGAAATAGCACGATAGAAACAAACTTTTTTGCAAACGCCGCAGTTGGTACATTTATCTTCATCAATATTTGCATACTTCGCAGGTAATTTTGCTAGTTCTTCTACCGTAGTAATGTGGGGTAAGGCAATGCCTCGAATTTCGTTCAAGGATTTATAGCCCTTGAGATCCATCCAGTTTTCCAGATCTTTTAGCATTTTCGTAATTACGCTATAGCCGTTCCACATTACTGCCGTACAACTTTGAACTGTTGTAGCACCTAGCATGATGTATTCCACGATTTCTTTATAACTCATGACACCGCCAATAGCTGAAATGGGAATATCTACTGCCCGGGCTACCTCAGAAAGGTGGCGCATGATTACCGGTTTAATTGCAGGGCCTGTATATCCTCCATAGCCTCGCAACAAAGGCAATCCGGTTTCAATGTCAACTCCGGCAAAGGAGCGGATTGAGTTACTGATTGTTAAACCATCAGCTCCCGCTTCTTTTGCAGCTTGGGCAATTTCTACCATATCGGAGACGTTTGGTGTCATTTTTACTGTAAAGGGAATCCTTGCAGCACTTTTTGCTATTTTCACCTGCTGATAAGTTCGCTCGGCACTTTTGCCAATATGCATGCCAACGGTGGACGCTGGCATCGGGCAGGATACGTTTAATTCTAAAAGATCTACCATACCGGTGCTCTGGATTTCTTCAACCAATTTTGCCGTTTCTTCCGGCTCTGGCATGGCAAGAATGCTAATTTGCATTACTGCTCCGCCTTCTTTAGCAATGACTAAGTCTTCACTAATCCAATCTTCCCTTGATTTAGTTGTGAAAAGTTCCAAGTTAACCATGCCGATAGGTTTACCACCATGTCTAACTAAATGCAATCTGCCATTACATGGATGAGCGGCCCAATCTTGCTTCGGGCCTATTGTCTTAGGGACCACTCCACCAATCCCTGCCAATCCCGCCCTTTTCATTCCTTCTCCATCCCAACCGGGTGTTGCGGAAGCAAGAACCAATGGGTTTTTAAATTCCACTCCTGCATAGTTAACTCTTAAATCTGCCATATTTTTCCCACCTTTCGACAATTTTGATTAGTTTAAATAGTCTGTTAGTACTTTATGGAGTTCTGCACCAACATTACAACTTCCTTTAGACCACTAAACCAATCTTCTGTCGTCGCGTTTGTGTCTATAGGCTAGAGGTATGGTCTTTCTAACGGGTTTTGTTCATACCCGTAGAAACATCACTAATAATTTGACCCAATTTTAAACACAACTGCAGGTTAAACCGGTCATCGGTATTAGTCATGTTTAGACCTGTAATTTCTTCTATTTTTTTGACCCGATAAATCACGGAATTCTTATGGATAAATAGGCTTTCAGCCGTTAAACGCAAGTTGCAATCGTTTTTAAAGTAAAATTTCAAGGTCTTTAATAGTTCTGTATTGTTTTGCTTGTCATATAAAATAATTTTACCCAGATTATCTTGATAAAAGCTTTGTACGGCCGACGAATCCTTCAATTCATACAAAAATAGATAAGGCCCTAAATCGTCAAAGAACGTTAAACTAGCCAAGCCATACATAAAACGTCCTACCCGTAAGGCAACTAGCGCTTCCTCATAAGATTGTTTTATAGATCGTGTACCGTTTAAAGATCTACCCACGCCGGCAGAAATTTTTAATTTTGGAAATTTTCTTATAATTGCACGCATAACTTCTTCAATTTTTGCACGCAGTATTTTCACTTCATCAACTGTTGACAAACGTATTAAGCCGGTTACACTATCACTTTTTGCCAAGAGCATAGCTCCACCAGGATAATCTAGAAAAATATTATGAGCTACCTGCAAAATTTCGGACTTAACTTCTTGAACATGACTTTCATCTCTGCGTGCTTCAGTAGCCAGATAACTTTCAAACCGGTCAATATCTAGGGTAAATACTGCTAGACGTGTATTTAAGTTAAAATTTAGATAGCTAGCTCTTCTGATTACTGCTTCTTCGTAGCGAAAACTCCCAGCAATTAAATCCTCTAAAAGTTCACTACGGATTTGACGTTCAGCTTCAAAAATGGCCTTTTCCTTTACAAATACCAAAGCTACAATTGTTGAAGCATGCTGTAATGCCATCAAGTCGTGATCATCCAATTTTCTGGAGTGTTCCAAAATGGCTAGATATCCACTAATTGAACCGTTGATTTCTACTGGGGCAATGATAATGTCTTGTTCAGTATCTTCTGAAAATAGTTTAAATCTATGCCCGCGATGGGGATTTAAAGAGAGTAACTCCTCTTCCCGACTATCCAAATTAAGCATTATTTCCTGGTACCATTTATCCGGTTCACATTCCAAGGAAGTAGGCCATGAACTTGATAACAGATTGCTTCCCCTTTCTACAATTAACACCGGGTTTCCAACCAATTGAGATAATGCTTGGCAAACACTAGGAACACCCCAACCAGCTAAAAATACCTCTAAAAGCTTATTATGGATTTCTTCGGATTTTTTCAGAAGGTAAAGCTGATTATTAATTAAGATTTCCAGAATAGGAAGCATGAAATCCATATAAGGCACGTCTTTTGGTAACTCAATTAAAGGCATTCCAACTACATTGGCGTGTTCAATCATATCCTCGGGGACTTTGTCAAAATATTGTCCAGGCTTTATACCAAACGCTGTAACACCTTTTTGGGCTAACTCATAAATTAAGTTTTTTCGCAAATCTGGGTCATCTTTCAATGTTAAGCCTGCTGTGACAAGGAGTTCTCCTCCCTTCATCCATTTTGCTACCTGAGGGACCTCCATGATGTTTACGATAGTAATAACGTTATCTAATCCTTGATGTCCACCTACTACTTTTGCTTGTTTCAAAGAACCAATTTCTAATGCTTGCCGTACAGTTATACCCATCTTATCGCTCCTCAAAACTAGGCAATTATTTGCCTGCAATTATTTTTGCAATGCTTCCAAAGCAAATTTCAAAGCAATTTGATTGCTGGTAATCACTGGCATCCCAAGCTTTTCTTGCAACTTTTCATAAACATCCATAGCTCTAAAATTAGTGCAAGATAAAAATACACCATCCATTGCTAATCCATGCACCTTTTCCATGGTAAATTTAAGAATGTCGTTAGGTTCAACCATCCCTATGGAGTGATTATGGTCTATACCCAATCCATGAATAGCCTCCACAGATACTCCATCTGCTTCTAGGCTGGCCTTGATCCTCTGGTTAAGTGCCTCAATATAAGGTGTGATTACTGCAATTTTCTGAAGCTTCAACTTTTCCAACATTTGGCGTACACTAGCAATAACGCTAATACTTTGGCAACCGGCAACTTGAGTAATTTTTGCACATAGCTCTTCGTCATAAGCATTACCCCTCAGAGCCCCAGCTGAGGTACAGCCGAAAACAATGGCATCTGGCATTACAGTAGCTAAGTCGCTTAGTGCTTTTGGAAAATGCACATCCAACATTTCTTCCTCACCAGCTACAGTTGTATCATAGAGGTACATACGAGCTACATGCAATGTCATATCTGGGGGTAAATTACGGTAGAAATCGACTTCCATTACACTATTAGAAGAAGGTACGATTAAACCAAGTCTTTTTCTTTCTGCCAACACATTCACCTTCCAAACAAATTATTTTGTTATATTATCATAATGCTATATTCGTTACTTTAGTCAATATTCCTTTGTTTTATTGATACATTAAAGTTCTTTATTGATTGTACCAATGAAACAGTTTACTGCTTCATTGCTTTACTCGATAGTTAAATGGTATTAATATTTGCTGTACTTTTTGTAGCGAGGAAGCTGCTATCCATCTATGACAGATGCATAAAAACCTACCATTTTTAACAAATGGTAGGTTGGCGGGGAAATAAATACAGCACCAAGAATAAGTGCCTTCAGTGCTGTAATATATTGCTAAAGATATTCACTTAAAATTTCTCTAATTACCTTAGTTCTTTAATCATTTTATCGTACTTTTCAATTTTTGCAAACTCTTCTTCCCAGAAATTCATACTTCTCATGGAGTCAATATATTCTTTTGAGTAACCAAATGGCAACCAATCTTTTTCTTTTTGCTTAAATAG
>Ga0209643_1002396_pt1 | contig 12311 bp, 10 predicted proteins | sample AutmiccBRH37_all_FD_187383 | JGI IMG/M metagenome (GOLD analysis project Ga0209643, IMG submission 187383) | Deep subsurface microbial communities from Mt. Terri, Switzerland - Autotrophic microbial communities BRH/37_all (SPAdes) (version 2) | ecosystem: Environmental > Aquatic > Deep... | reverse complement strand
CTGCTAAGAAATAAAAAAATTACTCACTTTTTAAAAATACAAAAAAAGCTTGAAAGCCTTGCAACACAAGTCTTTCAAGCTTTTTTATAGTTTTCAACTGTCAAAGATGAGCTTATAGTTCGAACACAAAAAATATTAACATATCTTTCTTGTTTAGTCAAGGAAACATTGTATTTTAATTTACCATTTTAATTTCTATTGGCCTTTATAATCCAGCCTTTTCCGCCACCGATTTGAGGTTTTCATATAGAGGCATTACCTGACCGTCAAACTCCATTGCCCTTGAGAGATAAAAATTATAAAGTCGATGGTCTTGTCTGTGCATTACCGCCAGCCAAAGATTAGCCTCCACCACAGTATTATCCTGGTTTACGGTTATTAATAGCAATTCCTCGCCAAGCTGTTTGTCACCCCTGAGGTAAGAAGATATACCGGCATACATTGAAACCTCCGGAGGCATTTTAAGTTCGGGAGGTGAAATCCACATTTTCTTCATTTTCTCAGGTATCCCGTCAATCAAATACTGCACCCTGGAAGGCATTTCCACTGCGGCTCTAAAATACTTGGAAGCTTCGCCCGGATTTCCCTCCATAAGATAGTACACCCCTGAATTATAGTACGTCCTTGATAGATTGCCATACCATCTAAGCTGGTAAGGAGCAACCTTTACTGCCTGCTCACCTAAAAAAACCGCCTGTTTTATTTTCCCTCTATCCAATGAGTAGCGGGATGCGTCTATATATGCCGATCCCATGTAAGGGTTTAAATCCACTGCACGAAGGGCATGCTGGTACGCATTTTCGGCATCTCCGCTTGTAGAAATATATTTGGCATAGATAAGGTGAAAACTGCTATTCCAGCCGTTTAACCTTAACGCATCACTAAAAAGCTTTTTTGCCTCGCCTGGATTGCCGTTACCGGCATAATCCTCCGCCAAAGAAAACCTATGCTGGGCTTGAAGTTGCACAGTGGCGACCATAAATATAAGAATGGAAATTATAACAAAACCAGTCTTGGCCAGAGGACTAAGCCTGTAACTCTCCGCCCGGTCACCTGAGATTGCCCGCATAATACCGAAAACAGCAGCTATAAACACTAATACCGAAAGAAAGGTCAGGGAAAAGTCCATGGCGGCGTGGAAGCCCAGCGTAATGGCGGAGAAGAAAATATATCTCCAGCTATCCCCTTCATCTGATCCGGTATTTCTTTCCCTGTAAAAATGAAGTGCTCTTTTTATAAAAACAGCCCACAGGCCGGTAAATATTAAAAACCCCACCAGTCCCGACTCCACCAGGACTTCAAGGTAGTGGTTATGAATTCTCTTGGTATTATAAAGGAAATCCTGAAAATACCTGTAAGACGTCTGCCACCCTCCGCCACCCCATCCCAACAGTGGCCTTTGGGCCGCCATTTCAAGAGCGTCACTGTCATAATAAAGCCTGTACCAGAAATTCACCGGGTCAGCGCCACCTCCGGTCTGGATGTCAAGGGCCTGCTTTTCCATGTTACCCGTAAAGTAAGAAGCATCAAATATGGTTCCCGACATTAAAAGCATTACCAGAAGCAAAGCTAAAACAATATGAACAGCCAGCCTCCCGCTGCTGAAAAGATAAGCTTTCCAAAGTCTTAGTAAATAATCACAGAGGCCCACCAGCATCAAAGACACCAGGAAAACAATTAAGGCCCAAGGACCATGCCCAAGGTTGACCAGACCGATAAAAAGGGGGACCGAAAACTGGGTAATGGCAGTCAGCATGCTTAAATGAATATAAACTGAGATGTCTTTTCTTTTATGGTACAGCACCGCAAACAGCAAAAAAGCGGCGCAGAAGGCCAGTATCCCACCCCTTGAGCTGGTTCCTCTCATGCCGAACATTATAATGAAATTGGCCAGGGCAATTATCCAGGCCGATTTTTCCCGGTGGTTCCGCCAAAGGTATAAGCCAAGAAAAAGAACGGCCCCCAGAAAAGCAGCCAGGGTATTTTTATACTGAAAAAAAGATGTAAAAAGCCCTGTATACCCCCCTGCAAAATTAATCGCTTTCAGAGCCAGAGGAATACAGGCTGCAGCAACACCCAACCCCGATATATAAAGGATGGAGATGACAGTGTTGATTCTGTCCTCCCTGACCAGCCGGGAAACCATGTAATATATAAAAAACCAGGTAAAATATTTAAGTGTTTCATTTACTGAAAGCAAAAAATAAACCGGCTTTACCGACGATATAAGGTAGGCCATGGGAAAAGCCAGCATCAGAAAGTCAAGGGAATCAAATTTTCTATTGGCAGTCTGAGGATTGAATATAATAACCAGGATAAACGCGGGAACGGTTAAAATCAGGTAATTCCACTGGTCCTCATGAAAAAAAAGCCCCTTTATGTACGGGGGAACAATGAGTAAAAATAATACTAACAAGAAAGAAAGCCTGTTTATTAGAGGGAAACTGTCCCCAGAATACATTTCCCTTTCAGTCATACTTATCCTCCGAGCAAAAAAGTTTTGCTGAATTTTACAATCGGAATTCAATTTATTTAGTGATTGCCTTTATGAAAATGTGGATCAGGTCGGGGTCATAAATACTTCCTGCACCCTTTTCCAACTCAGCCAGAGCGGCATCCACCGGAGTTGCCTTTTTAAACAACCTGTCGGTGGTAAGCCTGTCATAAGAATTTGCAATAGACAGTATTCTTGCCACCAATGGTATGTCTTCACCGGAAAGCCCGGTGGGGTACCCTGATCCGTCATAATTCTCATGATGATACATCGCCCCTGCCCAAATCTGCCTTATCATAACCTTTGGCTCCATCTGGTATAGTATCTTGGCCCCAATGGTGGGATGCTTTTTCAGCGCCTCTGCTGCAATCGGGTCAAGAGGGCCCGCCGTGGCAAGAACGCTTTCATGTATCCCAACTTTACCAATATCATGAAGGTAGGCCGCCCTCCTGAGATGGTTCAATTCACGTTCGGGCATGCCCATTTCCCCCGCCAGCAAAAGTGCGTACTGACTGACCCTTTCGCAATGCCCTTTTGAATACTCGTCCCTTAACTCTATAGCGTTGTTAATACTTTTTAGCATAGTCTCCAGGAACTGGTTTTGATAAGTGTATTCCCTTCTGTTGTCTACAATCATGGCGCACTGGTTTACCAAAACCCTGGCAAAATTCAAATCCTGCTGTGAAAAAAGATTTCCGCTTACCTTATTTATTAACTGCAGAGATCCAATGGATTTTTCTTTGGTTAGCAGCGGCACCACCATCATGGTCTTAGTTGTAAATCCAGTACTCTGGTCAAACCTACTGGCCCACCTCTCGTCTTTAGCGACATCCTCCACAAAAGCCGGCTGGCCGGAATCAGCAACCTTGCCGGCTATCCCTTCCCCTTTTCGCAGTTTAAGCCCCTTTAAAACATCAGCCTTTGGCCCAACAGCCACCACCGGCTCCAGATACTCATTGTCCTCGGAATAAAGCCATAATGTGCCGGCTTCAGCCCCCACAACCTCAATAACCTGATGGAGAAGCTCGGAAACAACAGTTTCAAGATCCAGGATTGAGTTAAGTACCCGGGTCACTTTTAAAAGCTTGTTTATTTCCTCAGCCCTCAATTCAATGTTTTCAAGGTTAACATCAAACATATTTAACAACCCCTGCATGGCCTATCGGCTCTTAATTATTACATCACCGTGGATTCCTTCTGTATAAGTGTCCAGCCCCATGGCCGCGTTAAAAAAAGTGGAAGGAACCAGCAATCTGTCATTGACTAAAGCAACAGGAATATCCATAACCCCCTGTCGACCGTTAACATCATATCTCCAGGAACCTAAAGTAAAGGTAATTGTTTTATCCTGGTATTCAACGGTGGCTGTCCCGGTTATTTGATCATACTTTATTGAACCGTTCACGGCTTCAACCACTGGCCTTGCCGGCACCATCACCCTTCCTTTCTCAACCCGGGGATTTACATCAACACTAATGAATTGTCCGTTAACGCACAGATATCTCTCCACCGCCGCCAGGCCCCCTGTGGCGCCACAAAGGGAAAGAACCAGAATGAATAACGCAACCAGGAACTTTTTCAAAAAACCTACACCTCCCGTGATACTACTGGTTCTTAGGCAACGTGGCGCCGCTCCCGGAAGACTCCACAGTATTCTGAGGCACCGGATTCGCCTTGGCACCTGTTTCTTCGGGTAGTTTTACCGGCGTCTCGGGTGATTTCTTTACGTCTTTTTTAAAGGTGAGGCCGGGTATATTCATGTCACCACCCGGTAACAGGCTGCTGTGGGGAGAAACCGGGCCCGGATAAATAAAGGACTCGACTCCCCGGCCTTTGGTCCATTGGTTTATCTTAAATATCTTCTCAGTAAGATCCTTTTCAGAGCCCGGTACCGCATAGAAGGATATGTCCAGGTTAGAGTCCAGCAAAATATTCCTACCCACCGGGGGCAACTCCTTTTCCTCCGAAGAATCGATCTCCACCGGCCTCTGTAGCTCCACCTTGGCAATTGCCATTGACAACTTCTTTATCTGCACAACCCCGCCTGAATTCTCCAGATCATTAATAAATTTTAATGAATTTCTATATACTCCTCTAACCGTTATTGAAATGGGCAGTTCAATATAATGTTCCGTCACTATTCTTTCCTTGGGATTTATGGAGGATATGTAAACCTGCCATTCATAGGCATTATCAGATAACAACATCAGGGCCGATCCATTCTCGTAATTTCTGTCCAGCACCGCTTTAATGTCCTCCAGGCGCTTTTTGGCCGCAACTACCTTTTCAGCCTCGGATTTCTGCTTTGTACTTTTAGTCCTTAGCTGATCACGAGTTTCGGTCATCTTTTGCAGCTCTTCATCCCGGGACTGGTATGATTCAATTTGAACCAGCAGTACAAATTTCACAAAGACAAAAAGGACCATGAACACTACCACTACCAGGAGCAGTTTACGGTCCCGTTCACTTAATCCGTCTATCATATCCCTTATTTTCTGCATAAAAACCTCAACCCCGTTCGTACAAATAGGCCTGCACCGTAAAGTTACTAACCTGAGTGAAGTTTAATTCGGCTACCGAGGTCAGCTTTACTACTTTAACGTATGGCTGCTTACTGAGATTGTTGATTAGTACCCCCACCGAAGACTGGGACTGGGCTAATCCCTGTATGGTTATTAAATTTGGAGGATTTTCAGCCCCTTTAGCCGGCTGCTGAGGTTTTGCTTTTCCCGCCGGGGCAGGACTTTTGGCCGGAGGGGTTGCAGCATTGGCACTATCTTTGGGTGAAGCGTTCTCCACACTGGCGTACCCGCCATCAGGGGCCTTTTCCACATATTCAAAGGTCAGCCCGGTAATAGTGATATCCACTGGCAGGTTGTTATTAATGTCATTCAAAATGGTATAAATACCCACCCTGGTTATCAAAATCTTCTCCATGGCATCGGCCTTTTTGGAAATCTGCTGCCTCTCCTGAAGAAGCTGGTCGAATTTTTTGGCCTGGGGTTCCAGAATGGCTATTTCCTTTTTAACCTCTTCAATCTCTCCACCAAGTCTGTATACGGACATCAGAAATCCACCGTAAAATACCAATACAAACAGGCATGCCCCTGCAATGGCCAGCATTTTTTTGAGCTTCCCCTTGTCAATGGAGGCATCCTTCTGAAGTTCGGGCGGCAACAGGTTAATGTTATACAATACTAATCACCCCACAACTCCGCTGCAAATTTACTGAAATTGCCTGGCGCCTCTGAGGGCCAGCCCAATGGCCATGGCAAAGGAGGGATCAATTAATGTGTCCTGCCCCTGGTCATCTAAATATATTACCGGAAATTTCAGCAGCCCGGCCGAAACCTCCAGGGCATCCGACATGAAATCCACGAAGCCTTTCAGCTTGGCGGTGCCACCTGAAAAGACAAGTCTTTCCACCGGAATTCCGCCAGACTGTGAATTAAAATACTCAATCGACCTTCTTATTTCCCTGGTCAGTTCCGACAGCCCGTCCCGAAGCGAAAAATCAATCTGCATATCCTCCGGGCTGAAAGCCATTGCGGCCTCTTCTGAAGAGAGAATTTTACCCTTCTCCTCCTTATAGGTCTGGGCCTCTTCAAAATCCATGTTGTATGTCTCGGCCATCGATCTGGTTATAATATCGCCACCCACTGTTAAAGTACGGGAAAACATCAGCCTTTGGTCCTTGACCACTATTATGTTTGTATAAGCAGCACCTATATCTATGGCCGCTGCCGTCCCCTTCTCGGCCTCTCCCATCCCGAAGCATACTCTCCACAAAGCCAGGGGAGTATGATCCATTACTGAAATATTTGTGCCGGCTTTTGAAAACATATTGTAATAATTCATTACAATATCGGTGGGGGCAGCCACAATCATTATTCTCTGGGATTCTCCCTCCTCGTCAAGTCTGACATGTCGTAGCGAGAGATTGGACATGGGCACCGGAATGGAATCAACCGCCTCCACCTGAATGGCCTTGGACAGTTCCTTGTCGGTCAAACGGGGCATTACTACATACCGGGTAATAACTCTGTCCCCGGTCATACACACAATCACTTCTTTACTCTTAAGACCTTTCTCATCAAATGTATGAGTTAAAAATTCTATTAATTGGTCTTCCGGGGCATCTGCGCTAAACATATTTTTAGGGGTATTCGTGCTTTCCAGGCTGATTACCTGGGGAATTTCACCGGCAAAATTAATGTGTGCAATTTTTATCTGCCTGGTGCCCACATCCACAGCAATATAATCCGTTTTCTGAGGTAGGAATTTTTTTAGAAAACTGCCTCTCTTCATGTTCCAACCCCCGTTTAATCATCATATATGTAAAAAACCCTACGGTCAGTTGTTTTCTTTTTTATAAACCAGGGGCCGGCCTGGTGGAGCCGACCCCTGGCGCACTTTTTTCTTAAATGTTTTAGCTGCTAGTTTCAGTAATAGTACCGTACTCATCAATGTAAACATATACTCCACCATATTTAGTTTTGCTCTTAAACTGATAGTCATGGGTGCCGTTTCTGGTGTATGTATATTTGGCATCGTATTTGGTAGTCCAGTCGGATACGGCACCAGTTGCAGCGGCAGGTACATCACTGTTTTCGGCATAATATGTTTCCATGATTGACTGCAGACCTTTTAACTCACCTGATGCAGACTTCTTGTTGGCCTTATCTGTATAGCTGGAATACATGGGTATGGCTATGGCCGCCAAAATACCTATTATAACAACTACCACCATAAGCTCAACCAGAGTAAAACCCTTGTCTCCTTTACTTTTCATTGTTTTCACCCCCTTTCATTAAAAATACTATTTATTTAAAGTTATCCGGGTTACAACTTCTAATTGCTCAGGGCCCGCCTCCGGCAACCTTGAACATCGGCATAAATATTGAAAGTACGATGAATCCCACCACACCTCCCATAAAAACCATCAGAAGTGGCTCCAGGCTGCTTGAAAGCTTAGACACCGCCACATCAACCTCCCTGTCATAAAACACTGCCACCTTTTCAAGCAGCGAGTCCAGAGCTCCGGTATCCTCCCCAATGGAAATCATCTTGGTGACCATCGGCGGAAAAACCCCTGTTTGTTCCAGGGGCTGTGCCAGGCCCTGACCTTCCTTGATGCTCTGTTGGGATTGGCCCACGGCCTTTGCAATGACATCATTACCAGCGATATTTCTTACTATATCCAGCGCCTGCAACAGTGGAACGCCGCTTTTTAGAAGTGTCCCCAGGGAACGACAAAATCTTGATATAATCATTTTAGTAATCAACTGACCAAAAACAGGTAATTTAAGTGACGCCCTGTCAATAAAAGTCTTACCGCCGGCCGTTGCGGCATATTTTTTAATAGAAAAGAACAACGCCACCAATGCTGCCATTAAAATATACCAATAGCCCTGTAGAAATTCACTAATCCCAATAATAATCCTGGTGGGAAAAGGCAGCTCGACCTTCTGCTCCAAGAGCATGTTTATTATGGTAGGTAATACAAAGGTAAGCAAAATTACCACAGCAACAATGGCTATAACTACCACCACCGCAGGATAAGTGAGGGCTCCCTTCACCTTTGCCCGTACATCAGCATCCTTTTCAAAGTGGCCGGCCAGCCTTTCCAGAACTGTTTCCAGCGCGCCCCCAACCTCACCGGCCTCAACCATACTGATAAAGAGGGGCGGGAAAACCTTTGGGTATTCTCTCATGGCCTCTGAAAGGGTTTTCCCTGTCTCAAGGGACTGACCCATTTCGTCGCAGATACTCCTCAAAACCTTATTATCACTCTGCTGGGTAAGAATTCTAATAGTTCCCAGGAGCGGAACCCCGGCCTGTATCATTGTGGCAAACTGCCGGCTGAATATCGCCAAATCAATGGCTGTAACCTTTCCCTTGAGGTTTTTGGATGAATCCAGCGTTTTAATCTGGATAATGGTGAGATTTCGCTGACGCAGTGATGCCCTGGCCTTGCTTTCATTTTCAGAGGTTATGACGCCCTTAGTCACTTTTCCGGAAAAATTTCGAGCCTGGTAGCTAAATTTAATGGCCATGATAAGATCACATGCCTTTACTTTTATGGAAATAATTTTTCGACATTTTCATAATAATTACCTTTTTTATTAAGAATTTAGGTCATAATTTTTTGTAATGTTTCGGCATCAGCCGCCCGGTTCAACGCCTCTTCCCTACTGATGGTCCCTTTTTGCACCAATATCCGTAGGTGCATATCAAGAGATTGCATGCCGTATTTTGCTCCGGTTTGAATCTGACTAATAATCTGATAGGTCTTGCCCTCCCGAATGAGGTTTCTTATAGCCGGAGTGGCCGCCATTATTTCGATGGCCGCCACCCGCCCCGGCTTATCCACCCTCGGTATAAGCTGCTGGGCCACAACACCCTGGATGGTATTACCTAACTGAACCCTGATTTGCTGCTGCTGGTGGGGCGGAAAGACGTCAATAACCCGGTCTATGGTCTGGGCGGCGCTGGAGGTGTGCAGGGTTCCAAAAACAAGGTGGCCGGTTTCTGCAGCCGTTAAAGCAATACCGATGGTTTCCGGGTCCCGCATCTCACCCACCAGTATAACGTCAGGATCTTCCCTCATGGCCGACCGTAGGGCACTGGCAAAGGACCTGGTATCATGCCCTATTTCCCTCTGGTTGATAATGCTCTTTCTATGCTGGTGAACAAATTCAATAGGATCTTCAAGGGTAATAATGTGATGGTGCGTTTCTCTGTTAACAAGATCAATCATGGCCGCAAGGGTTGTGGACTTACCGCTACCGGTGGGTCCGGTCACCAAAACCATTCCCCTGGGCCTCCTGGACAGGTAGCTTAATACCTCCGGCAATCCCAGTTCCTGAAAAGTCATCACCCTGGAGTTAATCAACCTGATGGCCAAACCAACATTTGACTGCTGTTTATACGCGTTCACCCTAAAACGGCCTACACCTTCCAATGCATAAGAAAAATCAAGGTCGCCCGTCTGATCAAACTGATCATACTTTTCCGGACTTACCATTATCTGTTGGGCCAGCGAGATGGTGTCCTCCGGGGAAAGTTTTTTTATATACTTATCACCAAGTCCTATCTTGGCCTTCATCTCCGGAGAGTCAAAAGGAATCAGTTTTCCGTGGAGTCTGAATGCCGGTGCGCTGCTTACCGTGATGTGAACATCAGATACGTTAAGCTTAAAAGCTTCAGCTAAAATTTCATCGATACGCAAGATTATAGCTCCTTTCAAAAAACAAAATCACTTCGGCCATTTTAGTCACCAGTATAGGCAACCCTCATAACCTCCTGTATGGTGGTATGACCCTGGGCCGCCTTGTATAATCCATCGGATTTCAGTGTCATCATCCCCTCTTCCACAGCTTGTTTTTTCAAAATATCCGAGCTTTCGCCCCGGTTTATGATTGCCCGTAGCCCCGGGGTGACGATTAGCAGTTCATGGATGGGAAGCCTCCCTCTATAGCCGGTTCCGGAGCACTTTTCACAGCCCTTTCCCCGATAAATGGTTACAGCATCCTGAGGCCCCACACCCATAAATTCTCTTTCCGGGCTGTCTCCCGCAGGGAGAAGGTAGGATTCCCTGCAGTCCGGGCATATTTTTCTCAGCAGCCTCTGAGCCACCACACCCAGAATGGACGATGCCGCCAAAAAAGGCTCAATACCCATATCCACCAGTCTGGAAATGGAACTGGCAGCGTCGTTGGTGTGCAGGGTGGACAGCACCAGGTGTCCTGTTATAGCAGCCTTAACGGCAATTTCAGCCGTTTCTCCGTCCCTTATCTCACCCACCATAATGATGTCCGGGTCCTGTCGGAGAATAGATCTAAGTCCTGCAGCAAAGGTCATGCCGGCCTTTACATTGACCATGGTCTGATTTATGCCAGCCAAAACGTACTCCACCGGATCCTCCACGGTGATTATGTTCTTTTCTATGGTATTCAGCTCATTAAGCCCGGCATAAAGCGTTGTGGTCTTACCGCTTCCCGTGGGTCCGGTTATTAGTATAATGCCGTAGGAATTTTTCAGCATGCTGTTAAAACGCTTAAAATTGACGGGGTTAAACCCTAACTGCTCAATCTTAAACCCCTTCATACCGGACTTGTCTAAAAGCCTCATCACAATCTTTTCCCCGTACATTGTGGGCAAAGAGGATATTCTCATATCTATCTCCTTGCCTCCGGTTCTGAGCTGTATTCTGCCGTCCTGAGGGATTCTTTTTTCCGCAATATCCATGTCAGCCATTATTTTAATCCTGGAAATCATAGCTCCGCGTACTTTTTTTGGCAGGTCCATTATTTCCCTCAACATCCCATCCACCCTGAACCTTACCTTAACCCCCGCCTCCTGGGGTTCTATGTGGATATCACTGGCTCCCATGGCAATTGATTGCACTAAAATGGAATTAACCAGACGCACTATGGGAGCCTCATCTATCACTGACTCATCCTCCAGAGTCAGTGTTTCGCTTTCTTCAACAGGCCCCACCTGCATGTCAAATTCTTCAAAGGCCTTATCTATCTTGGGAAATCCGAAGTGCTTTTGGATTAATTCCTCAATTTCCCCTTCACCAACCATAATTGGCTCTATTTCGCACCCCAATATAAGCCGCAGGTCGTCAATGGCTACTATATTGCTTGTATCGGCCATGGCCACTGTCATTCTGTTACCGTTCTTTTTGACAGGAATTATTTTGTATTTTCTAATAAGCTGTTCGGGCACGTACCTGAACAGTTCCACATCAATATCGGCGCGTACCGAAACAACCGGGATACCCAGTAGCTCGTTAATCACCTCTTCACTGACCATGCCCAGTTTGACCAATACCTTCCCCAGTAGTTCTCCGGTCTTGGACTGAACCCGCATGGCCTCCCAAAGCTGTTCTTTTGTAAGGTGATCCAGCTCTATGAGCCGTTCCCCCAACATTTTTTTTGTGATTTTACTTTCAGCCATTACCAGTCACATCCAAAACTCCAGAAAATATTGGGGATGGAAGCACATGATACTTATAACATATAAGAAAATATGTTCCATAAACATAATAAATTCTCCTCCTCATTAACGAAATTTTACTTATTTATTACTTTGTTCAGCCATTGTGAGATACTACAAAATAAAACAAGGCCGCCCCTTTACCAATTAAGATAGGCGGCCTTGCTGTAACATTTCCCCTCTAAAACTACTCTTGGGTATTAAATTTTTTTGGATTTAATATCTTCCTTAATCCGATTGGAGAAGTCTTCGGCACTCATTGTTCCCAAATCCCCTTCCGAACGTTGACGTACAGCCACCGACCCGCTTTCGGCCTCCCTATCCCCCACCACCAACATGTAGGGTATTTTCTGGCCCTGGGCCTCCCTTATTTTATAATTCACCTTTTCATTCCTGTCATCCAGCTCAACCCTGATATCTTCACCATCCAGCCGGGACACCACTTCCCTGACGTAGTCAATATGCCTGTCAGTGATGGGCAGCACCCTTACCTGCACCGGGGCCAGCCACACCGGGAAGGCCCCGGCGAAATGTTCGGTCAGTATACCTATAAAGCGCTCCAGACTCCCGAAAACCACCCGGTGAATCATTACCGGCCTGTGCTTTTGTCCATCTTCTCCCACATAATTTAGGTCAAATTTCTCCGGCATCAGGAAGTCCAACTGAATGGTTCCGCATTGCCAGGTGCGCCCCAGGCAGTCTTCCAGGTGAAAATCGATTTTGGGGCCGTAAAAAGCCCCGTCACCCTCATTGACCTTGTAATCCATCCCCTTCGATTTAAGGGCGTCCGCCAGGGCATTGGTGGCGGTCT
>Ga0209643_1002393_pt1 | contig 12324 bp, 10 predicted proteins | sample AutmiccBRH37_all_FD_187383 | JGI IMG/M metagenome (GOLD analysis project Ga0209643, IMG submission 187383) | Deep subsurface microbial communities from Mt. Terri, Switzerland - Autotrophic microbial communities BRH/37_all (SPAdes) (version 2) | ecosystem: Environmental > Aquatic > Deep... | reverse complement strand
TGATATCCCTTGGGCTAATAAAAGCTACTGACATTTCCGTTGCCTAGATTAAAGCTTTTTTTAAGTTTTTAAAGGGCTTAGTTCAGTGCGCCCTTTTTTACCGAATTTAAGTTTATTTTTCACGCTAGCACCTCATGCTAATTTCATTTCATTTATTTTCTTGCAAATCAATTATTATCCGCCTAATTGAATATTCACATTAAGACCTTGTTTTTCGAGGAACGTTTTTGTTTCATTCAAATCTTCTTGATTAGGTGTCCCAATTTCATTTAGTGTGTAACTAATATCAAGACTTTCATATTTATACACACCATAATTATGATATGGTATTAATTCCAGTCTAATTATATTTTTTAAAGTCGTAACGAAATCAGAAAATTGTTTCAAATCATGTTTGTTAGTATTTAAAGAAGGTATAATCGGCATTCTTAAAACAAAAGGTTTATTTAAATTCGATAGTTTTAAAAGATTGTGTATTATTAAGCTATTATCAATACCAGTGAAAATTTTATGTTTTTGAGGATCTAAAACTTTCAAATCATAAAAAACTAAGTCAGTTTCCTCAATAATTCTGCTTAAAATATCCCATTTTTGATAACCACAGGTCTCAATACAGGTGTTATAGCCATGAAGGTGGCTCTCTTTTAGTAACTCGACAGCAAAACGTGGTTGGGCGGAAACCTCTCCTCCTGAAAGAGTGACTCCACCTCCGGACCTACGGTAATATGCTTGGTCCTTTTTAATTTCTTTAATAACTTCACTAACAGTATAATCTTTACCTATTTTTTTTAATGCGTTATTTGAACAAGCAACCACACACTCACCACAGTTATTGCAACGTTTTCTATCAATTTCCAACAAACCTTCGCGGATTTTAAGAGCACCTAGTTGACATGTTGGAATGCAACTTCCACAATTCTGACAATAGTTTTTTGAAAAAGTTAGCTCAGCATTAAACTTTTGCGATTCGGGATTACTACACCATAAGCATTTTAATGGACAACCTTTCATAAATATAACAGTTCTTATGCCCGGTCCATCGTGAATACTAAATCTCTGAATATTTATAATTTTTCCTTCAAAATCATTATTTATCATTAGCTCTACTCCTATATTGCTTGATGTTCTGTTCTCCCAATAATATCATCCTGAACTTCTTTACTAAGCTCTGTAAAAAACGCACTATAACCGGTAACCCTAATAACCAGGTCTCGATATTTTCCAGGTTCTTTCTGAGCTTGTCGTAGGGTATCTGCAGAAACGACATTTATTTGTATGTGAGAACCTTTAAGGTCAAGCAGATAGGTCCGAATTAATTCCACAAATTTAATTAAATCTCTGGAGCTTGCGAAGACTGTTGGATGAAATTTCTGATTTAAGATTGAACCACTTGTACGAATATGATCAAGCTTACTAGCAGATTTTAAAACTGCAGTTGGCCCATTAACATCATTTCCATGAGTTGGAGAAATTCCATCTGCTAAGGGCGTTTTAGCTTTTCTACCATCAGGAGTGGCTCCCGTAGCCCAACCAAATGGCAAACTTACAGAAAGTGAAAATAGGGACGCCGGGCCCATTATACCCCCTCTTGGAGTTTGATATTTCTCAATTTCATCTATAAATAAATTCGCTACTAATCTAGCCATTAAATCTACTTCATCATTATCATTGCCATATTTCGGTGCATCTTGGAGTGCCTTTTGAATATATTTTTTATCTTCAAAATTACAATCTAAAGCTTCTAGTAATTCTTCTATATTAAATAATTTTTCTTCAAAGATTTTTTTCTTAATTGCCGCTAAAGAATCTGCAACATTAGCTAAACCTACTCCTAATGGGTTAGTCCAATTATATAGTGCCCCACCCTCCGTTACATCTTTACCTTTTTCAATACAGCCTGGCACTACCAAAGAAATAAATACATGTGGCACAAGTTCCCCATGCAACATGTCTATTAAGTTGTTTTCAACAGCTAATAGCTTAATACAATAAGCCAGTTGTTTTTGGAAAGCGATTAATACAGCATTAAAGTCATTAAAATTAGTGCCTGTTTCTATACTTATTTTTTCTCCAGTTAGTCTGTCACGACCGTTATTTAAAGCTAGCTCTAATACTTTGGGGATATTAAAGTAACCACCATTACCGCGTCCCCAAAGTCCGATAACTCCCACTTCTACACAACCTATTGGAGAGTAGTTACGAGCCAGTTTTAATGGAATGCCTCTATGTATCAAAGAAGGTATTAATATTTCATCACTTAATAATTGAGGAATCCCTCCACCTAAGCCAATGATTTCTGCAGCTCTTAGTAATAATTCATTAGGAGTATTTTGATGGACTCGTAAACTAAACTGCGGCTGTGATAGGTGAATATGCTCCTGAGCATTTAAAAACATATAAGTCAATTCATTTGTTACATCCTCACCATTTTCATTTTGCCCACCAATTACAAGATTCTGGTTCATTGGGAAGCCTGCATGCACATAACTACCTTCATTACTACGAAGTTTAATAAGTTCATTTAATTTTAACCAAAAACAGTCAATAAGCTCCTGAGTTTTTTCGTTTGTTATCTCTCCCTTAAGAAAATCATTATAATAATATGGAAATAATATCTGATCCAAGCGTCCCGGAGAAATAGCCGTACCATTGGTCTCTATCTGTATAACCAGTTGTAAAAACCAGCAGCATTGTATTGCTTCATCAAAACTTTTCGCAGGATTAGCCGGAATTTTACTACAAACTTCAGATATCCTAATTAACTCTGTTTTTCTTTGAAAATTTACTTCTTGGTCAGCCAAATTCTTTGCTAATTTTGAAAACCGCCACGAAAATCCAATAACAGCATCTGAAACTATTTTTATTGCTTCCCAAAATAACACATTCTTAAATTCATTAGAATCTGCAATATTTGCACAATTTATCTTCTTTTGTGCCTGTTCTTTTATCCCATTCAAGCCTGTTTCTAAAATTGTTTTATAATCAGGCAAAACGTGCCCTAGTCCTCCCTCCTCGTGATTATCCAGTGTAAATATCTTAGCTTTCCTTACCCTAATAACAGATTCAGGTAGCATTTTAAATAATTTTTCTTTTATTGTTAGACCTTTCCAATAAGGTAGAATGTTTTGGATATTCTTCTTAGCCTTATCACAAACTAACATTTTATCTTGAACCCTTGTATTAAATGTATCCAATTCTTTTTCAAGCCAAGATGTACCGAACTCAGGAAATACTGGAGCACTACGAGGTTTAATTGCTTGGTTACCAATAATCAACTCTTCTTCATTTATATAAATTGTCATATTATCCAAAATATTTTTTAAAGCTTTTGCCCTTCTTATTACCATAGGTTCACCTTCTGTTTCTTGATATGACTGAGTGATAAGTACTGCTCTCTCGCTACATAAACTTGGCTTATATGATATTAATCTTTCACGTAAATTTTGGACTCTTTGGGTTACGTTAATCTTCATTATAATAGCTACCCTCCCTATAACTAATTTTCTATATCTTTTTCTAAACGAGAAACATGGTCTATTATACTTTTTTCAACCGATAAAGGATCACCACTTTCCAATGCTTCTAATATTTTCTTGTGCTCTAAATGACTTATTTCAGCTTGCCCAGGCAGAAAATAATTTTGTGTCCTAAATACCTCTATGTATACTTTCAAGTTATCTAAAATTCTAATGACACGATTACAACGAGAAGCTTTCCAAATTGTTTCATGAAATAAAAAATTCAACTTGTTTGCTTCCTCATAATTTTTTTCATGAAGATAAAATTCAACCTTTTGCATTATTTCTTTTAGACAACTTATTTCTTCTTCTGTAATCTTTTGAGCAGCTATACTACCTGCAAAAGATTCTAGTATACCTCTTAATAAATAGATTTCAATTTTATCTTCTTGAGAAGGTGATTTTGCTAAATTCCCCTTGTAAGGAATACTCTCTACCAATCCCTCATTGTCTAACATTCTTATCGCTTCCCTGACAGGGGTATTACTAACACCGAATTTCTTAGCTAATTTAGTTTCATTTAAGATTGTCCCATTTGGAATTTCATTACTTAAAATACCTTTTCGTAAAGTATCATATATCTGTTCTCTACGTAAACTAGAAGAAAGAATGTAGTTTATCATTTTACCCCCCTATTTATACCACTAAATTCTCCTACAAATTGTATTAATATAAGACATTTTTACTAACCAAGAAAATGTTTCTCTTGTTCTAGTCTAAGTTGCCATAATATTGAGTTGACAGGACGCTCAACCATATCAAATGTAATTAAAGTACCAGCAGGAATATCTCTAGTAAGTTTATTACCATTAAATAGATGAGCTGGTATTAGTGAATCTCCAGACATAGTAACTGCAGGTATAATCATAGATCTAAAATCTTCAGTATAGTCATCCCCTAGAATCTCACCTTTTTTCATATCATGCCGCGTCTTTCTTACTACATCAAAACGTGGCAAATAATCTTCATATCCGGTGGAAATTCCTAAAATTACTGCGCAAAGTAAGGATGTTGAAGTTTCAACTCCACACAGATGATGAGGTCGATAAATCAACGAAGCTTTTCCAGAAGAATTATGAATTAGACCTTTTGAATTCATAATTCTTCTGGAATACTCATTTTTGGAGGAAACTACTATAAATACACCTCCACCTAACCCTGCTTCGTGTTTCTCTCTAAAAGGGGTAACTGTATCAATTACCCCTTTTTGGCTCAATATACCTCCATCCTCTTTAGAACAAAGAACTTTTGGAATTTCACTTGTTCGTACCACGGGCAAATGTATCTCTGAAATATCAGGAACCAAATTCATTGCATTTGCGGCTATAACAAGTTCACTCAAATCGAAGTCTGAAGCTAGATTAAGTTGTCTAAGTATTTCTTTACGTTTACCTGTGTAATTTAATATTTCATCATCAGGAAGGTTATCAAGAAACACCAGATCTTCTTTAGATATTGCAATGGGACCACCTTCTATTACCTCATCTCTCACATCAGTAACAGTACAATTTTGTTTATCATAAATAAACTCAGTGTCACGAGCTTTTCCGGCACAAATAATCTCAAGTCCTAAGCTTTTAGCCCAGGAAACAAGTCCCATTAAAAGACCATGTTGATCACCATCAACAGGGGTGTATACAAGACCTGCTTTATCAGCCATATGTTTTAATATTGGTCCAACTACAGAGTCAGTTTCTTTGTTAATCATGGCAATATGTTTACCATTTTTTATTGCTGAATATCCATATAGGGCTCCTGCTTCAGGTATACCTGTTGACTCAGCAATAATATCAAGAGGAAGATTCATTAAAATCATAGGATCTTGAACAATCGCATATTTGCCTTTTTCAATAATTTTTATTGCCTCCTCATAACTATCACATTCAACAATATCCTCATCGCTAATTCCAGCATAATTATAGGCGGATCTTGCAGCTTTTATATTTGAATCCGCGATAATGGGTATATCTAAATATGAATTAAACATTGATTGGGTAATTACTGCTGTACCATAATGTCCAGCCCCTATAATTCCTACCTTTATATTCCTCTCCTTCTTCCTAAAATGTTCAAATAATTTCTGATAAATCATAAAAACTCTCCCCTTCTATTAATAATCTAGTTGAGCTTTATAGATTACCCATTACATTAATTCCCTTCAATTACATTATATGTAATATATCCTATATAATGTTAAGTTTTCCTGCTATAGCATTCCAATTATTTAAATTATACTTCAACTACAAAAAAGCCCTACCCAGATTTTGTGGTAGAGCCTTCTTTTTCCTATAAGTTATATAAGCTGTATTAAAAGTTCTTTTGTCTATTGAACATCTTCTATATCAAATAATAAAACTTGAGCCGTATCAATCTAATAAGTACTTATCATTAATTGTTTCAAGAATTATATCATGCCCTAGAACTATAAAATCTGTTTCAGCAATACTCAGACTTCTTAAACTGGTTTTCTGGATTAAAAGGAATTATTATCTTTCTTGACAGTCATAATATTCTTAAACGCATCTCCTACAAGTACATACTATTTTCCTTGTCTTAATATCTTTAAACCAATAGAACCCGTTGTGGGCCCTTGCGCCAAATACAGTAGTCCCTTGAAACAAAAAACCTCTTGAGATCTATTAGGTTAAGTTGTTTTTCTAAAGTCCCTGGTAATTTAACTAGAATGGGTAACCGTATAATTCACTTACTCATATTCAAAATCTAAGTTTCTAATATAACAGTTTCCTTTAAGTCCTTGAGATGTATTCTAGTACTTAATAAAGCTGCAGGAAATAAAAACAAGGTAGTAATTTTCATTGCCAGACCAAGATTAGTAGTATCAGCGAGCCATCCTGAATAAGTTGCAGCAAAACTACCCAATCCAAAAGATAACCCCATCATTATTCCTGCCGCAAACCCTGCATTTGTTGGTAGCATTTTCTGTACTAACAATATTGTTAAAGGGAAATTTAAGTGAAGTACTATTCCGAAAATAATAAGTAGAAACCAGGTAATTAATCCTTGCGAATTTAGTAATAGCTGCATGAAAAAACCTGCTAATAAAAGAGAATACAGAAGTATTTTTCTTTGATTGTTTATCTTATCTACCATAATGCCACCTAAAATAGAACCTACTGTTGTAGCTAATAAAAACACCGTCTGAACCAAACCACTATACTTTTCAATATCACTTCCTTGAAGCATGTATAGAGGCATGAAAATAATAGTAGCAAAAAAAGCCCAGCATCTTAAAGTAGTAATAAGTATTATTAATAATAAATTCTTATCTTTGAGTACTAATAAGCTTCCTTTTTTACTGGTCGTAATTGTATGATTATCACTTTTCGTTAATCTCAATAAAATAATCCAAATCAAAATCGGAATTAAAAATAACCAGATTTTTTCAATCCCAAATCTATTCATAAACCAAACTATTATAACTGGAGAAAGGGAAAATCCAAGATTACCTACAGTAGCGTATATTGAATAAATTAATCCTTTATTATCTGTTGCTACTTCACTAATCTTAATTATACCTAATGGATGATAGATTGCTGATCCTACTCCAGCCAAAAAAGCAACCAGCATTATTAAGTAATACTGTGAAGTATAACTCAATAAAATACATGGAATTGCTATCCATAACAAAGCCTTAATTAAAGAACTAGCTCTTGGGAATGTATCCAATAGGTACCCAAAAACTGGTTGACCAAAATTAACAGTTATACTTTGGATCGCTAGAATAAAGGCTATATCCTTTTTATTCCACCCATACAAATAAGCATATATGGGCAGGATGGCAGTAAAGATATTTACATAAAAATCTACCCAAAAATGCCCACCAGAAATCATTATGACTTTAAGCCACTTTTTTTGATTCAAGTAGTCCGCCACCTCAATTTATAAATTACATAGATTTAACCCTAGTCTTAGAAGTTAAAGCCAATTTTTCCAAGTTTAAATAGTTTACTATCCATGGCACTTAAATTAGAAGCTACTTTTATTGGAAAACTAATTTTTTCAATAATATCTTTTTTCAGATCGATACCTGGAGCAATCTCAATTATTTCTAATCCTTGATCAACTAATTTAAAAACAGCTCTTTCCGTAATATAAATAACATCCTTTTGTTTTAAATGCATCATTTCACCACTATAAGTTATATGTTCAATATTATCGGTAAATTTAGAGTACTTCCCCTCTTTAATAATTTTAATTTTACCATCTTTAATTTCTGTTTGTAGACCTCCTGCTGTAAAGTAACCACAGAATACTATTTTAGGTGCATTATTTACAATGTTTATAAAACCCCCGCAACCGGGAATAAGTAATCCCAATTTACTGACATTTACACTACCATGGCCATTTACCTCCCCAAATGATAGACAGGCAAGATCAAACCCACCACCTTCTATAAAATCCATTTGAGCCGGTGAATCAATAATACATTGGGGGTTTGCAGAAGCACCAAATTGTAATCCACCAACAGGTAATCCTCCCCAAGAACCTTGTTCAATAATAAAGTTAATCCCATCTACAAACTCTTCTTCAATTGCAATTTTAGGGATACTACCAGGAATACCAAAACCAAGAATCGCAGTCATACCTCTTTTAAATTCTTTGACTGCGCGCCGAGCAACTACTTTATCAGCCCCAAAAGCAATATTTTCAAAATAATTTAACGGCAATTTAACTTCACCTGAAAGCCAAGGATTATACAATGTCTCTGTTCCTTGCATTTGATTCGGATCCAACACAATTGCATCAACTAATCCACCAGGTACTTTTACACTATGAGGGTTCATTGTACTTTTTTGCGTTACTCTTTTTACTTGTGCAATTACTTTTCCACCATTATTTTTAGCGGCCATAGCTTGAGCCAATACGCCCAAAGTACCAGGCTCATGCTCAAAAGTTAAATTTCCATTTTCATCAGCTGTTGTAGCCCGAATTATGGCAACATTAATTGGTATTGGCTTGTACCTTAAAAACTCCTTTCCATCAATATCTACAACTTCAACTATATTTTCTTTAGTGATCTTATTTAATTTCCCCCCCTGTTGTCTTGGATCAACAAATGTCTTTAATCCAACTTCTGTGAAAGTTCCCGGTTTTTTTGCAGCAGTATCCCTTAACATATGCATCATGGTACCTAGAGGCAAATTGTATGCTTCTACTTCATTGTTTAGTATCATTTGAGCAATTTTATTGCCAGTTCCATCTGATCGCCCCAAAACATAAGAGCCACCAATTAATCTTCTTATTAAACCTTTATGGGCCAAATGATCTAATCCCGGAAGATTTATACGGTCACCTATCGCTATAGGAAAAAATATAGTTAGATTTTTAGGGTTTCCTGTTTCTAAAAAACATCCTTCAATACTTGCCAACATTTTTTCTGGAATCATCATTCCAGCCGATGCACAGCAAGTAATTGTATCCCCATCTTTAATCATATTAGCTGCTTCAAAAAAACTTACAATTTTACTCATAAATTTCCCCCTTCCTTTAGGATACTATCTTTTTTATGCTTTTAATGAGAATAAAAACATGTTATTAATTAATTTTTTACTTATTAAGTTCTTCTCTTCAAGATATTTCAAGTGAGCTACTGTTTCTCCAATTGCAAACCATTTTTGAGGGGTTGGAAAAAGATCAAATGAGTTATAACTCATATTCCATTTCATTTTGGAAGCAATTTCTATGCCGGTTTTCGGTCCGTCTTTTAAAATACTGTTAATTTCATTAAGTCGATACTGATGATGTAGTTTTAGTTCTTTGATACGATCTCGATGGTTGGTAATAAAATTACGATGTCCCGGAAAAACTATCTCAACATTTAGTTCATAAACTTTATCCAGGCTTCTTAAATATTCACCTAGAGGGTTACTGTCATCTCCCCAAAGTGATATATTCGGGGTTATATCATCGAGGATATGGTCACCCGAAAATAGAAATTTCTTTTCTGGTTCATAAAGACACATATGACCTTGAGTATGACCTGGTGTCTCAATACATAACATTTTATAATCATCAATTATTACCATATCCCTATTTCTTATAATTCTAAAATTATGAGGGCCTTGGGTACAATACTTATATCCCGGATGTTTTTCTATAACATCCTTAAGTTCTTCTTTCGGGAAACCACATTGCTGGGAATATATTCTCATAGGTTCCCAATATTCTTTAGATCTCCCAAAGTTAATTATCCTTGCATCTAATTCACTACAATATATTAATGATTTTAGGGAGGCAATACTTGAAATTAATCCGGAATGATCAGCGTGCATATGAGTAATAAATAGATCTGTCTTGCTTAAATTAATTTTAAGCTCTTTTAGACCTGAAAGTAATACATTTCTACATTCTTCACGGTTAAATCCAGTATCAACGATTAAATTTCTTTCTCTTCCTTTAATAATATAGGAATTAAGCACCTTTAAAGGATTATTCGGTAGAGGTACTTCAATTTTATATATTTTTGGCAGTATTTCATTAATCATTTTTTAGACCTCCAATTAAAATGGTACTAAATTAATTGTATACTTTTGTATAGTTCTTGAAAAAATATGATTAAGTCCTTGTAACTTTACAAGGACTTAATCCATATAAAAAGGGGGTGTGAGAGGATTTGATTGGTAATTTAATTAGCACCCTTTAAAAATGGGTTTGCGCTTTTCAACAAAGGCAAGCATACCTTCCTTTTGATCTTCTGTTGAAAAACAAAGACCTATCACTTCTGCCTCATAGTTATAAGCAGATTCATCATCCATATTCATTCCATTATTAATAGCGGACTTGGCTAAAGAAACACCACAAGGTCCATTTTTTAATATTTTCTGAGCCAATTCCATCGCCTTGGGTAGAAGTTCTTCAGGTTCATATACTTTGTTCACTAATCCAATCCTGTAAGCTTCTTCCACCGAAATTATTTCTCCTGTAAATATTATCTCCTTAGCTATCCCTTTACCTACTAATCTAGGTAGTCTTTGGGTACCTGCAAAACCAGGAATTATACCTAAAGACACTTCCGGTTGACCAAATTTTGCCTTAGTTGATGCCAATCTAATATCGCAAGCCATAGCCAGTTCACAGCCGCCACCTAGTGCAAATCCATTTACGGCAGCAATCACAATCTGGGGCATATTTTCAATATTTGAAAAAACTCTCTGACCTAGTCTTGCAAATGTTCTGCCTTGAAGAGAATTATAATCCTTCATCTCACTAACATCTGCTCCTGCTACAAAAGCTTTCTCCCCTGCTCCCGTAATAATTACAATTCTGATATCTTGGTTTTGTTCAATTTCTTTAGTTACCTGATCAAGCTCATTTAATGTTTGTGTATCTAAGGCGTTTAGTGATTTAAGTCTATTAATAGTAATTTCCGCAATAGGGCCTTCTATTTTATATAAAATATTTTCCATCTTTCCACCATCCCTGCCCTAATTTTTACCAATTTCAAAACTTTGTACCTAAGTCCTTTCCATTTTTGTTAAATAGCCGCTTCATCATTTTATTTTCAATTTAACAGTCTACACCTACGTCATCTAGGCAAGCAATATTTTTAGCTAAAGACTTTTTATGGTTAAAATTCGCTTGTCTAGATATCATTACCTTCATTGCTTGAGGCGGACCAGCACCATGCATGGATTCAGTACGATAGGCTACAGCTCCAGCTCCAATTGTTAGATTTTCCACTAACCTAAGCATACGTAAACGACATTCTGTAGATATACCGTCAATTCCACCGAACAACTTTTCCATATACTTTCCTGTCTGCGCGTGTTGAAAATCAAGTGCTGAAGGCATTGTCACCAACAAACCACCAGCAATATCTTCTGCAATTCGTGCAATCTCGTAGGGAAATCTGGTTACGTTCAATTTGCAAACATTGGCTAATAAAGAATCTACAAAATAGGTTCCGGAAACAGTAGCTTTTCCTTCTGTTGAGCAAGCAAGTCCACAAGCATGCATAGTTTCATTAAGATCCATACCTACACACCGCTGAAAGCAAGTAGCCGTTTTTTGACCTAAAGGCCGCTACATTTTAACTTTACTCACTAAGTTTTGAGTACTTTGATGGGTATGGGTAAACCTATTTACCCTTTTCCCTGTTATATTTGAAACTACCGTAGTTAATTCCTGATATTGGGGATCCCCTGCAAGCTCATAGGTCATGGCAACTGCGTTTAGGGAAGGTTTTACCATAGGATGGTCTGCAGGATTATCTTCTTTTTTGCCCAGGATATACGCATTAAATTTCATCTTCCTGATGCTTTCAATATATTCTTGTGCAGTCTTCATTACGGGACCTCCTTCAAAAAATATTTGGATAATTAATGTCGGCATGACGGCTAAAATGCAAATCTGCAAGTCAACATGACAGCTTATGAGATACTCTGAATGTCGGCATCAATTTAGCTACAATTATGCCGACCACACAGCTAACCACAAAGCCGTAATGCCGACCAAAAATCTAACTTGGAAGACGTCATGCTGACCTAAAAATAATCCTCGTAAGACGTCACGCCGTCCCAAAAAACTTAGCCCGTAAGCCGTCATTCTAACCTAGCGGTTTCACGCTGTAACAGCATTAGCCTCAGAATTTGTTACCATTTTGTAGCCTACTTCATAAGCCAGCAAGTTCTGTTCCAGAACTTTTTTGGGCAGGAGTTTAGCGATAACCCTTTCTAATTCCTGTTTTTCAAAGAAAGGCTCAATACCTGCTAAAGCACCTAGCATAATAACATTTGTCATCATCAAAGTACCCATTTCTTTGGCTTTCTCACTGGCACCAATGACA
>Ga0209643_1002391_pt1 | contig 12340 bp, 13 predicted proteins | sample AutmiccBRH37_all_FD_187383 | JGI IMG/M metagenome (GOLD analysis project Ga0209643, IMG submission 187383) | Deep subsurface microbial communities from Mt. Terri, Switzerland - Autotrophic microbial communities BRH/37_all (SPAdes) (version 2) | ecosystem: Environmental > Aquatic > Deep... | reverse complement strand
CCTTTCCTATTACAGCACGTACTACATTAGGGAAATGGAAATTTCTCGTACCCATACCATAACCAGTAGTCTCCACTATCATTGTTGGAAACGAAGAAAACTCCTCAGCCAAAGAGACTACGAGAGCTGCACCGGTCGGAGTCACCAATTCGCCCTCAACCTCCATTCTGCGAACAGGAATTCCCTTTAATATCTCAAGTGTAGCCGGAGCAGGAACAGGAATCTCACCATGGTCACATTGGACATATCCGTAACCCATGGGAAGAGGGGAACAGACTATTCTCTCAACTCCCAGGTTCTCAACGGCAAGAAGCGTTCCTACAATATCACAGATGGAGTCAAGTGAACCTACTTCATGAAAATGTACATGATCAATAGTAGTTCCATGAACTTTTGCTTCTGCCCGAGCAATAAGGTCAAAGACTTGCTTCGCTAATCCTTTGACCTTAATAGATAAACTGCTTGTATCAATAATTTCTATAATATCTGCAAGATGACGATGAGGCTGTTCTTCTTCGACTGTGATATTGATTTGACGAGCTGCTATCCCCTTACTCTTTCCTTGTAGGACATTTATTTGATATCCTGAGACATTAAGGCTGGATAATCCATTTTTGATATAATCTTCATCCGCTCCTGCATCAATCAAACATCCCAAGAGCATATCACCAGCAACTCCTGCACAGCAGTCCAAATATAATAATCTCATTTAATCATCATTCCTTCCTGATTCAATGATAGCGTGAGCGAGTGCTGCTGCTCCATAACCATTATCTATGTTCACTACGCCAACACCTGAGGCACAACTATTCAACATAGAAAGCAAGGCAGCTACTCCACCAAAATTAGCACCGTATCCAACACTGGTTGGCACTGCAATTACTGGTCTCCGGGTTAATCCGCCCACCACACTGGCAAGTGCCCCTTCCATACCTGCAACAGCTATCACCACATTCACCTTTTGTAAGTCCTTCGCGTGATCAAGCAGCCTGTGAATACCTGCCACCCCAACATCATATAGCCTTATTACTTTTAGCCCCATGGTTTCCGCTGTTACCGCTGCTTCCTCGGCCACCGGCATATCTGCTGTCCCGGCACTAATAATAATCACATTGCCTTTCTCTTCTCTTATATCTGCGGAAGGAATCACTATACATCTGGCCATTTCAAAATATTGTGCTTCTGGAAAAATCTTGTGCACAGCTGCATAGACCTCAGGTACTGCCCTAGTGCCCAAGACCGGCCTGGTCTTTGCCGCTAACTTAGTAAAAATCCCTGCAACTTGATCAACTGTTTTGCCCTGACAGAAAACTACTTCCGGAAATCCTGTACGTAATTGACGGTGGTAATCAAGACGGGCATACCCGATGTCTTCATATGGGAGACACTCCAGTTTCTCTATGACTTTATCCATAGATGTATTGCCTGTTACAAGAGATTCTAGAAGTTTTTGTAACTGTTTTCTTTCCATCAGTCTCCTCCTACAAACTTGCTGTGTAAATTTAAGAATCAAATTCCAGCTTGAATTCTTTATACTTAAGATTCCTGATAACTTCTGTCTCAATCATTTGTTTTAGTTCATAGAAATTTATGTTTGCTCCTGTACCCTCTAGCGATTTAGCAACTGCCTTTAAATCCTCATATTCTACCCGTGCCGAAAGCGGATTTTCGAATTCATCCTTCACAATCTTGACCTTTACACTTCCCTCCCAGAGTAATTGATCATCATTATCTTTAAGCTTAATCCTTTTATTCACCATGAAATATTGAAAAGACATATGATCTGCCTTAAGAATCCTTATCCCCAGTGTTCCAATTTCACTGGCAAGAAAACCTGCTATACTAGTTGTTTGGTCTTCAGGTGCATCGATCAGAAAAATATATTCCTGCCTTCCTTTTTTGGTTAACGCTGTTAGTACATGAACATTACCTGCACCCTTCTCCATCAGCCTTTCTATAAGGTAGGGAACCTGATCAACATTGATATTGTCTACGTTGGTCATCAACAGCAATTTATTTGTACCCCCTCTCCCCTTTTTTTGGATAAATAAAAGTCAACCGTCGTATTAATACTGCAATGCCCTCGATGAGTGAGAGTACCGCTACGGTCGACCATTAACTAATTATTCATTTATTTTTAAAGATTGAACTCTCAAAATATTCTACTAATTACAAAATAGCTTTATAATTAGCATATGTCAATAACCTTATTTTGTAATATTTTACACGTATTTGTCGATAGCATAAAAAGAGCCTCATATACAGTTGTGCATATGGGCTCTTCGATTAAGATATTCTTAAATGTGAACTATTTGGGAGGAAGTGTGTCATCCTTAGTTACATCGCCAAGGATATAGATGGTATTCCTAATTGGAAAACCGTTTTCTTCTAGATATTCAAAATAGTCTTTAGCCTCTCCTTGGTTGGCCACTCTTTAATTCCTGTTTGTCCAGTCTCATAAAACGTAAACAAGGCACAGAAAATCGATCCCTTCTCATTATCAATTCTGTCATAGTAAGCCCATTTCTCATACCCATCTTTTTGAGTTACAAAGTCTGGCTCTCCGAAGACCTCTTTGACCATCTCCTTATTCTTCAACTTCTCATTATCTGATAAACTCTGGAACTCTTTAAATGTCATCAAGTTAGCTGGTTTCTTTTCCTCTTGTGGGGGAGCCGTGGTATTATCTGAACATCCAACTACTAACGACATTATTAGAATAATCAGCACTACATATAGGCCTAATTTTTTCATTATAACCATCTCTCCTTTATCATTTTTTAACTCGCAGTAAAACATTTAAGAGATATCCGGGCACTTCAAGAAGTTCTCCACCATTTGCAAAAGTTGACTTCCGCTTAACGAACTCATATCAATCCCATCATTACCCATGATGAATGAGGCAATGTTCCTCAATCCGGCAGTGATGCAAATTCCTCCAGCCACTATGACTTCATCCTTCTCATTTACATTAAAGGTATCTATCATAATAATTGTCTCAGGGACTAGAAAGCTTTTGGCAAATACTGCATAATCACTAATTAACTCATATCCATTGTTAAAAGTCACAAAGTCTTTTCGTGTTAACTTCTTCAAGATGACCTTGGCATTCTCAACTTGGGGTATGGGATAGTTATAATTTTGTTTAAACAATTTTACTAGACTATTAGGAGAAGGATCATTAATCTGCTTCATTATCTCAATTAACGAAATCGCTGCTTTTTCAATCCCGTGGCCAACATAAGCTAACATGGCATTTCTTCGATAGATATCAACCATAGCCAGGAATATCAACAACTCATCTGCTGACAACAAAATCTCAACTCCAGAACTCTTGAACAGGGACTTCCCCGTGAATTCCGAGATTTGTTCTACTGTTTTTGGAAGATTATCCGCCATGCTGAAAACCATATCTCCACCGTCATTCTCAACCAAGACAAGTTTATTATTTGCTCGGTAGGTATATTTTTCTATGAATATAAAACTGTCTTTGAGAATCAGTCTGGTGCATTTCTTGGCTGCGGCTACGATTTCTAGAATCTCTCGAGCTTTCTTGGTCAATTTCCCATCTTTGTAGATGCCCTTTGCAGTAAGGCTTTTTTCTTCTGTTCCGCTTACTGCTTCTTGGACATTGGCAAATAAACTTACTTGCGATTTTTCATCAAAATCCTTGGCAATAAATGAAATCTCTTTAGTCGTCAGTTTCATCCTTCCAACCCCCTTCTATTTGTACATGTCTTTAACAGGGTCCACAATATAGGGCTTTAACACAGTTTCGTCAATAGCTCCAGTGGTATATTTGAGCATGGTTTGCCCAACCTGTTTAGTCACTTTTTCTCCAATAAATTTTTCTGTTGATGAGGCAGACAAAACTCTTCCCACCCATTTCTCGCCTGATTTCACTGCTACACGGACCTTTCCATCTTTAAGTGTAGTCAATATGGTGTCATTGCCAAATCCCGTAGCACCCAATTTGTCTCCAATCTTATCTGTAATAGTACCTACCGCAACTTTAGCAGTTCCGCTAACTAGACCATCCCAAGCCCCTTTGGAAGGATCTTTAGCAGTTAAAGCTTCTCCAACAACTTCGCCACCGATGGTTAATCCAGCTTTGACATAAGGATTCTTGACATAATCCGTAGCTGCATCGGTACCACCTTTAACTGCGCCTGACACAAAGGAAGATGTACTCACTCCTTTTTCAGCCATAGTTCCAAGTATCCCTTTTGCTACTTTGTATGTGCTCTGAATCCCTTTGCCAGCAGGTCCAGTCATGTTGGCCAAGCCATCCACCAGGCCATCAGAAACGGTTCCTACAATACCGGATACTTTTTCCCCAGCTTCCATGACATCCCCGATTTTCGTCCAAGATTCAGCCTCAGCCTGGCTCTTTTCCTGATTGGCCTTGATAATCTTTTCTAATTCTTGGGGATCTTTGGTGCCATATTGCTTCTCTAATTTATTTAGATATTCTGCTTTGGCCAGTTGTTCTTGACGTTGCTTCTCCGAGTCTCTAACGATCTTATCAAACTCTGTTTCACCCTTGGTATTCTTTTCAAACTCCTTATTAATAAATTCTTTATCTTTTTGAAAGTTAGGAACGACATCTTTATTATACTTTTCCATATCCAATACTCCGCCAGTATAAGGGTTAACCCATTCGCCGGTCTCAGGATCTTTGACATATTCTGTCGTCCCGCCTTTATGGTCAGTTTGGAGCACTAGCGTTTCAGGTTCAGCAGGTTCACTTGGCTCTGGCTGTTCAGGAAGCTGTTCTCCCTTCTGAGTATCTACCGTTCCCTGCTCCTTGGCAGCTGATTCGCTTTCGCTATTCTCTGTATCGGGTTCATCGTCCCTTTCATATCCATCATCAGACGATGTCTCATAAGAATCCTCTTCCGCAGAGTATCCACCATCACTTCTTTCGGAAGAGACATAATCTGCGCCACCGGACTTTTCATTATCTCCAATGGACTCAGGATCATCATCCGGTTCATCGCTGTTACCTAGAGCATCGGCCATCATAATCATTGCCAGTTGTTCATCGGTCTTACCCGGATATTTTTTCTTATACCAATTCTTATCTCTCGGTCCAGAAGGTACCTTATCTTTTGGTTTCAACAACTCCTGGATAACATGCACCACTACTCCGACTAGAGGTGGGAAGAGTAGTCCTGTTGCACCTTGGACCGGACTGTCAGGTCCTGGAATGTTTCCAGCATTCCCGTATTGTCCGAGGGCAGTCATGACAAATGGTGGTAAATCTTTTTGCTTTAAGGCCCCAGTAACCACTAGGGAATAGGTATTACTGTCTGCCCCTTTATCTTTGGTTTCACCTCGATCATAAGTTGCTGTACCGTCGATATTAATCTTGGCAGGTGCATTCTTAGGTTTAGTAAGGGTTACTACGGCTTGGGCCCCTATTCTAGCTTTATATGGTAATTTGCTTAAGTCCGCAGCAAAAGCGAATTCAGCAACCACCGTATCCTCTGTTTCTTCGACTATGGTACACCCTTGAGAGAAAGGCATTCCCTCATATTGTCCTATTAGTTCTAGTTCCCCGTCCTTATCTAAAATTGTTAATTCAAAATTCTCTAGAGAAAAACTACTTGGTTGTTGTCCAGTTACCGGCCCCATTAAAGTACTGGTCTTGTAGGTGTTCAGATTTATACTATAGGTCCCAGTAAAATCATAACGGACAGAAGGCGGAATCATTATGGTAACAATGAATTCCGGATCCCCTAGCTCATCGTAGGTTATCACACTTGGGTCAAAAATCCCGATAAAATAGTTACCCGCAGGTAGAACAATATTCGGGGTAATTATCCAAATACCATTGGGTACATCCGCCAGCATCCCCCCAGACGATTGGTAGGACGCGATAACCTTATTCCCTGAGTCTAAAATTGATATGATTCCCGGTGTTGCTCCTTCTCCGCCATTGTAAGTATTGAGTACGATTTCTCCAATTAAACTATCTCCGTCTAGGGAAAATGCAGCCGGGTTTTTAGCAACAGGTTTTTCTGTACTGACCGGTTGGCCCTCTTCCGAATACTTCTCTAAGTCTTTTTCCCCGAACTCTTCATTCCCTAGAGTTTTAGCTTCCGCATCTTCTTTAGACTTCTCAGGATTATTCTTTACTTCCCACTCCTGTAACGCCTTTTTGTATCTCTCATTGGCTGAATAATTAACACCTTTGATTAGAAAGGCTCCGCCCTCTCCGGTATCCGAGGTCCGTACCTGCAGCTGTGGGCTGCTGATGGTCAAAGTGTATTTACCGGATGGTAAAACGATTTCATTATCTGGCATGAACATATAGTTTACATTCACGTTTTGAGATAGAGACACTTCTCCCTCATTACCTGTATTCGAAACTTCCTTTAGATTATTAACGTTAACAAACTGCGTAGGAAATGGACCATAAATATTCCCCTTATTATCTTGCAGCTGAATTGATACAGCTTCAGGTGCTTGCTGCACATAAGGCAGGTAAATCCCTTTCAGGACAATATCTTCTCGAATCGAAAACCCGATTGGTGACATTTCTTCTTTAACCAGAGAATCATCAATCTGATATTTTCCTGTGTATCCTACAACGAGTGAGGCACTGTTGTCGCAAGTTATCTGTTCTGTGTACCAAGTGCCTATTTTGACCAGAACTTTTTCGTACGGTTTAGCAGGTGGAGGTGTCTTCGTATCAGCGAATACCAGCGTAGGCATAACAGTAAACAAAAGAACAAAAATAATGAGTGTTGTAGCAGCAATCTTTTTCATCAAGCTCTTTTTCATCAGACTCCACCTCCTTGCGTTAAGATTGAACGTAGCAAACTAATACCGCCTTCAAGCATACCAGGTGCTTTCACCAGAATTCGCGCTGATAATGTCCAAGTTAAAGAGAACAAAAAGGATACCCCAGAAGATATCAATGTATTTTTGATTTCTCTTTTATTGACAATCTTTCCAATTTCAATGGCTGCAGCCGTACCGACAGCCATAATTCCTGCTGAGATGAAGCCGATGGTCATAGACCATTTCAGAATAAAAGTAGCTATGATTACCATAACAGCAAAAGGGATTAAGAATAACATCCCGTTGTCTACTGCATAGTAGATAACTTTTTTTCCTTTTTCTCTTTTTAGTTTCGAGTTAGAAGCACCCAGAAAGCCCCTCAGGAACTTCTTGAAGAGCCATCCTAACAACATACCTACCACTATTCCAAAACCAATACTATATGGATTCAAAGGATCAAGCGGATTATAGAAAGCAGTAACCCCAAAGGCGATAAAACACAAGTTACGAAGTAGCCCTCGCCAAGCACTGCCGGAATACAAGTTTTCGTCCATCTTTTTCACCTCCTATATTTGCCCGAATAATGACCAGGAAAGAAGAACGACTGCACCTACAACCGTGGCGATAGGAATACTGATTTTGTTATTTCCCTCTGTCATCTCTCGGATTGCGAGAATCATCGGACCAGTTGCCCATAAAACACCAGTCACCCCAAAAGCAACTGAGGTCTTCCAAGCGAAGACTATGGAGAAAATCAGTCCCAAAATTCCATATACCAAAGCACCGCTATAACTTAGACAGAAGGATGAAACAGACCATTTTATATCCTTATCGTTTTTGGCCAGTTTCAAAATAACCCAGACTAAGCCACCGACTAAGGGGATGAAAATCACCCCATAAAGCACTCCGGAAAAACCGGATAATACAACAAACCCTAACCCCTTCTGTCCGGTCTTATAAAGGTCTAATCCGGTTTGCAGAAAGAACATCCCGAACGCTAAGCCCGACACCGCTAGAGAAAGAAACCACGGAAAACCAGAGACTGCAGTCTTCAGTGCCGCGGCTGGACTAATCATCATGGAAATAATAGTTCTGAAAATTGGGGAGTTCGTTTTTCTCATCTCTACCACCTCACTTATTTTTTTTGTTCGATAACTTCAGGAGGTTTCTTTTAATCATTTTCTCTACCTCGCCATAGTTTTGCTCCGTACAGAATAAGGCAATCTTTTCCGTCAACCCCCCTCTGACCACAATGGTATGACGTAAAGGATCGTATTTTACTTTTCTAATATTGTTCCAACGAAGGAATACATCTTGCTTAGATTGTGCAAGAAGCCCCGCCCCTGCAGCACTAGGCTTTCGAGATAGAATTCCTATAATAACAGTTAAGATATTAATTATCCTATTACGTTTGGCTTGTCGCTTCTGTGTGTAGTTTTGGATACCACTCTCGTTAATCACAAAGGCTGCTGCATATTTCCAGCCATATACCAACCGGATAAAAATGAAAGTCAAAATAAAGAGGATACCTATTAGACATAAAGCAAAGAATATATCTCTATGAAATCCCTTTAGTCCTCCAAGCACGACTAGCACAACCACAAGAATCCCAAAAGGAATTCCAATGGCTATTCCTAAATCTCTTAATATAACCTTGTTGGAAAAGATAGGAACATCTATAGCCCATTCAATCGAATTCTTCGAATTATCTTCTTTTCCCCGACTCTTCTTCATCTCTTTCATCTCATTCATCTACCCCATTTACTTCAGCAAAGGACATTTGCAGCGGAAACAATACTCATCAGTAATTTCATTGATTGAGGAGCAGGCTGTACAAAACAAGAATGTATCCTTGGATTTATCGTACTTTTCATATAATCCCAAACCCTTATGATGACGCACCTTATCCCCGATTTTGTAGTAATTGTAGACCGTAGCATCATTCTCAGTGCTATGCGTATATACTTTTCCGTTATCATCTCGCCTTACGGCGTACTCATAATCAGTATAGGTAGTATAGCTGTCCGAATTATTATCAAACCTTCGTCGATCATAAATCTGCTTATCTACCACCACTCCGTCCCAGGTAGAGTCTCGACTTTTACTAATGACCTGGAAAAAGGCTATGGCTACAAACATTCCACCAATTCCTAGTCCATAAAAGAACGAATACGGCATCTCCATTTCTCCACTGATTTCCCCATAGACAGGAAAAGCTATCACCGCAATCACAGCAATAATACCTGAGAATATTAGGGACCAACTCCTTGAATTTTTTCTATATTTATCAAAGGCTGGATCATCAATCTCGGGAGAATACATAGTTCTCACCTCCTCATAGATTTTCTACACGTCTAATCGACCTCACTAGGTTGTTGATACCCGGGCAATTCATGCACTCCAAGAATCATACTCGCCAATCTATTGGGAAATCTTCTTAGGTATTGGTTGTATTCTGTAACTGCTTGATTATACAATTGGATTTGAGCGTCAATTATCTCTGGAGTATTATCACTAATCTCCTCCCAATACTCTTCTGCCTTTAATTTCCTGTTTGTCATCTTGTTGTAAAAACCGACAAGCCATCCTGCAATGATAACGATCAATACAAAAAGACTTCCTACAATGACTTGTGGCATATTTTACCTCCTTCTTTCAGCTTCCCCGCTTACCATCGGCAGCTTCAAATGACAATCTTGCTTGAGCATAACTCGAATAGTGAACTTCCTGAACACACAAAAGGGGTAGTTTTTTTATAAAATAGCCCACACAAAATGGGTAGTATCTCTTACCACCCATAATTACCTCTTAATAAAAAAACCTGTGGCTTAATACCACAGGCATCCCTAGTTTATGAACTTATCTTTTATCGTCCGAAAACATCCTAATCAGTTCCATTTTATTGTTTATGTGCAATTTTTGGTAAATATTCTTGATATGGAACTTCATCGTGTTTTCGCTAATATGCAACTTTCCTGATATTCCTTTATAGGTATACCCACGAAGCAGCAACTGCACAACTTCCTTTTCTTTTTCTGTCAGTTGCTTATCCAGCTCAGATTCTGCAAAAGTTTTTTGCTGCTCACTTTCATCCCTAGAATCAAGGTGATTTAGAAAAACGTGATTCCTTAGTACTTTAGTAAGTAGGGTATTTAAAATAGGTAACATAATTAGGACAATAAATATAACAATCAGAGCTATCACTGAGATAGTAATATAATCATTATCAATCACAATGAACCTCTTGGCGATAATACCACCAAGAAAAATTCCCATAACATTCATGGAAAGTCCTACCCCAAATATCTGAGCAGGCATTTTAGAATAATCCAGAAAACCTCCTAAAACACTCCACCAGAATAAATCGAAAACCCCAAAAGCTCCTAACATTAAGGTATCAATAATCAAATAGCTAACAAATGAGCTATCAAGCCTCATAAAGGCAATGAAGGCTAGGCCTACCATAGCCAAGGCTATATAGAGGATATATGATTGGTTAAATTTCCTAGGTAGATTTCTTAGGATTACAAGTGCTAGGATATAAGGCATTGCCCAGTAATAATTTGTCAATGGTGCTAAATATTCAAAGGCTGGACTCACTACTCTATACATCAAACCCGAGTTGATTGTTATTATTAAAATAAATATATACAAGAATAATAGTGGTTTAAGTATTGAAGAGCTAACTGAATTTTGTTCTACTGATTTAATAGCTTTGGAAACCCTATCAATTGGGTGATCATCTAACCTAAATACCAGTAGCAATGCAGCAATCAGTAGGACGATTGAAGTCCCTAGTGCTATAAAAGCAGTAGTAATGGTTGTCAGTACACTGAGAAAAATCATAAGGATGTTCGAATAAATGATTACATCAGCAGCTGTTTTGAAACGATCTTTAAATTCAGAATAAGCCTTATAATAAAATCCCCAGCTTGCAATGAGTAGTCCAGCGAAGAACGAGATATTAACAATGGCTAAATACCAGAGCATAGAAAAAGGAAGGAAGAAGATAAGGCTTCCAGCAATGCAGACGACTAAAGAAATAATCATAGTGACTTTAGCAGAATCTTGTCTTTTAACGAAAAAACCACAAATAAATAGACCAAGAAAATTAGCAAATATGGCAAGTATAAAGAGTAATTCCTTATCAACACCAGAATTATTGATACGAGCATATAAAATCTGTCCCTCAAACGGAACAGACAAAAGCCAAGCAGAAAAAAGAGTAAAGCTTATAATAGACAGTCTCTTCTGACGTAGTCCAATTCCGAGCAATAATTTTGTCATCCCAAAGAATTACCTCTTTTTCAATATACATAGTACAGCATGGAATATTTTATGATATATTACTTAGAATTAGAAAGAGCTCTTATTAATTTAAGAATTCTGCTTTTTCTTACTATTTCCTTCTATGTTAATCCAAAAGGAATGAAATTCAATTAAGATTATGTTAAATTATATATAAACAATTTTTGGAGGATAAACTAATGAAACTCGTCGTATATCTAGCTGGTGAGATCCATAGTGAGTGGCGGAAAGAGCTAAAAGAAAAGGCACTGGCTAATCAACTACCGATAGACTTTGTAGGCCCTATGGAAAACCATGAATACTCTGACAAAATCGGAGATATAATTCTTGGAACACAGACTGATAACCTTCACAGTGACGAAACAGCTTCACGCATTAACAATTTAAGGACTCAAATGTTACTTGGGAAAGCCGATTTAGTTATCGCACTTTTCGGGGAGAAATATAGGCAGTGGAATACCGCCATGGATGCCAGTGCTGCAATTTCTCAAGGTAAACCCTTGATTCTTATAAGACCTGAAGAATTACATCACCCACTAAAGGAACTCTCCCAGAAAGCAAATGTAACCGTAGAAACCGTGGAACAAGCAGTACAAGTCTTATCCTATATTTTTGAGACAGAGTAAAACCTCTAGTGCACTATTTTTTAACAACAATACATCATTCCTACTCATTAAAAAGAGCCGTCATTCTAGACGGCTCTTTTTAATTGCATGATAGTAACCTTACAGCTTAAATTTATTGGTCATACCATTAAGATTTTCAACCATTTTAGCTAGATTCATTGAAGCCTCGTTAACTTTAACCATTGATTGACTTGTATGATCTGTTCCTTGAGCTATCCCTTGAACCCCTGATGAGCTTTGGGTAATACTGTTGGTTACCTCTTCAATAGACAAGGCTACCTGAGATACAATCTCATTAACCTGTAATCCACTATTGGCAGCTTCGTTAGTAAGAATATAAAAGCCTAAGGCGTCTTCCTTGTAATTATTGGCGGTAATAAGGAAAGACTTATAATCCTGATCCACATCATTACTCATAAAATGAAGAAGTTCATTCGTATCGGCAGTTAATCCATTAATTGCTGCTTGGACCTCCTGGGTTAAGCTTTGAATATTGGTCACTGTCTTGGAAGACTCTTCGGCTAGCTTACGGACTTCTTCAGCCACTACAGCAAAACCTCTACCTTGTTCTCCAGCTCGAGCAGCCTCTATGGCAGCATTTAATGCTAACAGATTGG
>Ga0209643_1002390_pt1 | contig 12354 bp, 10 predicted proteins | sample AutmiccBRH37_all_FD_187383 | JGI IMG/M metagenome (GOLD analysis project Ga0209643, IMG submission 187383) | Deep subsurface microbial communities from Mt. Terri, Switzerland - Autotrophic microbial communities BRH/37_all (SPAdes) (version 2) | ecosystem: Environmental > Aquatic > Deep... | reverse complement strand
GCCTGAGTAACCTAATCTTGAACTTTGGGCTATAATCATCGTTTCTGCTGTAGCGATGAACACAAAAATGAAGCGGTATATAAGACTCATCATTTCAACAAGTAATTTAGGGCATCTCAGTTTTCTTAAAGCTGACATCACATCCATCATAGGGGTATTTAATGACAGATAATATAAACAAGAGACGGCACCCAAGGCTCGAAAGAATAACTGAGTTGCAGTAATTAGCCCCGCTTTTGAGACCCCTAGGTAGAAATTAAAGAAATATATAGATCCCAAAAATTCGTACGGTTGAGGCGTAATTTCTATGGCGATAGTTAGTACTCCAAGAATAAGAAATCCCATTGGAATAAGTAATAATTTTAAATAAACAGTCCCGGGTATGCCCCCCTGGTATATTGTTGACCAAGTCATAATCAGTAAAACTGCAAGAGATATTATTATAGAGTTAGCCCAAAGGCAAACGCAAAGTGTTATAAAGGCTAATGCCAGTTTTTCCATCGGATTTATGTCTTTTAGTTTAGAGGCATAGGCATACATATCAATACTGATCATCATTAATTCTTTTCTTCTCTTTTACTGCGGCCTTTCATATAACCGATACCATAAAACAGAATCCCGGAACCCAAGGCAGCCTGAAGGGCAAATAAAAGACTTGCAACCTCCCCACTTGGAGGTTCCCAGATTAATGAAATCCAAGGCTCATAACTACTGTCTATTTCTATGATTGCATCTTTTGCTTTGTCGTCTGCACCGCCGAATTCTGCATCCTTCGCTATCACTAACGGAACAATAGCCAGTACAATAACGATTGTTATCAGAAGTAGATTGGTCCATAGACTATGTTTTTTTACCGCCTTATTTTGCTTATTCTCATCCATAGGGTTATGCCTCCTTTATCAATCTTTTTAGAGACGGGAGTTCTGCGTTAGCATAAGAAGCAATCGATTTAATTACCAATACCGTGAGTATCCCTTCGCTAATTGAGAGCGGGATTTGGGTTAGGGCAAATATACTCATAAATTTGGTAAGCGAAGCGATAAACCCGCCTGCTTCAGCAGGAAAAGCCAATGCCAGTTGTATGGAAGTCGTCATATAAGTAGACAAATTACCAAGTGCTGCAGCTAAAAACACTCCCAACCATTGGGGTCCGTTGGCTTTACGAATAATTATATAAACAGCGTAGGCGACAAACGGACCTACTACCGCCATGGAAAAGGTATTAGCACCAAGCGTAGTTAGCCCTCCATGTCCTAAAAGAAGAGCTTGGAAAAGTAAGACGATTAGTCCAAGTACACTCATTATGGTAGGTCCAAAAAGAACAGCACCAAGACCAGTTCCGGTAGGATGAGAACAACTTCCCGTTACAGAAGGTATTTTTAGGGCTGATAGAAGGAAGGCAAAGGCACCCGACATGGCGATCAATAGCTTTAATTTTGGAGCTTCATCAATTGTTTTCCGAAGAGAATAAAGTCCATGAATTACAAACGGCAACGCAATAAGACCCCATGAAATACTCCATATCGGAGGAAGGAATCCTTCCATGATATGCATACCATAAGCACTCTTTGGTTGTGATACCAATACCAGAGTTAAACTTAAAATAAGAAAGGCTTTATCTTTTTTCATTTCAATATCCCTCCATCTCTTTAGAACTCAAACTCGCTGATCTGTTCAAGATATTTCTTATCGATTTGAGCCTCCCCAAAGGTAGCCATCTCATTTACCATAGCACAGGCAAGGTCAATTACTGTAAAAGTCAATGGACATCCGCTCCCTTCACCTAATCTCATACCCATATTGAACATTGGCTGCATACCCATTTCTTGCATGAGATGACTGAATCCTTGTTCTTCTGAAGCATGAGATTCGATGATATAATCCTTAACTTTATCATTCAGCTTAATAGCTATCAGGGCAGCTATCGAACTTATAAAGCCGTCCATAATCACTGGGATCCGATAGTAAGCAGCTCCGATAAAAACTCCTGCTAGAGCAGCGATATCAAACCCTCCAAGTTTAGCCACTACATCAATAGGATCGTGCAAATTTGGCTGATTAACTTCTATAGCTTTTGAAACAATGGCTTTTTTCAAATTGTAAGTTTCTTCAGATGCTCCAGCACCTTTACCGACTGTCTTATCAGTAGATAGTCCTGTATAGGCTGTTAGAATCGCACTGCTGGTTGAAGTATTCCCTATCCCCATCTCACCCGTGCCGATTACCTGATACCCTTCATCTTTAGCATGTTTAACCATATTGATTCCGATTAAGATAGCTTGGCAGGCCTCTTCATACGTCATCGCAGGACCTTTGGAAATATTCCAAGTTGATTTACGAATTTTTCTATCAATTACCTTTGAATCATCGATATCTGCATCGACTCCCACATCAACGATTATAACGTCAGCATTGACTTGATTAGCAAGTACAGATACTCCAGCAATCCCTTTGGCAAAGTTTAAAGTTTGCATCAATGTTACGGATTTGGGAGCACTCGCTACTCCTTCCTCTACAACACCATTGTCCGAACACATTACTATAATACATTTCTTAGGCAGCTTATTTTTGATTTTTCCGGTTATCCCTGCAATTTTCGCCCCAACAGATTCGAGTCTACCCAAACTACCTGGAGGTTTCACCAGACCATCAATATAGATTTGGGCTTGTTTGCTTGCTTCTAAATCTGCAGAAGCGATCTCTCTTATTAACTTTTGGACCTTGATTTTTGCACTGTTCTCCATAATTCACCTCATAAAAAAATAGATGGTACATCACCATCCACTTTGTCGGCCGTCCATGGCCGTTGGTCGCTCCTTGCCCTCCTTAGCACCGCGACACTAGGCCGTCCATGGCCGTTGAAGATATTCATACTGTTTGATTTAAAAAACCTCTTCAACCAGATGGTCTGAAGAGGTTTATACAAACACAGCAAATAGTAAACTATTATGCCTAAGATATGTAACACCTTTCATACTCCGTGAATAAGTGTGTAATATGGCTCAGGCAGGTATTCCGACTTGGTTTCACTGCAAATTCAGCCTTCCCATTCAAAACAGTGGCATCCTTGAATTTGCTTCACCTTACGGCGGCGGGACCGTACGGGACTCTCACCCGTTTCCCTCTTATTGCATCAGCAACCTAAGCTTTTCATATTTATTATACCAAAAAAATTTCATTTAGTATTTAGCATAGACTACATTTTTCCATTTTTTTTGAGAATCTTATACTTTCCATTCTATCGATTGGAACTTCTCCTACACGCAATAACGACATGTTTCAGCAGAATAGCCGTTGTAATTGAACCGATTCCTCCAGGTACAGGAGTAATCGACTTGACCTTGTCTACAACGGCCTCATAGTCCACATCACCACAGATTTTACCGTCTCCGGCATCGTTAATCCCAACATCAATCACTATGCTATTTTCTGTGACATAGTTTTCATCCACGAGCTTTGCTTTGCCCATGGCCGCCACAATGATATCTGCTTTTTTCGCAATACCCTGAAGATCCTTTGTCTTGGAATGACAGATTGTCACCGTGGCATTTTCTTTTAAGAGCATCATACTGAGTGGTTTTCCAACTACCAGACTTCTCCCCATAATGACGACATTTGCACCCTGAAGGGTAATATTATAGTGTTTTAATGTTTCCATAACGGCAGCCGGAGTACAAGGTATCAACCCTTCCATATCACCTTCAAAGACTTTAGCCATATTTAAAGGGCTCATACAGTCAATATCTTTGTTGGAATCGATAATATATTTAATCACATTTTCGTCTAACTGTTTAGGTAGGGGTCTGAATATCAAAATACCATGTACAGAAGAATCCTCGTTTACTTGACGTAGAATATTTGTAAACGCTTCCATATCAATATCTAAGGCAAGGGTATAGGTCTTGACCGCTATTCCGATACTTTGACAGTTCTTGATGATACTGTTTTCATAATATACATCATCAGGCCTGTCCCCTACTCTGACTATTCCTAATGTAGGTTTGATACCAGCAGCTTGGATTTGGGATACTTCTTCTGCAAGCTGATTCTTAATTTCCTGAACTACAGGCTTAGCATTCAGAATCACACTCATTATTTCCCCTCCCCAGTGATGGTATCTTCGACCATTTTGTATATTTTATCCGCTTTTTCGGTATACACCAGTAATAGCTTCTCCAGTTCGGTTTCCGTTTTCTGTTTGAGTTCCTGATCCTTCATAATCTGGGTGTTAATCAAAACATTCAGTGTTGCGCCTTTTAGGGCTGCTTTAGCAAATAGCACCCCTACCCCGACATCACTGATCACGATACGACTGCCTTTGTGGGCAAGCTCTTCATGAAGATCAATAGCTTGGGCACAGGTTCTAGCAATTTCCAAAGGGACTAGGGTAGCCTGAATTAAAGCTTTTTGCAATGTTTCTTCTTTGATTCTTGCTTCTTCTTCCGTACTCTTGGGCAAACCGTAAGCCTGAGACAATGGATAAAAGGCCTCAGCGTCCTTTTTAACCAAATCTTTTAAGCGATCGATGAGCACTTGTCCTTTTGCCATATTCTCAACTATATCGGCCTCAACATCCTGATATTTCTTTTTGCCCACAGTTAAGTTACCTACCATAAGCCCTAAAGCCATTCCTAAGGCACCTACATATGCCGATGCTCCCCCGCCGCCAGGTACCGGTTCTTTGGAAGATAAAGCAGAAATAAATTGGCTTGCACTTGATTCCAGCATGGTTACTTCCTCCTGAATAATGATCATTCTACCTAGTTGAAGGCCATAGAAGGCCTAATGCCACGATGATAGACTTTCGTGTATAGACTGCAGTGTAGTTTGCGCGTCAAGCACTCCCTACACTGTAGTCTACTGTTTTAAGTTAGAATAGACCGGAAATCTTACCAGTAATGTCTACATCAATGCTTTCTGCCGCGGGAACTTTTGGCAGGCCAGGAAGAGTCATAATATCTCCTGTAAGAGCAACTACAAAACCTGCACCCGCCGAAATCCTTACATTGCGAATAGAGATCCTAAATCCTTGGGGTCGGCCTAGTTTTTTCATATCATCAGACAACGAATACTGGGTCTTAGCCATACAAACTGGCAGATTACTATAACCAATCTTCTCAATGTTACTAATATCTTGGTTGCTGGATCCAATAAAGTCCACTCCATCTGCACCATAAATCTTGGTGGCAATAGCTTCAATCTTTTCTTTGATTCCAAGATTAACATCATAAGCATATTGAAAATTATTTTCACCTTTTTCAATAATCCGGAGCACTTCCTGTCCCAAGTCAACTCCGCCGGGACCTCCTTTTTCCCATACCTCGGAAAGCGCTACGTTAACGCCTAGTTTATTACATTCTTCTTGGACAAATTTCAATTCAGCATCAGTATCTGTTGGGAATTTATTGACTGCAACTACAGCAGGAAGTCCAAAATTAACGGTTATATTTTCTACGTGCTTTAACAGATTAGGAATTCCTCGCTTGAGTGCTTCAACATTTTCGATACCAAGATCCGCTTTTGCAACCCCTCCGTGTAGCTTCAAAGCTCTCACGGTTGCCACTATGACAACTGCATCTGGTTTTAAGCCACTGAGACGACATTTAATATCGATAAACTTCTCAGCACCAAGATCTGCACCAAATCCAGCTTCTGTAACAACATAGTCTCCAAGTTTCAAGGCCATTCTTGTAGCCATTACACTATTACAACCATGAGCGATATTAGCGAACGGACCGCCATGAATAAAGGCCGGGGTATGAGCCAGAGTCTGAACCAAGTTTGGTTTAAGGGCATCTTTCAGCAAGGCTGCTACCGCACCTTGGGCATTGATTTGACCCGCAGTAACAGGTTCTCCGCTTCTATCATAAGCAACAATTATCCTCTCCACCCGCTTCTTTAGATCCTCCAAATCATTTGACAGACATAGAATTGCCATAATCTCAGAAGCGACTGTAATATCGAAGCCATCTTCTCTTGGGGTACCGTTAGCTTTACCCCCTAAACCATTAACCATAAATCTTAATTGGCGGTCATTCATATCGATGCATCTCTTCCAGGTTACCCTTCTGACATCAATATCAAGAGCATTACCTTGATAAACATGATTATCAATCATGGCCGCAATTAAGTTATTAGCAGCACCCATAGCATGAATATCCCCTGTAAAATGAAGATTGATGTCTTCCATAGGGACAACTTGGGCATATCCACCTCCGGCTGCTCCGCCTTTTACCCCGAAAACTGGTCCCAGAGAGGGTTCACGCAAAGCAATAACAGTTTTATGTCCTAAATAAGCTAGGGCGTCTCCCAAGCCAACGGAAGTCGTTGTTTTCCCTTCTCCTGCCGGAGTAGGAGTAATGGCAGTCACCAGAATCAACTTGCCATTTGGTCTGGTTTGCCACTGTTCGAGCAGATTATAGTCGACCTTTGCTTTGTATTTACCATAAGACTCAAGATACTCTTCTGGAATTTCCAATTTTTCGGCAATGTCTAAAACAGGTTTCATCTTCGCTTCTTGAGCAATTTCAATATCACTTTTATACCCCATACCAATTTCCTCCTATTTTTATACCTTTTTTTATTTATGGTCACATACTCAACAATATATAGGTATTATATCATTTCATCTTTCGATTTTCTCCACCTTTACTCCACAAACCTTGTATTCATAAGTTTTTGTAACCTTATCGTAGCCACTATTGGTTAGAACATTTGCAGGAGATTCTTTATAATGCAAGGTCATGAAGACAGTCCCGGAAGATACCCGATCTGTTACCCTGATCTTGGTTTCCAACACACCCCTCCGAGAAGATATTCTTACACACTCTCCATCCGCTATCTTAAGTTTTCGTGCATCTTGAGGATTTAATTCTGCTAACTCTTCAGGAGAATAGTTATCAAGGGCCTTGGAATTTCGGCTCATCACATTATAATGGGCAAGGATTCTTCCAGTGTTAAGGAGGAACGGGAACTCTGCATCCGGCAGTTCGGCAGGTAAGGTATGCTCAATAGCCTTGAAACAGCCCTTCCCTCGAGTAAATCTTCCCTCGTGTAGGAATGGTGTTCCAGGATGATCCGAAGTAGGAACAGGCCACTGCAGCCCCTTCTTGCCCAGACGCTCCCGACTGATTCCAGCATACTGGGGAGTTAGTCCAGCAATCTCTTTCATAACCTCTTCCGAATTCTTATAGTTGAAAGAGTCTCCTGCTCCCATTCTTCTGGCCAGTTCACAGATGATTTCCTGATCAGTCTTGGAGTTGCCTATAGGTTGAATCGCTTGATTAACCATTTGAACTCTGCGTTCCGTGTTCGTAAAAGTTCCGGTTTTCTCTGCGAAACTGGCTGCTGGCAAGATGACATCAGCCAGTTTGGCTGTTTCGGTGAGAAAGAGATCTTGAACTACTAGGAAATCTAAGGCTTGCAAGCCTTTGCGAACATGATTGGAATCTGCATCTGTAAGTATGGGATCCTCTCCCATAATGTACATTCCTCTAATGTTTTTTTCCGTAGCCGCAGGAAACATATCCGGTATCATTAACCCTGGGGTTTCATTTAAAGTTACTTTCCATGCCCCTTCAAACTTTTCTCTACTCTCCTGATCTTTAACAGCCTGGTAGCCGGGATAGACATTAGGAAGCGCTCCCATGTCACAGGCTCCCTGAACATTATTCTGTCCCCTTAATGGATTCACTCCAGAACTTGTTTTGCCGACATTCCCCGTAAGCATAGCAAGGTTAGCGAGACACATAACGTTATCTGTTCCATTGACATGCTGGGTAATCCCAAGGGTATAAAATATCTGTGATTTCTCAGCAGTAGCATAAATTCGTGCCGCTTCCACAAGCTGTTCTTCCGAAATCCCTGTAATCTCACTTACTACCTCTGGAGGGAATTTTTGAAGGTGTTCTCTTAACTCCTCGAACCCTTCTGTACGCGTATTAATAAACTCCTGATCTTCCCAACCGTTTTTAAGGATGATATGGGCAAGTCCGTTAGCAAGAGGAACATCTGTCCCCGGGCGCACCCTGAGCCAGACATCTGCACGTTGCGCCATTTCTGTCTTGCGTGGATCAACAACTATAAGCTTGGCTCCTTTTCTGAGTGCCTGTTTCATCTTGGCTCCAATGATAGGATGAGCTGAGGTAGGATTAGACCCCACAATAAGAAGTACTTGAGAATCCGGAATCTCTCCGATGGAATTAGTCATCGCTCCAGAACCAAATGATATGGCCAGACCGGCCACTGTCGGAGCGTGTCAGGTACGGGCGCAGTGATCAACGTTATTGGTACCTATCACTGCGCGCATGAATTTTTGCATGAGGTAGTTTTCTTCATTTGTACAATGGGCTGAGCTTAGAGCAGCAAGGGTATCGGGACCATGGACTTGAACGATTTCCGTAAACTTATCAGCAACTAAATCCAGTGCTTCATCCCAACTGGCTTCAACAAACTTTCCTTTTTTCTTGATGAGTGGAGTGGTTAACCGCTCTGGATTGTGGATGAGATCAAAGCCAAACCGCCCTTTGACGCAGAGCATCCTGCCATTTACGGGTGCATCGGAATTGGAGGTCACACCAATAACCTTTCCTTCACGAACATTCAAATCAAAATTACAGCCTGTTCCACAATAGGGACAAGTGGTCTGAACCTTAGTAATTTCCCAAGGACGCCCTTTCCCCGCCATTTGCCGCTCTGTAAGTGCTCCTACAGGGCAGACAGCTACACAAGATCCACAGAATACACACTCAGACTCTGCAAGCTTAGAATTAAAGGCCGGCCCTACCTGAGTCTGAAAACCTCGGGCAAAGAAATCCAAGACACCATTGACCTGCTCCTCTTGGCAAGCCCGAACGCATTTACCACAAAGAATACATTTACTTGAATCACGAATTATGAATGGGTTGGAGTCATCAAGCGGCAGTTCTCTTTTGTCGCCCTGGAACACATCCCCTGAAACTCCATATTCATACGCATATTGTGCCAAGGAGCAATTCCCCATCTTTTGACAGGTCATGCAGTCTAAGGGATGGTTGGCAACCAGCAGTTCGAGGATTGTTTTACGGGCTTCCTTTACTCTGTCGCTTCCTGTTCTTATCACCATACCTTGAGTTGCTATAGTCACACAGGAGGCAGGCAAATTTCGTATTCCCTCAATCTCCACAACACACAACCTGCAAGCAGCAGTATTGGTAAGGCTTGGGTCATGACATAGGGTTGGAATCCGGATATTATGCTGCCGGCAGGCTTCTAATACTGTAATACCTTTAGGGACACTTACTTCTTTCCCATCTATGGTTAATGTAAGCCATTCCACCTGCTTCACTCCTTTCCACTTCGTACTACTGCGGCAAATTTACACTTCTCTACACATATTCCACATTTGATACAAGTTTCTAAATCAATACTATAGGGAGTATGCTTATCGCCGCTAATCGCATTTACAGGACAATTCTTCACACAGAGACCACACTTCTTACAGAGCTCATTATCAATGTGGTAGCTTAGAAAAGCCGTACATACTCCTGCAGGGCATTGGTTATCTAGGATATGGCTTAGAAACTCATCTCGGAAATACTTTAAACTTGCAAGTACTGGGTTAGGAGCGTTTTGCCCTAGTCCACAAAGAGAGCTATCTTTGATGACTCGAGCTAGTTTCTCCAATTTTTCCAAATCCTCAAGTTGCCCTTTCCCTTGGGTAATACGGTCTAAAATTTCAAACATGCGCTTATTTCCTTCTCGACAAGGAGTGCATTTCCCACACGACTCTTTTTGAGAGAAGTTTACAAAAAAGCGGGCAATATCTACCATACAGGTAGTTTCATCCATTACTACTAAACCGCCGGATCCTACCATTGCTCCCACTGAAGTGAGAGATTCATAATCTACAGCAAGATCAAGCAGGGATTCAGGCAGACACCCTCCTGAGGGTCCACCTATTTGAACTGCTTTATACTTTTTATTATCTTGAATCCCTCCACCGATATCAAAAATGATTTCTCTGAGGGTAATTCCCATAGGGACTTCAACCAGACCGGTGTTATTCACCTTTCCCGTCAGAGCGAATATCTTAGTACCCTTACTCTTTTCTGTTCCATATTGGGTGTACCACTGCGCACCGCGTCGAAGGATATGGGGTACAGATGACCAGGTTTCTACATTATTGATATTAGTTGGTTTATCCCATAAACCCTTTTGAGCTGGGAAAGGCGGACGTGCTCGAGGCATCCCCCGTTTTCCTTCGATAGATGCCATAAGTGCAGTCTCTTCTCCACAGACAAAAGCTCCAGCTCCGGCGCGTATATAGAGTTTAAAGTTAAACCCTGAACCCAAGATATTTTCACCAAGAAATCCAGCCTCTTCTGCATCCTTAATAGCCTTTTTAAGGTGTTTAATTGCTAAGGGATATTCCGCCCGACAGTAAATATATCCCTCATCAGAACCAATTCCATAGGCCCCTATCAGCATACCCTCAATCACCGAATGGGGATCTCCTTCCAGAACACCACGATCCATAAATGCCCCAGGATCTCCCTCATCTGCATTACATATAACATACTTCTTATCAGCATGTGTCTGCCGACAAAAACTCCATTTAAGACCGGTAGGAAAACCAGCTCCTCCTCGCCCTCTAAGTCCAGACTTTTTCACTTCTTCAATAACCTCATCAGGACTCTTTTGCTTTAAAGCTGTCATCAACCCTTTGTATCCATCTCGTGCTAAGTAATCTTCAATATTTTCCGGATCAATAAAACCACAGTTTTGTAAAACTATCCGCTCTTGCTTTACAAAGAAATTAGTATTAGCAAAAGTCTCTGTTTTCTTACCGGTAAGAGGGTCTTGATATAACAACCGTTCAATTCGTAAATCCTGCTTAAATTCCTTGTCGATTATTTCTGAGATATCTTGTTTTTTTACTTGAACATAGAGGGTTTGCTCTGGTTCAAAAATCAACGTGGGCCCTTGCTCACAGAAACCATGGCAGCCAGTGGGCACCACTGTAACCTGTTCTGTAAGGCCTTGTGCTTCGATCTCTTGATTAAGTTCCTGTATCAAAGATAAGGCACCAGTTGACAAGCAGCCTGTCCCCGCACAAACCAAAATCTTTCTCTTTTCTTTTCCTTTTTCTTGTTTCATAACCCCACCCCCTAAACGTAATTTTCGAGAATCTGCCCTACACGTTCAGGGATAAGGCGCCCGTGCACATCTCCATCTATTGATACCACAGGGGCTAGTCCACAAGCTCCTATGCAGGCAACAATCTCCAAGCTGAATCTCCCATCAGAGGTTGTTTCTCCATCTTTTATTCTTAGCTTTTCTTCAATCGCTTCCAGTACTTTGGCCCCACCTCTTACATGGCAAGCTGTTCCCAGACAGATTTGGATAATATGTTTGCCCATAGGTTTTAAGCGAAATTGCGAATAAAACGTTGCAACTCCGTATACTTCAGCCGGTAATATCCGCAGAGTTCGGCTAATCTTTTCCATAACTTCCTGAGAGAGATAACCATAAATCTCTTGAGCTTCCTGGAGGACAGGAACCAACACACCCTTTTTTCCTTGGTAGGCGGATAATACTGCGTCGAGCTTAACTTCTTTGGGGTCAACGAGTTCTAAGCAAGAACAACTCACTTTTCCTCCCCCTTACTACTTTTTATTCCTAAGCGCTGAGCCGAATGGTCAAGACCAAGGAAGAAATTGTACCAAGACGAAGTTTGATAGAAATTCCAGTTTGCCGGAGGAAGACAGTAGTTTCCTAACTGATCCTCTTCACCATACTTTTTCAAGCGAGCATATGCTCTCACCCATACACATTTTTTCTCATTGGGAAAAACTTCACACCAACCATCATAACTACCACCACAGGCACCGTTACGTTGGTTTTTAGGACATTGAGACATGGGACATAGATAGGCAAGATCAAGAAGAGCACAGTCTCCGCAATCTTTGCAATCATTACTGATAACTTTTATGATATGCTCCAGACCATGAGCTTTATTATTTTTGCGTCTTTTATAAATACTCTGCATAAGCGGAAATAATGGTTTTCCCGGCTCAAAAGCTAAAGCATGAGCCACTCTCATTAGAGAATACCCTAATGTTACAGGCGCATCTAAAGGAAGATCTTTTCTGTTGACAGGAAGATCAGTGTTTAAACCGGTAGCTTGGTCTTTGGCAAAGTAATAGAATCCACCGGGTTGAGGATAGTCAAATTCAGGAACGAGGTCCTGCCAATTCTTGCTTAACTCTTCACCCTTTTCAATGATATATTCTACTTGCTCATATTTGATTCCATGACCACCGATATGGACTCCTGCAAAACCCATTCCTTTCATAAACCCATACATTTTAGCTG
>Ga0209643_1002389_pt1 | contig 12360 bp, 13 predicted proteins | sample AutmiccBRH37_all_FD_187383 | JGI IMG/M metagenome (GOLD analysis project Ga0209643, IMG submission 187383) | Deep subsurface microbial communities from Mt. Terri, Switzerland - Autotrophic microbial communities BRH/37_all (SPAdes) (version 2) | ecosystem: Environmental > Aquatic > Deep... | reverse complement strand
CTCAAAAAATCGTCGCGCACGCATGAGACCCCCGCTCGGGCTACGCCCTCCCGACGGTCTCATGCGTGCGCCACAAGTGGCCGACTTTTACGCCGCCGCGTGGCCGGATTTTACTCCGCCGTTGACACCGCAGTCTGTTGGGCGTGGCGGATTTCGAGGAAATCACCATCCGCCATAGCAAATACACCGCCGCCGCTTCGCGCATGAGGCGGCCCCGGCGCTGTTGAACTTCGCGAACTCTTCTCCCCTGCCCTTCGTCAACGGCATCCGCGCGGCGCGCCAGCGCATCGTTGCCCACACCGACGAGGACCGTACCGACTTCCAGCGCCGGGCGTGCTTCCTCTAAGGCGGAGTCCGCCAAGATCATGGATACCGTGCTGGCCGAGGAAGGCCGTCCGCCTGAGAGCATCCTCATTTTCGTACAGAGCATCACGTAGTCACGCGTGACAAACCGCATCAGGATGCCCGCCTCGACATGGAAGCGAAGGCGAAGAAGCTGCTCGATCGGGCGGCCTGACTTCCGTGAAGCCGGAGATGCGGTTTGGAATGGCCGGGCACATCCGAACCTTGCATCGCCGACCTCATCGCTATCAATCGATCACAGCTTGTTCCGGCATTTCAACTTGCTGCACCCGCGCCCTGGCGGTTGTCTTGCGTGCAGCGTAGATGTTCAGGATCAGTCCGGTGATCACCAGGGCAACGCCCAAAAGCTGCATTGCGGTCGGCACGATCCCCTTGACGAGCGCATCCAGCACGAAAGCCACGGTCGGGGTAAGAAGGAAGAATGGAGCGACGTTGGCGGCTCCCTCAACCTGAATACCCTTGAACCAGAGATAGAAGGGCAGCGACGTCAAAACCAGCGCAACGAGCAGCAGGCCCAGGTTGTTAATCGCCGTAAGGCCGCTCGGCACATCTCCAAGCAACAAAGCCACGACACCGAGTTCGCCCGAGGCGATGAGAAGCTGCCAAGCGGTGAAACCTGTCAGAGACATCGGCTGGCCCCATTTCTGGATCAGTACGCCGCCCAAGGCGAGGGAAATGGCTGAACCAAGTGCCGCCAGTACGCCGATTGTGTCCAGGGCAACCCCGCCCTTCAATATGACCAGAACAACACCGGCGACGCCTACAAAAAGGCTGAATATCTTGGTGGGCGTGGGGCGGTGTTTGAGCAGCGGCGATCATATGTCCGGCCTTTAAATGCGGCCCAAGACCGCTGGCCTCGATGAAGTCCGCAAGACGAGGGGTTAATCAAACAAACGCGCTTAATGCGCATGTCGCCGCGACCTCAACGGTCTCTACAAGGCCGAGGTCATCCATCGACGCGGCCCATGGAGAAACTTCGAAGCAGTCGAGTTCGCAACCCTCGAATGGGTGGACTGGTTCAACCATCGAAGGCTTCTGGAGCCTATCGGGAATATCCCGTCAGCTGAAGCTGAGGAGCAATATTACGCCATGCTCGACGAACCAGCCATGGCGGCATAACTTAAACCAAACGGCCTCCGGCAAACCCGGTGCGGTTCAACGCTCATGGGAGCCGTTCAATGATGGCGCTTTATATTTCCGGCCGGGAAACAGCTTTGAAACGAGTGCGTCGCTTGTGAGATTAACCTTGAATGTTCAGATAATCGGGTAGTGTAAGAGTGCCCACTTCCGAGGTGATCTCGAAGCGGTGCAGCCACCTCTTGAAAGCCAGCTTGAGGTGAGAAACCAGCAAGCGGCTCGCCAGCGGCGGATTTCCATCGAGAAGTGCTTGGACGATCCCCTCATGATCCTTGAGCGCATTCTCGATCAGTTCCATTGGAATTTCCAGAAACGGGTCGGTCAGATAGCGTGTCGGAACGAAGAGTGATTGGGTGCGGTTCAATGCCATCAGGATCTCCTTGTTCGGGCAGTAGGAAAGCAAGTCGGAATGGAGATCTGTCTCGGTCTCGTCAAAATGGTAGCTCTGAATGGGGATCTGGCTGAGCGCATTCCAGATGTTCTGGCGCGCACGTTCGAGTTCCTTCTTCGGAATATGAGGTGCTGCCTGTATCAGCGCCTGGGGCTCGAGAAGCCACCGCAGTTCGTAGAGGTGCTGAACCCGTTCCGGGGTTATCCGGCGTGCGATCCAGTGTCCCGACTTGTCCTTTTGGACGAGGCCCATGCCGTCCATCCGCGCGAGCGTGTCGCGTGTGACCGTCCGGCTGACGTCGAAGCTTTCCGCCAGTTTCCGCTCATTGATTTGCACGGTGTGGAATAGGATCGCGGTTGCGACGGCCCGTTCAAGCTCCTCGTACATCCGCTCCCACTGGCGGGGAGACTGGATGTTGAGCTTGCCGAGTTTGGCCGCCTGCCCCGCCTCGACCGGCGGACCCTGGCCGATCACATCATACCCAGCACCCTTGCCCTCCCGGAGAAGGCCCGCGGCGAGGAGATCCGACAGCGCCTGTCGCGCGGGCGAACGGCTGACGCCGAAGGATTTCGCGACCTGGGATTCCACCAGGCGCTCTCCGTTGCGAATGCGCCCGCTTTCGATCATCGCCCGAAGCACCGCCTGCACCCGGTCGGCCAGCGAGGTGGTCCGGCCGGCATTGGCGGCTTGGGCTCTTGCGGCCGGGAATCTGGTTTCCATGTGCCTTTCCCTCCTATTGCATGATGGAAGGCAGGAATTGCGCAATCTGCGGGAAAAAGAGCACGAGGGAAAGCCCGATGACCTGCAGGATGACAAAGGGAATGGCCGCGACGAAGATGTCGTTCAGGCTGACGTCGTCTGGCGCGACGGCTTTCAGATAGAAGGCGGCGGGACCAAAGGGAGGCGTGAGATAGGAAATCTGCATGTTCATCGTGAACAGGATGCCGAACCAGACAGGGTCCATGCCGTATCCCTTGATGATGGGCACGAAGATCGGCATCGTCAGCAGCACGATCCCAATCCAGTCGATGAACGCGCCGAGTACGATCAGGATCAGCATCATGATGACGACGATGCCAAGCGGCGGCAGCGGCAATCCGCCGATCATGTCCTGCAGAAAGGTCGTCCCTCCCGCGAGCGTATAGACCCCGACCAGCGCGGAAGCGCCGAAGAACACCCATGTGAGCATGGCAACAGTGCTGCCAGTTTGCTTGAGGACCTCGATCAGCATGGGGATTTTCAGTTCTCCGTTGATCGCCACGATCACCAGCGCGCCAAGGACGCCGATCGCCGCCGTCTCGGTGGGTGTAGCAACACCGGTGTAAAGCGAACCCAGCACCGTCACGATTAGCGCGATAGGTAGGACCAGCGCCTTGGCGAGCGACAGCTTCTGAATGAACGGCAGCTCCCGCTCCTCGATGTCCGCGAGAGGTCCCTTTTCCGGATAAAGATAGCAAATTGCCAAAACGTAGATGATGTAGAGGAGAGCCAGCAACGCACCTGGAAGAAGCGCTGCGAGGAACAGCTCACCGATCGAGACCTGGGCGACCAGACCGTAGACGATCAGCACGATGCTCGGCGGCAGCAGGGTGCCGAGGGAGCCGCCGGCGCAGACCACGCCGAGGGCCAGGCGCTTGTCATAGCCCTTATTGAGCATGGCGGGCAGACACACAAGCCCGAGAAGCAGGATCTCTGCCCCGATGATGCCGACCATGGCGGCAAGAATGGTGCTTGTCAGCAGCGTTCCGACCGCCAAACCGCCGCGCAGTCTTCCCGACCAGATATGTAGCGCATGAAAAAGTCGCTCGACGACACCGGCCTTTTCGAGCAGGCAACCCATGAGAACGAACAGGGGAACAGCGATGAGGGAATAGTTCCCCATCAGGGTGAAGATGCGGCTCGGAATGATGTAAAGCGCATCAGGCCCGAAGGTGAGCAGCGTCAGCACGACCGCGGTCAGGCCCGTTGCGAAGGCAAGCGGGATCCCCGTGGTCATCAGCACAAAGAGGATGCCGAGCGTTAGCAGGGTGAGCATTTCACCATTCATGGCGGAGTCTCCGAACCGAATTTATGGTGTCGGCAATCGCTTGCAGGCACATAAGCCCCGCGCCGAGCGGAATGGCCGCCTTCATGATCGTTGGAGCATGGGAATTCCAGCCTCCGCCGGAGGTTTCGCCTGCCTGTATGGCAGGCCAGGCCTGTTTCAGCCCGTACCAGAAGACAATCGCCACGAAGACGAAGGTCAGCGAGCCCGAAACAACGTCCATGATGCGCTGCATGCGCTTGGGAAGGAAGTTATAGATCGCATCAATCCGGACATGCGCGTCTGTCGCCTGCGCGGCGGGTCCCGCGAGGAGGTAGTGCACACCGGCAATGGCAATCACAAGTTCCAGACCCCAGATTGTCGGACTGTTGAAGAAATAGCGTAGCGCGACGTCGAGGATGGTGATGATGAAAACGGCCGAATAGACCAGTACCGAACTGACCTCGCCAAGCCTGCGGTTGAAACTGGTGATGTGTTGCAAACGGACCTCCTCCAGGCTTGGGTGCGCCGGGCCCGAACGGCCCGGCGCTACCGGCTCTACTCGACGAGGCCAAGGCCGCGCATGTAGGTCAGTTGGCTATCGAGTGCCTTCTGGGCCAGATCGCTGCGCTTTGCAAAGTCCTTCCAGACTTCAACGGCGGCGGCGCGGAACGTGGTCTTGTCCTCATCGCTCCAGTTGATGAGGGTGACGCCTTCCCCGGCCAGTTTCTCTGCGGCTTTCTCGTCCTCGTCCTGCATCGTCGCAGCCATGTCATCGGCAAAGGCGCGAACGGCGGCCGTGAGTTCCTCTTGAACTTCGGGAGAAAGCGAATCCCACACCGATTTCCGGATGGAGACGTCGGCGATAGACATTGAGTGGAAGCCCGGGTAGATCGCGTATTTGGCGATGTCGTGGAAGCCGAGCTCCCCATTCATCGACAGCGTACCCCAGTCGGCGCCGTCAACGACGCCCTTGTCGAGCGCGCTGTAAACCTCGGTCCCGGCCATCTCGATCGGGATCGCGCCGAACTTCTCGAAAACCTCGGAGAACATGCCCTTTGACATACGCAGCTTCATGCCCTTGAATTCCTCCGGGTGTTCGACCGGCTTCTTCAGCGGCAAGGATTCCATGCCCCAGGTGGCAATGCCAATCGGGTAGATGCCGTAGGGCTCATAAGCCTCGCGAAGAAGATCCAGGCCTTCGTTCTCGTAGAAATAATCGAGCAGCTGCTTGGGTTCTTGGTAGGCCCCGACCAGGCCGCCGAGAACGGCGAAGGCAGGCTCGCGGCCGGTCCAGTAGGCGGGGGCGTTGTGTTGGCCATCCAGCACACCCATGGTGACCGCGTCAAGCGTTTCGGCGGTGCCGACGACCGCCCCGGCGGGCAGCGGTCTGATCGTCACAACTCCGCCCGTGCGTTTCTCGACATCGGCGGCAAAGCGGTCGAAGCTTTCCTGTGTCGTCGTTCCAGACTGCCACATGCTCTGGACGGTCCAGTTATAATCCGCGGCCGATGCTGTGGCGAGCGGAGTGGTAGCTAGGATTGCGGCCAAGGTCAGGTCGGTAAGTGTACGCTTCATGGTTTTTCCTCCTGTGTACATGAACTGAAATTTTGAGCTATCGGCGTGCGACGACCGTCTGGCGTTGCGATCCGAGCCCGGAAACGCCGAGGTCGACCACGTCCCCCGGCTTCAGCCAGACCGGATCTGGCTTGATTCCCATGCCCACGCCGGGAGGCGTTCCGGTGGCGATCACGTCGCCGGGTTTGAGGGTCATGTAACGGCTGCATTCGGACACAAGGCGATTGATGCCAAAGACCATCGTGCGGCTATTGCCCGTCTGCATCCGCTTGCCGTTGACATCGAGCCACAGGTCTAGCGCCTGCGGATCGTCGATCTCGTCCGGGGTCACAAGCCAGGGCCCGAGCGGGCCGAACGTGTCGCAGCCCTTGCCTTTATCCCACTGACCGGACGACATCTGGAAGGCACGTTCGGAAACATCGTTGGCGACGCAGTATCCGGCAATATAATCGGGCGCCTCGCCCTCGGGAATGTCGCAGGCTTCCCGGCCGATGACGACGGCGAGTTCGACCTCCCAGTCTAGCTTGGTCGATCCTCTCGGCTGGATCGTGTCGTCGTTCGGACCGCAGATGGCGGAGGGCGCCTTGAGGAAAATGATCGGGGATTCAGGGACCTGTAAGCCAGCCTCGGCGGCATGATCAGAATAATTGAGTCCAATGCAGATGAATTTCGAGATCCCCTCGACCGGCGCTCCGAATCTGGGCTTGCCTTCAACGAGCGGCAGGATGTCGGGATCGATAGCCGACAACCGTTCCAGCACCCCGCTGGCGAGGGCCTGGCCGTCCAGTTTCTCGACATGACCGCTCAGGTCGCGGATCGCGCCATTGCCGTCGATGAGACCGACCTTTTCCTGACCTTCGTAGCCGTATCTGCACAACTTCATCAACTACTCTCCAAGAGTGTTTGCCTATAGAACCGTCGATGCGCCATCGACCACCATGGCCGCGCCGTTGATGTGCCGGGCATCGTCGGATGAAAGAAAAGCAACCATGGCGGCAATGTCATCGGGTTCGGCAAGCCGAGCTTCGCCTGCGCGTTCCACCCCGCCCGCCATGGCATCGATCCGCTCGATCATCGCGCCGCGGACGGGGCCCGGCAGCACGGCATTCACACGCAATCCGTGGGGAGCGACATCGAGTGCGGCGGTGCGGGTCAGCCCCAGCACCGCGTGCTTGGAAGCGACATAGCCGGAAAGTCCCTTTCGTCCGCGAATGGCTGATGTTGAGGCGATGTTGACAACGGCTCCGCGGCCCCGGCGGATCATGCCGGGCAACACTCCCTGCATGGCGACGAGCGCCCCGCGCACATTGACATTCCAGACCGCATCGAAAACCTCGAGCCCGTAGGACCAGACAGGAGCGACCGTTCCCTCGATTCCGGCATTATTGACGAGGATCTCGATCGGCGGCGCCACTCTCTCCGCCTGGGACAGAGCCACGCCGAAAGCACCGGCGTCGGACACATCGGCAGTGAAGGTCGCGCCGGCGCCGCCGCTCTCCTCGACCAGCGAAAGGGTTTCCTGGTTCGCCGCATTGTTTGCATCGAGGAGCACGAGTGACCAGCCATCACGGACGAGGCGCAATGCAATGGCCCGGCCCAGTCCGCCACCGGCGCCGGTGACAAGGGCACTACGCTCCGTCCATCTTGCTTCCCGCACGTTCAAGTCGCTCATCTCCTCCGAGTGCATATTGCATCCGTAATACGTTTAAAAGATCCCGTCAATAGGATCATTCGATGACGTGGAGCACCAAGAAGCTCCTTATAGCCTTGATTTGAGCGCTTGACAGTCGAAAGTTCATATGTATTTTGTATCCTAAATACAGTTTGAGGATAATGATGTTCGGCCGCAACCCCTTGATCACCAACGTGAGCGACCTGCAGGAATTGGCGAGGCGGCGCGTGCCGCGCATGTTCTATGATTATGTCGACTGCGGCTCCTGGTCCGAAAAGACCTATCGCGAGAACTCGGAGGCCCTGTCGAGCATAAATCTGCGGCAGCGTGTGGGTGTGGACATCTCCCGGCGCAGCACGGAAAGCACGATGATCGGGCAGAAGGTTTCGATGCCGGTCGCCCTGGCGCCGACCGGGCTTGCCGGCATGCAAATCGCCAACGGTGAAATCCTCGCAGCGCGCGCGGCGGAAAAGGCCGGCGTTCCCTTTACGCTGTCCACGGTCAGCGTCTGCTCCATTGAGGATGTGGCAGCGGCGACCGATACGCCTTTCTGGTTTCAGCTCTACATGATGAAGGACCGGGGCTTCATGGCAGACCTGATTGCCCGGGCAAAGGCGGCGAACTGCTCGGCCCTCGTGCTTACGCTCGATCTGCAGGTCCAGGGTCAGCGGCACAAGGATTTGCGCAACGGATTGTCCACGCCGCCGAAGCCGACGCTGCGCAACCTGATCGATGTCGCCCGTCATCCGCGCTGGTGCCTGGGCATGCTGGGCGCCAAGAGCCGTACTTTTGGCAATATCGTCGGGCACGCCCCCAATATCGAGGACACCACATCGATGTCGCTCTGGGTGGCGGAGCAGTTCGACCAGACGCTGAGCTGGGACGACGTCGCCTGGGTTCGCGAGCAGTGGGGTGGAAAATTCATCCTCAAGGGGATCATGGATCCAAGCGACGCCTTGCGGGCCGCCGAGAGCGGGGCCGATGCCATCGTGGTGTCCAACCATGGCGGCCGGCAGCTCGACGGCGCCCCCGCCAGCATCACCGCGCTGCCCGCCATCGTAGAGGCGGTGGCCGACAAGACCGAAATCCATTTCGACAGCGGAATCCGCTCCGGCCAGGACGTCTTCCGGGCCATCGCCCTCGGCGCCCACGCAGTCTATATAGGACGGGCGTTCATGTACGGGCTCGGCGCGATGGGCGAGGACGGCGTGACACGCTGCCTGGAATTAATCCACCGTGAACTGGACCTGACCATGGCCCTTTGCGGGACAGAATCCATTGACAAGATCGGCCCAAGCGCATTGGCGCGCTGACAGCCGCACCGGACGAGGAGAAGAAAGTGTACGGTCCCTTCAAGCTCTACCCCAATAGCGGGGTGAACCCCCACCATTCGCCCGCCTATCCGCTGGAATGGGATTGCACCCTGCGCACGGTTGAAGTCGTCACGCGCGTGGCGCCGGACAAGATCGCCGCGATGCTTGAGGGGAGCGGTTTCGAACCGGTCAACGACCGCGTCGCCTTTCGGTTCATGCTCTCGCCGGGCCACACTCTGTCGATCCCGAACGGCGAGATGTTCGACCTGATGATCACTGTGCCCGTGCGCTACGGAGATCTTTATACCCAGACCCATGTCTACATGTATTGCAGCGATGCGATGGGCATGGCCGCAGGTCGCGAACTGTTCGGCTATAACAAGAAAGATTGCACCTACCTGTTTTCCGAGGATCCGACAGGGTCGGTTCGCGGATGGGTCAATCGCCGCGGCTTCCAGGTCGCCGAATATGCCTTCATCCCGGATCCCGACGCCCCGCTGGTGCGGCTGGTCGACGCCGATGAGCAGCCTTCGGGCGAAATCCATGTCCGCCGCCTGCCACACCCGGAACGGCCGGAGCCAGCCTATGAGGATGTCGTCTATCGCAAGACGCCGCTCGCCTACACCGACCCGATTCCCGGCCGTATACAGATGAACCTCTATTCGACGGTCTTCGATCCAGTCGCGGATATGGAGCCGGAAATCCTCGGCGCGCATTTCATGACCTCGACGGTCTATGCCGGCGGGTTCGACAAGGAAGACAGGCGCCTGATCAAAGTCCTGCGTCCGTGACACAGCTGGCGGTGTCCGGGTCCGGCGGCCCCGTCCTCGTCATCGGCGGAGACGGGTTTCTCGGCCGCGCCGTCTGCAGAACGCTCCGCAAGGCCGGACTGGAGGCAGTGGTGGCTGATCTGTCCGGTTCCGGCGAAGCGGCTGCTGATCATGTGGCGTCCGATGGCGGCGTCATCGGCCTCGACGTCTCTGACCGTAAGGCCGTATTCGAGGCGGTCGGCGATATCCGTCCTTCCCGGATCATCAACCTGTCCTACGTTGTCGGTCCGGCGCTCGCGGCCGATCCCGGACGCGCGGTGGCTGTCAACCTCTCCGGGCAGATCAATTGCCTCGACGCTGCGGTGCGGGCCGGGGTCGGGCGCTACCTCCATGCCGGCTCCATCGGCGCCTACGGTCCGACCCAGGACTATTACGGCGACCGCGAGATCGTCGAGGAGGATGGTTGCCCGCCGGCGCACCACAGCGAACTCTACGGAGCCATGAAGGCTTTCGACGAAGTCCTGATCGCGCAGTATGCATCGCGGATCGAGGTCTGCGGCTTCCGCTTCAGCGTCATCTTCGGGCCGGGGCGCCGCCATGGCTTTACCAAATGGACATCGGCGTTGTGCGAGCGGCCAGATCCCGGCAAGCGAATCGAGATCCCGCTTTCGCGGGAACAGCGTATCAGCCTCATCTCGGACGAGGATGCGGCACGGCTCTTCCTGCTGGCGGTCGAGGCGGACTGCTTGCCGGCCCGCATCATGAATTCAGGCGGCCACGATCTGTCCGGCGAGGACATCCGGCGCTATCTCGAGCAAATGACGCCCGGCATTTCCGTCACGCTGCGCAACACCCCTGGACCGTTGCCGTTCGCCCACCGGTTCTCCAATGCGCTGGCGCAAAATGTCTTGGGGTTCTCGCTGTCGCCGCTCGGGGCCGGTCAGGCCGGAGCGGACGGTACGGAAAAATCCTGCGGTTCGGCAGCACATTGTTAGAATCCGCCGAATTGGTCCAGATTTGGCATTTAATTGGCCACCGCCTCGCCGGAAGTCGTGCCTATAAAACCAAACGAACCGCCTATTGATCGACCTTACCGTCTCGTTCTCATTCATTAACGAGATGGCGCGGCTCGACTCTAGCGGGCCATGTTGGCGCGGGTGGCGGGCAGGCCGTTGAAGAAAGCGTGCACCGTGTTTTCCACGGCGACGTCGATATCGATATCGATATGCACGTTGTAAACGAATTTTCGAATCGCAATGTAGAAAATGCTGCCGTGCAGCCCCCAGAAGAGTTCAAGCTCGGTTTCCCCCATCGGGCCTTCGATCGGGTCGAGTTTGAGTTCCTGGCGCAATTCGGATGCGGCCGGGATGATGATCTTTTCCCGGATGATGGCCAGATAGCGGCCCGTCAGGTCGTAGGATTTGAGACCGGATGACACGAAGATGCGGACCCAGTCGTAATCGAAGACGCGGGCGGCATATTCCTTGTAGAACTGGGTCAGACGATCCTCGAGCGTTCGTCCGCGGTCAAGGACAAGGGCTTCCCACTCAGGATTCCAGCGGCGCAAATAGATGTGGTCGTAGACCCGTTCGATGAGTGCGTCTTTGCTTTCGAAATGGCGGTAGATCATGCCATGGGATACCCGGCTGTGAAACGCTTGAGCAGACTACTGACACGACTTTTTCGGCGGTGGTCAAACTCAAGGTCGGGCCGGTTTCCGCGAGGTTCAAAGGCGAGGTCGAGTTGAGCGACATCGAGCCCCTGGTCGCCTGCACCCTATCGGGAAAGGGATCAGGCGGGATTGCCGGATTCGCCAAGGGGTCGGCTCGTGTCACCCTGGTCCAGGACGGCGAAGCCACGATTCTCGGCTTTGGTGCATGAATAAGAATTCAACGATTTCTGCTTATTCGGTTGCGATCGAAACCAACTTGATTGGTCTAGCATGCCGTATAAACATAACGCCAGCCGCCGCCATCATATCAGGAAGATGCGATTCAAGGTGTCGAACTGGGCAGAGTACGAAGCAGGCCTTCGCCGCCGTGGCAGTTTGACCCTTTGGATGACGCCGGAAGCTCTGGCGGGTTGGACTGCCCAGCGTCGCAAGACGCGTGGAGGCCAGCCGCTTTACACTGATCTAGCCATTGAGACGACGTTGATGCTGGGTATGGTATTCGGCCTGCGACTGCGCCAAAGCGAAGGGCTTTTGAGTTCGGTGCTTGCGCTGATGGGATTGGATCTGCCTGTGCCCGATCACACGACACTCAGTCGGCGGGCAAGAACCTGGATGCCAACTGTCGAGCGACGGGCTGCGCCAGATGCACGGCTTCACGTGCTGGTCGATAGCACCGGGTTGAAGGTCTATGGTGCCGGCCAATGGCTGGAAGAAAAGCATGGGACAAAGTCCCGGCGTGGCTGGCGAAAACTGCACCTGGCAGTTGATGCCGACAGTGGCGAGATCATTGCACATAGTCTGACAGATCAGGAAGCCGGCGATGCCTCACAGCTGGAGCCATTGCTGGATCAGATCGAAGATGAGATCGACCAGTTCACTGCCGATGGAGCCTATGATGGCTATCCAACCTACGACGCAGTTCTGCGTCACAGCGCAGGCGCGAGGATCGTCATTCCACCGCGCTCGAAGGGAGTTGAACGGCCCAACGCCCAAGCGTCCTGCCAGAGAGACGACCACATCGCATCCATGCAGATAGTCGGCCGAGTTAAATGGCAGGCAGCTACCGGCTATGGCAAACGAGCTTTGGTTGAAACAACGATGGGTCGATACAAAGGCGTCATTGGACCGCGTTTGCGCGCTCGGTCATTCCCCGCTCAACAGACAGAAGCTGCGATCGGCGTCGCCATTTTGAACCGAATGCTTGCCTGCGGACGCCCGAAATCCGTTCGTTGTGAGGCATCGGTGGGAGCAACCAAATAAGCCAGCCCATCAAAGACCAAATCCCGCATATTTGCTGATCCCTGCACCAACGCCCTCCAGAACAAAGTCTGAAAGGACGCCCCATGTTTACCAAATTGATTGCCGCCAGCTTTGCCACCCTGCTTCTGGTGCCCGCCGCCTTGGCCGAAAACCACGATGTGAAAATGTTGAACAAGGGCGC
>Ga0209643_1002387_pt1 | contig 12373 bp, 8 predicted proteins | sample AutmiccBRH37_all_FD_187383 | JGI IMG/M metagenome (GOLD analysis project Ga0209643, IMG submission 187383) | Deep subsurface microbial communities from Mt. Terri, Switzerland - Autotrophic microbial communities BRH/37_all (SPAdes) (version 2) | ecosystem: Environmental > Aquatic > Deep subsurface... | reverse complement strand
GCTTCAACCAAATGAACAGAATGGCTGATATTGTATAAAATAGGTTTTTTAGTGCTGCTTTTTCGAATAGCTTTTACCATTCCTTTAATAAATTTTGTGACTTCTTTTTCACTTCCTCTGTGATGCGGTTCGTTGCTAATTTCAAAAGCAATGATATTTGGATCATTTTTATAGGCCAAACCAGTATATGGATTCACATGGTTCAAAAATTGATATAAATAATTTTGTTGCGCTTTAATGGCGGCAGGGTTTGTAAGATTCTTGTCTTTACCGTATTTATGGGAAAATCCCGGTGTGTTTTCATCTGGTTCAGGCCAGCCGTTTCCCCAAAAAGCAATGGGCGTTATGACAGCACGAATACCATTGTCCGCTAATTTTTTCATCAAAAAATCGAAAGTGTCCAAATGCTCATTTGCAATCAGGTTTCCCAAGGTGTCGCTAATTTCTGTATCCCAAACGTGAATACGAAACAAATCGAATCCCAATCGGGAAAAATGATACACATCATTTTCAATGGCTTTTTTGGGGTCGATGTCCATTCGTTTTGCAGAACGATAAGCGTGCGCAAACGGAACCGTATAATTTACGCCAAAACCTTGAACTTCTTTATTCGATAATTTCCATTTCATTACCCCATTTTTATCGACAAACACATCACCTTTTGGCGCTTTATATTGCCCAAAAAATGTGGTGAAATTTAGTAGAAATATGATCAAAAAAGCATTTAAAAAAAATTTGTGAAAATTAGTTTTTGGTTTCATTTATGATTTTCTATGGATGAAAACTAAATATTTTTAGATAAAATTTCGGACTTCGTCATTAATAAAAGCCAAAGCAGTTGTTGAGGGTGCCGAACTATTTAAGATTCTTTTAATAATGGCTTCCCTTAATTCTTGAGCGGTGGTTACCGTTTTATCTTCCGCTGTTTTTTGGATGATAAGGATTGTGGCATTTTTGGCGGTCAAAATAACACTCCAACATTGATCTGAAATGTAGATTTGCTGGGCAAGGTTATGTTCAAATTCTTGTTCAATAGTGTTGATTAAACTTTGCGAATAAGCATTGATGTCATTATTTACAGAAGTAATTCTCAAAACCAATTTTGAAGGATTTATGCGTTCTAAAAATAAAGCCATTCTTTCATAAGCTTGAAGCCTGATTGGCAATGACTGTTTTTGATTTTCCCTTAATAGTGATAATCTGAGTTTTCTTTCTTCATTTTTGGTATGAGCAAGAAAAAAATAATAAGCGACAGCACCAGTAACAATAGAAGGAATTGTATAGCTAAACAATTCCAAAATTTTATCGTATTCCATAATTTTATAAATATATGCCAAATTTATTGGATGTATTTCTAAAATCATAACTTTTACTGATAAATGTCAGTATATTTACTTTGTGTACGTTATAATTTTACAGAATATTAGTATGTAAATATCTGTAAATCAATATGTAACAAATGTTACACAAAAAAGTAACGGCTGTTTCATTAAAAAAGAACATTAAATTAAAATCAAAATTATGCAAAATTTATTAAGATTGGCATTCGTGCTTTTGACAACTTCAATTTTTGCCCAAGCAGGGCATATTATGCAGGGCGTTGGTTCTGTAAACATGTCAATGGGTGGCGCTGCAACAGCACAACCATTAGATATTAGTGGTGCATTGCAATGGAATCCTGCAGCAATTTCTGTATTTGACAGCAAAATAATAAACTTTGACATTGGTGCTTTCTTTTCATCGCCTGAATTAAGTTCTAGCTTACCGGCTGGAATGATGGGCCCAGGTTCTCCTGCAGTATCAGGTGTAACAAAAGATGACAGAGGTGTTTCACCTATGCCAGCTTTGGCTATGGTGTGGGGAAAAGAAGGAAGCAAACATACATTTGGTGTTTCTGCTTTTGGTATTAGTGGTTTTGGGGTAACTTTTCCTGAAGAAGCGAATAACCCTATGAGTCCTAGTTTTAATCCTACAGTAAATTCTAATCCTATTAATTATCCCCAACAAGCAGGTGGATTTGGACATATTGAATCAGACTATATGTTATTGCAAATAGGAATTGCCTGGGCTTATGAACTAACCAATGAATTGTCCATTGGTGTTCAGCCAACAGTTAATTATGCAGCATTGGAATTGGCGCCAAACCCAACAGCAAACCCAAACCAATCAGGTTATCCAGTAAGTGATAAAGCTTCAGCGATAGGTTACGGAGCACAATTCGGATTGTTTTACAATTCTCCAAGTGGATTTAAAGCCGGTGCTTCATACAAAACAACACAAAAATTTGAAGATTTAGAATTCGAAAATACCTATTTAAATAATTCGACTTCAGCGAATGCTTTCAATATGGATTATCCTGCAATTTTATCTTTAGGTTTGGGTTATTCAACTGGAGATATTGATTTGGCGGTGGATTATAGATATGTGGATTATGAAAACACCAACGGTTTTTCAGAAAAAGGTTGGAATCCAACAGGTTCAGTAAAAGGTTTTGGGTGGAAAAACATCAACATTCTTTCTGTTGGTCTGCAATATAAAGGATTTGAAAAATTTCCTTTAAGAGTTGGTTATACGTATAGCAGCAATCCAATCGACAGTGAATTGGCATTTTTCTCAATTCCTGCAACTGCAGTGATTGAAAATGCTTTCCAATTTGGATTCAGTCACCCTTTCAACGATAACTTCACAATAAACGGCGTATATCATTATGGCACTAGTGGAGATAAAACTGAAGGTGAAATGTTAAACCCAATGATGGCATCTGCATCAAATCCTTATGGCGCAGTACCGGGAACAAAAGTTGGATATGAAATGACCACAAGTATGGTTATGCTAGGCCTTACTTATACTTTCAGTAAATAAATTATTGGTTAATTTGTTTAAAAGAGGCTGTCCTGAAAAGGCAGTCTTTTTTTTGTTTTATGATGTAAGCGGTTTGATAAATTTCTTGTTTATTTGTAGCTTAATTTATATAAATGATGGTGAACCAAAAAAGCAAGTTTCTATATTTATACGCATTTACTTTGTTTATTTTGTCTGCGTTCTACGGATTGTTAATGCGATGGAATTTTGCGTTTCCCACAAAATTTATTCCTTATCAAAATTTATTGCAAAGCCATTCCCACGTGGCGTTTTTGGGTTGGGGTTATCTTATCGTTATTGGCGCTATTTTGTTTTATTTTGTTTCTGATGCCGCCAAACAACATAAAGTATATAAAGCAACTTTAGGAATTTTGTTGGTGACAATACCGTTGATGTTAATCAGTTTTCCTTTAGGTGGTTATAAAGTATTTTCTATTGTGTTGCTCGCTGTTTTTGGGCTGACTTCTTACGTTTTGTCCTTCAGAATTTTAAAAGATTTACAGGGAAATAATACTTCAGCCAAATTAATCAGATACGGAATTTATTATTATTTATTGTCCAGTTTGGCCACTTGGTTTTTGGCTTATGTCATTGTAAACCAAGGAAAAACCGATTTATATTACAACACGGTCTATTTTTATTTGCACTTTTTATACAATGGATTTTTCGTTTTTGCCTTGTTCGGATTGCTGTTTAAAATTTTCGAAACTCAGCAAATGATCATTTCAGAAAAACTGCAAAAGAGTTTTTTCTTCTTTTTAAATATTGCTTGTATTCCGGCTTACACTTTATCAGTTTTATGGAGCACCGATTTTTTATTATTTAATATCGTTGGATTTGTGGCTTCAGTGTTGCAATTCGTTTCACTGGTATTTTTGTTTAAAATATTGCAGCAGGCATTTTCGCAGATTAGTTGGAATTTTACTTCAAAATGGTTGCTTAAATTTGCCGTGATTTCTTACAGCATAAAAATTATCAGCCAAATTTTATCGGCTTTTCCTTATATTGTTGAAAAATCCTTGGCCTTAAAACCTTTTTTTATCATCGGCTATTTACATTTATTTACTTTGGGATTTTTAAGCGTATTGTTATTTTTAATCCTTGATCAGCTGGGTAAAATTAACCTTCAGAATAAAATTTCAAAAGTTGGAATATTGCTGTTTTTGTCAGGTGTTTTTATCACGGAAGCGCTTTTGTTTTTGCAGGGATTTTTATTTCTGTTTCAATTTAATGTCCTAAAAAATTACCCTTTGATCTTATTGATTTTTAGTTTTTTGATGGTGTTCGGCTTGTTGGTAGTTTTTGTGAATCAATTTCACAAAGAAAGGATTATAAAAAAAACATTGTGATAAATTTATTGCCAAACTAAATTTGGAGTAGTACTTTTGATTTTTAAAGAATTCCCGTGACCAACTACTTAGAAAATCTTAACGAATCGCAAAAAGCCGCCGTATTGCACAAAGAAGGCGCAATGATCATTATTGCCGGTGCAGGCTCAGGTAAAACGCGTGTTTTAACTTATAGAATCGCTCATTTGATGAGCCAAAATGTTGATCCTTTCAACATCTTGGCATTGACATTTACCAACAAGGCAGCACGTGAAATGAAAAATCGTATTGCAACGGTTGTGGGCGTTTCTGAAGCCAAAAATTTATGGATGGGCACATTTCACTCCGTATTTGCGCGAATTTTACGTTCTGAAGCAGACAGATTGGGTTTTCCATCTAATTTTACCATTTACGATACGCAGGATTCCGTAAGATTGCTTTCGTCTATTATCAAAGAAATGGAACTGGATAAAGACCGCTACAAATCAAAACAGGTGTTGGGTCGGATTTCCTCTTTCAAAAACAGTTTAATTACTGTAAAAGCGTATTACAATGACCCCGATTTATTGGAAGCCGATAAAATGACCCAACGTCCGGAAATGGGTAAAATTTATCAAGAATATGTGGATCGGTGTTTTAAGGCAGGCGCTATGGATTTTGATGATTTATTGCTGAGAACCAATGAATTATTGACTCGTTTTCCAGTGGTTTTGGCAAAATATCAAGACAGATTTAGGTATATTTTGGTCGATGAGTATCAGGATACAAACCATTCGCAATATTTAATTGTAAAAGCTTTGGCCGACAGGTTTCAGAATATTTGTGTGGTGGGCGACGATTCGCAAAGTATTTATGCTTTTCGTGGCGCAAATATTAAAAACATTATGAATTTTCAACGAGATTACGATAATGTGGCGATTTTTAAATTGGAGCAAAATTACCGTTCCACAAAAAATATTGTTGAAGCCGCAAACAGCGTCATTGAAAAAAATAAAACCAAACTCGACAAACAAATTTGGACCGATAACGGCGAAGGCGCAAAAATAAAAGTAATGCGTACTTTTACGGAAGCAGAAGAAGGCAGGTTTATCGCAAATTCAATTTTCGACAATGCGATGAATTTGCAGATGAAAAATTCTGATTTCGCCATTTTGTATCGCACAAATGCACAATCGCGTGCTTTGGAAGATGCGCTGCGTAAAAAAGATATCGCCTATAGAATTTACGGCGGCTTGTCGTTTTACCAACGTAAAGAAATTAAAGATGCATTGGCGTATTTGCGGTTATTGGTGAATCCAACCGATGAGGAAGCACTTAAAAGAATCATTAATTATCCGGCCCGAGGCATTGGGGATACTACCATTGACAAACTTTCGGTAGCGGCAAATCACTATAAAATATCAATTTTTGAGCTGTTGCTGAATCTTAACACTTTCGACTTAAACCTTAATTCGGGCATCAAAACAAAGCTGTTGAATTTTGTGACGATGATGCAGCATTTTCAGATTGAATCACAAACTAAAAATGCGTTTGAGATTGCAGAATTTGTGGTGCAAAAAACAAGGTTAATTCAAGATTTGGAAAGTGAAGGCACGCCAGAAGGTGTGAGCAGAGTTGAAAATATCCAGGAATTACTAAACGGATTAAAAGATTTTATAGAAGAACAAAAAGAAAATGAAGCGGATGATTCCCTGGCTTTTTTCTTGGAAGACGTGGCTTTGGCGACAGATTTAGACACCAAAAATAAAGATGATAAGCCGCGCGTTTCCCTTATGACAATCCATTTGGCAAAAGGATTGGAATTTCCTTTTGTATACATAGTTGGTTTGGAAGAAAATTTATTTCCTTCGGCAATGAGTATGAATACCCGAAGCGAACTGGAAGAAGAACGCCGTTTATTTTATGTGGCATTAACACGGGCCGAAAAACAAGCATATTTAACGTATGCGCAAACAAGATACCGTTGGGGAAAATTGGTAGACTGCGAACCAAGTCGGTTTTTAGAAGAAATTGACGAAGTTTTTTTAGAACATTTAACACCAAAAATGCGACCGCCAAAACAGAATTCCTTTATTGATGGAGATATTTTTGATGACATTCCGCAAGACAGAATCCGCTTTAAAAAACCGATTCAGCGAACTCCGGTAAAAAAAGCAATGCAGCCACCAATTGAATTGTCAAGTCCAAAAAACTTTAAAAAAGTGGATGCCTCTATGGCTTCATCTGCAAATTTATTTGACGACAATATTATTGTTGGAACCATAGTTGAACACGCAAAGTTTGGCAAAGGTGAAGTGATTGCTTTAGATGGTTTCGGCGCGAACCAAAAAGCTGAGATAAGATTTGCTTCAGATGGCGTTAAAAAATTATTGTTACAATTCGCAAAGCTTGTAATTATAGGATAAATACACATTGTAAAACCAATTTTTATATTGTAATTTGCAAAAAATATTATAGAAAGAACAGACTTATGGAATTTGATTTAGAATACAATTCAGAAAGACCCCATTTAATTATTCCGGAATATGGCAGACACGTCCAAAAATTAATAGACAATTGTGTGGCCATAGAAGATGATGAAGAACGCAACAGAATGGCAAGAGCCATTGTTGATGTGATGGGAAATTTACAGCCGCATTTACGTGATGTGCCTGATTTTAAACACAAATTATGGGATCAGCTGTTTATTATGTCCGATTTTAAATTGGAAGCTGAATCTCCTTATCCAAAGCCTGAAAGAGAAGAATTGGCCGCAAAACCAGAAAGTTTGGCCTATCCAAAATACGATTCAAAATACCGATTTTATGGCAATAATATTCAAACAATGATTGATGTGGCCTTAACTTGGGAAGAAGGTGAAGCGCGCGAAGCTTTGTATTTTGCCATTGCCAATCATATGAAAAAATGTTATTTAAACTGGAATAAAGATACGGTTGACGATCATATTATATACAATCATTTACTCGATTTATCAAAAGGAAAAATTGATTTGGAAGGTAAAAATGAATCGTTGTCGGAAGTTAAAGAATTGATGAAGAAAAGAAAGCCGACTGGAAAAGTTAAAATATTGAAAAAGAAACAATAAACCAATTCATCAACCAATATAATGGGAACATTTATTATAGAAGGAGGCCATAAATTAAGCGGAAGCATCACACCTCAAGGCGCAAAAAATGAAGCACTTCAGGTAATATGCGCAGTTTTGCTTACACCTGAAAAAGTGATTATCAGCAACATTCCCGATATTAGAGATGTTAACAAATTGATCTATATATTAAGCGAATTGGGCGTAAAAGTGGATAAAATGAGTCCGGATACGTATTCTTTTCAAGCGGATGAATTGGATTTAGAATACTTGGAATCAGAAAAATTCAAAGTTGAAGGAAGTTCTTTACGTGGTTCAATTATGATTGTTGGTCCGTTATTGGCGCGTTTTGGAAAAGGATATATTCCGCGTCCGGGAGGTGATAAAATTGGAAGACGCAGATTGGATACGCATTTTGAAGGATTTATTCAATTAGGCGCCACTTTCAGGTACAATAAAGATGAGCGTTTTTACGGAGTGGAAGCAAAACATCTTATTGGAACCGATATGTTGTTGGATGAAGCTTCTGTAACCGGAACCGCAAATATTGTGATGGCGGCCGTTATGGCAAAAGGAATTACCACAATTTACAATGCCGCTTGTGAACCATATATTCAGCAATTGTGTAAAATGTTGAACAGTATGGGCGCAAAAATTGAAGGCATAGGCTCAAATCTATTACATATAAAAGGCGTTAAAAAATTAGGAGGTTGCTCTCATCGCATTTTACCCGATATGATTGAGATTGGCAGCTGGATTGGGATGGCGGCTATGACAAGATCTTCCATCACCATTAAAGATGTGAGTTGGAACGATTTGGGTGTGATACCGCGTGTTTTTCAGAAACTGGGAATCAATTTAGAAAAAAGAGGCGACGATATTTTTATACCGGAACAAGACAATTATGAAATTCAAAATTATATTGACGGATCAATTTTAACAATTTCAGATGCGCCTTGGCCTGGTTTTACCCCCGATTTATTGAGCATTATTTTAGTTGTTGCCACACAGGCAAAAGGAAGCGTGCTCATTCATCAAAAAATGTTTGAGAGCCGTTTGTTCTTTGTTGACAAATTGATAGATATGGGCGCTAAAGTCATTCTTTGCGATCCGCACAGAGCTACCGTTATAGGAATGAACCACGAATCGAGCTTAAAAGCCACCACTATGGCTTCACCTGATATTAGAGCGGGAATTTCGTTATTGATTGCCGCGCTTTCTGCAGAAGGAACCAGCACCATCCAAAACATTGAGCAAATAGACAGAGGTTACCAAAATATTGACGAACGCTTACAAGCCATCGGCGCTAAAATAATTAGGGTTGATTAAATTGTTGATCTGTTTAGACGTTTAATTGTTTCACTTCGACTGCGCTCAGTGACCTTTATTTCTGATACAAACTTATAACTTCCGTCCCGATAGCAATAGGGATTGATCTCTCGTCTTCTGACTTCCGTCTTTTTAATTATCAAGTGTCATATTGGCATATCTCAAAAAATGGCAATACTTTTGCAAGCGAATAAAGGATAATTATTTTATGCAAAAATTATGGGTAAAAAGAAAGACAATAAGGAACCAAAAGAAATAAATGAACAAGAAGTTAATCAGCAAGAAACTCAGGAAGTTAGTGTTGAGGAGCAGTTGAAACTAGATCTTATTCAGGAAAAAGATAAATTTTTAAGATTATTCGCTGAGTTTGAAAACTATAAAAAACGCACTTCACGTGAGCGAATTGAGTTATTTAAAACTGCCAATGAGGAATTAATGACAGTTTTATTGCCCATTTTGGATGATTTTGACAGGGCCTTAAATGAAATTAAAAAAGCCAGCGATGAAAATAATGAACTTTTAAAAGGAATAGAGCTAATTAACAATAAATTACGCAACTCATTAGCCCAAAAAGGCTTAAGTGTTATTGATGTAAATGCAGGCGATATTTTTGATGTTGAATTGCACGAAGCCATTACTCAAATTCCTGCACCAAGCGATGATTTAAAAGGAAAAATTATTGATGTCCTTGAGCAAGGATACAAATTAGGTGAAAAAGTGATCAGATTTCCAAGAGTTGTAATAGGACAATAAATAAAAAAATGAAGCAAGATTATTACGAAATATTGGGCATTTCAAAAAATGCGACCCCGGCCGAAATTAAAAAGGCTTACCGTCAAAAAGCCATAGAGTTCCATCCTGATAAAAATCCGGGAAACAAAGCAGCAGAAGAAAAATTTAAAAAGGCTGCAGAGGCATACGAAATTTTAAGTGACCCAAATAAAAAAGCGCGTTACGACCAATACGGACATTCCGCATTCGAGAATGGCGGTGGAGGATACAGCGGTGGCGGAATGAATATGGAAGATATTTTCAGCCAGTTTGGAGATATTTTTGGTGGCGGTTTTGGCGGTGGAAGTTTTGGCGGTGGTTTTGGCGGCGGAAATCGGGGAAGAGCGCGTGTTAAAGGAAGTAACTTGCGTATAAGAGTAAAATTAAATTTAGAGGAAATTGCAAACGGCGTAGAAAAAAAGGTAAAAGTTCGCAGAAAAGTGATGGCCGAAGGTGCTACCTATAAAACTTGTACCACTTGCAACGGAGCCGGTCAGGTGATGCGTGTAACCAATACCATTTTAGGACGTATGCAATCTGCATCCACTTGCCCGACTTGTCACGGAGCAGGTGAAATATTAGATAAAAGACCTAAAAATGCTGACAGTGACGGTTTAGAGCTTAAAGAGGAAACGGTTTCTATAAAAATTCCAGCCGGTGTTACGGAAGGAGTTCAGTTAAAAGTAAATGGAAAAGGAAATGCGGCTCCAGGGAATAATGCGATTGATGGAGATTTAATTGTGGTCATTGAAGAAATTGCCCACGAAACCTTAAAAAGAGAAGGAACAAATTTACACTTCGATTTGTATATTAATTTTTCTGAAGCCGTATTGGGAATTTCAAAAAATATTGATACCGTTACAGGAAAAGTAAAAATTAAAATTGAACCGGGAACACAATCCGGAAAAATTTTGCGTTTGCGTGGAAAAGGATTGCCAAGCATAGACAATTATGGAAATGGCGATTTGTTGATCCATATCAATGTGTGGACCCCCCAAACGCTTTCAACGGAACAAGAAGCGTTTTTTGAAGCCAATAAAAAAGATGAAAATTTCAAACCCAATCCTTCAAAATTAGACAAATCATTTTTTGAAAAAGTAAAAGATATGTTTTCATAAAAAATTAAATGTTAAAAAATTTTATAATATTTTAAATATAATTTATATTTGAATAGTTGTTGGAGAAAAATCTAACAACACTTTTTCTTTTTCATAGCAATTTTCCCACTCAATCTTTGAGTGGGTTTTTTTATATTCAATTTTTAGTTTATTTTTGCAAAAAATTAGTAGGTCGTCTTATCGCTTCAATTTATTGGAGAGGAAAGTCCGGACACCAAAGAGTAGCATAGTGGATAACATCCATCCGGCGTAAGCCGAGGACAAGTGCAACAGAAAGCAAGTACAGTTCGGCTGTAGTGAAACCAGGTAAACTCTATGCGGTGAAATGCCATGTATATTGAAATTTTAGTGTGACTCGCATTATTTCAAGGGGTAGGCAGCTTGAGCTATAAAGTAATTTATAGTCTAGATAAATGATAAGAACTTTTCGAAGTACAAAATCCGGCTTACAGACCTGCTTAATTTTTTTACCATATTCTTAATTTCTACATCGTTTTCGTGATCCATTATAGCTTTTTTAAAAAAATAGGGTTTGTAAATATTTATATCTATAAAAATGCGCTTGTTACTGCCATTTTGTTAATTAAAGCAATCATTTTTCGTACCTTCGCTTAATTAAAATAACTTAATTAAAATTATAGATATGGCTTTTGATATTGAAATGATTAAAGGTGTTTACAGCAGAATGGCAGAGCGTGTTGATGCCGCTAAAACTGTAGTTGGAAAACCTTTAACTTTAGCTGAAAAAATATTATACAACCACCTTTGGGACGGTAAAGCGAAGACGGCTTTTGTTCGCGGAAAAGATTATGTGGATTTTGCGCCCGACAGAATTGCTTGCCAAGATGCAACCGCACAAATGGCCTTGCTGCAATTTATGCAAGCCGGTAAAACAAAAGTGGCTGTGCCAACAACGGTGCATTGTGATCACTTAATTCAGGCTAAAATTGGTGCTGATAAAGATTTACAGACAGCCTTAAACAACAGCAGCGAAGTGTTTAACTTCTTGGCTTCTGTTTCTAACAAATACGGCATTGGTTTTTGGAAACCGGGTGCTGGAATTATTCATCAAGTGGTGTTAGAAAATTATGCATTTCCTGGAGGAATGATGATTGGAACAGATTCACATACCGTAAATGCCGGCGGATTGGGAATGATTGCGATTGGTGTAGGTGGTGCCGATGCGGTAGATGTGATGGCAGGAATGGCTTGGGAATTAAAATTCCCGAAATTGATTGGTGTGAAGTTAACCGGAAAATTATCGGGTTGGACTGCGCCTAAAGATGTGATTTTAAAAGTGGCGGGTATTTTAACCGTAAAAGGGGGTACCGGTGCCATAGTAGAATATTTTGGAGAAGGCGCAAAAGCGATGTCTGCTACAGGAAAAGGAACCATTTGCAATATGGGTGCTGAAATAGGCGCCACAACTTCCACTTTTGGTTATGATGCATCAATAGAACGTTATTTGCGTGCAACCGATCGTAATGAAGTGGCTGATGAAGCCAATAAAATAGCGTCTTATTTAACAGGCGATGATGAAGTGTATGCAAATCCTGAACTTTATTTCGACCAAGTTATCGAAATTAATTTATCTGAACTTAAACCTCATTTAAACGGTCCGTTTACGCCAGATTTAGCCACGCCAGTTGGTGAAATGACTGAAAAAGCGTTGAAAAATGATTGGCCTTTAAAAGTGGAATGGGGATTAATTGGTTCTTGCACAAATTCATCTTATGAAGATTTATCGAGAGCAGCTTCAGTAGCAAAACAGGCAGTAGACAATAAAATTGTTTCAAAAGCCGAATTTGGTATCAATCCGGGATCGGAGCAGGTGCGTTTTACGGCTGAAAGAGATGGTTTGTTAACCATTTTTGAAGATT
>Ga0209643_1002385_pt1 | contig 12375 bp, 9 predicted proteins | sample AutmiccBRH37_all_FD_187383 | JGI IMG/M metagenome (GOLD analysis project Ga0209643, IMG submission 187383) | Deep subsurface microbial communities from Mt. Terri, Switzerland - Autotrophic microbial communities BRH/37_all (SPAdes) (version 2) | ecosystem: Environmental > Aquatic > Deep subsurface... | reverse complement strand
TCATCTGGCCGAGGATGTTCAGGCGAGCTTCCAGAGCCTGCTCCAGCGCCTGCTCCATGATCTCTTCGGTGATGCCCTGGATTTTGATGTCCATCTGCAGCGCGGTCACGCCCTTGGCGGTACCGGCTACCTTGAAGTCCATGTCGCCGAGGTGATCTTCGTCACCGAGGATGTCGGTCAGAACGGCAAACTTCTCGCCTTCCTTGACCAGACCCATGGCGATACCGGCCACCGGAGCCTTCATTGGCACACCAGCGTCCATCAGGGCCAGGGAAGCACCGCAGACGGAAGCCATAGAGGACGAACCATTGGATTCAGTGATTTCCGACACTACACGGATGGTGTAGGGGAATTCGTCGGCGCTCGGCAGCATGGCGGCGACGCCACGACGGGCCAGGCGACCATGACCGATTTCACGGCGACCGGTAGCGCCCATGCGACCACACTCGCCCACCGAGTACGGCGGAAAGTTGTAGTGAAGCATGAAGGGGTCTTTCTTCTCGCCTTCCAGGGTGTCGAGCAGCTGTGCGTCACGGGCGGTGCCGAGAGTGGCAACGACCAGAGCCTGGGTCTCACCACGGGTGAACAGCGCCGAACCGTGGGTCTTGTCGAGTACGCCGACCTCGATGTTCAGCCCGCGGACGGTGCGGGTGTCGCGACCATCGATACGTGGCTTGCCATTGACGATGTTCTCGCGAACGGTGCGGTATTCGATCTCACCGAAAGCGTCCTTCACTTCGCCAGCAGACGGCTGGCCTTCTTCACCGGAGAACTTGGCAAGGACCTGGTCCTTCAGCTCGCCCAGGCGCGCATAGCGGTCCTGCTTGATGGTGATGGTGTAGGCCTGGGAGATGGCTTCGCCGAACTCGGCACGGATGGCGTCCAGCAGTGCGGTATTGGCCTGCGGAGCGGTCCAGTCCCAGCGCGGCTTGCCGGCTTCAGCGGCGAGCTCTTCGACCGCCTTGATCACAGCCTGGAACTCGTCGTGGGCGAACAGCACGGCGCCCAGCATCTGATCTTCGGTCAGCTCTTTGGCTTCCGATTCGACCATCAGTACGGCGTCTTTGGTGCCGGCTACGACCATGTCCAGGCTGGAGGCCTTGAGCTGCTCGTAGTTCGGGTTCAGCAGGTAGCCGGTTTCCGGATGGAAAGCCACGCGTGCGGCACCGATCGGGCCGTCGAACGGAATGCCGGAAACAGCCAGAGCAGCCGAAGTACCGATCATCGCGGCGATGTCCGGGTCAGTCTTCTTGCTGGTGGAAACGACGGTACAGATGACCTGCACTTCGTTCTGGAAACCTTCCGGGAACAGCGGACGGATCGGACGATCGATTAGACGCGAGGTCAGGGTTTCCTTTTCGGAAGGACGCGCTTCACGCTTGAAGAAGCCGCCGGGGATCTTGCCGGCTGCGTAGGTCTTTTCCTGGTAGTGGACCGAGAGCGGGAAAAAGCCTTTGCTCGGGTCGGCGGTCTTGGCGCCAGTGACAGCGACCAGTACGGTCACGTCGTCATCGACGGTGACCAGCACTGCGCCGGAGGCCTGGCGGGCGATACGACCCGTTTCCAGGGTTACGGTCGACTGACCGAATTGAAACTTCTTGATTACCGGATTCACGGTTTTTCCTTCTCTTTGTTGCCTTGGGGAAATTGGCAGAACGTTCGGGAGTCGGCCCGAAACGACCTGCAAGAAAGCCAAAAGCTGGAAGACCGAAGCTGATCGAGGGATATCCCACTTTCAACTTCAGGCTTCCAGCTTCCGGCTTCCAGCGCGGGCGCGTCTTAGCGACGCAGACCCAGACGACCGATCAGGGTGCTGTAACGAGTGGTGTCCTTACCCTTCAGATAATCCAGCAGCTTGCGGCGCTGGTTAACCATACGGATCAGACCACGACGCGAGTGGTGGTCTTTGCCGTTGGCCTTGAAGTGGTCCTGCAGCTTGTTGATGTTGGCGGTCAGCAGGGCCACCTGCACTTCCGGAGAACCGGTATCGCCTTCAGCTTGCTTGTACTCGTTAACGATCTGGGCTTTTTCTTCAACGCTCAGTGCCATGATAGGGCTCCTTGAGTGAACAGGCCGGGAATCATCCCGTGTTTAATAAAGAGAAATGACCGTGCCTGCTGACAGCCACCCTCTGACGCAACGCGCGAACGCGCCGCGTAACGGTCATTCCGACCGAATCAACCGACGTGGCGCGATGCGCCCGTCTTCGCTCACTTCACCGATACCGATGAAGCGACCATTGTTATCCTGTACGCGAACCATGCCGTACTTGGGAGCTTCTGGCGCCCGCACCGGTTGTCCATGCAGCCAGTAATAGGCACTGTGCTCGGCCAGCTGCAACAACGGCCAATGCTCAAGCCCGCTGTCCACCGGTTGCAAGAGACTATCCAGCGCCTCGGCACCACCCTCACCATGCAACTGCTCAAGCGTTTCGAGCGTTACCGTCTGCGACAGGTCGAACGGCCCGGCCTGGGTTCGCCGCAGCTCGGCAACGTGCGCACCACAGCCGAGCAACTGGCCGATGTCTTCGACCAAGGTGCGGATATAGGTGCCTTTGCTGCATGCAACGGCCAGTCGCGCCTTGTCGCCGTCAAGCGAGAGCAACTCCAAGCGCGCAATATTAACAGAACGCGGCTCGCGCTCCACCACCTCTCCGGCACGCGCCAGTTTGTACAGCGGCTGGCCATCGCGCTTGAGTGCCGAATACATCGGCGGCACCTGCAGGATGTCACCGCGAAACTGCGGCAACAGTACCTCCAACTGCTCGACGGTAACCGCTACCGGCTTGCGCTCCAGAACCTCACCTTCGGCATCAGCAGTGGTCGTGGTGACCCCCAGCTGCATGACCGTCTCGTAGGCCTTGTCCGCGTCCAGAAGGTACTGCGAGAACTTGGTGGCCTCGCCAAAACACAGCGGCAACACACCAGTGGCAAGAGGGTCGAGACTTCCGGTATGCCCAGCTTTTTCCGCGTTGAGCAACCAGCGGACCTTCTGCAACGCAGCATTGGAGGTGAACCCGCGCGGCTTGTCGAGCAGGATGATGCCATTGACGTTACGGCGTACACGCTTGACCTGTGCCACGCTTATTCTCCGCGCTCGTCGCTGTGCTTGCGATCTTCCGCCACTGCGCGCTCGATCAGCGAGCTCAACTCGACACCACGACGAATGCTGGCGTCGTAGTTGAAATGCAGTTGCGGAACAGTGCGCAGCTTCATGCTCTTGCCCAGCTGCATGCGCAGGAATCCGGCAGCGTCGTTAAGGATGCGCAAGTTGCCCTTGACCGCCTCCTGGTCGTCATCTTGCCCCATGATGGTGATGAAGATCTTCGCGTGGGAAAGATCACGACTGACGTCGACCGCAGTGATGGTGACCAGACCCAAACGCGGATCCTTGATCTCACGCTGAATGAGCAGCGCCAGTTCGCGCTGCATCTGATCGCCGATACGCTGGGTACGACTGAATTCTTTGGCCATAAATTTCCACCCGTTTAAAAGCCGAAAGCTGGAAGCTCGAAGCAGTGACCGCATTCAGGCGGCCACCGACTCCTTGCTTCCAGCTTTCAGATTGACGCTTGCTTACAGCGAACGCGCCACTTCGACCTTCTCGAACACTTCGATCTTGTCGCCGACCTTGACGTCGTTGTAGCTCTTCACGCCGATACCACACTCCATGCCGGCACGGACTTCCGCGACGTCATCCTTGAAGCGGCGCAGCGATTCCAGCTCGCCTTCGAAGATGACGACATCGTCGCGCAGGACGCGGATCGGGCGATTGCGATGCACCAAGCCCTCGGTGACCATGCAACCGGCGATGGCGCCGAACTTCGGCGAGCGGAACACGTCACGAACTTCGGCGATGCCGAGGATGTTCTCGCGAACGTCGCTGCCGAGCATACCGGTGAGCGCCTTCTTGACGTCCTCAATGATGTCGTAGATGACGTTGTAGTAACGCATGTCCAGACCTTCGGCCTCGACGATCTTGCGCGCCCCCGCATCAGCTCGAACGTTGAAGCCGAACAGCACGGCGTTGGAGGCCAGTGCGAGGTTGGCATCGGATTCGGTGATACCACCGACACCGCCACCCACCACACGAACCTGCACTTCGTCGTTGCCCAGACCGTTGAGAGAGCCCTGCAGCGCTTCGAGCGAGCCGCGCACGTCTGCCTTGAGCACGATGTTGAGCGTCTTCTTCTCGTCCTGACCCATGGTCTCGAAGATGTTCTCCAGCTTGCCGGCATGGGCACGAGCCAGTTTCACTTCGCGGAACTTGCCCTGGCGGAACAACGCAACTTCACGGGCCTTCTTCTCGTCGGCCACAACGGTCAGGTCGTCACCGGCTTCCGGCGTACCATCCAGGCCGAGGATCTCGACCGGAATCGACGGGCCGGCTTCCTTAACAGGCTTGCCGTTCTCGTCGAGCATCGCACGAACGCGACCGAAGTTGACGCCACACAGGACCATGTCACCCTGACGCAGGGTACCGTCCTGAACCAGCACGGTGGCTACCGGACCGCGACCCTTGTCAAGGCGCGACTCGACCACCACTCCGCGACCAGGCGCAGACGGCGTTGCCTTGAGCTCGAGGAGCTCGGCCTGCAGCAGAACGGCTTCGAGCAGTTCGTCGACGCCGGTACCCATCTTCGCGGAGACCGGAATGAACGGCGTGTCGCCGCCCCACTCTTCCGGAATCACGTCGAGCGCGCCCAAGCCGTTCTTGATGTTGTCCGGATTCGCATCCGGCTTGTCGATCTTGTTCACCGCGACCACGATCGGTACGCCGGCAGCCTTGGCGTGCTGGACGGCTTCCTGCGTCTGAGGCATCACGCCGTCATCCGCCGCGACCACCAGGATCACGATGTCGGTGGCCTTGGCACCACGAGCACGCATGGCGGTAAACGCCGCGTGACCAGGGGTGTCGAGGAAGGTGACCATGCCACGCTCGGTTTCGACGTGATAGGCACCGATATGCTGGGTGATACCACCAGCCTCGCCGACAGCCACCTTGGCGCGACGAATGTAGTCGAGCAGCGAGGTCTTGCCATGGTCGACGTGACCCATCACGGTCACGACCGGCGCACGCGAGACCGACTCACCTTCGAACTTCAGCAGCTCGGCCAACTGCTCTTCCAGAGCGTTGTCGCTGACCAGCTTGACCTTGTGGCCCAGCTCTTCGGCAACCAGCTGAGCAGTTTCCTGATCCAGCACCTGGTTGATAGTGACGGGCGAGCCCATCTTGAACATGAACTTGATGACTTCGGCCGCTTTCACCGACATCTGCTGGGCCAGTTCGGCCACAGTGATGGTTTCGCCGATCGACACTTCGCGCACTACAGGTCCTGTTGGGCTCTGGAACCCATGCTGATTACGCTTCTTGAGCTTGGACTTGCCGCGACCGCCGCGACGGAAACCATCGGCCTCGTCTTCACCGGTACGTACGGTACGCGCCAGCGGAGCCTTGGTCTTGAGCGAAGGACGATGCTGCGCATGCTTGCGATCACGACGCTCGTCGTCATCACTGCGTGGCTTCTCGACACGACGAGGCTCTTCCTTCTTACGCTCAGGCGCAGGAGCTACAGGCTCGACCGCAACCGGTGCAGGCTCGGCGCTCACCGCCGGCTCAACAGCTGCTGGCGTAGAGGCCTCACCCTGAGGCTTGACCGACTCAGCCTGACGGCGTGCTTCTTCTTCGGCACGCTCGCGCGCGTCCTGCTCGGCCTTCAGGCGAGCAGCCTCTTCAGCCGCGCGTTGCTCCTCGGCTTCGCGACGCTGTTCGGCTTCGATTTCCTCGGCGCTGCGCTTGACGAAGGTCTTCTTCTTGCGCACTTCAACGCTGATGGTCTTGCTACCGCCAACCTTGAGTTTGGTAGTGGTCTTGCGCTGCAAGGTGATCTTGCGCGGCTCGTCCACCTTCGCCCCGTGGCTGCTTTTCAAATGGGCCAACAGGGCCTGTTTCTCGTTATCGGTCACTACTTGCTCGGCGCTGGTGTGCGACAGTCCTGCCTCACGCATCTGCTGAAGCAGTCGCTCGACCGGTGTGGCGACCACCTGGGCCAGTTCTTTCACCGTGACTTGCGTCATGCATTTCTCTCCTCAGGCCGCTAATTACTTACTCGAACCAATGGGCTCGGGCGGCCATGATCAGCTTGCCGGCACGCTCTTCATCGATGCCGTCTATGTCGAGCAGGTCGTCTATCGACTGCTCGGCCAGGTCTTCGCGGGTGATGACGCCCCGCACGGCCAACTCGACCGCCAGTTCTTTATCCATGCCATCGAGTGCCAGCAGATCTTCAGCCGGCTGAGCATCCGCAAGCTTCTCCTCGTTGGCGATGGCCTTGGTCAGCAGGCGATCTTTGGCCCGCGTACGCAGCTCATTGACGATGTCTTCGTCGAAGCCTTCGATGCCAAGCATTTCCTCCATGGGGACATAGGCAATCTCTTCGAGGGAGGTGAAGCCCTCTTCCACCAGCACCTGTGCAAGTTCCTCATCAACGTCCAACTCATCAATGAAGTTGCGCAGGATGTCACCGGTTTCTTCCTGCTGCTTGGCCTGGATGTCCGCTTCAGTCATGACGTTGAGCGTCCAACCACTAAGCTGACTGGCCAGACGCACATTCTGACCGCCACGGCCGATCGCCTGCGCCAGATTGTCTTCGGCAACCGCGATATCCATGGCGTGAGCGTCTTCGTCGACGATGATCGCGGCCACTTCAGCCGGAGCCATCGCATTGATGACAAACTGAGCCGGGTTCTCATCCCACAGGACGATATCGACGCGCTCGCCGCCGATTTCGCCAGAGACGGCCTGAACCCGCGAACCGCGCATGCCGATGCAGGCGCCCTGCGGATCGATGCGCTTGTCCTTGGAGCGAACGGCGATCTTGGCCCGCGAACCAGGATCACGCGACGCACCCATGACCTCAATGAGGCCTTCGGCGATTTCTGGCACTTCGATGCGGAACAGCTCGATCAGCATCTGCGGCGCAGTACGCGACAGAATCAACTGCGGGCCGCGGTTCTCAGTGCGAATTTCCTTGAGCAGTGCGCGAACACGGGCACCGACGCGGAAGGTTTCACGCGCAATGATGTCTTCGCGAGCCAGCAACGCTTCGGCGTTATTGCCGAGGTCGACGATAACGCTATCGCGGGTCACTTTCTTGACCGTGCCGGAGATGATCTCACCCAGACGATCACGATAGGCTTCTACCACCTGCGCACGCTCGGCCTCGCGCACTTTCTGCACGATGACCTGCTTGGCGGTCTGCGCCGCAATACGGCCGAACTCGATGGACTCGATTTTCTCTTCGAACACATCACCAAGCTTGGCGTCGGGATTACGCGCCTGAGCCTGATCCAATGCCAACTGATGGGCCGGATCTTCAAAGTGCTCATCGTCTACGACAGTCCAGCGACGGAAGGATTCGTAGCTGCCATTGTGGCGATTGATTTCCACACGCAGATCAACTTCGTCCTCGTAGCGCTTCTTGGTAGCCGTGGCCAAGGCCAGCTCAAGCGCTTCGAAAATCACACTCGCCGGTACGCCCTTTTCATTGGACACCGACTCCACAACCAGCAGTACTTCTTTGCTCATCGTACGCCTCGCCTTTCGCAATCCATTGGGTTCCGCGGGATCCGTTCTCAGTCAAAACGGGGAATGATGTTGGCCTTATCGATCATGTCGATCGGCAGCAGGTACTCATGGTCATCCACCTGCACCACGACATCCTGCTCTTCTACCCCACGGAGAAGACCCTGGAAATTGCGCCTGCCCTCGAAGGGCGAGCGCAGCTTTATTTTTACCTGATCACCGATATGGGCCGTGTACTGTTCGATCGTGAACAGCGGCCGATCCATGCCAGGAGAAGAAACCTCAAGGGTGTAGTCCACGCTGATTGGATCTTCCACATCGAGCACACCGCTCAATTGACGACTGACCTTCTCGCAATCGTCGATGAGGATGCCATCGGCATGGTCGATATAGACACGCAACAGTGAATGCCGCCCCTGGGAAATGAACTCAATACCCCAGCACTGATAGCCAAGCGCCTCAACCACCGGGGCCAACAAGGCCTGCAACTGTTCTAGCTTGCTCGACATCGAAGTCCCTCGCGCATGCTGTACAAATGAAAAATGGGCGAAACGCCCATCCCTTTGACCGCCTGTAAATGCCGGCGACCTGGCCTCAAGCTAATAAAAAGCCCCTGTACAGGGGCTCTTTATTGACTGGTTGCGGGGGCTGGATTTGAACCAACGACCTTCGGGTTATGAGCCCGACGAGCTACCAGACTGCTCCACCCCGCGTCAAACTGGGCACGAATTATACGACCCATGCCTAATACAGGTCAACCGAAACCCTTAAACACAAGAAAGCCCGCACTAGGCGGGCCTGCTTGTTTGGTACCGAGGAGGGGACTCGAACCCCTACAGCCTATGGCCACTACCACCTCAAGGTAGCGTGTCTACCAATTCCACCACCTCGGCAAAAACCTTATTGCCCTTCCTCCACCTCAGGGAGATCACCAGCAGCGTCCGCCGACTTGCGCTGCTCGAGCACAGGAACGTCTTCGACTGCTGGCTTGCTGGCCGGCACTTCCAGCACAGCTGGATCCGGCAGCCCCGCCTGGGACAACTGATCAGCCTGCTGTTTCGCGAAGAACGCCAAACCCAGACTGGTCACGAAAAAAACGCCGGCGAGTATAGCAGTAAGCCGACTCAAAAAGGTAGCAGAACCTTGGCTTCCGAAAACAGTTGCCGAAGCACCCGAACCGAACGAAGCACCAGCATCTGCACCCTTGCCCTGCTGCAGCAGTACCAGCGCAACAACACCTAGAGCAACCAGCAGATGCACCACAATCACGACAGTCTGCAACATCTGTTCAGTTCCCCGCGGCGCGACAGATCGCACCAAATTCATCCGCTTTCAGAGAGGCTCCACCAACCAACCCCCCGTCAATATCCGCCATTGCGAATAGCTCAGCGGCATTCTCCGCCTTGACGCTGCCGCCGTACAGAAGCCTTACGCCTTTAGCGATGCGGCCATCATGACGCGACAACTGCTCTCGAATGGCAGCATGTACTTCCTGCGCTTGCTCAGGCGTTGCGGTCAAGCCACTACCAATCGCCCAAACAGGCTCGTAAGCAATAACCGCCGACTCGAATGCGGCGACACCACGGTCATCCAGCACTCGCGCCAACTGTCGCCCAACCACTTCGAGCGTCTTGCCTGCCCGTCGCTCTTCAAGCGTCTCACCCAGGCACAACACAGGCTTAAGACCACCCACCTGCGCCGCCGAAAACTTGCGACTGACCACTTCGTCCGTCTCACCCAACAACAGGCGACGCTCGGAGTGACCAACCAGAACCCACTTACAACCGAAATCAGCGAACTGCTCAGCCGAAACCTCACCGGTCAGCGCCCCGAAGCCATTCTGCGCCGCACAATCCTGGGTACCGACGGCAACATGCTCACCATCAACACTATCCAGAACCTGAGAGACATGCACAGCGGAGGGAAACACCGCAATCTCGACATCCGCAGGCAAAACCTGCATCCGGAGAGACTCGACAAGCTCTGCGACGCTAGCGCGGGTACCGTTCATTTTCCAGTTACCAGCTACCATGGGGCGACGCATGCTTTACCTCATCGGTCAAAGTGGGCGCAGATGTTACTCAACAGCAAACGCCCTGGCAAGCGCGATTACGCACAAACTTCGGTAACGATCTTCGCCAGCTCCTCAGCCATGCCACGCACCTGACTTTCGTCATCGCCTTCAACCATGACACGTACCAGCGGCTCGGTCCCGGACTTGCGTAAAAGCACGCGGCCACGACCACCCATGCGCTCGGTAACACTGTCGCAAGCAGCTTGCACGCTAGGATGCGAAATTGGATCGCGCTCGCCAGAAAAGCGCACGTTGATCAGCACCTGAGGGCACTTGTGCCAAGCCAGTCGCTCCTGTGCGAGCGTCTGGCCGCGCCGACGAAGCGCCAGCACCACCTGCAACGCCGCGATGATCGCATCGCCCGTGGTGGTGTGCTGCGCACAGACTATATGCCCGGAGTTCTCACCACCCAATGCCCAGCCACGCTCAAGCATCTCCGCGATCACGTAGCGATCTCCCACCTTGGCGCGGGTGAACGGTATCTCCCGCGCTTTCAAGGCAAGCTCAAGCCCCAGGTTACTCATCAGCGTGCCGACAACGCCGCCAGCCAACCGATCTCGCTCCTGCAAATCAGTCGCGATGATGTAAAGCAGTTCGTCGCCATCCACGACCGCACCGGTATGGTCGACCATCATCACCCTGTCACCGTCGCCATCGAAGGCTATGCCCAGATCCGCGCCATGATCGACAACCGCCTTCTGCAGCTGCCCGACATGAGTGGAGCCGACATCGGCATTGATGTTTAGACCGTCCGGCTGCGCACCTATAACCACCACCTCTGCGCCCAGCTCACGGAACACGCTGGGTGCAACCTTGTAGGTCGCGCCATGCGCGCAGTCGATCACCAGCTTCAACCCGGAGAAATCAGTGCTGGTTGGCACGCTGCTCTTGCAGAACTCGATATAGCGGCCAGCCGCGTCATTGATGCGGGATGCCTTGCCAAGCTGTGCCGAGTCGACCACGGTCATCGGCGCATCGATCAACTCCTCGATCATCAGCTCCACTTCATCAGGAAGCTTGGTGCCGCGACCGGAAAAGAACTTGATTCCGTTATCGTGATGCGGATTGTGCGAGGCGCTGATCACAATACCCGCCTCAGCATGGAAGGTACGCGTCAGATAGGCGACTGCGGGCGTCGGCATGGGCCCAAGCAACAGTACGTCCGCGCCAGCCGCCGACAAGCCCGCCTGCAATGCTGACTCGAACATGTAGCCCGAAATACGCGTGTCCTTTCCGATCAGAATCCGGCACTTTCCCTGCTTGCGAAAGGCCATGCCAGCCGCCCAACCCAGCTTGAGCATGAAGTCCGGGGTGATCGGAGCCTGCCCGACGTGCCCACGGATGCCATCGGTACCGAAGTATTTTCTAGTCATGGTGCCTTCCCTATTGCGCCGCCTGCACTGCAGCAATCATTCGAACTACATCAACCGTCTCGGCAACGTCATGAACGCGCACAATTTGCGCGCCCTTGCCTACGGCGAGCGCCGCCAAAGCCAGACTGCCGTACAAACGCCCATCGACGGGATGGCCCAGTACGGCCCCGATCATGCTCTTGCGCGAGACACCGACCAGCAACGGCCGCCCCAGTCGATGCAGCACCTCCATACGCCTGAACAGCACAAGATTATGGCTCAGCGTCTTGGCGAACCCGAAGCCGGGGTCGAGGACAATGCGATCGCGCGGGATTCCCGCCGCAGCACACGCACCCATTCGCTGCTCAAGAAACGAACAAACCTCCTCCACAACGTCGTCGTAGCGGGGATCCCTCTGCATATCACCTGGCTCGCCGCGCATGTGCATGAGGCAGACAGGCAGGCAAGCATCAGCCGCGGCATCCAGCGCACCGTCGCGCTGCAGCGAGCGCACATCGTTGATCAGCCCAGCGCCCAGCCGCGCACACTCGCGGATGACTGCGGGCGTGGACGTATCCACCGAAACGACCACGTCGAGCTCCCGCGCGATCATCTCTACGATCGGTGCGACCCGCTCCAGCTCCTCGGTCGGCGAGACGGCGCGCGCGCCAGGGCGCGTAGACTCGCCACCAACATCGATCAGCGTAGCCCCAGCCACGGCCATTGCTTCGGCATGCCGCAGGGCTGCCTCGCGCTCGGCAAAGCGACCACCATCAGAGAAAGAATCGGGTGTGACATTGAGAATCCCCATCACATGAGGACGGGAAAGATCGAGAACCCGGCTGCCACATACCAGCCGAGCGGGGGAAAGAGATTCGGTCATTTACGAGCCTTGAGCTTTCAGGCCGGACACCCTGAACAGGCGCCCCACACCAACTGCACCACCATGGCGCAGCGGGCTGGACAATTTACACCAGAAGGGGCGCATATGCGCCCCTTCTGGTGTACTCCGATTTTCACGCGCCCAATGCAGCCATCGGCTTGCGCATGCCATCAATGCTCGCCGGCAGGACCACCGATCGGGGTTTGCGGGCGACTATCATCAGGCACGACTGGCGTACCGGACGCGCCCGAGCCGCCTTCCCAATCACGCGGCTCCCGAGGTGTGCGCCCAGCCATGATGTCGTCGATCTGCGGCGCATCAATGGTCTCGTACTTCATCAAGGCTTCGGCCATCACATCCAGCTTGTCGCGATTATCGGTCAAGATCTGCTTGGCCGTTCCGTAGCAGTGGTCGATGATGCTGCGGACCTCTTCATCGATCAGCCGCGCGGTTTCACCGGATACATTGGAATGCTGGCTGCC
>Ga0209643_1002379_pt1 | contig 12409 bp, 13 predicted proteins | sample AutmiccBRH37_all_FD_187383 | JGI IMG/M metagenome (GOLD analysis project Ga0209643, IMG submission 187383) | Deep subsurface microbial communities from Mt. Terri, Switzerland - Autotrophic microbial communities BRH/37_all (SPAdes) (version 2) | ecosystem: Environmental > Aquatic > Deep... | reverse complement strand
TAGTGGCGTGCTAATCCTGTTCCTGACGAGCTATCCTGCGTATCTAGACGGCCCAGGCCCCGGGACTCAAGATGCTGAACCAGGAGCCGGAGTATACTCGCTACCTGGTGGACAAAAACCGGCGGGTCAGCCAGGTGCTGCAGGAGGTCCACGGTAGGCCTGGAGAAGAGGAGACCTACACCAGCTTCCTCTATGGTCTTGGCCGCATCGGCTACCAGCCGCCAATCGAGACCGCCAGCATGTTCTACTACCTAAACGACGTCCTGGGCAGCGTGCGGCAGATAGCGGATCAGAGCGGCGTCGCGGTTCACCAGTACAGTTACAGTCCCTTCGGGGTGCCGCGAGGCGGGTATTTGAACCATCCCAAGCAGCAGGTGTCTGAGGCCGTCAGCTACAACCCTTACGGTTTCACGGGCGAGCGTCACGACACCGCCCTCGGGCGGGTGCACCTGAGGACCAGGGACTACCAACCGGAGATCGGCAGGTTTGCGAGGCCTGACATCTTCCCAGGCTTCCTGACCCAGCCGCTGACGCTGAATAGGTATGGGTATGTCAGTAACGACCCCATTAACCTGGTTGCTTAAGAGAACCAAAATCGTGTCTTGACATCGGGGTCCATTTCACGGGAGGGTGAGAAGTGAAAGACTTTTGGGGCATAGTTGTTGACCAGTCTTTGAGGAGCACGGACTACATTGATGAGCTTGAGGTCATCGCCAAACGGAAACTTGGATCTTGGGGTATGCTTTTGGTCTCAGTTTCCGAGGATGACCTTGAGGGGCAGATCCAGGCGTTGCAGCAGAACATGATTGATGCGAAGGAAGACTGCTGGTATGCGCATTTCTTCCGCGATAAGGATCTAATCTTGGTTTACCAGGACCGCACCTATCATATTACCACCGACCCGGCAACCTGGGCGGCCGCTGTACAGCACGGGCTCGATAACGGAGTACCATCTGAGCAACTGGATTTCAAACCACGCACAAAGGCAGGAGCTGCGGCTTACTTTCAGTTGGAGAGGTATTAACAGACACTCATTCGGTCGTATTATCCCTACTGCGAGGTTGACAGAATGCTAAACGCCTTCACCACTCAAGAGGATGTGGCAAGTGACTGTCTTGAGGATTAAGACAGCCACCTTCATTGTTTGGCATATGAGCCCACGGGAGTGAACCAGGTTGGATCGAGTGAAGCCCCACCGAGTTGAATGGCATGTTCCGAGAGACGCACTAGAACACCTCGCTGAGTACGACGAGCAAATGAAACGTTTAATCAATAGCGGGGTAGAAATCAAGCGTGAACGAATCATGGATCCCTTTGTTGCGCTGGCTGACAGCATTATCTATCAGCAAGTCTCAATGAAAGCTGCACAGACGGTCTGGGGGCGGTTTGTTGACTTGGTCCAAGAACCCACTCCTGAAACCGTCTTGAGGAGAGATGTGGAGGAGATTAAGGGATGCGGGCTGTCCTACAGAAAAGTTGATTACCTTCGCGACCTCGCTCAAGGGGTCATCGATGGCACCGTTAGGCTAGACCAGCTGTTTGAGCTGCCAGATGATGAGGTCGTCAAGACACTTGTTCAGATTCGGGGGATAGGCCAGTGGACAGCTGAGATGTTCTTGATCTTCTGTCTGGGGAGAATGGATGTCGTCTCATACAAAGACCTAGGCATACGTCGCGGCATGAAGCTATTGTACAGCTTGGAGGACGAGCCCACCAGCCAGCAGTTTGAATACTATCGGCAACGATACCAACCCTATGGTACGATTGCATCCTTCTACTTGTGGGAGGTCGCGATCGCTGGAGATCTCAACAGTCTGCTTGCGGTCTCGAAGCATTTCCACGACCCCACAGTATAAAGACAGCAGCCCCCAGTGCAATGCCGACGACAGCATACGCTGTGGTACGGATCACTTTCTCCTGTCTTAACTTTGCGCCGTACTGGTCGAGGAGGCAGGGCTGCCCTTTCAAGGAGGATTTATACGCTCCTCAACATCTCTTCTTTAGCCAGCTGGAGGCGCCTTCCTTCAGACATAATGTTCCTCAATCTCTCATCACGCTCATTGATAACTGAAGCGACTGTGTTTCTTTGGCTCTTGGCAGTGTCCAGGGCTTTTCCTTGATGAACAGGCGCAGGGCATGCTGCGTCCTGTGAGCAAGATCCTTGGCCTTGTCTATGTGGGAATGCTTGATGGCCGTTGAGATCAAGCCCCCGCCAATCACATCCCAGACACCCCAACCGTGGGCAGATTGTAGCGATCGGATGACCTGGCTGACAAGTCTTGTGCTGATTCACCAGCCGACAGGGCCTCTTCTAGTTCGCGCTTCTGACCTTCGCCGAGGATTGCAGGATTCTCTGAGCCAGCTCAACCACTCCTCAGTGGCTTCCAGCGCCCCGGTCCACCTTCGCTAATACCTCGCCGATGAATTCGCTCTTGGCCTCGGTATAAGAGACCAAATCGAACTTGTAGGCCTCGGCCAGCTCGCGCTTGTGCTTTCCGTAGGTCCCTGCGATTTCAGGGTGGGCGCGCAGGTAGTCGCGAAAGGCGAGATGGCGCCCCAACTCAGGGCTGCCCTCGACACAGACATAGAAGTGATGCAGCGGCCAGTGACTGCGGCTTGCCCCTGGAGCGCGAGGGATTTCCATGGAGTCGCGCTGGAAAACCTCCCGGCCCTCAATTCCCCTGTCACCAATGTGCTCATAGCCCAGTTTGGCCAGGGCTGCGACTACTCGGGGAAACACCTCGAGGGATGGAATAACCACATCAAGGTCAATGACAGGCTTGGCCGCCAATCTCGGCACCGAGGTGCTGCCGACATGCTCGATCCCAACAATTAAGTCCCCCAGGGCATCGTTGACTACGCCGACTAGCTCATGGAAGTCTGTGGCCCACTGCGGGTCATAATCGACAATCAGGGCCTGGCGCTGAATATCTGTGAAGTCCATGTCAACAAAGAGGACGCCGTTTACGATGCGGTCCCTGCGCCCCGGCATGAACAGGTCGCCCCACCAACCCCAGTTGCCCTCCGGGAAGTACTTTTTCATCACCACGTAGTAGTTGAGCTCCAACAGCTTGAGGAAACGAGGCAGCTGCTGAACCCAGAAGGGGCTGATGTCCTTTTCACACTTGTAGCCGGACAGGAACGGATACATGAAGGAGACCGCGAAGTCGGCCCTGTCCTGCTCACTGCCAGGCACCAGGGTCAGCATATCGAAGAGTAGCGTAGCGATGTCCATAGCGAACCAGCCGTAGGCGCAGTTATCAAAGTCAAAGACAGTTACGCCGCTGTCCCCAACACAGAAGTTGGCCAGGTGCAGATCATTGTGGGTGAGCCGTAGACCTGAGTACCGGTTGGAAGCGCATCAAGATAGGCTATGAGTTCCCGGTTCTTGGCCTCGACCTCCGGGTCAGGCTCGGGCAGGTGTTCTTCGGCCACGTACTCACAGACAGTTTCATTCCAGAGGGGTCGGCGCCGGTCCCTGGCCTGGTACTCTGTGGCCAGGGCATGCATCTTTCCACTTGCTCGGCCGAGGTCATAGAAGAGCTGCGCTGACCAGCTGTCTGGCGGCAGATCCTCTGCAACAGTGCCCTCGGCTTTTTGATAGGCGACGGCAACCGCTTTTGCACCATCCTCAGCCTCAACAGCTTCCAAAAGGAGCCCGTTAACAGAATCTACCGGCGCTGCTACCGGTGCCCCATGCCTGTCAAGATAGCTGAGCCACTCCAATATCGCCCGCGTAGAATCGAAGTCCTCCGTACCCGGGGTTACCCGAAGCACAAAGCTCTGCCCTCCCCTGGAGAACTAGAAGACAAGGCTCTCTGAGTTCCCGCCGGTCAAAGGGGTCAGTTGGGTCTCATCAGTTCCATAGAGTTCCGCCGCCCTTGCTGCTAGTTCGTTGCATTGGGGACTGTGGAAGAAGGCACCCAATGGGTTACCACAGGGGATCGTTATGGTTTTCCGCAGAAGCAGCGCGGGTTTTACTTTGTGAGAGCCGATTGTGAGCTTCATCAAGGGTAGTTGTCGGTCTGCCAGCAAGCCGTTGTTGCCCAGCGACATGAGCTTCTCACACAGGTCAAGCATAGTTTCTCGACGTTCAAGATGCTTCAATGCTCTTGACACTTGACAGCAAGGTCGCCCTCGCGGGGCATCTTTTCCAGGCCCGGGGAGGCCGGGCGCACCGTTGTCTCTCTCTTCCTTCGCTCTCCTTCTCCCAGGGGCCATGTCCGCCGTCTCTAGTCTATCTCTTTGAGCGTTTTCTCGATTGAGGCTACTCGATCGGTCAGAGTTGAGCAGCCGGCGACGGCATCAGTTTCCTCTCGGTTGACGGAAATACTGCTGACGGGGGACAGGCTCATAGGCCGGTGCTGCTCCCTCTGGTGCGGCGGGGCGACCTGGTAGCTTCTTTGCGCGCGATGGGTGCAGCCGGTTGGTGGTGGCAAGAGAGGCTGCCGCGATCTGATCAGGCGCGACTTGGACTTAGACGCCATCCCCCCCCAGGCGCGCTGACGTATGAATCTAGAGAAGGGCGCGTAGTTTGCCTAGCACTTCTTTCAACTGCTCACGGGGCAGGCGGCAAACATATTTAGCATGGCGCGCTTCCCAGTCAAGGCTTTTGATATGGTCAGAAAGGACCACGCCTGTCACATCAATGTTCGCAGGGAGTGGGACTTCAAAAGGATAACCCTTTCTGTGTGAGGTGATCGGACAAAAAACCGCAAGGCCGGTTTTCGCGTTGTATTCTATCGGTGAAATACAAAGGGCGGGTCTACGTCCTGCCTGTTCATGGCCAGCCTGCGGGGAGAATTCAAGCCAGACGATGTCACCTCTCGAAGGGACGTAATCTTGCGGCATCACCAACGCTCCTTCCCAGTTGGCTTGCCGGTCGAATATTCCTTATGGATATTGGCTTCTTTTATCTGAGAAATCAGGTCTTCGAGATCATATTCCTCGGGAGTCATTGGGTCGATTACGAGTTTTCCAGCGCGCAATGACAGGTTTACTGTGGAACCGGGCTTTAGTGAAGTTTCGGTCGCAAAGCTCTTCGGGATTCTGAGGGCGAGGCTGTTACCCCACTTTTGGACTTTAAGACGCAAGGGAAGCACCTCCTTTTGTATCTACAATGATTATACGTAATTGTGTGGCGTCAGTCAACGCTTTAGTTTAGGCATGTTTGATTGGCCACTGTTGTCAGGCGAGCCTTAAGAGATACCAGGCCTGAGATCCTTAATAGTGATCAGGGCTGCCAGTTCACAAGCCAGGATTACATTTCTTGGCATAGCAGGTTCCTCATCGTCCAGCTACGGCTATGCTCACAGGTTCTGAGCAGGGATTGCCTTGAAGTGGAAGAAGGTGGTATGGTGGGGTAGCTGAGGGGGGGGGGGAGGTCAATCTGAAGACTACAGAGCACATCGGTCTACCGGCTTCTCTGAGGAGCTTTGTGTCAGACAGCCAGTTTGAGGAGCTGTCAGGCCGGTGCCAAAATGAGTATGCCATAACGAGGTTAAACAAGGATTTTGTGATCAAGATCCGAACCTCCCGAGACAGGTATTTTCTCAGCACCCTAGCCAGAGAAGGAGAGTTCTTAAGCCTTAAGCCATCGCTTCCAGTCCGTGTACCTGAGCTGGTTTTCGAGGATTTCACCGAAACCGTAGGTGTATTGGTATTCTTACGAATACTAGGCGAACCCCTGTCGCGACAACGAGAACCAAACGCCATACCTATAGAGCACCAGACAGCGGTCTTGAGACAGGTTGGTCTTCTTCAGGGAGTAGATCTGCAGTTGGGCTGGAAAGGCTCATATGCACGCGTCTGGTCGGTACTGGTTTGTCGATTGGGAGCATGTCGCTACTCGACCGGCATCATATGATCCAGCTACCTTTCTCTTGTACGCTAACAGCCCTGATAGCAGGGCTGGCAGGATAGGTGCCTGGAGTTCCAATCTCTGTACAGCCGAGGATCTGTGTCAGGACGCGTTGGTGCTGGCAGTGAGAGGGATTCGCAATTGGTTGCTACAGGGTCCTGGGGGCGTTCTTGCACAAACCCGCGTTGCATCATGGACGCCAGCCGGGACTGAGATCAAAGCGACAGTGTACGTTCTGCTCCTGGGTAATGGGAATAATGTTGCAAACGATGAAGGGGAGGTATGCCTGGACCTTGGAGCCCTACCACCCAGTGACCCGCTTCTGCTTGCCCTGCCAGAACTAGCCCACGAGTTGCATCACCTCGGATATGCATATTGGCGCAATCAAGACGAGCAAGTCCAAGCTGTCATGTAACAAGACCCTCACAGCAAGCCTGAAAACGGACGAAGATTGGCACTTGGCATTATTGACGATTTGTTGCTAGAAGGCGGTGCCAACTTCTACTTAACCCCTTCTAACCTCAGCTGGCTTACGGATGAACACTTGCCAGCCTTGGCGGAGATCGGATTTGGCCGGGATGCCATTGAGGGCTTTAGGGCACTTGTCGCTACTGCCCGGCAGGAGATACCTTATTATATGAACGAACTTGAGCGTCATTTGCTGTCACTGAGCAGTGCTGCGGTTACTGAGGAGTCGATTGCATATGCTCGCGGCCTGAAGAGTTTGGGGCAAGGCTTGCCGAGGCCCGTTGAGCACTTTGTTGGAGAGGCAATGGTGTCAACAATTCATGCGGCTCTGGGTGATGCTGTGGTGCAGCAGGCCATCAAGAGAGTTGATCGGTCCTTGCCTGCCTACCAAGAAGCAGCTGCAAAGACCGGTGCGCCGAGCTTCGACGATAGCACACTAGACCGCCTGTCAAGCCTCTATTGAAGTGAAACTGACTGTCCTGATTGCGGCGATACTTAGCTCCAACCTGGTTTCGCCCAGGTCAGCAGCACCGCTCAAATGCCTGATACCTGCGTCAGCACTCCCCGGCAAACATAGTAGCGTCGGGGGGCAGGATTGACGGTCGGTTGATTGCTGACGTTGGCGTCCATTTAACATTGTTTGAAGGCATGGTGTATACTGCAAACAGAGGATATATAGGGGAACTACCATTCTGGAGGTGAATCAAGGTCATGTGGTCCCAAATCGTGCTGACCTCACTGGCCAAGCACGCAGTGAGAAGCGGGCTCGATAACGGAGTACCATCTGAGCAACTGGATTTCGAGCAGCACTAAGGCAGACGCTGCTGCCTACTTTCAGTTGGAGAGGTATTAACGGACACCCCTTCTGTCCGCTTATCCCTACTGCGACGCTGATAGAATGCTTAAACGCCTTCATTACTTGCGGCACCCTCCTATGATTTGCGTAAGATGGACAAGATGTTAAAATAGGGAGGAGCGTTGAGAGGGGGATTCAGTTGCAGAACCTTGAGGTTGCCTGGATGTTGGCGGAGATTGCCGACCTCCTTGAGATCAAGGGGGAGAGCCGTTTCAAGATCGCTGCCTATCGCAAGGCAGCCAGGTCCGTGCAAGAACTGACTAGAGGTATCAGGGAAGTGTACGCCCAGGGGGAGCTTGAGAGCTTGGACGGCATTGGCGCGTCCCTGGCAAAAACCATTGCTGAACAGCTTGAGACCGGGTCCACCGCCTACCTGGAGGAGCTGCGGGAGCAGGTACCCCCTGGCCTTCTCTCTATTATGGACGTGCCCGGTGTGGGCCCCAAGACAGCGGCCCTTCTCTACAGGGAGCTGGGGATTGAGGGCCTTGCTGACCTTGAGGCCGCCGTTGAGGCCCGCAAGGTGCGGGACCTAAAGGGGATGGGCGCCAAGAAGGAGCGACAGATTGTCAGCGGCCTGCGCCGGCTCCGCGAGCGTGATGGCCGGACCCCAATTGCCATGGCCAGGCCCCTGGCCGTAAGCATCGCTGAAGCCTTGGGCTCCCTGGAGAGCGTGGACAGTATTTCCCTGGCCGGCTCCCTACGGCGTTGGTGCGAGACTGTGGGAGACATTGACATCCTGGCGGCGTGTGACGAAACCTCGGAGATTACCGAGGCCTTTGTGAAGCTACCCATTGCTGATGAGGTGATTGAGAGCGGGCCGACCAAGTCAAGTATCTATACCAGGTCTGGGGCGCGGATTGATCTCAGGGTGGTTAAGCCATCTCAGTTTGCCTCCGCCCTTCAGCACTTCACTGGATCAAAGGAACACAATGTCCGTCTTCGCGGACGGGCCAAGGAGATGGGATACAAGATCAACGAATACGGGGTCTTCAGAGTGCCCGCCGGTGCCGCTGAAAAGAGCCGGGTGGGCAGTGATGGAGATGGAGACGGGGAGGGTGAAGGGGTTCGCGAAAGGCTCATGGAGATAACCAATGAAGGGGCTGTCTACGAGATCCTGGATCTCAGCCCGATCCCCCCCGAACTGCGGGAGGACACCGGCGAGATTGAGGCCGCCGAGGCCGGCAGCCTTCCCGCCCTTGTGGAGGCCCGGGACATCAGGGGTGACCTCCATATTCACACTAACTGGTCTGACGGCGTCAATACTATCATGGAGATGGTGGAGGCGGCGCGGTCCCTGGGCTATCAATACCTGGCTGTTTCCGATCATTCCAAGGCCCTTTCCATCGCTGGCGGCCTCAATGAGGAGAGGCTGGCAGAGCAGATCGAGGCCATTGCCAGGCTCAATGAGGCCCTCACCGACTTCCGGGTCCTTACCGCAATTGAGGTCGACATCATGAACCAGGGGCGTCTCGACCTCTCAGATGAAATCCTGGAGCAGCTGGATTTCGTTACGGCTTCGATTCACCGGGGTTTTAGTCAGGACCGTGATACAATTACGGGACGAATCGCGACGGCCATGGAGAACCCCCATGTGGACTCCATTGGCCATCTGACGGGCCGCCTCATTGGGCGGCGGGATCCCTACGCTGTCGATGTTGAGCGGGTCTTGGCCAAGGCGGCGGAGACGGGGACCTGCCTTGAGATCAACGCCTCGCCAGACCGCCTTGACCTTAAAGACACCCACACCCGCCGTGCCATCCAGAAGCACGGTATCAAGATTGCGATCAATACCGACGCCCACTCTGTCCAGGGGCTTAATGATATGATATACGGGGTCCATGTGGCCAGGCGCGGTTGGGCCTCGGCTAAGGACATTCTGAACACAATGGGAGTTGAGGACCTTGTTTCCTTCCTCCAGCTCGACAAGGGGGAGCGTTTTCACTGATGCAGCATCATGACAGTAGCCATGACAGCAACCATAACAGAAACCCTGACAATAATGGGACACTTGATAGAAAGACCCTTGAGCAACTGGAGTACTCCAAGATCCGGAGCCGTTTGGTGGCTCAGGCCACCAACAGCTTGGGCAAAGGCCTGGCGCGGGACCTCTGGCCGTCAACGGACATTAATGAGGTCCGGCACCGCCAGCGCGAAACGGGGGAGGCCCTATCTGTGCTCACTCGCAAGGGGATTCCGCCTCTGGGCGGGATTCATGACCTGGATCCCTACCTTCAGCGAGCGGTTAAAGGCTCAGTCATCGAACCCTCGGAACTGCTGGAGATCATTGATACCCTTGAGGCCTCCACTAACCTGAGGAACTTCTTCCAGGCCATGAAAGAGGAGATGCCAGGCTATCAGTTTCCGATAATTGACGGACTGCTGGAGAGCATCGGCGACTTCAAGCACATCGTGAGCCGGATCGTGAAGTGTATCAACGACTCGGCGGAGATCAAGGACAGCGCCAGCCCGAAGCTGTCCAATATCCGGAAGGAAGTACGAACCCTTACAGCCCGGGCCAGGAGCAAATTGAACGAGTTTATCAGCTCGGATCGCTACCGGAGCTACCTGCAGGATGAACTGGTTACCCTCAGGGGTGATCGGTATGTAGTACCGGTGAAGCGCGAAAACCGCGAGATGGTACCCGGGGTTGTTCATGACCGTTCCTCAAGCGGCGCCACCCTCTTCATTGAGCCAATGGCTGTGGTTGACATCAACAATCAGCTCCGCGAGGTGGAGCTGGCGGAGCGCCAGGAGGAGCTGCGGATCCTTCATGAACTGGCGGCGGCGGTGGCCGACGAGGCGCCCGGGATTAGGCACCTTGCTGGCGTGCTGGGTGGGCTTGATTTCATCTTTGCCAAGGGGAAACTGGCCCAGGAAATGCAGGCCGTTGAGCCAAAGCTCAATGACGAAGGTAGGATCGACATCCGCACCGGCAGACACCCCCTCCTTACTGATGAGGTTGTCCCTGTAGACATCCCCCTTGGCGCCGATTTCAACACAATGGTCATCACGGGTCCAAACACTGGGGGTAAGACCGTCACCCTGAAGACAGCGGGCCTCTTTAGCGCCATGTGCATGGCGGGTCTCCACGTGCCAGCGGCTGCCGGCACCGAACTGTGCGTTTTTAAGAAGGTCTTCTCTGATATTGGTGATGAACAGAGCATCGAACAGAGTCTCAGTACCTTCTCTTCACATATGACCAACATAATCCGAATCCTCACTCAGGTTGACGGCGACAGCCTGGTTCTCATCGACGAGGTGGGGGCAGGCACAGACCCCAACGAGGGCGCCGCCCTGGCCATGGCCCTCCTGGAGACTCTGCACAACTCTGGCGCCAGGACCATAGCCACCACTCACTACGGGGCCCTGAAGCGGTTTGCCTGGACCAGCGACGGTATTGTCAACGCATCGGTTGAGTTTGACGTTGCCACCCTGCAGCCCACCTATCGCCTGGCGGTAGGACTGCCTGGCAAGAGCAACGCCCTGGCTATTGCCGGCCGCCTGGGGCTGGACCAGGAGATTCTCCACCGGACCAGGGAGTTGATGGGTTCCGAGCAGGTGAAGGTCGAGGACCTGATTGAGGACATGAGTAAGGAGATGTTCCAACTATCAAGGGATCGACGCCAGGCTGAAGAGACCAAGAGCCGGATCAGTCAGCGGGAGTCTAGCTTGGAACACCTGCTTGAAGAGACCGAGGAGCGTAAACGCAAGGTACTAGAGGATGCCCATCGTGAGGCAACTGAAATCCTTCAGTCTGCCAGGGCGAAATCGGAGGACATCATCAAGCGCCTGCGCCGCCTGCTAGACCGGGCGGCAACAGCTCAGGTACCCGAGGTTGAGGGGGACATTCAGGCGGCCCGCGGTGACCTGCGCGAAGTGCAGTCTGATCTCCAGGCGGGCCTGGACCGCCTGGCGCCGCTGGATACAGGGAAGCCGCCGCAGGCTATCGCTGAAGGTGATAGGGTGTACGTTAAGAGCCTGCGTCAGGATGGCACAGTGCTTTCCGAGCCCCAGGATGGGCAGGTTCAGGTTCAGATTGGCATAATGAAGGCCACTGTTGCCCTGGCAGACCTCCGTCCAGCCAGGGGAAAGGCGTTGGACCAGGAGAAGCCGATTAAGAAGGGTCATGAAGTGCTATCGCCCTTGTTGAAGGCCAAGGCAGCCCGGGTCTCTAGCGAGATTCACCTGCGGGGGATGACGGTGGAGGAGGGCCTGACAGAGCTTGAGGGATACCTTGATGATGCCTTTCTTGGCGGCATCCCCCAGGCAAGGATTGTCCATGGCAAGGGCACGGGGACCTTGCGCCGGGCAGTTCGTGAATACCTCAACGGCCACCCCTACGTCGCCAGTTACCGCGACGGTGAACAGGGCGAGGGAGGCTTTGGGGTGACCGTTGTAGAGTTTAAGGCCGGACCAGGGGCGTAACCATCTATGGAGTTGGTTCAACTATCAACCGCCCAACCATCTCGTGGCGTCCTTCCCCTCCCACAACATTGTTAAAGAAGAGGTAGGTTCCAGGTTCACTGGGCGCGGTGAACTGGATGATCTTGACCTCGCCAGGAGCTACCGTCTCGTATACATCGGCCTCAATTATCGAAAAACCGTGATAGCTGATGTCTTCCTTTTCCGGGCCGGTACTGACATTTGTCAGCATTACTATGACGGTCTGTCCGGCCGCCACCCTGATTGTGCTGGGGTAGTATTCCCACTGCCGGGCCACAATCTGGAATATCCCTGGCTCGGAGGGTCCCGTAGTAGCTGTAGTACTCTCGCCACCGGTATCGCCGGTTTCACCTGTTCCCGGTTCAGTTCCAGGCTCGGTCCCTGGCTCACTGCCTTCGCCGGTCCCAGGTTCTGTCCCTGGCTCTGTCCCCGGCTCATCTCCCGGGTCTGAAGAGGGATCGTCATCATCCAGCCAGGGCAGGTCGTGCAGGTCGCAGATCTCCTGAGGCAGGGCGCGGGCCAGGTCAAGGGGTACAAGCTTGTTCCCGTATTCATCAAATATGGGCACGAAGTTATCCAGGAGTCTCCTTATGAAGACCCTGGTCTCAGTCAGTTCCTCAGGACAGAAGCTTGTTGCCAGCTTGCCGCTCTCCAAGCAGATGGTGGCGGGAACGTGAACATCACAGGTCTCAGTGGGCACGTTGTCCTCCGTGAAGACCTCCTGAACAAGATCCCCCGTAGGGCAGTCGGGCCCCGGCAGTTTACCTGAGAGGCTGCAGACG
>Ga0209643_1002377_pt1 | contig 12421 bp, 17 predicted proteins | sample AutmiccBRH37_all_FD_187383 | JGI IMG/M metagenome (GOLD analysis project Ga0209643, IMG submission 187383) | Deep subsurface microbial communities from Mt. Terri, Switzerland - Autotrophic microbial communities BRH/37_all (SPAdes) (version 2) | ecosystem: Environmental > Aquatic > Deep... | reverse complement strand
CTACACGATGCACGCCGCCGAACAACGCTGGGCCCAGTTGAACGGCTGCGCCGGCCTTCGGCCGACCGTCTGGGTCGCCGCCCAGGTCTATGAGGAAGGCTACACGGACTGCCGCGACGGCGCGGATGTCATCGGTCGCATCACCCGCGACGGCGGCCACAGCTGGGTCGCCGACAACGAAGCCATGTGGACCTTCTTCGCCGCACGATCGAGGCCGCAGACCTGACGCCAGGACCCTCGGCCTCAAGTAGCGCGAAGCGCGGTAGGCCCAAAAAGAAAAGGCCCGGCGGTTTCCCGCCGGGCCTTTCCGATATTCAGCAAATGCCGAAAGTCAGATCTTACTTGATCTGGACCTTGGCGCCGGCTTCCGTCAGCTTCTTGGCGACTTCGTCGGCGTTTTGCTTGGAGACGTTCTCGACGACGTTCTGCGGAGCGCCTTCGACCAGGTCCTTGGCTTCCTTCAGACCCAGGTCCGAACGCACGCCACGGACTTCCTTGATGACGTTGATCTTCTTGTCGCCACCGTCCAGCAGGACGACGGTGAACTCGGTTTGCTCTTCAGCAGCTTCAGCCGGAGCGGCGCCGCCGCCGGCCGGCATGGCCATGGCGACCGGAGCAGCGGCGCTGACGCCCCACTTTTCTTCCAGCAGCTTCGAGAGTTCGGCGGCTTCGAGGACGGTCAGCGAGGACAGGTCTTCGACGATCTTGGCGAGGTCAGCCATTGTCAGTTTTCCTTCGGAGGATTGGTTTTAGAGAGTGATGCAGAGATGAAAGGCTGGGCCGCTTACGCGGCTTCCTTGGTGGCGTAGGCGTTGAACACGCGAGCCAGCTGACCGGCGGGTGCTTGCAGCACGCCGGCGATCTTGGTCGCGGGCGCATTGAGCAGGCCGATGAGTTGGCTGCGGACTTCGTCGAGGGTCGGGAGCTTGGAAAGGACTTCCACGCCCTTCACGTCGACGACGGTTTCGCCCATGAAGCCGCCGACGATCTTGAAACGATCATTGGTCTTGGCGAACTCGGTGGCGACCTTGGCGGCCGTACCGGGGTTCTCGGCATAGGCGATGCCCACGGGACCCTTGAACAGGCCGTGGTAGTCGCTGCCGTCTTGGGCTTCGAGCGCCTTCAGCGCCAGGCGGTTCTTGACCACCTTGAACGCGGCGCCTTCTTTGCGAAGGCGGCCACGCAGGTCTTCCATTTCCGCAACGGTCAGACCCAGGTTGTGGGTCACGACCACGGAGCCGGCGTCGGCGAATACGCCCTTGAGCGTTTCGATCGACTCGGCTTTTTGAGCGCGGTCCATTGCGGTCTCCAGTCTTGGTATTCGCCGCCGGGCTTATTCCCGACGACGGATTGACCAAAGCGCCGCGCATCGCTGCACAGCGTTCAGGCCGGTCGTATTGTCCGAAGGATGCGTCTGACGGCGTCCGTCCCGGAATGCGGGCTGACAGCGGCAAGGTCGCGTCCCCATCTCCCCACGGCGTCAGAGGGCTCTCTGACAGTTATGGCCTGGGTGACCCCCACGCCCCGAAGTTCTCGGACAGGACCGTCAAAGGGCGAACCTTCGACGGGAAGCGGCGCTCTTACAGCCGCCGCCGCCGGAAATCAAGCCGGCAGTTCCTCGCTAGGCAGGCCGGCGGCGAATTCACGGATCAGGGCGGCCAGATCGGGCTCGTGCACCAGGTCCGCGGCCTCGGCCGGGGTCATCCAGCGCCGCTCGCGCTGGTGGGCCTCGGGCCAGTGACCCAGCTGGATCAGGACCTGGAGCGAATAGACCGAGACCACGCAGCGACGCAGCCCGCCGTCTTTCAGGGTCTTGGCGTAGCGAAAGACGCCGATCGCCTGATCGTCGATCTCGCCCTTCACCCCCGCCTCCTCCAGCGCCTCCTGCACGGCGGCCTCGGGGTCGGTCTTTCCGATCATCCGGCCGCCCTTGGGGATGACCCAGCGTCGCGTCTCGCGCGAGGTTATCATCAGGATACGGTGCTCGCCGTCGTCGATCCGCCACGGCAGGGCGGCGACCTGACGCGTCTCGGATCGCGCTGTGCGTTTGGTTCCGGTGCCCATCCGTCAGTCCCGTTGCGCCAAGACGGCCCCCACGACCGCGCGCCCTCCCAAACGGCATCGCGCGCGCGCCGTCAAGCGGCCGAACCGCCCGACCGGCGTCAAGGTTGGCCCGGCGCCTTGGCGTCGGTGTCCCCCAGCACGTCCTGACGATAGAGCATGGTCACGATCGTATGCAGCACCAGGGCCAGAGGCGTGGCGAACACTATCCCAAGCGGCCCGAACAGGGCGCCGATTCCCACCACCGCGAAGATGCCCAGCACGACCGGAAGATTGGCGACGTTCTTCTGCACCATCGGCGTGATGAAATTGGCTTCCAGCTGGGACACGAAGACATAGAGGGCCAGGGTCATCAGGGCCGTCTCCCACCCCTGTGTAGCCGCCACCAGCACTGCCGGCACGGTGGAGACGATCGGCCCGACGATGGGCACGAACTGCCCCAGCCCGGTCAGCAGGCCCAGACCCACGGCCGAAGGAACTCCGATCAGGGCCAGGCCCACGCCGGTCAGGGCGCCGACCAGCAACATCGAGAACAGTTGCGCCTTCAGCCAGCCCTTCAGCGCCCGACCGCAACTGTTCAGCACCTCCCGCAGACGCGGCCGGCGATTGATCGGCGCCAGGGACAGCAGGCCCTCACGCGACTTGCCGGGCTCGATGGCCAGAAACACCCCGGCGACCACGACCAGAACCAGGGTGGTGGCCCCCGAGGCGAAACCCAGGGCGAATTTCTGGGCCATTTGCAGCGCCTGCCCGGTTTGCCCTGTCAGGCTCTGAAGCTGGTTCAGCAGTTGGGCCGCATAGGGTTGGGCCTCGATCCACGACCGAACCCTCTCCCACCCCTGCGGCAGGACGGCGACCAGGGCCACGATCTGTTCCGTGATCTGGGTTCCGAACAGGGTCAGTATCCCGCCCAGCACCGCCACCACGATCAGCAGGGACAGGAAGACCGCCAGCACGTCGGGCAGCTTGAACCAGCGGACTATGGGATCGGCCAGGGCCCGCAACACCACCGCCGACAGAATGGCTCCGAAGATCAGCAGCCACAGCGTATGCAGGCTGACGATCAACTGAACGGCGAAATAGGCCGCCACCAGAATGACGGCGCCGAACGCCAGCCGTCCCTTCCAGGGATCGCCTCCCCCGTCCTTCGCCTGGCCTTCGTCCACAGATCTTCCCGAACCGAACATCTCGCTCCCCTTAAGGTCACGATGACAACGCGATCCCGATGGCGCCGTTCGCCGGATGGCGGAAAAGACTTAGTAGGGGTCCGATGATCGTCGGTCGTAACCCGCCTGGGCCGCCTCGACCTCGCCCATCCGCGTCTCGGCCCAGTCGACCATGGGCTGCATGGCCGCCATCAGCGTCCGCCCCAGGGGCGTGATCGCATAGGTCACCGATACCGGCACGGTCGGAACGACCGAGCGGGACACCAGTCCGTCGCGCTCCAGGGACTTCAGCGTCTGGCTCAGCATCTTCTGCGACACGCCGTCGATCCGGTTCTTCAGGGCGTTGAACCGAAGCGGGCCGTCACCGAGCACGATCAGGATCAGGGTGCTCCATTTGTCGGCGATCCGGTCCAGCAACTGGCGCGTCGGACAGGCGGCCGAGAAGACATCGCCGCGCGTCCAGGTTTCCAGCGGGTGACCAGGTGGGGAAAAGGTGCCGTCTTGCATGGTCGCTATCCCTAGCGCACCTGGTCACTATTGGAAACCTATAGGAGATCATCCATGAAAGTCGCAGTCCTCGGCGCCAGCGGTCGCGCCGGCTCGGAAATCACCAAGGAACTGGCCGCGCGCGGTCACGCCGTCGTCGCCATCGCCCGCAAGCCCGAGGCCATTCCCGTCGCTTCTGGTGTCGCCCCGGTCGCCGGCGACGCCTCGAACGCCGACGCCCTGGCCGATCTGATCAAGGGCGTCGATGTCGTCGTCAGCGCCCTGCATTTCGACGTGCCTGCCCAGACCCTGCTGACCGCGCTCAAGACCGCCGGCGTCCCTCGCCTTTTGGTTACGGGCGGAGCGGCAAGCCTGGAAGTCGCACCCGGCGTCCGCCTGATCGACACGCCCGACTTCCCTCAGGAATGGAAAGCCTTCGCCCAGGGCGGGATCGACTTCCTCGACGCCCTGCGCCCCGAGACCGATATCGACTGGACCTTCTTCTCGCCCGCCGCCCTCCTCGAGGAAGGCCCGCGCCTGGGACACTACCGCACCGGGACCGACCAACTGATCGTCGACGACAAGGGCGAGAGCCGGATCAGCTTCGCCGACTACGCCATCGCCATGGTGGACGAGTTGGAGGCGCACGATCACCCTCGCGCCCGGTTCACGGCCGCCTACTGAGGATCGGCCAGGCGGCGGGCCGATTCCCGCCGCCGCCATCTGAGGATCACTGGCCCGATCGCGCGCGCGTCGCCTGGGCCATGGCCGCCTTCATCTCACGGCGCTGTTCGGCCGTGCATTCGAACCGATCACAAAGCACATTGCCCATGTCGGCCATGATCTCGGGCATGATCGCCTGGATCGCCTCGGCCAGACGCGGCGCGGCCTGGTAGCTCTTGGTCACCATGGAGCGGCCGATGTCGCTCTGGTAGAAATCCACCAGCCCCTGAAGCTCTTCCAGGGTGAAGGTGTCGGCGTAGATCGGCGCCATGGCGGCGAACATGCGCGGCATCATCCGAGCCGTCATTTCTCCCATGACCTCGCGGAACTCGGCCGCCTCCTCTTCCGACATGCCCTCCAGCTCGGCCGGCAACATCATCGCCGTCATCTGCCCCAGTGCGGCGCCGAGTTCCTCGCCCTGCATCAGGGAGATGAACTTGTTGGCCAGAGCCAGCCGTTCCGGGCCGTCGTCGCGCGCCTCGGCCAGGGCGGCGGGCGCGAAGAACAAGGTCAGGGCCAGCATCAGCCCACCAAAGACGTGTCTCATCCTAAACCCCCAGTTGGAACCGACACCCTGCCGGGCGGCCGGGGTCCAGACAAGAAAAAACGGCGGGGATCGCTCCCCGCCGTTCTTCGGTACCGATTGTCTTTCGACCTGGACGGCTTAGGCGCCCAGCGAGGCCGGGTCGACCTTGAAGCCCGGGCCCATCGTCGAGGACAGGCTGATGCGCTTCACGTAGGTGCCCTTGGCGCCCGACGGCTTGGAACGCACCAGGGCGTCCACGATGGCCTTGACGTTGGCTTCCAGGGCGTCCTGCGTGAACGAGACCTTGCCGATGCCGGCGTGGACGATGCCCGCCTTCTCGACGCGGAACTCGACGGCGCCGCCCTTGGCGTCCTTGACGGCCTGGGCCACGTTCGGGGTCACGGTGCCGACCTTCGGGTTCGGCATCAGGCCGCGCGGGCCCAGCACCTTACCCAGACGACCGACCAGGGCCATCATGTCCGGCGACGCGATCACGCGGTCGAACTCCATGAAACCGCCGGCGATCTTTTCGTACAGATCTTCGGCGCCCACGTGTTCGGCGCCGGCCGCGGTGGCTTCGGCGGCCTTGGCGTCCTTGGCGAAGACGGCGACGCGGACGTCACGGCCGGTGCCCGACGGCAGGTTGACGACGCCACGGACCTGTTGGTCGGCGTGACGCGGATCGACGCCCAGATTGACGGCGATCTCGATCGACTCGTCGAACTTGGACTTGGCGTTGTCCTTCACCAGCTTGATGGCGTCGGCATAGGCCATCAGGGCCTGGGTGTCGCCGGTGCGGGCCTTTTGAGCCTTGGTTTGCTTGGCCATGGTTTAGCCCTCCACCACTTCGAGGCCCATCGCGCGGGCGGAGCCTTCGATGATCTTGGCCGCCGCGTCGAGGTCGTTGGCGTTCAGATCCTTCATCTTCTTTTCGGCGATCTCGCGCAGTTGCGCCTGCGTGATCTTGCCGGCGACTTCACGGCCGACCAGCTTCGAACCCGACTTCAGGCCGGTGGCCTGCTTCAGGTACCAGGTCGCCGGCGGCGTCTTGGTGATGAAGGTGAACGACTTGTCCTGATAGACGGTGATGACGGTCGGAAGCGGGGTGCCCTTGGCTTCCTTCTCGGTCCGCGCGTTGAACTCCTTGCAGAAGCCCATGATGTTCACGCCGCGTTGACCCAGAGCCGGGCCGATCGGGGGCGAAGGCGTGGCCGAACCGGCCGGCACTTGCAGCTTGATATAGCCGAGAATCTTCTTGGCCATTGGTCTCTCCTATGAATGACCCGGCGAATGAACGCAGGGCCGGTGAGCCGTGGTGCGGCATGGCTGCCTCCCACGGATTTGCCCGCAATGCGGGAGGCGCGCGTATAGCGGACAGGCAAAGGGAAGGCAACCAGGACCGGAAACCGCCAGACGGCGGGAGGTGGGTGCGGTACCCGGCGGCATCACAGAAGGCTGTCCAATGACCTATTGTATCCAACCTCTGCCGCTGGCTTCGTTCCAATCGTTGTTCGATCTAACCGAGGAGGCCCTTCACGCGGTCGGTGCGCGCCGCATGGTCGCGGAGACCCCGCGAAGCGCCCCGTGTCGCGTCAGCCTGACCGACGCTGAGCCGGGCGAGCGTCTGGTGCTGACCAACTTCCGTCACCTGGACGCGCCGGCCAGCCCCTACCGGGCCGACGGCCCCGTATTCGTGCGCGAGGCGGCGGTCGAGGCGCATCCCGAACCCGGCGAATTGCCGGACCAGCTGACCCGCCGTCTGCTGTCGGTCCGGCTCTATGACGCCGACTGGTTAATGACTGACGCCGAGGTGGTCGAGGGCGCCGTGCTTGACGCTCGGCTGCGGGCCTGGTTCGCCCGTCCGGAAGCGGCGGTGATCCACATCCACACCGCACGCCGTGGCTGCTATCTGGCGGCGGCCGTTCGGGCCTAACCTCAATCCGGAATGCAAAAGGCCGCCCCGCTCGAAGCGGGGCGGCCTTATATTATCGCGGGAGACCGGGATCGACGGATCAGTCCGTGACCTTCTCCACCTGGGCGTATTCCAGCTCCACCGGTGTGGCGCGGCCGAAGATCGAGACGGCGACGCGCAGGCGGGCCTGTTCCTCGTCCACGCTCTCGACCGAACCGTCGAAGCTGGCGAAGGGGCCGTCGATGACCTTGACCTTCTCGCCGATGTCGAAGCGGATGGTGGGCTTCGGACGTTCGACGCCTTCTTCCACCTGGCCGATGATGTTCTGAACTTCACGCTCGGAGACCGGCAGGGGCTTGGTGCCGCCGGCGGCGCCCAAGAAGCCGGTGACCTTCGGCGTGTTCTTGACCAGGTGATAGGCCTGGTCGGTCATTTCCATCTTCACCAGGACGTAGCCCGGGAAGAATTTGCGCTCGGAGTTCACCTTGCGGCCGCGACGGATCTCGACGACGTCCTCGGTCGGAACCAGGATCTCGGAGAAGGCGTCTTCCAGGCCCTGCTGCTTAGCCTGGTCGCGCAGCTGCTCGGCAACCTTCTTCTCGAAGTTCGAGTAGGCGTTGACGATATACCACTTGTGGCGCGGATTTGCGGGCTTTGCCGGCGCTGCATCGGTCATGGGCGCGTCTTTCTCAGGATCCGAGAGCGATGATGTAGCGGAAGGCGATACCCAGAAGGGAATCGACCACCCAGAAGAAGATCGCGGCGATGACCACCATGATGAAGACCATCACCGAGGTGATCCAGGTCTCCTTGCGGCTGGGCCACACGATCTTGCGGGACTCGGCGCGAACCTGGCTGAAGAACTGGGCCGGGCTGGTGCGGGGCTTCTTGGGCTCGGTCGGATCGACCGTGACGGTGGCGCCGGCCGCGACGGCCTGGGGCTTTGCGCCGGCCTGAGGCCGCTTGCCGGGAGATTTGGCCTTGGCCATCAGTTGCTCTTCACACAATTGTTCCTGTCGCCCCAGATGGGGAATCCCATCCGGAAGCGACAGGGGGGATTGGCAGGAGTTGGGGGACTCGAACCCACGACCCCCGGTTTTGGAGACCGGTGCTCTACCAGCTGAGCTAAACTCCTAGACAATCGCGCCGACCCTGGGGTCCGCGCGTTCGCCAGAGGGGGGCGTATGCCCGACGTCGCCCGCTATTTCAAGGGCGATGTGACACTTCCACCTAGTCTTCAAGATGCGCCGCGACGGCGTCCCGCTCTTCCTGGGCCTTCACCACTTCCTTGAAGATCAGCTTGTCGATTCGGCGGTCGTCCATGTCGACGACCTCGACCTCGAACCGACCGACCTGCAGCACCTCGCCCTCGTCCGGCACGCGCGACAGCTGGTGCAGGATCAGACCGGCGACGGTATGGAAGCCGTCGTGCTCGCCGAAGTCCTCGCCCAGGGTGTCGGCCAGGTCGTCCAGGTCGGTCTGACCGTCGACCAGCCAGCTGCCGTCGGCGCGCTGATGGACCCAGGCCTGTTCCTCGTCGTGACCCTCGTCGAAGTCGCCGGCGATCATCTCCAGGATATCGGTCGCCGTGACCACGCCTTCAAAGGCGCCGTATTCGTCGACGATGAAGGCCATGTGGATGCGCGACCCCTTCAGGATCTCCAGCGCCTTCAGCACCGAGGTCGACTGCGGGATGAAGGCCGGCTCGGCGACCAGGGCTTCGATATCGAACTTGCCGTCGGTCAGCAGGGCGTCCAGCAGGTCCTTCTTGTGCACCACGCCCAGCGGATTATCGACGTCGCTCTCGCGGGCGACGACGATGCGCGAATAGGGGCAGGTGCGGATCTCGTCGTTCAGGACCGCCTCGGTGTCGTCCAGAGCGATCCAGAAGACCTCATGGCGCGGCGTCATGGCCACACGCACCGGACGGTCGCCCAGGCGCAGGATCTCCTCGATCATCACCTGTTCTTCCGGTTCGATCAGGCCGGCCGAAGTACCCTCCGCCAGTATGGTGGCCACTTCCTCCTGGGTGACGTCCGACCCGTCGCGATCCTTGACGCCCAGCAGTTTCAGAATGCCCGAGGTCGAGGCCGTGAGCAGCAGCACGAAAGGCTTCATCACCAGCGCCATGCTGGAGATCGGCTGGGCCATCTTGGAGGCGATGGTTTCGGGGAAGATCAGCGCCAGCCGCTTGGGCACCAGTTCGCCGACGATCAACGACACATAGGTGATGCAGACGACCACCAGGGCCGTCGAGAAGATTTCGGTATAGGCCCGTACGGCCGGAAACGCCGCTTCCAGGATCCGATCCAGCTCTCCCGCGATGGTCGCCTGGCCATAGGCGCCCGCCAGAATCCCGATCAGGGTTATGCCGACCTGGACCGCCGACAGGAACTGCGTCGGTTCTTCGGACAGTTTCAGCGCCTTGCGCGCGCCGCGGTCCCCCTTCTCCGCCCGGCTCTGGAGTTTGGACCTCCGTGAGGAGACGACCGCCAATTCAGTCATGGCGAACAAGCCGTTGAGCACCACCAGGAGCAGAACGACGACAATAGCGATGAGTAACATCTAGGGGGTTTAGGGGACCGACGCGGCGCGACATCCGGCGTCCGCGCGGGGATACTAGGCGATGATCGCGGCTTACGCCACGATTTCCTTGAAAATCAGCTCGCCCGGCCCGCTTCGACGGAGCCATAGGCGCCCGAAACGGGGCGGCCGTCGACGTCGTAGGACGAGGCGCAGGCGCTCATGCCCAGGACGGTGCCGATGAACAGGCCTATACGAAGCGCGCGCCGCATCTTTGGTTACCAATCGCTTAACGTCGATGCCCGACTTAAACGATGACTTAACCTCACGTTCAACCCCCTGCCCCCTGGAGGCGAAAAAACGGGATCGGCCACACTCCCCTCGTCCCGTCAGGACGGGTATCAAGGGCGGGTGCAAACCTTGGATCCCATCGCCGCCCTGCCCGAGGGCGCCCTCTCGTCACCGGCGGCGCAACGCAACGCCGCGGCGATTCTCGTTGTCCTGAAAGCGCATCTTCCGGCGCGGGGCCGGGTGCTGGAGATCGCCGCAGGTTCGGGCGAGCACGCCCTGGCCTTCGCCGCGGGCTTGCCCGATCTGGAATGGATCCCCAGCGATCCCAGCCCGGAAGCCCGCGACAGCATCGCGGCCTGGCGACGCGACGGCCCGGCGAATCTGCGGCCCGCTCTGGCTCTGGACGCGAGCGATCCCGCGACCTGGCCCGACGGGCCCTTCGACGTCGTCTATTGTGCGAACATGACGCACATCAGCCCCTGGTCGGCGACCGAGGGGCTGATGGATCTGGCCGGCCGCGTCCTGCGACGCCCCGGCGGTCTTCTGGTCTTCTACGGCCCCTATCGCGAGGCGGAGATCCCGCTGGCGGCGTCGAACGCCGCCTTCGACGAAAGCCTCAAGGCGCGGAACCCGGCCTGGGGTCTGCGCGAGCGCGAGACGATCGAGGCCCTGGCCCGGTCGCATGGCCTTGCGGCTACGCGTCGGGTCCAGATGCCGGCGAACAATCTGACGCTTCTGTTCAGACGCGCCTGATCAGAGGGCGGCCACGGCGGCCGACAGGGCGGCCCGGTCGTCCAGCAGAACAGCCTTGCCGTCCTTGAACAGGGCGGCCTGGCCTTCGGCCTCGACGCCGAAGCTGGCCGCCGCCACCGCCACGCCGTCAGCGAAGGCGATCACCGGCAAGGCCTGGGCGCGCGCCAGATCGATCAGCGACCGCACGGCGGCCAGCGCCGTCTCGTCCTGCGAACCGCCCGGCACGACCAGGCCCTTCAGCCGGCCTTCGACGATGTCGGTCGCCGTCGCCGTGGCCAGGACGGTCACGCCGCCGGCCATCAGGCTGGCGTCGCCGGTCGAGATCGGCGCCAGGCCCACGCCTTCAGCCCGCAGCGCCCCTTCGACGTCGCCCAGTTCGCCGAATTCCATATCACGTCGCATCACCAGCCCCATGCGCAGCCGGGTGGGGACGGGACGGTTGTAACCAGTGCGACGGGGGCCAGCGGAAGATTTGCGTTGAGCGTACAAGACGTCTCCTTCGAGGGTTTCAATAATGATCCAGATCCGGCGACAGGCGCCGCCGAACCAGCGACACGAACGATCAGAAAAATAAAAATCAACGGGTCCGACTCGCGCCGTCCCGCACTCTGGATCGTTTGTGGAATGGCCGCAGATATAGTGAAAATCCCGGCTGGATCAACCTTGGCGGCCGAGAGCGTCGACCCCGGTGATCCTTGCGGCTTCGGCTCGCTTGCTCGCCCGCCTGCCCGGCCCTAGACAGCGGCATCGACTGAGCGACGGATTCCCATGGCCTTCACCCGCACCTATGACGGCGACGAACCGGTTCGCGTGAACAAATGGCTGGGCCAGACCGGCGTCTGTTCGCGGCGCGAGGCCGACACCCTGATCGCCCAGGGGCTGGTGTCGATCGATGGCGAGACCATCAGCGACGCCGGCCGCAAGATCGAGCAAGGTCAGACGCTGACCCTGAACGACACGGCCCAGGCGGCCCTGGCCACGGGCATGACCCTGGTGCTGCACAAGCCGGTTGGCTTCGTCTCCGGCCAGCCCGATCCGGGCAAGATTCCCGCCGTGCGCCTGTTGAAGACGCCCAACCGGATCGGCGAGGGCGAGACCCCGGCGCGCGACGCCTCCCTGCCCCCCATCGGTCGGCTGGACGAGGATTCGCGTGGCCTGTTGCTGCTGTCGTCCGACGGCGTGGTGGCCAAGGCGGTGATCGGTCCGGCGTCCGAGCTGGACAAAGAGTATCTGGTCGTCGTCGAGGGCGTGATCACCGAGGGCAAACTCAGCCGGCTGCGCCACGGCCTGGTGCTGAACGACAAGCCGCTGAAACCCGCGCGCGTCACCCAGATCGAACCGCAACGCCTGCGTTTCATCCTGACCGAGGGCAAGTATCGCCAGATCCGCCGCATGTGCGAACTGGTCGGGCTGGAGGTCGTGGACCTGTACCGCATCCGCATAGGCCCGCTGGAGATCGGCGACCTGCCCGAGGGCCGCTGGCGGCACCTGACGGCCGAAGAGCGCGCGGCCCTTATCGCGGCGTCAGCGTCCTGAACCACTGGTCCAGCAGGACCGCCTCGGCCCGACGGGCGGCGGTACGTTCGGCGGCCTCGGCGTCCACGCCCCACTGGTCTTCCTGGAAGGCTTCGTCGATCCGCGACAGGTCGAAGGCCGCCTCGCCCGACAGCGCCCCCTGCTCCACCGCCAGGGCCAGGACCGCCGATCCCAGCAGGGGTACGGCGGTGGCGAGGCCGGTCAGGCGGAAGTCGTCCAGCGACAGGGCATGGGCCCTGACCCGCGCGATCGCCTCAGCCGACTGCGGTCGGTGGACGATCCCGGCGACGGACTCCAGCGCTACGCCCATCTCGCGCGCGGCCCAGTCGCGCCACGGCCCCCATTCGGCGTGCTGTCGCTCGACCAGAGGCGTCGGATGTTCGGCCAGATAACAAACCACGTCCGACCCGGCATAGGCGGCGATCTCGTCCGCCACCGGCTCCC
>Ga0209643_1002375_pt1 | contig 12427 bp, 10 predicted proteins | sample AutmiccBRH37_all_FD_187383 | JGI IMG/M metagenome (GOLD analysis project Ga0209643, IMG submission 187383) | Deep subsurface microbial communities from Mt. Terri, Switzerland - Autotrophic microbial communities BRH/37_all (SPAdes) (version 2) | ecosystem: Environmental > Aquatic > Deep... | reverse complement strand
CTCGGATCTGACGGCTGAAGCCCGCTCGGTCGTCATGCAGGCCGCCAACTACGCCAAGACCGGCGCCGCCACCCGCGTCCTGATCGTCGGCTACACCGACACCTCGGGCTCGGCCGCCTATAACCTCGGCCTGTCGAACCGTCGTTCGCGCACTGTCGCGGACGCCCTGGTCGCCCAAGGCGTCAACGGCGGCGTCATCGCCCTCGACGGCAAGGGCGAAACCGCCCTGGCCAAGCCCACCGCCGACGGCGTGCGCGAACCTCTCAACCGTCGCGCCACCATCGACATCAACTTCTAAGCCTGTACCGACGGTCGGCCCGGATCTCCCGGGCCGACCCTAGGACGGACAAGAGGTTGTCGAAAGACTGAACGCCGCTTCCCATTTGGGAGCGGCGTTTTCTTTTGGCCTGATCATGGCGTCGGTCCGTGACGGCCTATCGAACGACTAGAATGCGGGATCGCCCGCCGCCTGCTTCACCCGGCGGTCTGAACCAGCAAGGGGGTGACGAACGCCGTCGGCTGGAAGCGGCGCAGCAGGGCCTCTCCGACACCGATCACCAGAACCGCGGCCAGCACGGCGCAGACGACCGCGATCGCCGCAAGCTTCAGACCCTGTGCGAGTTCCTGATCTTCAGGCGCCACCGGACATTCCCGTCTCCAACCCCCTCCGCACAACCATGGTGGGCGAATCGACGCAAATCACGGATCGGTGCGCGGTCATGAAAAAGGGGCGGCGTCCGCGACGCCGCCCCTCTTCGAGCTCATGGCCCGCTCTCATGGAACCGATGATCAGCCGGTGAAAGGCCGGATCAGGATTTCGACGCGGCGGTTCTGCGCCTTGCCTTCCGGGGTAGCGTTGGAGGCCACCGGATTGCGCGAGCTGTTGCCGGCGACATAGAGCCGTTCCGCAATCACGCCACGACGAACCAGTTCGGAGGCGACGCTGGCTGCGCGACGTTCCGACAGGGGCTGGTTGATCGCGTCGCCTCCCGAGGAATCGGTGTGGCCGATGATGTCGATGGTCGAACGATCATACTCTTGCAGCACGCGGGCCACATCGTCGAGCACCGGCAGGAAGCGGGGATCGATCGACGACTGGTTGGTGGCGAAGGTCACGTCCGACGGCATGCGCAGGACCAGATTGTCGCCCTGGCGGGCGACGCCCACGCCGCTGCCCGAAAGCTCGGCCTCCATCGCGCGTTGCTGCCGGTCCATATACTGACCGACGGCGGCCCCGCCCAAGGCGCCGATCCCGGCGCCGATCAGGGCGTTCTTGCGTCCCTGCTCGCCGTTCGAGGTATTGGTCAGATAGCCCAGCAGGGCGCCGATCCCGGCGCCCGCGATAGCCCCCGTGCCGGTGTTGTTGCGGGTCGGGGTGGAGCGATAGGGGTCGGTGGTGGTGCAGGCCGCGGTCCCCAGCAGGGCCGCGATGGAGACGCTGGCGACGAAAATCTTGGCGCGCATGGAATGTTCCTTCCGAATTGCAGTCTGGCGCGAAAACGCCCGCTTACTGTCCAGGTTCCAAGCTGTACCATAGATGAACGCGTCTCTCTCGCCTTCATCCGGCCCGGCGGCGCGGCCGGCCGGATCCTGGAAATGGCCCCGCCTGACATGGTCGTGGAATAGGCGTATGAAACCGCCGCACATTTTCTGAACGAGGACAGCCGTGAGCTCGACCGAAACTCCATCCGCCGCCGAGCGCGCCATCACGCCGGTTTCGATGACGCGATATGAGGAGGACTTCCAGGGATTCAGCGACGCCCTGGGCGCCTCCTTCGCGCGGTTCGGTTTCGCGGTCGTGGCCGATCACGGGCTGGACGAGGCCCGGATCGGCGCCGCCCTCGATGACGCCAAGGCCTTCTTCGCCCTGCCCGAAGACGTGAAGCGCCTGTACCACCAGCCGGGAACCGGGGGCGCGCGGGGCCTGACCCCGTTCGGCGTGGAGGCGGCCAAGGGCGCAGCGACGGTCGATCTGAAGGAGTTCTGGCACGTCGGACGCGAGCTGCCGGAAGGCCATCCCTACCGCCGTTTCATGCGCGACAATGTGTGGCCGACCGAGACGCCCGGCTTCCAGCCTCACGTCTATGGGATGTACGAGGATCTCGACGCCCTGGGCCGCAAGATACTGAAGGCCATCGCCCGCTATCTGGGCCTCGATGACGATTATTTCGACGACAAGGTCGAGATGGGCAACAGCGTGCTGCGCCTGCTGCACTATCCGCCGGTCCCGGCCGATGCGCCAGGCGTACGGGCGGGCGCTCACGAGGACATCAATGTCATCACCTTGCTGCTGGGGGCCGAAGAGGCCGGGCTGCAGTTGAAGGAGAAGGATGGAAGCTGGCTGGACATCGCGCCGCCGCCCGGCGCCCTGGTGATCAATATCGGCGACATGCTGCAGCGGCTGACCAATCACGTCCTGCCGTCGACGACACACCGGGTGGTCAACCCGGCGCCGGAGCGGCGGGGCTTCGCCCGCTATTCGACGCCCTTCTTCCTGCACTTCAACCCGGACTTCCCGATCGAGACCCTGCCGAGCGCCGTCACGCCTGAAAATCCCGACCGCTACGTCGGTCAGACAATCACCGCCGAGGACTATCTGACCGAACGCCTGCGCGAAATCCGCCTGCTCTGACAGGCTGGTCTGGCAGGGATTGTGCGGATCAGCGGCTGATCCGCAACTTGGTGATGTCGCGGCCGATCGCCTCGAAAGCCGCGACCAGAGCAGTCCCGCTGTTGGCGAGATAGGCCTTGTCGGAGGAGGAAGCGCAGCCGGACAACAGGGTCGCCGCCGCGCTGTTGGCCGTGATCGAGAAGCCGACGGTGTAGACGACAACCCCCTTGGCCTTCATGGCGGTGCAGAGCTTCTGCGCCTGGGAGGCCGACGATCCGTTGCTGGCGTTCTGATTGATCCTAACATCGTTCTGGCTGTAGGAGCCTGACAGGGAATCCTTGGCGATCACTCCGCTGTAATAGGGGGTGTTGAAGTCCCCGTCGGTCATCAGGACCACGGCCTTGATCGTCTTGAACTCGTCATAGTCGTTTGCGGCCGAGGCCGCAGTCCACAGGCTGTTGAAATTGGGCGCCACCGTGTACCAGCCCCAGGCCGTGCCGATGTGGCCGGCGGTGGATCCACCGTCTGACAGGCTGTTGATGATGGACTTCAGGCTGTCGCGGTCGCTGGTCAGGGGCTGAATGCCAATGGCGAGGCAAGTGTTCTCATTGGTGCTGGAATAGTTGCGGCCCACATAGGCCGACGTGGGCGACGCGTCGGTATAAGCGCTCGATCCTATTCTCTCGGTAACGCAACTGCTGATCGCGTGAACGGATGTGCTACCCGCCGCATTGGCGTAGGCGAGATACTGACAGCCTTCTGTCGTGCAATAGGCCGTCCCGCCGTTGGAATAGCTGCCGCTGACGTTCTTGCTGATGACATAGGTGAAGGTGTTGGGCGTTCGCGCCGTCACGGTAAAGGCCGTGTTGTTCGAGCTGCGGGTCATATTGGTGGCGCTGTTGATCGCCATGCCGGACACCCCGGTGACGACGACACGATCATTGACGGCGAACCCGTGGTTCGCCGCCGTCACCACGATGGTGCAACTGGTCGGATTGTTCGACGGCGTGCAGCTCTTGGTCGCGCCTGTGATGGTCTTTCCGGCCGTTACGGGTCCACGCGCGGCGGCGGCGCGCGATCCCAGGTTCACGCCCATCGAATAGGGAATGACGGACATGCGCGACGAGTAGGGGGTCTGGACGTCCTTGACGACGATATCGACCATCTTCAGCGCGGCGGTCTTGAGGTTGGCGATGTCGCTGCCGCTCATCGAGCCGGTGACGTCGAGAACCATGGCCACTTCCAGGTTCTTGGCGGAGCGGTTGACCTCGGAGTGGACATTGATCGGCAGGGTGTCGTCGAGCAGTTGGCCGTAGGGCGGCAGGACGATGTTGGCGACCAGGGTCTTCACCTGTCCGACCGCGTCGGAGACCACGACGGTCGTGCCGCTCATGGTCACAGTGACGTCGGAGTCCTGGATAGGCTCGACCTCTGTGTTCTCCAGATTGGCCCGCAGGGTGATCAGGGTGACGGTCTTGAGGTCCGCCGGATCTGTATAGGACGACCGGGCCGCAGACAGGGTGGCGGCGTCCAGGGCGTCCTGAAACTGGGAGCGCGCCGTCGTCACCCGGTGCAGATCGATCCCGCCGAGGGACAGCATGACAATGACCGGCAGGCTGAGGCCGAAGATCATCGCCACATTGCCGCGCCGGTCCCCCCCTAGTCTCGAGGCGAGGCTGCGGAGGCGGTCGACCGCCCAATGTATCTTTTGAGAGGCCAAGTTCGTCGCTTCCCTGCCGGGCGCACCCCGCCCGCATGACGACAGAATGCCGTCATGCGGTTAAGGGAAGGCTGAAGCCTCACGGTTAACGAACGCGGCGTTAGATCTCTGACCAGCCGCAGTCGTGGCCACGGTTCTGCACGGTCAGCCATTCGTTCAGCGGGGCGAAATAGTCCGCGACGGCCGAGGCGTCATTGGTGGTCTGGCCGGTGAAAGCCTGCATGGCCTCGGGCCAGGGCCTGGACTGGCCCATCTCCAGCATGGCGTTGAAGCGGGCGCCGACCGCCTCGTTCCCATAGACCGAGCAGCGATGCAGCGGTCCGGTCCAGCCCGCCTGGTTGCAGGCCGCGCGCTGGAACTGGAACTGATAGATGTGGGCCAGGAAGTAGCGGGTGTAGGGGGTGTTGCCCGGCACATGATATTTGGCGCCCGGGTCGAAGGCGTTGGCGGGACGCGGGCCGGGCGGGACCAGGCCCTGGTATTTCAACATGTCGGCGGTCCAGGCGGCGTTGTACTGCTCCGGCGCCGTCTCGCCGGAGAAGACGCCCCAGCGCCAGCGATCGACCATCAGGCCGAAGGGCAGGAAGGCGATCTTGTCGAGCGCCATCTTCAGCAGGAAGGGAATATCCTCCTCGGCGCCCGGCGTCGTCTTCAGCAGGCCGATCTGGTTCAGATAGGTGGGGGTCAGGGCCGACAGACCCACGAAGTCGCCTATGGCCTCGTGGAAGCCGTCGTTGGCGCCGTTGCGGAACAGCATCGGCTGGTTCTTGTAGGCGCGCTGGTAGTAGTTGTGACCCAGTTCATGGTGAACGGTATAGAAGTCCTCGCCGTTGACGTTGGTGCACATCTTGATGCGGATGTCGTCGGCGTTGTCGAGGTCCCAGGCCGAGGCGTGGCAGACGACCTCGCGGTCGCGGGGGCGGGTGATCTGGCTGCGTTCCCAGAAGGTCTGGGGCAGGGGATCCAGGCCGAGCGAGACATAGAAGCCCTCGCCCGTCTTGACCATTTTCACCGGGTCATAATCGGCCGCCTTCAGCAGTTCGGTGAGGTCATAGCTGGAGCCGCCGCCGCTGGTCGGGGCCACGACGTCATAGATATTGCCCCACTGCTGCGACCACATATTGCCCAGCAGGTCGGCGCGGATGGGGCCGTGGTTGGGCTGGACCGCGTCGCCGTACTTGGCGTTCAGCCGCGCGCGGACATAGCAGTGCAGGTTCTCGTAGAAGGGCTTCACCTGGGCCCAGAGCCGGTCGGTCTCCTGGGCGAAGTCGTCGGCGGGCATGTCATAGCCGGAGCGCCACAGGGCGCCGGTGTCGGAAAAGCCCAGCTCGCGCGCGCCTTCGTTGGCGATCTCGACCATGCGGGCATAGTCGTCCTTCATCACCGGCGAAATGGTGCGCCAGCCTTCGTAGAGGGCCTTGGTTTCGTTCGGATCGCGGCTGTCGGCCAGGATCAGCGAGGCGTCGTCCAAGGTGATCGGTTGGCCCTTGAAATCGAACTTGCCGGTCGAATAGGTCGAGTCCAGCCGGGTGGTGATCTGCGACAGCTCCTCGGCCGCGCCGGGGCGGTTGGGGGCGGGCAGGACGATGCCCAGACGCAGCAGGTTCAGCTTGCGGCGGACGACCGGATCGACCTGGACGTCGTTGAACTTCGCCGCCTGGTTGGCGAACTGGACCTGGAGCTCGGTGGCTTCGGCGTTGACCTTCGATTCCAGCCACATGGTGTCGAAGGTGATGTTGGTGGCGCGGGCCCACTGGATGCGGGCCGCATATTCGCTGAAGGTCAGAAGTCTGGCTTCCGCATCGGCGACGAACTGGGTCGCGCCCTGGGCGGTCAGGGGATAGTCGGCCCGGACGCCGACGGCCGTCGGCGGAGCGGGGGTGAAGGTCTGTTCTCCGCCGTCGGCGTAGAGGGCGGGGGCGCCTGTGGTGGCGGCGCAGCCGGCGGTGAAGGCGAGGGCGCAGACCGCGACGGCGGTCATCATCTGACGCTTCATGATGGATCTCCTGAACAGCCTGGGCAGGAGAGGTCAGGCGTCGTTCGCCGTCAAGCGGGACGGTTCAGCCCGTCACGCAGGTGTTCAGGCCGTCGTTGCGCACCGTGCCCATGGCGGCCTGGATGCGGGCGGCGCGCCTGCGGACATAGGGGCCGGGCGAGGCGGCCTGATAGCGACGCGGCGCGGGCAGGATGGCGGCGAGCCGGGCGGCCTCGCGCGGGGTCAGGTCGGCCGCGTCCTTGTCGAACCAGTGGCGGGCGGCGGCCTGGGCCCCATAGACGCCCGGCGCCCATTCGACGACGTTCAGATAGACTTCCATGATCCGTCGCTTGGACCAGACGGTTTCGATCAGGACGGTGTAGCCGGCCTCTAATCCCTTGCGGATCCAGTCACGGCCGGGCCAGAGGAAGACGTTCTTGGCGGTCTGCTGGCTGATGGTCGAGCCGCCCCGGATACGGCCGCCTTCGGCGTTGTGGTCCAGCGCCTTCTGGATCGCCTTCATGTCGAAGCCGTGGTGGCTGCAGAAGCGCGCGTCCTCGGCGGCGATGGCGGCGTTCACCAGGTTGGGCGAGATGTCTTTCAGCCCACGCCATTGGTAATCCAGACCCTCGCCGCGCACGGCCTGCCGCAGCATCAGTATGGTCGGCGCGGGCGGCAGGACGGCGACCATAAGAACGCCGCCGACCGGCAGCAGGGCCAGGACCGCCAAGGCGATCAGGGCGGCCTTGGGCCAACTCGGCTTGCGCGCGCCCGCCATTACAGGATCAGCACGCCTGCGGCGCCGTCCTCGTCGGCCCAGGCGACCTTGTCGGCGGCGGGGCTGAGGGACAGGGCGGCGATCGACGGCCCCTTCTCGGCCTTGACGAAGTTCAGTCCATGAGCAGCCGGATGGGCGACCCAGATCCGGCCGTCGGTCAGGCCGGCGGCCAGCAGACCGTGCTCGGCCCGGGCGGAGACCAGATTGACCAGGGTCGTGTCGTCGTAACCGATCTCGGTCGCCTCGCGCCCCATCGGGCCGTTCGACCCGATGAAGGGCCACAGGACCGCGCCCTGGGCGCCCGAGGTGGCCAGCAGTTGGCCGCCGGCGAGAAAGGCCAGCGAGCGGACCTTGGACGGATAGCCTCCCATCCGCAGGTTCTTGGCGTCCTTCAGCCGCCAGCCGTGCAACTGGCTGTCCTGCATGGTGGTGACGACGAAGGCGCCGTCAGGCGAGAAGGCCACGGCGGTGTGCGACCCGGCCCAGCTCAGCTTGACCGGCTGCTGTTTCTCGATCCGGGCGTACCAGAGGGCCGCGCCGCCGTAGGTCGAGGTCGCGATCCGCCGGCCCTTCGGCTCGAAAGCCACGCCCGAGACGGTGCGCTCATGCGGGAAGTCGCGGCGGAAGCCGGGGTCGCTCGGGTCGATCACCGACAGGGTGCGGCCCCAGGAGAAGGCGATCAGGCCCGAGGCCGGCGAGGCGTCGACGGCGTCGATCCACTGGTTCCCGGCCGTGGCAAGGGCCACCGGCTCGGCGTCGCGGCGGCTCCAGACCAGCTTGCCGTCGTCGCCGCCGGTGACGACGCCGTGGCCGGACGGATGGACGGCGGCGCACAGGACCGCCCCGTCATGGGCCTCGACCCGCGATCCGTCCTCGAACCGGACCGAGCCGTCGCCGAGGGCGAAGACGGCGCCGGAACTGTCGAAGAGGGCGGCGGTGACCTGGGCGTCGAAATCGAAGTTCATGGCGGAGGCGTTAGCGGGTTGCGTCGGCGGCTGCAAATCTCGCCCGCCTCCGCCACCGCATTATGGACGGCTAGACTGGATCGGTCGGTTTCGGCTCGACGGGAGCAGGCGCGGCCTGAGCCTTCGCCGGCTCCTCGGGCAGGGGGATGAACTCCAGATCGTCCTCGCTGGGCAGCTTCATCCGGCCGGCCTTCCAGTCGGCCTTGGCCTGGTCGATGCGGGCCTGGCTGGAGGCGACGAAATTCCACCAGATCAGCCGTTCGCCGATCGGCTCCCCGCCCAGGACCATGACCGTCGACGGGACCAGGGCCTTGATGGTCGGTTCGGCGGTCGGTTCCAGCACGATCATCTGGCCTTCGTGGAAGGTGCGATCGCCGACCTCGATTGAGCCCTTGGCCACGAACAGGGCGCGCTCGCTCATGCCGCCGGCCCCCTTGCCAGGCGGTGGGGCGGTGCGGACCCCGGGCTGCATTTCCCAGTGGACGTAGAACAGCGGCGAGGACACCGGCACGGAGGCCTTGGCGCCATAGGCCTCGCCCGCCACCAGACGCGCGAACAGGCCGCCGTTCTCGTAGGCGGGCTGGGCGTCCTCGCCCAGATGGTGGAAGGCGGGATCGATCTCCTCGGCCTCGTCGGGCAGGGCGACCCAGGCCTGCATCCCGTGCATCGGCCCGCCCCGGCTGCGCTTCAGCGGATCGGTCCGCTCGGAGTGGACGATGCCCTTGCCGGCCGTCATCCAGTTCACCTCGCCGGGGCGGATGACCTGATTATAGCCGAGATTGTCATGGTGCATGATCTCCCCCTCGAACAGATAGGTCAGGGTCGACAGGCCGATATGCGGGTGGGGCCGCACGTCGATGGCGTCCGACCCCGGCGCGAACTCGGCCGGCCCCATCTGGTCCAGGAAGATGAAGGGCCCGACCATCCGGCGCGAATGGAAGGGCAGGACGCGGCCGACCTCGAACCCGCCAAGGTCCTTGCGGCGCGCGTCGATCACCAGTTCGATCATTGTTTCGGTCCCCAGGCGGTCGTCGCCGCCTGAGCGACCTTATCCGACGTGCGGGGTCACTATGCCAAGAGGCAGGGCGGTCACATTCTTCACGCCGCGGGTGACGATATGGCTTTCGCAGTCGGATACGATGCCCAAAGCCAGCAGTTTCTCGCGCAGGAACTTGTCGAAGGCGTGCATGTCCGAGGTGATGACGCGCAGTACATAGTCCTCGCGGCCCGTGATGGTGGCGCACTGGACGACTTCAGGCCATTTGGCGACGGCGGCCTCGAAGACGTCGAGGTTCTCGGCTGACGGCAGCATCAGTTTGACGATGGCGTAGACCTCGAAATCCAGGCCCAGCAGCTTGGCGTTCAACAGGGTGACGCGCTTGGTGATCAGGCCGGAATCCTCCAGCCTCTTGATGCGGCGCCAGCAGGGCGAGGCGGACAGGCCGACACGGTCCGCGACTTCCGCGACCGACAGACCAGCGTCTTGTTGCAGGATATCCAGGATCCGAGCGTCGATGGGATCGAGTTCGTCCGCCAATGCGTTTCTCCGATTGTGTTTATGGCGAAATAAAATACCCTAAATCGGGATTTCGCAAGGTCAAATTGAGCGAGCACCTGCTTAGGCGCCGTGATATCAAACGTCCAGAGGAAACACGGACGGACCCCCGAACGGACATGGACGCCCGCATGAACGACAAAATGAACAAAAAGAACAGCCAACCGCTGTCGCTTCGCGTGCCGGAACCCTCGGGACGTCGGGGGGATGCGCCGGACTTCAGTCATCTGTTGATGGACGCCCCCGGCGCCGTCGAACGGCCTGAAGTGGGAACGACGCCCTATGAAATGCGCGATCACGCCTTTCGGCTGATTCGCGTTCTGGACGACGCGGGCAACGCCGTCGGCCCGTGGAATCCCCGTCTGGATCCCGAGACCCTGCGGCGCGGCCTGAAGGCCATGATCCTGACCCGCGCTTTCGACGACCGGATGCACCGCGCCCACCGTCAGGGCAAGACAAGCTTCTACATGAAGTGCACCGGCGAGGAGGCGATCGCGGTCGCCCAGGGCATGCTGCTGTCGCGCGAGGACATGGGCTTCCCGACCTATCGCCAGCAGGGCCTGCTGATCGCCCGCGGCTATCCGCTGGTCGATATGATGAACCAGATCTATTCGAATGCGGCGGACCCGATCAAAGGCCGCCAGCTGCCGATCATGTACTCCGCCAAGGAGTACGGCTTCTTCACCATCAGCGGAAACCTGGGGACCCAGGTTCCCCAGGCGGTCGGCTGGGCCATGGCCAGCGCTTACAAAGGCGACGACAAGATCGCCATCAGCTGGATAGGCGACGGCGCCACGGCCGAGGGCGACTTCCACAACGCCCTGACCTTCGCCAGCGTCTATCGCGCGCCGGTGATCCTCAACATCGTCAACAACCAGTGGGCCATCAGCTCCTTCCAGGGCATAGCCGGGGGGCTTGAGACCACCTTCGCCTCCAAGGCCATCGGCTACGGCCTGCCGGCCCTGCGGGTGGACGGCAACGACTTTCTTGCGGTCTGGGCCGCGACCCAGTGGGCCGAGGAACGCGCCCGCACGAACCAGGGCGCGACAGTGATCGAACTGTTCACCTATCGCGGCGCCCCGCACTCGACCTCCGACGACCCCAGCCGCTATCGTCCGGGCGACGAGCACGAGAAATGGCCGCTGGGCGATCCGCTGGAACGGCTGCGCCAGCACCTGACCGTCATCGGCGAATGGGACGACGAACGCCATACGACAGCCCTGCGCGAGGCGGTCGAACAGGTCCGCGCCGCCGGCAAGGAATCCGAGGCCATCGGCACCCTGGGCCAGTCGCGACCCAGCGTGAAGACCATGTTCGAAGAGGTCTATGCGACCGAGGACTGGCGGTTGGTCGAGCAGCGCCGCGAGGTTGGGGTCTGACCATGAGCGAGCAAACCACCTTCACCGCCGCCGATCGCAACGACGGCGTCGAGCCCGACATGATCGACCAGAACGCCGCCCCGGCCTCGGAAGCGACCGGCGCCGGCGTCGTGCCGATGAACATGATCCAGGCCCTGAACGCGGCCATCGACGGCAAGATGGCCGAGGACCCGAATGTCCTGTCGTTCGGCGAGGACGCCGGTTATTTCGGCGGGGTCTTCCGCGTCACCGACAAGCTGCAGCAGAAACACGGCCTGACCCGCAGTTTCGACGCCCCGATTTCGGAATGCGGCATCGTCGCCGCCGCCATCGGCATGGGGTCCTACGGCCTGCGTCCCGTCGTAGAGATCCAGTTCGCCGACTATATCTATCCGGCCTACGACCAGATCGTGTCCGAGGCGGCCAAGCTGCGGTACCGCTCGGGTGGCCAGTTCACCGCCCCCATCGTGGTGCGTTCGCCCTATGGCGGCGGTATCTTCGGCGGCCAGACCCACAGCCAGTCGCCGGAAAGCCTGTTCACCCATATCGCCGGGCTGAAGGTCGTCATCCCGTCCAATCCCTATGACGCCAAGGGCCTGCTGACGGCGGCGATCGAGGACGACGATCCGGTCATCTTCTTCGAGCCGAAACGTCTCTACAACGGCCCGTTCGACGGCTGGCACGAGAAGCCGGTGTCGCCGTGGAAGGCCCAGGACCTGGCCCAGGTTCCGACCGGCAAATACATCGAGCCGATCGGCAAGGCCCGCGTGATGCGCGAGGGGAACGACGTCACCATCCTGGCCTATGGCTCCATGGTCTGGGTCGCCCTGGCCGGGGCCGAACATGCGGGCGTGGACGCCGAGGTGATCGATCTGCGCACCCTGGTTCCGCTGGATATCGAGACCATCGAGGCCAGCGTGAAGAAGACCGGTCGCTGCGTCATCGTGCACGAGGCGCCCAAGACCTCGGGCTTCGGCGGCGAACTGTCGGCCCTGGTGCAGGAGCGCTGCTTCTATCATCTGGAGGCGCCGATCGCGCGGGTGACCGGCTGGGATACCCCCTATCCACATGCTTTCGAATGGGAATATTTCCCCGGACCGCAAAGAGTCGCAGACGCCTTGAAGAGCGTCATGACGGGAGGTCGTTAGGATGGGTCGTTTCGTCTTCAAACTGCCCGACGTGGGCGAAGGCACCGCCGAGGCCGAACTGGTCGGCTGGCACGTCAAGGTCGGCGACACGGTCGCCGAGGACCAGATCGTCGCCGACGTCATGACCGACAAGGCCACCGTCGAGATCACCGCCCCGGTGTCCGGCACGGTCGTCGCCCTGCATGGCGAGCCCGGCGCCATGGTTCCGGTGCGCGGCCCGCTGGTGGAGTTCGAGGTCGAGGGGGCGGGGAGTGCGGGGGAGAGCCCCTCCGTCTCTCCGCTTCGCTCCGAGCCACCTCCCCCCGCTTCGCGCGGGG
>Ga0209643_1002374_pt1 | contig 12430 bp, 11 predicted proteins | sample AutmiccBRH37_all_FD_187383 | JGI IMG/M metagenome (GOLD analysis project Ga0209643, IMG submission 187383) | Deep subsurface microbial communities from Mt. Terri, Switzerland - Autotrophic microbial communities BRH/37_all (SPAdes) (version 2) | ecosystem: Environmental > Aquatic > Deep... | reverse complement strand
CGTCGCGGAAGACCACCATGAGATCTGGCACATCGCGATGATGATGAGGCCCGAAGGCTTCTCGCGCGGTGAGGGTCTCCTCGACGAGCGGTTCGCCGGTTTTCGGGTCGCGCAACTCGCTCACCGCGGCGCGGATGTCTTCGATCATCGCGATTTCCTCATTCCCCGGTCCTACGCTGCCGAACGGCTCGCGACCCTTGAGATTGAGCCGCACGGCGCCGCACCGGTTGTTGGGAAGATCGACGGCGCGCGTGCGCGGGTCTGTCAACGGCTGGCGCAGGGCACCGACACCGGCCTGCGCCTTGCGCAGACGCTGCGTGCCTAGCGTATTGCGCACGACGGCTCGCACCGCGCCCGCGAGCGGGTTTTGCGACAGTTGCAGCGCACGGGCATATCGCGACAGCGGCGTATCGCGCGAGGAACTCATCCCCAGCCGTGCAAGGGTTTCCTTGAGCAGATAGGGCCCCCCGGTATAAAGGCCCATACCGTGACTTGCCACCACCACGACATCCGAATTTTCGCCGGCGGCTGCGATCATCCGTCCCACGCCGGCGTCGATCAATTGATAGACGTCGCGGATCGCGGTCTCGAATTCCGGTTCGCTGTCGCGCCCATACCAGGGATGGGTCGGGTCCTGAAAATGCCAGAACTGGTGGCCGACACAATGGCACTCGCTGAACGCAGCGGTGAAGAGATCGAAATGCGCGCTGCGCAGCGCGTCCTCGAGCAGTGCCGATTTTGTCGCGGCGCCGCGCTTGAGCCCCTCGAGCAATGTGCGGTAGCCCTGCGGGTCCTCGCCATGCGCGTCGCAGCTGGTGATCGGATGGGTCCCATACTTTGTGCGAACATGTGCGCCAAAGCTGTCGGGCGCAGCGCCTTCCCCCAGATGACGATCGTGGAGGCCCCACTCCAGAAGCTGGACGGGGCCGGCCACCGGGCACACCACGGTCTGCGGCATGTCGATGGCCGCGACGCTCAGCCCTGCGCGCGCCGCGCGGGTCCAGTAGTAACTCTCGGCGTCAACCTCGCTCGCGGTAATGGGGCGCCGCACGGCTTCCCCGCTGTGGAGCTGCGCGGGATGATAATATTGCGCGGTCTTCCCGCACGACACACCGCTGACAAGTTCCGGCCAGATGGCCCCAGGCAGCGAGCGCATCGGATTTCCTACGGTGTGAGCGGCACTGCGGGCGATCACGGCCCGCAGGTTCGGCAGGTATCCTTGATCCGCCCACGCCTCAATCAGTGAGGCTTCCGCGGCGTCGAGGCCGATCACGAGGAGGGACGCTGTCAATACTAAAGCTCCTTTTGCCTGGTGGACGCGCGACTCTCATTCGCTCGATGCAGAATGGGCATGCCAAATTTCAGCCATGTCGTGCCGCGTGCCCGCGCGCTCCTGCGTAGCAACGCATGTACCATCGCACGGCGTGCTTTGTAAAAGCCCCGGCGGCGCCACACGGCAATTCCGGGCTGATCGGAGGACGAACACTCGGCCAAGCTCCCCACGTCGTGGCACATCGGCCGCTCGGCCCCGGCGAAGCTTACCAGAATATCGTCCGTAGGCCCGATATCGGCCCAGTCATCGATCCCGAGACCGCGGGCCAGCGCGATCGCACCGCGTGTCTGGGATGCGCTGAGTGCATAAACCCGGTTGAGAATGTCGACTTCCCGTGTCGCGCTCTGGATGTGCGTTTTGAATCTCAAACCTCGCCACCGCCGCTCGATGATTTCGCCCCACACACCATGCGCGCGACCCGGCTCGCGATCGAGCGCCGCAAAGAGGGTGTCGATCTGCGCGGCAGTCAGGAAAATGTCGTCGTCGATAAACAGGAAGCGGTCATAGTCGAGTTGCGAGGCCATCAAAAAGCGATATCCGGCGCCCAGATTACGCGCGTTGGGCAGGTAGCGCACCGAACGCGGAAGATGTTCCGGGCGCACACGCAACGCGGCGTCATCTGCGTTGTCGATCAGCAGGACATCGCTCGGTGTGGCCGTCTGGGTACACGCGCTCGCGATCCGCGCGATATTGCCAGGACGGCGATAACTCGTGAGGACGATCGCGTGACGCGCACCCTGCGCCTCAGGAATTGGCGGCAAAGGAGCCATTTTCGAGTTCCCTCGCTCTGGTAAACCATTTCGCCACTGAAGCGTTGCAATGAGCGCGCCGCATGCGATGCTGAACCGGCAAGAATATTGCTCTCCTGACGTAGCACAGTCACCGCGCGCGCTCCACCGCCCGCACGGAAGCTTAGTCACGGTGATCTTGTGACCCATTGGGGACCGACTATGAACGATTTGCCTCGCACCGGCGCTCAGTTTAAATCGCTCGAAGAGAGCACGGCTGCGGACTGGAAGCTCATTCACGCGTATGACCGCGAGTTCGATGTCGGGCTGACGGACCGGATCTTTTCGTTGCTCGAGTCGCTCGGCCAATCGGGCGGCGCGATGCCCGTCACACGGCTGGAGCATTCACTGCAGACGGCAACGCGTGCGTTGCGCGCAGGCGAGGCGGAAGCTTACGTCATCGCGGCGCTCGTCCACGACCTGGGCGAGCTTTACTTTCCCCACAACCACGCCGCTTTCGGCGCCGCGCTGATGCGCCCCTATGTCGACGACACGCTGCATTTCGTGCTGGAGCATCACCCGATCTTTCAGGGCTACCACTATTGGCACGTGATGGGTGGCGACCGCCACGCGCGCGACGGGTGGCGCGGGCACCGCGCCTTTCAGGCGGCCGCCCGCTTTTGTGCGCTGTACGACCAGCCTTCGTTCGATGCCGGCTACGACACGCTTGCGCTTGACGCCTTCCGCCCGATCGCGGAGCGCGTTTTCGCCAAGCCGCTGCCCGGATACGACGCCAATCTCCTGCCGCGCTGGCGGCGCGCCGTGCGCCGCCTTTTCCGCCTCACCCGGGGTTAACCCGCACCCGAACGTTAACGGCGCAGGGTCAGCGAAACCTCGGCCGAGCGCATCTGGACGACCGGCAGGCTGGTGATCGACACCAGCCGTCCCACCTGTTCCAGCTCGGGCGATGAGAGCAAGGGATAATCGCGCTTCAAGGGGCCGGCAGCGCGCATGCGCTCGATGTCGCTTTCGGGAATCATGATCCGCAACAGCAGCTCGTCATCGTTGTCGGTACCGTAGCGCTTGCGCAATTCCTCGATCGTCGGTTGTTCCGGCGGGTTCGCCCTCACCGTCTTTGCGCGCGCACTACCGAGAATCTTGTCGAGCACATTGGGCTCGATCGGCGCTACCGTCTCGCCGTAATACCCCAAGGCATACTCAATGATTTCGTCGGGAACGGTGGTGTAGCGCTCCCCCTTCACAAGATTGAGTACGGCCTGAATGCCGACCAGCTGGCTGAACGGCGTCGCCATACCGGGATAACCCAGCTCGCGGCGCACGATCGCGATCTCGCGCAGCACGTCGTCGAGCTGATCGCTCATACCGTGCTGCGCCAGCTGGGCCTTCAAGGTGCCGGTCATACCGCCCGGAATCTGGTGCTGAATCGAGAGCACGTTGTATTCTGAGTACTGATTAACCAGGAACCCGGCCGCCTTGCCGACCCGCTCCATATGGTGGGCGACAGGCGCGAACATGCTCTTGTCGAGGCTGTGGGTATGGCCGAGCAGCTCCAGATTGTTGACCATGATCTCGGTGGAAGGCACCGAGGGACCGTTCGCCATCGGGCGGCTGGCGGTATGGATGATCGACACGCCAAGCTCGATCGCATCGAGGTAGTTCTTGGCCGACATACCCAGCAAATTGTTGGAATGAAACTCGATCGGCTTGCCGTGCGACTTCGCCAGGATCGCCGGGATCAGGGTCTTCATCCGCTCCTTTTCCAGCACGCCCGCGGTATCGTAAAGAAGCAAGGTATCGACGTCGGGGGAGGCCGACAGCTTGTCCGCCTTGTCCGCGTAATACTCATCCGTGTGGACGGGCGAAAGGGTAAACATGATCGAGCCCGCGACTTCCGAGCCGAATTCCTTGGCGATCTTGGCGAGGCGCAGCATCTTGTCGATGTTGAAGAGAACATCGTAAATCCAGAAGCTGCGCATCCCGTGAACGTTAAGCTGGCGCATCCAGGCGTCCATCACCGCGTGGGGCGAGGTGCGGAACGTCGCCATCGCGTTGGAGCGCATACCGCCCCGCAGGATCGTGCGCGGCATCGCCTCGACCATCGCATCGGTAAACGCCCAGGGGTCTTCCTTGCAATAGCGCACCAGCACTTCGAAGTGATTGGACCCGGTGAGGTCGATCCGGCGGAACCCCGTGCGGTCGACATAGCCGGCGACCGGCAAGGCCATGCCGGCCTGAAGGCGCATGCCCCACAGGCTCTGCATGCCGTCGCGGAAGGTTTCATCGAGCAGTTCGATATGTGCCATCGCCTTTGCTTCCCTCTAGACCGCAAATGCCGGGAGAACCGTCGTCTCCAGCCAGCGGGTGCTTACAGTGTTGGTCCGAAAATCAGTGTGTCCGACGATCGCCCGCAGCAGCGGAATATTGGTTGCGATCCCCTCCACCTCGAAGGTGTCGAGCGCGCGCGACAGACGATCAACCGCCTGCTCGCGGGTCTGGCCGTACGCGATCAGCTTGGCGATCATGCTGTCGTAGTAGGGAGGCACGAGGCCACCCTCGCCGACCGCGGGATCCAGCCTGATGCCCGGACCCGATGGCGGCGACCACTTTGTGATGCGGCCCGGACAGGGAATGAAATTGCGCGCGGGATCCTCGGCGAGAATGCGCGCCTCGATCGCGTGGCCGTGGACGTGAATATCGCTTTGGCGCGGCAACGGACGGGCGCCCATTGCCGTCTCAAGCTGCGCCTTGATGAGATCGATTCCAGTGATCTGTTCCGAGACCGGATGCTCGACCTGAATGCGCGCGTTGACCTCCATGAAGGAGAACGTCTGGCGCGCCTCGTCATAGAGAAATTCGACTGTCCCGGCGTTGCGGTATTTGATCGATGAGAGAAGATCGACGGCGGAGGCGTGAAGCCGCGCACGCACATCGGCGGGTAAAATCGCGGCCGGCGCTTCCTCGATCATTTTCTGATAGCGCCGCTGGACCGAGCAATCGCGCTCGGCGAAATGAACCACACCGCCCTTGCCGTCGCCCATCAGCTGCACTTCAAGATGACGGGCGCGCTCGACGAAGGCCTCGAGATAAAGAGTGTCGTCGCCGAATGCCTCGCGCGCCGTCGTCTGCGCCTGATCGAAAACCCGCGCAAGGTCTTCGGCATTGTGGGCGATCAGCATGCCGCGCCCGCCGCCCCCGGCCGACGCCTTGGTGATGACCGGATATCCGATACCGGCGGCAACTTCGAGGGCATGAGCGACATCACGCAGTTTTTCGCTACCGCGGGTGAGCGGAACGCCGGCGGCCTGCGCAAGCCGCTTGGCCGACAGCTTGTCGCCGACCGAACTGATCGAATCCGAGGTCGGACCGACGAAGGTTATGCCTTCTTCCGCGCACAGCGCCGCGAGTTCGGGACGCTCCGAGAGAAATCCGTAACCCGGGTGGAGCGCCGTGCAACCGGACGCGACCGCCGCGTGCACGACGAGTTTTTCATTCAGGTAGGATTCGCGCGAAGGCGCCGGACCGAGCACCACGACCCGTTCCGCCTCGCGTGCCGCCAGGCTGTCGCGATCGGCGAGCGAAACACCCAGGACCGTTTCGATGCCGAGTGCATGCGCGGCCCGCACGATGCGCAGCGCAATCTCGCCGCGATTGGCAATGAAAAGACGCGGCTGCGCTGAAGGCGTATCAGCCATCGGTCTGGATCAGCACGAGAGGCTGGCCGAATTCGACAAGCTGGCCGTCAGCCACCAGAATTTCGCGGACCTTGCCCGCCATGCCTGCGCGCAGCGTCGTGAAGAGCTTCATCACCTCGATCAGGCAAAGCTCCGTGTCCGCATCAACCTGCTGGCCGATCTCAACGAACGGCGGTGCGCCAGGCTTCGCGGCGCGGTAGAACGTGCCGAGCGACGGGGCGGTCACAAAGGCGCAGCCTGGAGGCGCCACCGCAGGCGCGGCGCTATGTGCCTTTGCGGGTTCCGCGGCGCCTGCCGCCGGCACGGGCGCCGATCCGGGCGCGGCGGGCTGCGGCGCCGGCGCGGCGGCGCCCTTCGCGCCTTCCCAACTCGCACGCCGGGCGGGGTCCTTGCTCAGGAACAGCTCATGCCCCTCAAACTGGAGCTCGAGTTCCTTCCAGTCGCTGCGCTCGAACATCTGGATGATGGCTTCCAGATCGCGTGTTGTGATCGCCGGCACGCTAGCATCCTTTCAAGTGGAGGCGACGGCGCCTGATGTCCGCGCCGTTCGGTGGTTGAGCCTTGGGTCTAGGATTTGGTTTCGCTGTCGAGCCGCGCCTGAACGATATTGCGCACTTCGCGCCGCAGGATCTTGTTGGCGCCGCTTTTGGGAAGCTCGGGCCAGATCTCGATCGATTTCGGCCGCTTGAATCCGGCAAGACGTTCGGACGCGTATTTGAGCAGCGCGTCCGGCTCGAGCCCGGGGCGGCCCGCCACGACGGCATGAATGCGATCGCCCCATTTGTCGTCCTTGATGCCGACGACGGCCGCCTCTACGACGCCGTCAAAGGAGAGCAGCACGTCCTCGACCTCACGGGGATACACATTGAAGCCCCCTGAAATGAGCATGTCGTTCTTGCGGTCGAGGATATAGAAAAAACCTTCCTCGTCCATCATCCCGACATCGCCGGTGTGGAGCCATCCGTTACGCAGTCCGACGGCGGTTGCCTCCGGGCGCTCCCAGTAGCCTGTCATCACCTGGGTGCCGCGGCACACGATCTCGCCGACTTCGCCGGGCTTGAGGAACTTGTCTTCCTCATCGACGACGGCAACATCGACACAGGTGTAGGGACGGCCGCACGATCCGACCTTGTCGTGGTCCTTGGGTGCCAGGAACGTGATGACCATCGGGCTCTCCGCCTGACCGTAGGTCTGTGCGAAGACGCGCCCGAACTGCTCCTCGGCGCGCTTGAGGACGGACGGTGCAATCGGCGAGGCACCGTAGGAGATGCTGCGGTAATTCATCTTGCGCTTCGCCAGATCCGGCACCTCGAGCACCATCGCAAGCATGGTCGGCACCAGGAAGGTGTGCGAGGCCTTGGTCGACTCCGACAGCGCGATGAATTCGACCGGATCGAATTTCGCCATTGCGACCGAGCGCGTGCCGCGTACGAGCGCGGGCAGAAAGAACGCGCCCGACGCGTGCGCGATCGGCGCCGCGTGGAGGAATGTATCGTCCGGTCCCAGATCGGGCACCAGATCCATCAAGAACGCAGAGAGCTCGGAAAGTTCGCCGCGGGTGCTCAACGTCACGCCCTTGGGCCGGCCGGTCGTTCCGCCGGTGTAGCCGAGGCGATAGGGTGCATCGAGCGCACGGTCGACGACACACGCGCCTTCAGGTCCTCGCGCCATCATGTCCGCAAGCTGCTCCTTGCCGAACATCAGCTCGACTCCCTCGTAACGCACTGACGTGTCCGAGCAGATCAGCCCGCGCGACCCGCTGTCGGAGAGTTTGTATCCGTGATCGTCCGGCGTCTCGCGCGAGTTCAACGTCACGCGCACGAGCCCCGATTTGGCGAGCGCGTAATACGCCACAAGACAATTAATTCCGTTGGGCAGCAGTACGCCGACGCGGTCGCCCGCCCTGAGCCCGGAGGCCAGGAGCGCGTTGCCGACGCGGTCGGTGAGCGCATCAAATTCTTTGAAGCTGAGAATGCGGTCGCCCTCGATCAGGCAGGGCCTGTCGCCGAAATGCAATGCCGCACGTCGTATCAATTGCCCTATTTGCATCGCAATGCGCCCTCTCCACCGCGCCTGACGGCGTCGTCATTGTTGTCGCCCGAACCTCGCAGGCCCGGCATTTTGAATAGAGATACCTGCACCGGCGGACATGTCAACAACTTTGAGACCAATTTCGTAGGACAAAATTGAAGTATAATTGCGCCGCCTTCAACATAGAAAGGTCGGATTTGGCAGTTCTCCGTACTTTTTTGGCGCGCACCGCCCCCCGCCCGGGCCCCGGCCCTTCCGCCGGCGCCCCGCGCTAGGCCGCAACCAGCAGGGTGTCCTTGAGCCGTTCCTGCATCGCCCGGTCGACCCCCATCTCAACCTCAAGGTAGCGCTCGATCGTGCCGTCGCGCCTGGCGATCGAATCGAACATGGCATCCAGATAGCTCGGATCGGCAATTGCCACCGGGTACCAGATCGCGGGGTCGAGGTCACGCGCCGCGGCCGTATGTGAGTCGCGCAAGAACCGCTCCTTGAACCCTTCGAGCGCGTCGTTACTGCGCATGTAGTCCTGCGTGACCGCCTCGCGCGTCACACCGAGCGCGGAGAGGACCAAAGCGGCGCCAATCCCCGTGCGGTCCTTGCCGTAGGCACAGTGGAAGATCAGCGGCGTTTGATTTCGCGCAAGAGTCGCGAAAACCCCGCGGTACGCCATCTTATACGCATAAGGGAATGCGGAATAGCTTTCGCATACAACACCGTGCGTATGCTCAGGTGAGATCCCGATCCGCTCGACCAGCTTGCCTGGCTCCCCAACATGCTCATTCTCGGGCAGGCGCCACGGCTCGACCGGTTTGCCGATGACGGGATTGGGATAGGCCAGCTGTTCGCGCGTCGAGCGCAAATCAAAGATGCCCTCGATTCCGTATGACTTAAGCGCGCCGACATCGCGCACGGTCAGATCGCTGAGCGTACCGGAGCGGATCAGCCGGCCCGGGCGTACGACGCGCCCGTCCTGCGTCGGCAGGCCGCCGAGGTCACGGATGTTGAACCCGCCCTCAAGTACTGGGAAGTCGTGCGGCGTCAAATAGGTGTCCTCCGTGCCGCGACGCGGACGCGTCGCTGGGGAATATCGGTCGCGGACATATATACAACAATATCGCCCTACAAGAAGGTATTCATGGTCATTGACCAAAATGTGTCTATAGCAGACTCTATCATGTGATTTGGACGCCACGAGACGGCTGAGACGAAAGGATAACGTCGTGACCGAGGTAAAATCCGGCAAGCGGCCTACCACGCCGAGAGCGCGCAGCACATCCCCCAAGGGCTCCAGCGATGACGCAGGAGGCAGTTCCCCCGACCGCGTCGTCAGCGCCATCATCCAGGGTATTCTCGCGGGACGCTATGTTCCGGGTCAGAAACTCGTCGAGGCCGACCTCACCCATGCGCTCGATGTCAGCCGCGGGCCCGTGCGCGAAGCGCTCAAGCGTCTGGACGCGGAGCGTGTCATCACCCTGACCCGCCACCGCGGCGCTTACATCCGCAAGTTCTCGCACAAGGAAGTGCTCGACCTCCTGGTCGTCACCGAACCGCTATCCTATTTGCTTGCACGCCTTGCCGCAGAGGCGGTAGCGCAGCAGGGCCACGACGGCAACCTTGCGGCAACGCTCAAGCGGCTCGGCCATTTTCGTGATACCGAGGCGGACTCGCACCGGCTCTTCGAGCGGCGCCGCCAGTTCTACGAGACGCTGATCGAGATCACCGGCAACTCGCAGATCGGCTCGATCATGCCGACCATGCAGCTCCATCTTTTGCGCATGCAGGTTCAGCCGTTCTACACCGCCGCAGATATCCGGCGCCGCTCCGCCGAATATGCCGCGATCACCGAAGCCGTGCTCGCCGGCGACCCGGTGCAGGCGGAATGCGAAATCATCAAGCACTTCCAGCGCATTCGCGGCACCCTCGCGACCATGCCCGAGGAAGCGTTCGCGTATCCCGAGCCTGCCCGTCTCGGCAGCGATGACGAGGCCGGCGCCCAGCGCGCCGCCACCTGAACCAGCGGCGCGCCAGAGCCCCCTTCACCCTGCTGCACAAACGTGTCTAGACTGACGCGTCCCGGCTTGCCGGGACGCCGATGGGTGACCTGACGCCGGAGGATTCCGTGCAGAATTTGGAGGGTGACCGGAGCGACGTGCTCCTCACCCCGATGGGCCCAATCGCCTGATTGACTGTCCTACAATATTGGACTACGGTCGGGCGAAATTTGGGTAAGAACAGCGAAAAAAGGGAAGAGGCGCTATGAAAAGACTGGATGGCAAGGTCGCGTTGATCACGGGGGCGGGAGCCGGCATCGGTCGCGCCTGCATGGAACTTTTCGCTCAAGAAGGAGCGATCGTCGTCGGCGCCAGCCGCACCAAGGGCCCGCTTGACGAGGTCATGGCCGGGATCGAGGCCGCGGGCGGCAAGGGCATGGTGATGGCCACCGACGTGTCCAAGGAAGATCAGGTCAAGCGCCTGGTCGATGCCGCCATCGCGAAATACGGACGGATCGACGTGCTCGTCTCCGCCGCTGGCGTGGGCTGGAGCTGGGGCGAGAAGAGCCCGGGCTCGATGAACCCCACCCATACGACCCCGCTCGACAAGTGGCATGAAGTCATCGACATCAACCTGACCTCGGTCTACCTCCTCGCGCGCTTCGTTATCCCGCACATGATCGAGCAAAAATCCGGTTCGATCATCAATATCGCCAGCGTCGTCGGCATGCGCGGCTTGATGGACAGCCACACCTACACCGCAACCAAAGGCGCGATCCTCAATCTGACCCGTTCCATGGCCGTCACCTATGGGCGCCAGGGCATCCGGGTCAACTCGGTCGCCCCGGGCTTCATCGCGACCGCGATGATCGCGCCTGCGCTGCCGGCGTTCGAGGACATCAACAATCCCATCGTTCCGGCGATTCCGCGTCCCGGCCGCCCGATGGAAATCGCTTATGGGTGCCTCTATCTGGCAAGCGACGAGTCGTCCTATACCAGCGGATCGGCGCTTGTAATCGACGGCGGCATGACGGCGCGCATCTAGGCTCGGCGGACCGCACCAAAAACGCGGCCGAAGACATTGGGAGGAATGCATGAGCACCGTCGCGACGGGAGGGACGCCCTTTTGGGGGAGTGAGTTTGCCGGTAAATCAGTCTTCGTGACCGGCGCCGGCGCAGGTCTTGGTAAAGCCATCGCGCTCGAGCTCGCAGGCGCGGGCGCCAAGCTTTCGCTGCTTGACCGCTCAGCGGACACGCTGGAGAAAACCGCGAAGGAAATTCGCGGTCTCGGCGCCGAGTGCATCACCTTTACGGGCGATGTCACCGACGCGGCCACGGTCAAGAAGGTGGTTCAGCAAACCGCGTCGAAGTTCGGCCGGCTCGATCTTGCCGTCAACAACGCCGGCATTCTGGGCGAGCTCACCGGCGTCGAAAACTACCCGCCTGAAACATTCCGCCGGGTCCTCGACGTCAATGTGATGGGCGTCTTCTTGTGCCTTCAGGCCGAAGCGCAGGTTATGCTGGCTCAGGGCGGCGGCGCGATCGTCAATATCGCATCGGTCGCGGGGCTGATCGGCTGGGGCACGGCAACAGCCTATGTCGCTTCGAAGCACGCCGTAGTCGGCTTCACGAAAACGGCCGCGCTTGAGCTTGCCAAACGCGGTGTGCGCGTCAATTGCGTGTGCCCGACCTTCATCATGACCGACCTGACGGTGGATTTTCTCGGCAAGCCCGAAGTCCAGAGCGCGGCAGAGGCCGTCATCCCGGCCGGTCAGCTCGGGACGCCCCAGAGCGTCGCCGATACGACCCTCTGGCTGCTCTCCTCGCGCGCATCGTTCATGCACGGTGCCGCCGTCGCGGTCGACGGGGGCTACACAGCGCAGTAACGTCGTCACGAACAACAACACGTTGGGGATACAGGAATGACGAAACTTTATACCGACGATGATCGCTACGGGTCTCCATCAAGCGTCCTCGTCGAGGCCGTTCACAACTGCGTGCGCGAACTCGTGCGCACCAAATTCGCCGAAAGCGGCGACACCTGGGCCAACTTCGTGTTCGGCTCCTCGGAAAAGCTGATCACCAAGGAGGAAATCGCGGCGATCGAGGCGCGGATCCTCAAGAGCGGTTACCGCTTCACCGCCTCCTCGGTGGTCTCGTACCGGGACGCGCCTGATATCTACAAACCGCTCGAAGGGGTCAGCGAGGACCTCTCGACCTTCACCTTCCGCCATCCCGAAGCCATTACCGGCGAAGCGGACAAGGACGGGCGCGCGCAGCGTGGCATTGGCGACAATGTCGGGCGCTACAAGCAGAACCTGCGCGGTATCGCCCGCTACATTCGCAGCAGCGAGCACGTCATCAAATACATGAAAAACGGCGTGCCGCCCGACACCATCGCCATCATTGACGACAGCGGCGGGACGCTGACGGCACCGATCCTGGAGAAGTTCAAGGGCGTGATTTGCGCCGGTGGGACGGTGCGCTCCCATCTGGGGATCCTGACCCGCGAATACGGCATTCCGTGCCTGATGAACGCCCGCATCGATGGGATTTTCGACGGGGACACTGTCGAGATGGAAGTAACCGCGACGCCGAAGAGCGCGGATGACTATCAGCGCGGCGTCGAGGTGA
>Ga0209643_1002372_pt1 | contig 12441 bp, 10 predicted proteins | sample AutmiccBRH37_all_FD_187383 | JGI IMG/M metagenome (GOLD analysis project Ga0209643, IMG submission 187383) | Deep subsurface microbial communities from Mt. Terri, Switzerland - Autotrophic microbial communities BRH/37_all (SPAdes) (version 2) | ecosystem: Environmental > Aquatic > Deep... | reverse complement strand
CGAAGACCACCTGGGCGACATGGACTTCAAGGTCGCCGGCACCTCGGAAGGCATCACCAGCCTTCAGATGGACATCAAGGTCGCCGGGATCACCAAGGAGATCATGGAACAGGCCCTGACCCAGGCTTCGGCGGGCCGCCTCCACATCCTGGACGAGATGTCCAAGGCCATGGACGCGCCGCGTACCGAACTGGGCGAGCATGCGCCGAAGATCGAAACCATCAAGATCGCGGTCGACAAGATCCGTGAAGTGATCGGTTCGGGCGGCAAGGTGATCCGCGAGATCGTCGAAAAGACCGGCGCCAAGATCGACATCGGCGACGACGGCACCATCAAGGTCGCCGCCAACGACCAGGAGAAGATCGACGCCGCCAAGGCCTGGATCCAGTCCATCGCCTCGGAACCGGAAGTCGGAACCATCTATTCCGGCAAGGTCGTCAAGGTCGTCGACTTCGGCGCCTTCGTGAACTTCTTCGGCGCCAAGGACGGCTTGGTCCACGTGTCCCAGATCGCCCTGGAACGCGTCGCCAACCCGGCTGACGTCCTGTCGGAAGGTCAAGAAGTGAAGGTCAAGTTCCTCGGCTTCGACGATCGCGGCAAGACCAAGCTGTCGATGAAGGTCGTCGATCAGTCGACGGGTGAAGACCTGACCGACAAGATCAACACCGAACGCGCCGAGCGCGGCGAAGAGCCCCTGTCGGAAGACACCGGCGGTCGTCCGAAGCGCGAAGGCGGCGGCGACCGTGGCGGCGATCGCGGCCGTCGTCGTCGCGACTAAGCCGCGGCGTCAAGCTGAATGAAGAAGGCCCCGCCGGCGACGGCGGGGCCTTTTTTCATGGCCTGAGCTTAGGAGCGGCACTCCGCCGGAGCGTCGCCGTCCCGTTCCCACAGCTTGCAGGACCGGTCGATCTCGCCCTGGATCAGGTCGCAGGGGTTGGCGGCGTTGCAGGGCGGGCGGGTCGCGGGGCTGACGTGGATGCAGCGCTCGACCAGGCGGGCGGCGGCGGCCTCGCCGATCTGCTCGCGGCAGGCGGTGTCGCTGGCGGGAACCCGTTCAGGCCTCATGTCCGGCCCCTCGGGAATACGGGCCTGGGGCTCCTGCGGCGAGGCCGAAGGCTGAACGGTCGTTTGGGCCGATGTTGGGGCCATGGCCGGCCCTGCAGGCGTCTCGCTCGCGGCGGGAGCGGCCGTGGAGGCAGGTTCGGCCGGCGCTTCGGCGCGCGGCTGGCAGGCGGACAGGGCCAATGCGGCGGCGAGCGCGGTGCAGGCGAACAGGGATGGGCGCATGGAGGTCTCCGGTCGTCGGGACGGGTCATCGACACGATGACCCGTCGCCTGAACGCGTGAAACCCCTTATCGGCTCAGGGCCTGCAACGCCGCCTTCTGCAGGGCGAACAATTCGGTGCAGCCGATCTCGGCCAGGGAGAAGAGGCGGTCGAACTCGGCGCGCGAGAAGCCGCGCTTCTCGCCGGTGGCCTGGACCTCGACGATCTGGCCCGCCCCGGTCAGGACGAAGTTGGAATCGGCCTCGGCCTCGGAGTCCTCCTCGTAATCCAGGTCCAGCACCGGCACGCCGTCGCAGACCCCGCACGAGACAGCCGCCACCTGGTCCAGGATCGGGTCGGACTTCAGCACGCCTTCGTCGCGCAGATAGTTGAGGGCCGAGGCCATGGCGACCCAGGCGCCGGTGATGGAGGCGGTGCGGGTGCCCCCGTCGGCCTGGATGACGTCGCAGTCCAGCACCACCTGACGCTCGCCCAGGGCCTTCAGATCGACGACGGCGCGCAACGACCGACCGATCAAGCGTTGAATTTCCTGCGTCCGGCCGGTCTGTTTGCCGGCCGCAGCCTCGCGACGGCCGCGGGTGTGGGTGGCGCGGGGCAGCATGCCGTATTCGGCCGTGACCCAGCCCTGGCCCTTGCCGCGCATCCAGCCGGGAATGCTCTCCTCGACCGAAGCCGTCACCAGAACCTTGGTGTGGCCGAAGGTGATCAGGCACGAGCCTTCGGCGTAACGGTTGACCCCGGTCTCGATGGTCACGGGACGCAGTTGGTCGTCGGTGCGTTGCGAATGGCGCATGAGAGTCATCCTTGGGAAGTCTGGCCTGAAGTCTGGCCTTGGAAGCCGAGGCGGCGGTGCTTATCCTGAAACCGTGAGCCTGTATGCCCCCAAAACCCCGCCGTTCGACGGCGCCCGGTCCCCAGGTCCGGCCCTCGCAGGGCTGGCGGGGCTGGACGCACGCGCGCGCGACATCTTCCGCCGCATCGTCGAATCCTATCTGGAGACGGGCGAACCGGTCGGGTCGCGCACCCTGTCGCTGGGCGGGATCGCCCTGTCGCCGGCCTCAATCCGCAACACCATGCAGGACCTGACCCTGGCCGGACTGCTGGCCTCGCCGCACACCTCGGCGGGTCGGATACCGACCCATGCCGGTCTGCGTCTGTTCGTGGACGGCCTGCTGGAGATAGGCGACCTGAGCCAGGAGGAACGCCGCGAGATCGACGGGCGGCTGGCCGGACGGGGGCGAAATTTCGAGGCGGCGCTGGACGAAGCCTCAAACCTTCTGTCGGGCTTAGCGGGCGGCGCGGGCGTCGTCTCCAGCCCGGTGCGAGACGCCGGGGTCAAACATGTGGAATTCGTCGCCCTGGGCGGCGACCAGGCTCTGGCGGTCATCGTCGCCGACGACGGCACGGTCGAGAACCGGATCATGAGCCTGTCGGCCGGGGTCACGCCCTCGACCCTGACGGAGGCCTCCAACTTCCTCAACGCCCGCCTGCGCGGCCGGCCCTTCGCCGACGCCAAGCGCGAAATGACCCAGGAGCTGGAGATCGCCCGGCGCGAACTGGACCAGACCGCCGCCCGCCTAGTCGAGGATGGTTTGGCCGCCTGGTCCGGCGGACCGGACCGCGAGCGGGCCCTGATCGTGCGCGGCCGCGCCAACCTGCTGCAGGATGGCGAGGGTCTGGCGGATCTGGAGCGGGTCCGGGTCCTGTTCGACGACCTGGAGCAGAAGGAACAGCTGATCGGCCTGCTGGACGGCGTCGATGCGGCCCAGGGCGTGCGGATTTTCATCGGCGCCGAAACACGCTTGTTTTCACTTTCGGGTTCCGCCGTGATCGCGGCGCCCTATATGAGCGGCCGACAAAGGGTTCTGGGCGCCATCGGCGTCATAGGCCCCGCGCGACTGAACTACGCCCGTGTCATTCCGTTGGTGGACTATACCGCCCGGGTGCTGGGCCGGATGCTGGACGGGAACGACAAGTGAGCGACAAGCCCCTTAACGACGATTTCAACGAACTGGACGCCGACATGGCGGAAACCAACGCCGAACATGGGCTGGACGCCCATCCGTCCGACGACCTGGCCCCGCTGGACGCCGTCATCGCCGAGCGCGACGAGTGGAAGGACCGCGCCCTGCGCGTCGCCGCCGAGATGGAAAATCTGAAGCGTCGCGCCGAGACGCAACAGAACGACGCCCGCGCCTTCGCCATCCAGCGTTTCGCCAAGGATCTGCTGGGCGTGGCCGACAATCTGGAACGCGCCCTGATGGCTGCGCCCAAGGACACCGACGGCCCGACCGTGGCCCTGGTGACCGGTCTGGAAATGACCCAGAAGGCCTTGCTGCAGGCGTTCGAGACCAATGGCCTGAAGCGCGTCGCGCCTGAGGCCGGCGAGGCCTTCAACCCCCATCTGCACCAGGCCATGATCGAACAGCCGTCGGACACGGTGCCGGGCGGCGCCGTGCTCCAGACCATGCAGTCCGGCTTCGAACTGTTCGGCCGCACCATCCGGCCGGCCATGGTCGTGGTGGCGGCCAAGGGTTCCGGCGCGGCTGCGGGACCGCAGGCGTCCAATCCCTATGGCGGCGCCTCGGCCCCCGAAACCCACGCCTTCGACGGCAAGGCCTGATCCTAAGGCCTGATCCTAAGGATCGGAGGCTCGTGCTGAACTCCGCGCCGGATCAGAACCGGCGCCGCCACGCCCCGATCAGGGCGAACTCCGGAGCGGCGTCGGCCACATGGCGGGGTTCGCGGCTGGCTACGGCCTGAACCGTCATGCTGGAGCCGTCCCAGAGCCGGCGCTCGCCGCCCAGGACGAAGTCGATCTGGCGACCGCTGGGCGTGGCCGAGAAGCTGCGGCGCGAATAGGTCAGCGGGTCGAAATACTCCACCGGAACATCCGCCAGATAGGCCGAGAAGGCCCCGCTTTCGATCCGCAGCGGCTGGGACAGGGTGAAGCTGATGCGATCGCAGACCGTCCAGCAGCCGGTCAACAGACCCAGGCGCCAGGTCGAGCTGATCGCCGTTCGCTCCGTGGACAGGAACCGACCTTCCACGCGGGTGGAGCCCATGCCCGCCTCGCCGATCACGGCCAGACCCGGCCGCAGGCTCCAGTCGCCGCCCGCGGCGTAGAAGCTGGTCCGCGACGGCAGGGCGAAGTCCGAACCCCCGGGCAAGAAGGCGCCAAGGGGCCCCAGACGCTCGTCCAGATCGCCCAGGCTGAACGACAGGCCGCCGTCCTCGCCCCGCCAGGCCAGGGTGGCCCGGCTGTAGGTCGAGGCCTCTTCCTCCACGAGGCGGAGCGGCATGCGGCGGTCGCCCGTTCCGGTCTCGGCGGCCAGGCTCAGAGCGCCGAAACGCACCGCGCCCCGCGCCGCATGATCGACCTGAGCCAGGGCGGCGAACCCGTCGCCGGCCGCGCCGTCGAACGGTGATGTCGCCCCGCCCCGACCCTGCCAGGTCGAGAAACTCATCCGCCCGATTGCGACGTCCAGCATGGCCTCCTGGCGCGGCTCGTCGCCCAGCCAGGGGGCGTTGGTCAGGTCATGGCGTGGGGCGATCGGTTCCGGCGTAGCTTCCGGCTGGGACGCCGTCAGGTTCAGCCGTCCGCCGCCGGGCAGGGCCAGGCTGGTGGTCGCCGTCCGGCTCGGCTCGAACGGCGCGGCCTGATAGGAGCGGCTGGGCGCCGTCGGATAGGCCGAGCCCAGCTGAACCGCGAACATCCGGTCATAACTGTCGAACAGGACCGTCCCCAGGGCGGTCTGGCGCGCGAAGGCGTCGCCGAAAGCCGGACCCACGAAACTGCCCGGCTCGGTCTCGGTCACGATGGAGGAACCATCCGCCAGCGGGGTCGAACTGGCCCCGACCGGCCGAAAGGCGCCGGCCATGTCCAGCAGGCCGCGCCCATAGACGATGTCGGTCCCCGCGTCGCCGGCGTCGCGGGCCGTATCGATCAGAATGGCGAGAGCGGCGCGGGCCGTCAGATTGGGGAAGGCGTCCATCAGCAGCGCCAGGGCGCCCGAGACATGGGGCGCCGAGAAGGAGGTCCCATTCACCCGCCAGCAGCTGGTTCCGTCACAGCCGGTGATGACGTCCTCGCCCGGCGCCGAAATATAGCCGGCGGCCGTCACGCCCGCGCGGTTCGAGAAGTCGGACATCACATTGGTCGCGCCGTGCGAGCCGACGGCGATCACGGCGCCCGCGAACCGGGGATCGACCGCATAACGGGCGGGCCAGCCGGGATTGTCCTCGCCATCATTGCCTGAGGAGGCCACGATGACCGCCCCCGAATTGACCGCGCGAAGCAGGGCAGCCTCGAAGGCCGATCCGAAGCGACCGTCGCCGCCCAGGGACATGTTGATGATCTTGACCCCGTTGGCCACGGCGAAATCCAAGGCCCTGACAAGGTCCGAACTGCTGAAACAGACGTCGGTGTTCTCGTCCGTACATTCCGAGATGTCGGTGCGGATCGACAGGATGGTCGATTCATAGGCCACGCCGATCGTGCCCAGGCCGTTGAAGTTCGAGGCGATGACCCCGGAGACCAGAGTTCCGTGGCTGTCGTCGGCGACATAGGGGGTGTTGCGGCCGGGGACCACGTCGGTCGAGGCGCTTGAGATTCGCCCGACCAGATCGGCCTGGCTGTTGCTGACGCCGGAATCGACCACGCCGACCGTCACGCCGTTTCCGGTGGCCCCGGCCTGCCAGGCGACCTCGGCCTTCATATTGGCCAGGCCGTAGTTCCGCAGATATTCGCTGGAGCTCACCGAGGGCGGGGGAGGAGGAGGTGGTGGTGGTGGAGGCGGTGGCGGTACGACCGGGGTGATGGTTGCACCGCCGCCTCCGCCCCCGCCGCCTCCGCAGGCCGCGAGGGGCAAGACCAACAGACCTGCGCTCAGCAGGATCGCTCTGCGAAACCTCGAACCGATCACCTTCGCCCCTCCATGACACACGGCGCTCCACAGTGTGTCATGTCAGTAGCAACTCAACTCCTTAAAGTTTTATCGAAGACCGCCAGCAGTTTCGTCCAGCCGTCCTTGGCGTCCGCCTCGGCGTAGCTGGCGCGATAATCGGCGTGGAAACCGTGGGGTGCGTCGGGATAGATCACGATCCCGCTGTCTGTCTGGCCGGCCCGGGCCAGGGCCTCGCGCATCCGCTCGACGCTGGCCACGGGAATGCCCTGATCCCGGCCGCCGTAAAGGCCCAGGACCGGCGCCTTCAGGTCGTCCGCCAGATCCACCGGCCAGGGCTGGCCGGACGAAATCTGCGCCGGCGCCGCGTCCGGCGACGGGGCCAGGCGGCCGTACCAGGCCACGCCGGCGCCGATGACGGCGAACCGCGCCGCCGCCTGCCACACCACCTTGCCGCCCCAGCAGAAGCCGGTGATCCCGACCTTGCCGTCGCGCGACCACAGCTGCTGGCTGGCCCATTCCAATGTCGCCGACAGGTCGCCCATCACCTGTTCATAGCTCGCCGCCCCGACGATCTGCATGATCCGCTGCATGTCCGACAGGGGCGCCGGATCCTCGACCCGGGTGAAGAAGGCCGGCGCGACCGCCGCATAGCCCTGCTTGGCCAGGCGCCGGCAGACGTCCTTGATATAATCATGAACGCCGAAGATTTCGGACACCACGATCACGACGGGGAAGGGGCCGTCGCCGGCGGGACGGGCGACATAGGCGGCCAGTTCGAACCCGTCCGGCGCAGGATAGGTCACCTCCGCCGTTTCCAGTCCGGCGGCGTCGGTGGCGATCGGCTTGGCCTCCTTGGCCAGGGCCGCGACAGCGTAGCCGGAGAACAGCAAGCTCCCCAGGGCGCCGACCGCCCTGCGGCTCAGTTTAAGATCGTCGGCGGTCTGGCCTTCGGGACGGATCAGGGTGGTCATCGGACGGCTCCAGAAACGGGTAACCACAGACCATCACGACCACGCCTCACCGTCCAGTCACGTTAAGGGGGACCGCGCCGTATCGACAAGCCGGATAAATTGTCGAGGTTGGAGCCCCGAGTCTCCATGCAATGTCGAGGTCTCCACCATCAAAATCTGGGCCGAAGAGCGCTCAGGTCGCGAGACGTCGCGCGTCGGGCGGCAGCGCCCTTCTCCCCCAAGGGATCAGTGCCGGAAGACCCGCACCCCCGTGAAGGCCATGGCTATGCCCTGCTCGTCGGCGGCGGCGATGACCTCGGCGTCGCGCATCGAGCCGCCCGGCTGGATCACCGCCGTGGCCCCGGCCGCGACCGCTTCCAGCAGACCGTCGGCGAAGGGGAAGAAGGCTTCGGAGGCGCAGGCCGAGCCCTGGGCCAGTGAATGGGCGAGGCCTTTCGCCTCGCCCGCCTCCTTGGCGCGGATGGCGGCGATGCGGGCGCTGTCGCGACGGTTCATCTGGCCCGCGCCTATGCCGGCGGTCTGGCCGTCCTTGGCGTAGACGATGGCGTTGGACTTGACGTGTTTGGCCACGGTGAAGGCGAACAGCATGTCCTGGATCTCGGTCGGCGTCGGCTGGCGGCGCGTGACGATCTTCAGGTCTTCCGGCTTGATCAGGCTCCGGTCGCGGCTCTGGACCAGGAAGCCGCCGGCGACCGAGCGGAACACCTCGCCCGGACCGTGCGGGTCCGGCAGGCCGTCGGTGATCAACAGGCGCAGGTTCTTCTTGGCGGCGAAGACTTCCTTGGCCTCGTCGTCCGCGCCGGGGGCGATGACGACCTCGGTGAAGATGCCGGTGATGGCGCGGGCGTCGTCACCGTTCAGCGGACGGTTGACCGCGATCACGCCGCCGAAGGCCGAAACGGCGTCGCACTCCAGCGCGCGGGCATAGGCTTGCGACAGATCCTTGCCCACGGCCACGCCGCAGGGGTTGGCGTGTTTGACGATGACGCAGGCGGGGGCCTCGAACTCGGCGACCAGCTCATAGGCGGCGTCGGCGTCGGCGATATTGTTATAGCCCAGCTCCTTGCCCTGGACCTGTTCGGCATAGGCCACGCCCGGACGGGCTTCACCGGTGCGATAGAAGGCGCCGGTCTGGTGCGGATTCTCGCCATAGCGCAGCGTCTGGGCCAGCGACCCGGCGATGGATTTGCGGGCCGGCGCCGCGTCCTCGACCTGCTGGGCGAACCAGCCGGAGACGGCGGCGTCATAGGCGGCGGTGCGAGCGAAGGCGCGGGCGGCCAGCTGCTTGCGCAGGGCCAGATCGGTCGCCCCTTCGGCCTTCAGCGCCTCCAGGATCAGGGCGATGGACTCTCCATCCACGGCGACGGCGACATAGCCGTGGTTCTTCGATCCCGAACGGATCATGGCCGGCCCGCCGATGTCGATATTCTCGACCGCCGCCTCGAACGAACCGCCGGCCGCAACCGTTGATTCAAACGGATAGAGATCGATCCAGACGATATCGATGGCGCCGATGCCGTGGTCGCTCATCGCCTTGGCGTGTTCGGCCGCATCGCGCACGCCCAGCAGGCCGCCGTGGACCACCGGATGCAGGGTCTTGACCCGGCCGTCCATCATCTCGGGGAAGCCGGTCAGGTCGGCCACGTCCTTGACGGGCAGACCCAGTTTCTCGATCGCCGCGCGGGTGCCGCCGGTCGAGACCAGTTCGACGCCCAGATCGTGCAGCGCGCGAGCGGCGTCTTCCAGCCCCGCCTTGTCGGATAGGGAAATCAGAGCGCGTTGCGGCTTGACCCGGTCAGGGGCGGGCGGAAAGTCGGGAGCGGCGGGCATGAAGCGGCGTCCGTGAAGGCTGGGGGAGGATGGCGGGGCGTCTAGCACCGGGGCGCCGGTGCGTCATCCCTTGCCTTAATAGGCTAGAGGTTTCCTTTGATCGGAAAGTCTCTGAGGATTTGGGCGCATTGGGCGATGAGCCCGGGGAGATAGCTCTGGTCAAGCTCGAGCTCGAACCGATGGGTTTGCGTCATCGGATCGGGGGTCGCTTCGATAACCACATCTAGATGACCTAGCGCCGCGCTGGTGACCTTGGCATTGATGTAGGGCTCAAGACAGCGGAGGTGAGCGACGCCCTCCAGCCGAAGATTCAATGTCGAAAGCTCGTCACGAAACGACGAGATTTCGTCACTTCGTATCCATGGGCCCTGGATATCGATGCGCGATCCGGGCGCCTCTATGTGGGCGTGGATGTTGATCCAGTTGGCGTCATCATAATCGACAGAATCCGCAAACTCCCGCGAGAGGGTCCAAATAGATAGCCAACCAAGCTTGAGGTCGGGTTCTCCATAGAGGGCTTGCGGATGCTTCACGTCGGATCGCCGCTCGCGCCCGCCGGGCTCAGCTTCCAGCGGATCTTGGTTTCGCTGTCGGTCCGGGCCGAGCCGCGCACCACGATCTGCAGCGAGCGGCGGGTCAGGCCGGCGTCGATATGGACGCTGGGCTCGATGGCCACGTCGGGCCCGTCGGTGCGGAACCACCAGCCCCGGCCCGAGGCGCCGCGCAACAGGATCGAACGGCGATCGCGCGCCAGGGAAGCCTGCACCCCCGGCTCCAGATGGAAACGAATGGCGTAGGGGGCGGCGATCTGGCGGATCATTTCCTTGCGTCCGGGCGTGGGAAACAGCCGTTCCTCGGCTCGCAGTTCGTCCAGCCTCTGGTCCAGATACAGGCGGCGCTGGTGGTTCAGGCCGAAGGCCTCGTTCCAGCCGTCATGCTCCATGTCCAGCCAGACGGCGCCGTCGCCGTCGCGCTCTTCGGTCGTGACATGGATCGGCGGCCCGACCAGGCGCGGCCCCAGCAGCTCGCCCTTCCAGCCGCCCAGCGGCTCGTTCAGCGACCGCTCGCCCAGGGTCAGGGTCGAATGGCCCGGCGTCAGACGCAGGGCCTGTCGATCCGTGGCGCGCGGCGTCCAGCCCGAGCCGGTCACCAGCCGGTCCTTGCCACAGGCGATCTCCAGCGCCATCGGCTGGGCGCAGGCCGTCGCCCCCCAGCCGCCTTTGGCCGGAGGCGCGGCGTCGGCGACGATGGACAACAGCGGACTGGCGATCCGCACCAGTCCGGCGACGGTCCCGACGGGCGGATGGGTCGGATCGGCCTTGCCCGAGGCGGTCGCGGCCTCGTCATGGGCGCGGGCGGCGGCGACGCGCGCGGCGGTCGACGGCCCCCCGCCCTGGAAACTGGCCAGGCGGCCGTCGGGCAGGGTCAGCAGGCGCAGGCCCTGGGTCAGGCGGCCGATAGCATCCGACACCGCCTCGGGCGTCGGTTCGGACAGCTGGGCCAGGGCGTCGTCCAGGGTCAGAAGGTCGAGCAACAGCTCCAGCCCGGCCTCGGGACTGCGCGAGGCGTGGCCGCCGTCGGCCTGGACCGTGGTCCCCAGGGCGCCTGTCAGGGCGGACAGGGCGCGCCGGCGCAGGGTCTGGCCCGGCGCCCCGGCCAGGACGCAGCCGCCAATGGCCGCCGCCGTCAGCCGTTCCGCCCGGGTCGCCAGACCGCCCGGCGGCCGCAGCAGCTGGCGGGTCTGGCGCGCCAGACAATCGGCCAGTCTCAACCGCTCGGCCTCGGTCGCGACGGCGCCCATCTTGCGGGCGGCGCAGGCCAGGTTGATCACCCGGCGCGGCAGGATTTCTGGACCCCAGGCGAAGGGGGACCAGCGGGCGAAGGCGTCGGCCCAGCCCAGGGTCAGGCGCAGGGCCTCGCGCGCCCCACGTTCGCCCTGGGCCATCAGGGCGGGCAGCCAGCTGAAGGCGTGCAGTTCGACCGCGAACGGCCGCGAGGGACTGGGGCGGTTCCACGGGTCGGCGGGCGGCTCGACCTCCATCGACGCCCCCGCGAGGACGAACCGGCCGACCAGCAGATTCTTGCCCGGCGCCGGATCGTGCGGCCGGAAATCGCGCGGCGTGGCCGCGAAGGCCGTGACCTTTCCCCCGCCCAGGATCGGCCCCAGCGTCAAGCCGTAGCCCGGCAGGCCGTAAAGCTCGATCCACAGTTGACGGGTCGCCAGCCGGCCGGCGATGGCGGGCCATAGGCCGGGGCCGGTCGTGGTCTCGCCCGGTCGCACGGGAGTCCGGACCGGCGCCCCCGGAAGACCGGGAATCTGGCCGGAGGCGACGTCAGGCGTCGTATCGACGCCGCGCGGGGCGAAGGGGCTGATCGGGCTCACGCGGCGTCCGGGACCGCCTTCAGGGCGGCGATATTGGCCGCATAGTCGCCCTTGAACACAAAGGAGCCGGCGACCAGAGCGTCGGCTCCGGCGGCGACACAGGCCGCAGCATTGGCCGAGGTCACGCCGCCATCCACCTGCAGATGGGCCGCCGATCCGGCGCCGTCCAGAATGGCGCGGGCCCCGGCGATCTTGCGCAGCGAACTGTCGATGAATTTTTGCCCGCCGAAGCCGGGATTGACCGACATGATCAGCACCAGGTCCACCAGATCGACCACTTCTTCCAGGATCGACAGCGGCGTGGCCGGATTGAACACCACCCCGGCCTTGGCCCCCAGCTGGCGGATGCGACCCAGGGTGCGGTGCAGGTGTGGACCGCTTTCGGGGTGGACGGTCAGCAGGTCGGCCCCCGCGTCGCGATAAGCCTCCAGCCACGGATCGACCGGTGCGACCATCAGGTGGACGTCGAACGGCAGGCTCGTGTGCGGCCGGATCGCCTTCACAATGTCCGGACCCAGGGTGATGTTCGGCACGAAATGTCCGTCCATCACATCGACATGAATCCAGTCGGCGCCCGCGGCTTCCAGCGCGCGGACTTCTTCACCCAGACGCGCGAAATCGCTGGCGAGGATGGACGGGCAGATCAGGGGTGTAACGGCCATGACCTCGGGATAAGGCGACCCGTCTGTCGGGGCAACCGGCTTGGCGAGGACGCATCGCCGTGTTCTACTCTTGTTCACGCCAAACTCGCGGGGAAGCGCTCGATGTCGATGGAAGACCTATCCGCCGCAGAACCGGTCCGCGTCTTCGAGGACGGCTCGGGCGACCGTTTCCTGATCTATGGCGCCCACGACGGCGCCAGGGTCGAAATCCGCTTCGACGGCGACGCCCTCTGGATGAGCCAGGCCCAGATCGCCGGTCTGTTTGGCAGGGACGTCTCGGTCATCTCACGCCACATCGCGTCGATCCTCGAGGAGGGTGAACTCGACGAGTCGATTTCTTTGCAGAAAATGCAAACAAATGGCCGAGGCCGCCCCGGCGTCCTCTACAGCCTCGATATGGTG
>Ga0209643_1002369_pt1 | contig 12457 bp, 8 predicted proteins | sample AutmiccBRH37_all_FD_187383 | JGI IMG/M metagenome (GOLD analysis project Ga0209643, IMG submission 187383) | Deep subsurface microbial communities from Mt. Terri, Switzerland - Autotrophic microbial communities BRH/37_all (SPAdes) (version 2) | ecosystem: Environmental > Aquatic > Deep subsurface... | reverse complement strand
TTGACCGTCTCGGTTCAGCCGACCGCCGTGGCCGGCGAGGACACGGTCGTATTCCTGCGTAGCGAAAGCCAGGCCACCGCCTATCTGCCGCTTCAGGACCAGGCCAGGACCGTCCTGGCCGGACGCGTCCGCATCGGCGCCATCATCGGCGGCGGCGAGTTGAGCATTCCATCCGACCGTCTCTTCTACTCGGGCGGCGGCGGCTCGGTGCGCGGCTATTCCTACCAGGGCGTCAACCCGGAATTGCCGGACCAGACCCCTCGCGGCGGCCTGTCGCTGTTCGAGACCTCGCTAGAAGTCCGTCACGACATAGGACAGAGCTTCCAGGCCGTGGCCTTCGTCGACGCCGGCGCGGTCGGCTTTCAGGAGACGCCTGACTTCAGCAATCTGCGCTACGGCGCCGGCGTCGGCGTACGCTACAAGCTGCCGTTCGGCCCTATCCGCGCCGACATCGCCTTGCCGTTGGACAAACGCGAAGGCGACTCGGCCTTCCAGATCTACATCAGCATCGGGCAGGCGTTTTGACCGAAGCTCCGCCCCCCGCCCCGCCTGAACCCACGTCCTCGGACGAGACTCCCGCCGCTGTGCGCCGCAAACGCAGCCTGCCGCAGCTGCTGGCCCTGATCGCGGGCGGCGTGATCGGCGGGCTGCTGGTGCTGGCGATCATCGCCCTGATCGGGGGGCGTATGTACATCGTCTCCGACGCCGGACGCGACCTGGTGACCGGCTTCGTCCAGGGCCAGAAGATCAGCCGCTATGGACGGATCAACGTCTATGGACTGAAAGGCGACCTGTTCGACGACTTCACCTTGGAACGGGTCACCGTCACCGACCGGGACGGCGTTTGGCTGGACGCCCGCAACGTCCGGGTCGACTGGTCCTACTGGCCGCTGGTCACGCGCCGATTCCATGCCAGCGAGATCAGCGCCGACGTGATCCAGGTGATCCGTCGCCCCGTCCTCGACGCCCCCAGCGGGGAGCCGGGCGGGCCACAGCCCATCGATGTGGATATTGACAAGTTCTCCGCCCGAGTGGAGCTGCTGGAAGGCTTCTCCAAGGAATACGGGCGATGGGACCTCTCGGGCGAGGTCGATCTGCCACGGCGGGGCGCCAAACACGCGACCGTCAGGGCGGACAGCCTGAACCGCCCCGGCGACTATCTGCGGCTAGCGGCGACCTTCGGCGGCGAACTGGAGGATACTCGTATCGACCTGCGCGCCAACGAGGCCCAGGGCGGGCCCCTGGCCGGGGCCATGGGCTATTCGCCGGATGAGCCGTTTTCCGCCGTCGCGGTCGTGAACGCCGACATCGTCCACGCCAGGGTGCGGACGGGCCAATTCACGCCGCTGATCGTGGAGGGACGGTTTGGCGAGAACGGGTCGCGCGTGTCCGGCTTCTTCGATTTCAGCGGGTCGGACCTGTTCGCCCCCTTCGTCGAGCGTGTCGGCCGCACCGCCCGCTTCGGCTTCGCCATGGTCCCCGCCAAGGACAAGGCCTTCCAGGGCGTCGGCTGGAAACTGATATCGGACAATGTCGCCTCGGAAGCGCGCGGCGTCATCCGCATGTCCGACCGCAGTTCACCCGATGGGATCAGACTGGACATCCAGACCGCGTCGATGAGCCGGCTGGTCGGTTCGGACATCGCCGGCCCGGCCGCCTATTCCGGCCTGTTCAAGGGGGACGCCGAGAACTGGACACTCGAAGGTCAGGCCACCCTGCTGAACGCCAACCTGGCCAGTTATCGCGCCACCCGCATCGCAGGCCCGCTGAACGTTGAGGTGCGCGACGGGCGAATGGATCTGAACGGCGACATCCGCGCCGTCGGCGGCTCGACCGAAGGCGTGATCGGCGGCCTGCTGGGCGCGACCCCACGCATACAATTGGAGGCGGCGCGGATGAAAGACGGCGCGCTGCTGCTGGAAAAAATCGATCTGGACGGTCAGGGTCTGACGCTGAAAGGATCGGGGTCGCGCAATCTGCTGGGCGGCATGGGCTTCCGCGGCGAGGCGCAACTCACCGACGCTTCGCGCATCCTGCCCGACGCGGAGGGCGCCTTCGGCGGTCCGATCCGCGCCTCGTCCGCCAAGACCGGCGCGCCCTGGGTGCTGAGCTTCGACGGCCGGGGTCGCGAGCTATCCGTTGGCATGGACGAACTGGATCGACTGCTGGGTCCCAAGCCGCGCCTGGAACTGAACGGCAAGCTGAACGACGGACGGATCGAGGTCGATCGCGCCGAACTGACCGGAGCGGCCGGACGCGCCGGCGCCAAGGGGCTGATCGAGACGAACGGTCGGCTGCGGCTGGCGCTGGACTGGAACGCCCAGGGGCCGTTCGGCGTCGGCCCGGTCGAGATCGGCGGCGACATGAACGGGCGCGGCGCCCTGACCGGAACCCTGTCCCAGCCGCGCATCGACCTGACCGCCGGCTTCGACCGGGTCACGGCCGGCGCCCTGACCCTGACCGACGCCGACCTGATCCTGAGCTTCCGCCGGGGCGCCGACGCCTCGGACGGGCGGATCACCGTGACCAGCGGCTCCAACTACGGCCCTGCGCGCGCGACGGGTAACTTCTTCCTGGGCGGCCAGCGCATCCGGTTGAGCGATCTCGACGTGAACGCCGGCGGCGTGACCGCGCAAGGCGCCGTGGCCCTGTCGAACAATATCCCCTCCAGCGCCGACCTGACCTTCACCGCCCGCGCCGGCGCCTTCCTGGCCTCGGGCGAGGCCAACGGCCGGATCCGTCTGACCGACGGCGGCGGATCGGAAAGCGCCATCCTCGACGTGAGCGGACGCAATGTCCGCCTGGCGGGCCAGTCCTGGGTGATCCGCACCCTCGATCTGGACGGACGCGGCACGCTGGACAACCTGCCTTTCACGCTTGCCGTGGATGTCGGCGGCGGCGTTCCGGCCCAGTTCAACGGCACGGGCGTCTATTCGCGACGCGGCGACGCCCAGACCCTGACCCTGCGGGGCGGCGGTCGGGTGCGCGAGGTGGCCTTCACCACGCGCAGCCCGGCCTCCATCACGCTGGACGGCGCCCAGCGGACGGCCCATCTGGACCTGGGCGTCGGCAGCGGCGTGCTGCTGGCCGATCTACGTCAGGACGACCGTACGGCCATCATCCAGGCCGACCTGACCAGCGTGGATCTTCAGACCCTGTCGCCAGACTTGCGCGGCCGCGCCACCGGCCGGGTCGCCCTGCGCGGCTCCGGCGACGATCTTTCAGGCTCGGCCAATGTCACCCTGCAGGATATCCGCAGCATCGACGCGCCGCGCGGTCTGGCCGTCGACGGTCGGCTGGACGCGACCCTGGTCAACAACAGCCTCAGCATCAAGGCGGTCGCGTCGGACGAAGACGCGGTTCAGGCTTCGGCGGAACTGACCCTTCCGGTCGAGGCTTCGGCCGCGCCGCTTCGCCTCGCCATCGCACGCCAGCGTCCGATGTCGGGCAATGTGTCGATCAATGGCCAGATTCAGCCGATCTGGGACCTGTTCCTGGGCGGCGAACGCAGCCTGGCGGGTCAGGTGGCGGGACAGGCGACCATAGCCGGCACCCTCGCGGCGCCGCGCCTGAACGGCCGGTTCGACCTGTCGCAGGGCTCCTATCGCGAAAAGGCCGTGGGCCTAGTCCTGGGCGACCTGACTCTGCGGACCAGTTTCGACGACACGACCGCCCAGATCGAGACCTTCACGGCCAACGACACTGCCGGCGGGACCATCTCGGGTCAGGGGCGGATAGGGCTGCGCGAGGGATCGGGTTCGACCGCCCAACTGAACCTCACCCGCTTCCGCGTCATCGACAACGACATCGCCGAGGCGCGCGCCTCCGGTCCGATCACCATCGTTCGGGGCCCGGACGGCAATATCCAGCTGTCGGGCCAGATCAATATCGACGAAGCCCGTATCGAACCCGAAGTGCCCGGCTCCACCGGCATCGTCTCGATGGACGTGGTCGAGATCAATCGTCCCGGCGGCGATCCGGTCGAGACGGAGGTCCGCCAGCGCGGTCCTCAAATCGGGATGGACATCGCCCTGCGCTCGACCGGAGGCAAGGTTCGTGTCAGCGGACGCGGCCTGAACGTCGTGCTGGACGTCAACGCACGGGTACGCGGCACCTTCACCCAGCCCCAGCTGAGCGGCACGGCCAATGTGGTGCGCGGCGACTATGAGTTCGCCGGCAAGCGGTTCATATTCGACGACACCGGCCGCGTGACCCTGTCGACCGACCCCAAACAGATCCGCCTGAACCTGTCGGCGACGCGCGAGGACACCGCCCTGACCGCCTCGATCGACGTGACAGGCACGGCGGACCAGCCGAAGATCGCCCTGACCTCGACCCCCGCCCTGCCCCAGGACGAAATCCTGTCCCAGGTCCTGTTCGGCCGTTCGGCCTCGCAGCTGTCGCCGTTCGAGGCGGCCCAGCTGGCGGCCGGGGTCGCAGCCCTGGCGGGCGGCGGCGGATTCGACGTGATCGGGAACCTGCGCGAACTGGCCGGGCTGGACCGGCTGTCCTTCGGCGGCGAGGCCTCCGCCGTGACCGTCGCCGGCGGGCGCTACATCACCGACGACGTCTATCTGGAGGTCATCGGCGGCGGCGAGGGCGGGGCCGCGGTCAAGGTCGAATGGCAGCCGCGCCGCAACCTGGCGATCAGCTCCCAGTTCGGCGGCCAGGGCGACACCAGCCTGTCGATCCGCTGGCGCCGCGAAAGCCGCGACCCAGGCCAACGCGCCGACCGTCGCCCGAACCGGGGTAGGAATTGATTTGACCACCTCATGAACTCCTGGGTTTCTCGCGAAACCCGGCGGGTTCATGACGGACAGACAGGCGCCGCCCTTCACCTTTGCCGAGGCTCCGTCTAGGGTCCGGCCGATGCGGATTCTGACCTCGGACCAGGCCGTCCTCGACCACGTCGCCGCGCGACGCGAGGCCATCATCGGCCGCACCATCGACTGGGCGAACATCAACTCCGGCAGCCGCAACGCCGCCGGTCTGAACGCCGTGCTGGATGCTTTGGAGGCCGAGGCCCGGCGTCTGCCCGCCGTCGTCGAACGCATGCCGACCCAGGTCTCGACCACCGTCGCCGACGACGGGTCGGTACGGACCCAGGCCCATGCCGACGCCCTGAAGATCACCGCCCGACCCGAGGCGCCGATCCAGGTCGTGCTGACCGGCCACTATGACACCGTCTTCGACGCGGACAGCGGCTTCCAGACGGTGGCCACCCGGACGGACGGCGCCCTGAACGGACCGGGCGTCGCCGACATGAAGGGCGGGATCAGCGTGCTTCTGGCCGCGCTGGAAGCCTTCGAAACCCATCCTGACAAACACGGCGTCGGCTGGACCGTGCTGCTCAGCCCCGACGAAGAGATCGGCTCGCCCGCCTCCGCCCCCCTGCTGGCCGAACTGGGCGCGCGGGGGCATTTGGGCCTGACCTATGAACCGGCCCTGGCGGACGGCACCCTGGCCGGGGCGCGCAAGGGCAGCGGCAACTATCATCTGATCGTCAGCGGTCGCGCCGCCCACGCCGGCCGGGCCTTCGAGGAGGGCCGAAACGCCGTCGCCGGCGCCGCCATCATCGCCTCCGCCTTGCACGACCTGAACGGCCGGCACGAAGGCGTCACCGTGAACGTGGCCAAGATCTCCGGCGGGGGCGCCCTGAACGTGGTCGCCGACAATGCGGTCGTACGCTTCAACGTCCGCGTGCCGGACAAGGCTGCGGCCGACTGGATCGACGCCTCGGTCCGCGCCATCGCCGCCGCCCCTCCCTTCGAGGGGCTGAGCCTGCATCTGCACGGCGGCTTCACCCGCCCGCCCAAGCCGATGGACGCCGCCCAGACCGCCCTTTTCGAGGCCGTGAAGACGGCCGGCGCCCTGCTGGGTCAGGACATCGCCTGGAAGCCGTCCGGCGGAGTGTGCGAGGGCAACAATCTGCACGCCGCCGGCCTTCCCAATATCGACACCCTGGGCGTCCGGGGCGGCGACATCCATTCGGACCAGGAGTTCGCCTGGCCCGACAGCTTCGTCGAGCGCGCCCAGCTGAGCGCCCTGATCCTGTGCAAGATCGCCTCGGGCGAGATCGACGCGGCCAAGCTCAAGGCCTTGCGGCTGGAGACCCTGTAGAATGCTTGTCGTCCGTCCCGCCGGTCCCGCCGACCTCGACCACCTTCTGGAACTGGCCATCCTGTCAGGTCCCGGCTTCACCAGCCTGCCCGAAGATCCCGACGCCCTGTCCGACCGGCTGGAGCTCAGCCAGGCCAGTTTCCGCAGCGAGGTCACCCCGCAGGAGGCCTGGTACACGCTGATGCTGGAAGACGGCGACACAGGCGATATCGACGGGGTCGGATCGGTCAAGGCGACCGTGGGCCTGAAACGCCCCTTCTTCTCGTTCCGCGTCGTCAACAACACGGCGTCGTCGCCATCCATCGGGGTCAAGCTGGATCACCAGACCCTGGTGCTGGTCAATGAATGCACCGGCTGGACCGAGGTCGGCTCGCTGTTCCTCAAGGCCGACCGGCGCAAGGGCGGGGCCGGCCGTCTGCTCAGCCAGTCGCGCTATATGCTGATCGGGGCCCAGCCCGAACTGTTCGCCGAGAATGTGCTGGCCGAGTTGCGCGGCGTGTTCACGCCCGACGGCGCCTGCCCCTTCTGGGACCATGTGGCGCACAAATTCTTCCCGATGGAGTTCGACGACGCCGACCGGATGAGCGGATCGACCGACAAACAGTTCATCCTCGACCTGGCCCCTCGCCACCCCATCTATACCGAACTGCTGCCCGAACCCGCCCGCGCCGTGATCGGCAAGGTCCACCCCCAAGGCGTGCCGGCCATGGCCCTGCTGGAAAGCGAAGGCTTCCGCACCAACGGCCTGGTGGACATCTTCGACGCGGGACCGACGGTGTCGTGCGGCCGCGACAATATCCGCACGGTCCGGGACGCGCGACGCCTGACGGCCGAGATCGTTCCCGCCGTCGAGGCCGAACTGCCCGCCCTGATCTCGACCGACAGCATCGCCGCCTTCCGCGCCGTTCGCGCCAAGGCCGATATCGAGGGCGACATCGTCCGCCTGACCGCCGAAACCGCCGCCGCGCTGAAGATCAAGGCCGGCGCTCTCGTCCGGGTGAAATCATGACCGTGTTCAAATCCATCGATCCCGCCACCGAGGCGACCAACTGGGAAGGCGAGGCCGCCAGCCCGGCTCAGGTCCAGACCGCCGTCGACGCCGCCCGCGCCGCCTTCCCCGCCTGGGCCGACGCCCCACGCCTCGAGCGCATCGAGGCCGTCAAACGCTATCAGGCCGTGCTGAAGGACCGCGCGCCCCAGATCGCCGAGGCCATCGCGCGCGAGACCGGCAAGCCCTTGTGGGAGACGAAGACCGAGGCCGCCGCCATGATCGGCAAGGTGGACATCTCGATCCGCGCCTATGACGAACGCACCGGCGAACGGTCGAACGATACGGCCTTCGGTCGCGCGACCCTGCGCCACCGCCCCCACGGCGTGGCGGCGGTGCTGGGTCCGTTCAACTTCCCCGGCCACCTGCCCAACGGCCATATCGTCCCGGCCCTGCTGGCCGGCGACACGGTCGTGTTCAAGCCGTCGGAGGAGACGCCTCTAGTGGGCCAGGTCATGGCCGAGGCCTTCGCCGCCGCCGACCTGCCGACCGGTGTCGTCAACGTCGTCCAGGGCGGGCGCGAGACCGGCGCGGCCCTGCTGGACGCCGGGATCGACGCCCTGATGTTCACCGGCTCCGGCGCGGCCGGCGCCCATTTCCGGCGCAAGTTCGCCGACGATCCGCATGTCATCCTGGCGCTGGAACTGGGCGGCAATAATCCGCTGGTCGTCTGGGACGCCGCCGACGCCCAGGCCGTGGCCGGGATCGTGGTCCAGTCCGCCTTCATCACCACCGGCCAGCGTTGCTCCTGCGCGCGGCGCCTGATCCTGCCCGAAGGCCCCCAGGGCGACGCCGTCATCGAGGCCGTCGCCGCCCTGTCCGACCGTCTGGTGTTCGGCCCCTGGGACAGCGATCCCGAACCCTATGCCGGGCCGCTGATCTCCGCCCGCGCGGCGGAGGCGGCGTTGAAGGCCCTGCAGGAACGTATCGACATGGGGGCCAAGGTGATCCGCGCCTCGGGGCCCGTCGCCAATCTGCCGGGCGCTTTCGTCAGACCGGCCATCATCGACGTGACGGGGATCGACGTCCCCGACGAGGAGATGTTCGCCCCCTTCCTGTCGGTCGTGCGCGTTCCGACGTTCGACGCCGCCATCCAGGCCGCCAACGCCACCCGCTACGGCCTGTCGGCCGGTCTGGTCAGCGACAATCCGGCCAACTGGGACCATTTCATCCGTCGCATCCGCGCGGGCGTGGTCAACTTCAACCGTCCCACCACCGGCGCCGCCGGCGACATGCCGTTCGGCGGCCTGGGCGCCAGCGGCAACCACCGCCCCAGCGCCTACTACGCCGCCGACTACTGCGCCTATCCGGTCGCCAGCTTCGAGGCCGACGCGGTGGCCAACATCGAAGGCGAGATCAAGGGGCTGCGATGACCCACGCTGTCGAAGCCAACGCCGACGGCCTGATCGGGCCGACCCATTCCTACGCCGGCCTGTCCCCCGGCAATCTGGCCTCCAGCCTGAACAAGGGCGAGGCGTCGAACCCGCGTGCTGCGGTGCTGCAGGGGCTCGACAAGATGAAGGCCCTGGCCGACCTGGGTCTGCCCCAGTTCGTCCTGCCGCCGCACGAGCGGCCGAACATTCCCTTCCTGCGCGGCCTGGGCTTCACCGGCTCGGACGCCCGCGTTCTGGAACAGGCCTGGAAGGACGCCCCCTCCTTCGCCGCCGCCGCCTGTTCGGCCTCGCCGATGTGGGCCGCCAACGCCGCGACGGTCACGCCGTCCGCAGACGCCGCAGACGGCCGGGTCCATTTCACCCCCGCCAATCTGATCACCAACCTGCACCGGTCGCTGGAGCACCAGCAGACGAAGCGGGCGCTGGACGCCCTCTTCCCTGACGCCAGCCGTTTCGCCGTCCACGACGCCCTGCCCTCGGTCGCCCATCTGGCCGACGAAGGCGCCGCCAACCACGTGCGTATGTGCGCCGATCACGGCGCGCCGGGCGTCAATCTGCTGGTCTGGGGCCGCGAGGCGTTCGAGCCCTGGGACGGCCCCTACCCCGCCCGTCAGACCCGCGAGGCGTCGCAGGCCGTCGCCAGACGCCACGCCGCCTCGTGCGTCGTCCTGGCCCAGCAATCCAAGGCCGCCATCGCCGGCGGCACCTTCCACAACGACGTCGTCTGCGTCGGGGCGCTGGAGACCCTGTTCCACCACGACCTCGCCTTCGAGGACACGGCCGGAACCTACGCCGCCATCCGCCGCGCCGCCGAGGGCCTGTTCGAGCCGATCTTCGTCGAGGTCTCGTCCGCCGACCTGCCGCTGGCGGACGCCATCAGCAGCTATCTTTTCAACTCGATGCTGATCCGGATCCCAGGCGAGGATCGCCTGACCCTGATCTGCCCGACCGAGACGCGGGACAACCCGCGCAGCCATGCCGTGGCGCAGGGCCTCGCCGCATCGAACGGCCCTATCGGCCGGGTGCAGTACGTCGATGTGCGCCAGTCGATGCGCAACGGCGGTGGCCCGGCCTGCCTGCGCCTCCGGGTCGCCTTGAACGAGGCGGAGCTGGCGGCGGCCAATCCCGCCATGCGCCTGACCGACGCCCTGCACGCCGAACTCTCGGCCTGGGCGAACCGCTGGTATCGAGATGAACTGCGGCCCGGCGACCTCGCAGATCCGGCGTTGCTGGACGAAAGTCGGAGCGCCCTGGACGCCCTGACCACGATCATGGACCTGGGTAGCGGCTTCTATCCGTTCCAGCGCGCCTAGGCCGCGAACCGGCCGCCCTTGTTGGCATAGGCCTGGGTGCCCCGGGTGAAGACCTGGTCGGTCGGCAGGACGGCGTCGATCGCCAGGGGCTCGCTGCCCTTCAACGCCTCATAGACCGGCCCGAAGTCCTTCAGCGTCTCGTCCTTCAGGGCCTCCAGGCTGTCGATGACGAAATAGACCTGCTGGAAGTCGTCAATCCGGTACAGGGTCCGCATCACCCGCTCCAGATCGAAGCCCAGCCGGTTCGGCGACGGGTCTTCAAGCGCAAAGACGCTTTCGGTCGCCGACGAAACAATTCCGGCGCCGTAGATCCGCAGCCCATCGGCTTCCCGCATCAGGCCGAACTCGACCGTGTACCAGTACAGTCGCGCCAGATTGGGCAGCATGCCCAGGCCGGCGGCCCGCTGACCACCCTTGCCATAGGCCTCCATATAGGCGGCGAAATCCGGGTCGGTCAGCATCGGCACATGGCCGAACACGTCATGGAAGATGTCCGGTTCCTGCAGATAGTCCAGTTGGTCCGGCTTCCTGATGAACTGACCCGAGACGAAGCGGCGATTGGCCAGATGGTCGAAGAAGACTTCATCCGGCACCAGACCGGGCACGCAGACCACGGTCCAGCCGGTCAGGGCCTGAAGCTTGGGATTGATGATGTCGAAGTCGGGGATCCCGCCCGCGTTCAGGTCCAGCGCCTTCAAGCCGTTCAGGAAGGCGTCGCAGGCCCGGCCCGGCAGGATCTTCATCTGACGCGCGTAAAGCGTGTCCCAGGTCTGATGCTCGACATCCGTATAGGCGGCCCAGTTCTGGGGAATGGTCCAGTCGGCAGCCGCGCCTTCCGGCGGCTTTTCGAAAACGTGTTCGAAGTCGGACATGGGACGTTCCTCTTTTTTCGGCATCCTAGACTTCGCCGGTCGTCCCATCAAAGGCCTGTCAGTGAATCCTCTTGTCCAGCGGGGCATGGTGGCCCTGACCATCGACGGTGAACCAGCGCTGGGCGTCATCGGGCAGCAACACGGACTGGCCGTCCTCCAGAACCCCCTCGGCCGCATAGGCGATGAAACCGCCGTCTTCGCCCAAGGCGAAGACCTGATAGAAGGGCTGATCCGCGGCGACCGGGCCGGTGTCGGCGGCGGGGCCGTCGTAGGCGGGGTCCACATCCATCACCACGCCGCGAAAGGCGTCGTCGCGGTGGCGAACGATCTGGCCGATGGCGAAACGGGCTGTTTGAACCTGGGTCATATTCCTTGATACGCCGCCCAGTATGAGCCGGACGCCCACAGGTCTGTTCATCTTCCTGACAGAATGGCTTGGCGCGGACGATCTTGGCGGGCTAGGCTGCTTGGGACGGGCGCCGTTCTGGACCGCCCATATTGGAATGACGGCCCATGCCGGAGACCCACGGCGCGCCCCGACGGCGCGACGAGCGGTCCCAGCCTTCCCGCGAGCGGGATGCGTCGGGTCGGGATGCGCCCCTGTACGGCGCGCTCGATCTGGGGACCAATAATTGCCGGCTGCTGATCGCGCGGCCGTCCCGCGACGGCTTCAGGGTGGTCGACAGTTTCAGCCGCATCGTGCGGCTGGGCGAGGGCCTGTCCCGCACGGGCCGGCTGGACCCGCGCGCCATGGACCGGGCCTATGACGCCCTGGCCCTGTGCGCCGACCGGATCGTCAGGAAGGGCGTGGAGTCGGTTCGGCTGAGCGCGGTCGCCACCCAGGCCTGCCGGGCTGCGGAGAACGGGGCGGACTTCATTGATCGGGTGCGTAAGGGCACGGGCCTGCGGCTGCGGATCATCGATCCGGCGGAAGAGGCGCGGCTGGCGGTCGAGGGCTGTCTGAACCTGATTGATCCCCGGGCCGAGGGGGTGGTGATCATCGATGTGGGCGGCGGGTCGACCGAACTGTCCTGGCTGAAGCGCGAGGGGTCGGACTGGAAGACCACCGGCTGGATGTCGGCGGCCCTGGGGGTCGTCACCCTGGCGGAACGTCACCCGGAGCCTGAGGGCGCGGGCGAAGACTGGTACGAGGCCATGGTCGCCGACATGGGCGCGGCCCTGGCGGGAGGCGGGATCAACGATCCCGGCATGCTGGATCTGCTGCGGCGGGACCGGGCGCATCTGATCGGAACCTCGGGCGCGATCACCAGTCTGGCCGGCATCCACCTGAACCTGCCCCGCTACAATCGCGACCGGGTCGACGGGCTGTGGATGACGCGCGGCGACTGCGAGGCGGCGGCGGAGCGGCTGAAGGCCCTGGGGCCGGACGGGCGGGCCAAGGAAGCCTGTATCGGGCCGGACCGGGCCGATCTGGTCCTGGCCGGGGCGGCGATCCTGGAAGCCATCCAGCGGGCCTGGCCGTCGGAGCGGGTCCGGGTCGCGGACCGGGGACTGCGCGAAGGCCTGCTGTTGCAGCAGATGCGCGAGGACAAGAAGCCGCCCAAGCGCCGGAGGCGGCGGCGAGGGCGCGGTCGAGGACCGGCCGCGGCCTGACGCACCTCGCCTCCTCGCGTCGTGACGGAGGGGTTCTTCACCGCATCACCAGCGCCCGTGGGACGTCCAGAGCCCCTCCACCCCCGCGCGAAGAGG
>Ga0209643_1002368_pt1 | contig 12469 bp, 9 predicted proteins | sample AutmiccBRH37_all_FD_187383 | JGI IMG/M metagenome (GOLD analysis project Ga0209643, IMG submission 187383) | Deep subsurface microbial communities from Mt. Terri, Switzerland - Autotrophic microbial communities BRH/37_all (SPAdes) (version 2) | ecosystem: Environmental > Aquatic > Deep subsurface... | reverse complement strand
CACCATTATAACGGCTATCCCTGCTCCATTCTGGGAACCGCACTCAATATCATTACAGGAAACATGGATGTACCAGGCGGAGCCATAGATACGGAGCTGGTGAAGAGCGATAAAGGCGGTAAGGCCAAAGGATCAGACTTTACAAAACGCAAAGTCAAAAGATTAATAGATGGTCAGGAGGTAGAAGCTGAAATAGAATACCTCCATATGGATTGGTATGGAGACTGGCCTGCTGCCTGGGATGATGTTGTCGGAGACTATCCGAGAAGATTCAGAGAAGGGGTAAACATCAATTACGGACCTTTTAAAGGGTACAAGTATCCCATTAAAGGTTTTATGATCCGTACAGGTAACCCGGTAATGACCGGCGGTAATACTAATGACTGGATTGACGCTCTGACTGCCAAGGATGGGAATGGTAATTATAAAGTTGAACTTGTAGTCAATATCGACACTCTTTACCTGGAAACCGGGATGTATGCAGATGTTATTCTGCCTGAAGCAAGCTATGCTGAACGGATGAGCCTCTCAGATGTCTACCCCTCACATCAGGTCCTCTGGATGAGAGACGAGGTAATTAAACCTCTCCATGAAAGTAAGGCTCCTACAGATATCATGAATTCGATTGCCAAAAAATTAAATAAACTCGGTGACTCTGACTTAAAAGGCGAAGACTTCTGGGAAAAATACAAGACTCAAGAAGATTTTGTCAATGAGATGCTCCTCCCTGCACCTGGTAGAAATCATGCTGGTGAACCTATCCCTTATCCACACCTACCTCTAGGCTATAAACTCCTGGGAACTCCCGATTCGCTTGAGGCCGGAAGAGTTACAATTGACCATGAAAAGAAAGTAGTGCAGGGAGAACCGGTAACAGCAGAGTGGATGCGCAAAAACAAAGGGGTTGCGGTTTGGCCGATGAGCTGGAATCGTTTCAAGATATTCGATAAAGAAGAAGGTAAATATGTTGCCAGCAAAGCAGTTGCTAAGACCAGTTCAAAGATGTTTGAATTCACTTTCAGCGGCTATAACAAATATAACAAACTTATTGACGAGACCGGTATAATACCAAGGGGATTAAAAGAGATCGGTTATGAGCGTTATCCTAATACATTCTACTGGTTTGAAACAAAATGGAATCCTTATACTAATAAGGAATATGCCAAGTATAAAGACGAGTACCCGTTCCAACTAATCTGTGGACGTGTCCACCATGCCATGACAGGAACCCAAATGGTTCCGTGGCTGTCGGAAACACCCGTAGAAGGAACCTGGATGCCGCTGAACGATGCATTTAAGCATAAGATAATTGACCCTAACGCCAAAGGCGAGCTGGAAGAGGTCGAAAAAGAGTTTAAGGCGGGAACCTTCTGTGTGGGTACTATTGCTATTAATGCCAGTGATGCAGAAACAATGGGACTGAAGACGGGAGACCTGGTTATATTGGAGAACCCACTCGGATCTCAGGAAAAAGGTAAAGTCTTTGTCACAGAGGGTATGAGACCCGGTACAATCAAGTTAGGTTTCGGAACGGGAGGACGGTTCTCTCCCGGATTAGGCCCGACATCCAAGCATAAGGATTACACTCCGAACCATAGCGGCTTGGTTGATCCGAACGCACATAGTCCAATAATGGGAATGCCATGTTATGCAGATATGATTGTCAAAGTCATCAAAGATTGACATTCAATAAAAATTAAGAGAATCGAGTACTAACTCGATTCTCTTACCACCTAGAGATTAAACAATGGAGGTTATAATTATGGATATCAAGGAACTTAAAGAAATACTTACTGTAGAGCGAGAATTATATGCTTTTTTAAGTAAGATAATAACAGTAGGTCCCAAAAAGGAATTTCTAAATAGCTTCTTATATACGTTCAACGATTTCGCCGGGGATGAAAATCAGGAAAATGATGAAATGATTAAAGGGATTATAACCATCCAGAAAGCTCTAGGTCATGAGTTATCAGAATCAGATGAAAAAGCATTTATGAATGAATATACAAGATTATTTATTGGTCCTGGCAAAACCCCGATTTATCCCTATTCTTCAGTGTATTTAAATAAAGAACCAAAACCAAAACTTATGGATGAAAATACTATCGAAGTTCGCAAACAATATCTTGAGAGTAATATAGTTATGAACAAATTGAATGTTGTCCCAGATGATTACTTGGGAGCTGAGCTGGAGTACATGGCTTACTTAACAGATAAATCTATCGAATTAATTGAAAAAGAAGAAAGAAATGAGTTAGATCAGCTGCTGGAAAAGCAATTGAACTTTATGGAGAATCATTTAATTACTTGGATACCAAGGTTTTCTCAGGATTTAATTACATCAACAAAGGAAGATCTATTTAAAGGCTTAGCTTTACTTCTAAAAGGTCTTATTATATCACACATTATTATCTTAAAAAATGTCTGATTAAAGTGAGGATTACCTATGCAAATTTTGGGAGAGGTTAATCAAACTCTCCGTTTCAAAACATAATTTCATTATTAAGGGGTACCCTCACGGGTACCCCTTACCATCTTCTAAAGCTGCCCTTAAAGGAGCTTTATCTTTTCACATCAAACCGTTAAGTAGTTCTTTGAGTATGAGTAACTGATTTATATAAAGGGGGACTATAATACCATTACAGGTAGACTCTGCAGTAATATTAGTATAATTATTAAATACCAAATGAGTTATCAAAATTATTTCAAAAATGTTTTTGAGGGAACAGACAAACCTGTTTACCCTTGTAATAATGAAGAAAACCATTTTATAAGGAGGTAGATCTTTATATGATTCCTCAATATACGGCAATTGCTTTACAGCCTTCGATGCGCATTCCACAGTGCTACGAAGAAAGGAATGGAATCCTTGGATACCGCCAGATGACAATCAAAACTAAATCGTGAATATAATCTTAACTTTAATCATAAACGGATATACAGACTCATGCATATCTTAAATCTAAAACCTGTATGTCGGCAATTCTTGATTTTGCAGATATAAGTATTGTGTAATCCTTCATCATTTCCTCAAATCTATATAACGAGTATTAATATGTGTAAAATATTAATATTTTAGGACATGGCCGAAAATAACGATAAATGGGAAACGTCTGTGGAATTAACAGCAGGAATTGTTCCCAACACAAGAGAAAGTCTGTGGCAAAAAATTTTACAAGACAGGTATTCGAGCGGATTCATAGCTGGAATTATTGCTTTGATAATGCCACTGATTTGGAATAACATAAGCAAATTCATTCTTGGTTTTTCTGAATTAACCTTCATCGATTTTGCAGCAGCCCTAATATATGGCAGATTTATACAAAATACTTTACGAATACATCTTTGGACTATTCGTAGTCGCTTTTTGGCATGGACTTTTGGGAATAAGTTTTGCTTTTTTCCTGAAACTTATAAACGGTAAGAATCTGCTTTTTAAAGGCTGGGCTTATGGCATAGGAATATGGTTTTTCTCTTATGTGATTACTACTTTATATCAAGTACCTGAACTGTTAGAAATATCTTTACATACATCTGTATCAAATATAATTGGCGCTACCCTGCATGGGGTGTCTTTAGGATATGTATTTATTTACTTACAAAGAAAGAAAAGGATCTGGGTGTTTTTGAATCCAATGAATAATCGCCTTTTTATGCAATACGAGAAGGCTATACTAATGAAAAGTATTGTTTCGAGACAACAAGCATTATATACTCGAATCAGACGATATCTTCATTCTTAAACAATGGAGCAAAATTTATGGATATAACTGAAACACTCAAGCAAATACCACAAAGCCCAGGCATATATCAAATGTTCGATTCTCGGGGCAATATTATTTATGTGGGGAAAGCCAAAAACCTTAAAAATAGGGTATTACAATATTTCACAAACAATAAGGACAGAGCTCCCAAAGTTGAGGAAATGATACGCAACATTTATTCGATAAAATATGTTGTTACAGATACAGAATTAGATGCTTTCCTTGATGAATGCCGTCTTATCAAAGAAATTAAGCCTAGATACAACAGACAATTGAAGAATACCGCAAAATATCTCTTTATAAAAATACCGGCTGAACCATTTCCTAAGGTCAAAATAGCGAAAGAAAAAGAGGCTGATGATGCCTTGTATTTTGGCCCCTTTACCAGCCGTCGTCAGGTGGAGACAACAATTCAATATTTGAATGAGTTCTATCCGATCCGTAAATGTGCTAGCCCAAGAGTAGTAAAGAGATCTAATGGTTGTCTTTATTTGCAATTAGGTAAATGTTTGGGAGTCTGTACTGCGCAGATTAGGCCAGATGAATACCAAAATCATATTGAGAAAATTCGGCAGCTTTTAAATGGTGCTGATCAGGCGGCATTCCAGGAACTCCCCAAGCTAATCGATTCGGCTGTTGATAATCTTAACTTTGAACATGCAGCCCAATATAGAGAGTATTATTTAGGGCTTCGGCATATACTTGGCAAACAACAACTTGTGCGATCATCAAATAAACAAAAAAATATTTTGGCAGTCGAGTTTATTGACCATACTCATGCCAAAATATTCTTCATCAAAGGGAACAAACTTCTTTACAGAGAAATACTGGACACCATCGAGAAAAATACTACAGAATTGAGTCAGCACTTAAAACAATTAATTCGGGGAAAATTTACAACAGAAAAAACGAGTGATAAAAGTGGATTGACCCAGCATGATTTAGATGAGGCCCAAATTATCTACTCATACCTAAAAAACAATAAGAAAAAGATATTGAGTTATTGGATACCAGATACACGGTTGAAAGAGCCGGGCTTGGATGGTGCTGTCAGCAAAATAGTTGAGAGGATTACGTCAGCAAATTTTAGTGTGTGACTGCTCTACTTCTTTTCTTTATTATAGAGGATAACTGCCACATACTCTAACTCACAGTCCCCGACATTCTCTATTGAATGCCAATCTCCATCTTTACAATGCGTCATATCCCCTGGGTTTAAAACCTGCTCATTTCCGTTATCATTGATAAGAGCCTTCCCCTTCAGAATATAATAAGTTTCAAAGTCGCCTATATGCTGATGGTATCCAATTGAGCCGCCAACAGGAATGATACTAATACCAAATAGCCTCCCACCATAATTATCCTCATTTTCGAGAATATTAATAATCTTAACTGTATCTTTCCCTCCCTTTAAATTAGGGACATAATCCATACGTAATTCATTTGACTTCTTAATCATCTTATTATTTACCTCCTTTTTGTTACAGTATCCTACCGTTCTTCTTACATAGAATATACTTTTTCATTAGTCTGTACAACCTATCTAGCTCTTAGGTAGTCTAATCTTCGCCTTGGAACAAGAATGCTGCTGGCAATTTGCCAGCAGCTAATAAAATCTATTTACTCTCTGATTTTGAATTCAAACCCAAACATATGACAAAGAGCCGGTATTAAGAAGTAGTTCGCACTGCTTCTTACTTATTATTTTTCAAAAATAGTTCCTTTTTTAAATTTTGAATCTTTGAATCCATATTTAGTAAGAAGATAATAAGATATTCCTGCTACAACTAGACCTATGACCCATGCGAGTTTCACAAACATAAAGGCGGCAGCTGCACCAATTAACATTGCATATATTGCAGCCATGTTATATCCGGTGAAGGGGCCATTTTCATCATATAATTGAGTAATATCAATCTTTTGTCTTCTTAGAATATAGTATTCAACTAACAAAATTGCAACGATTGGTCCCAAAAATGCAGAGTATATAAGAATGAACATTCCAAGACCTTCTGCTGAAGAATCTTGTACAAGTAACCAAGGGAATGAGAATAATCCAAGCAGTCCAGTTATAGCAACTGCTGGCTTATATTTGAGCTTGGTAAGCAGGGTAATAACATAAGCAGGAGGTACAATGTTTGCCACCATGTTTACACCAATGGCACCGAGTACAATAAAGGCAGAGACAAATACAGTAATTAAGGAATTATCTACTACAATGGCAAATGCCTTAACAGGATTAGATATTCCAGTTGCTGAAGCTAGCATAGCCCCAATTGTAATAACGAAACCATAAGCTAATATGATCGGTACGAAGTACAGTAACCCACGTTTTGTGTCGCTGATTCCTGTTTTAAGTTCCCTGGAATAGTCGGCTGCACTTAAGAAGATAGCAGCATAATTACCCATAAATACCATTATAAAAGCGAAGAATGGTAAGCCCCAAGAACCTTTGGATTGAACCCACTTTTCAGCGATTACACCGGAATGCTCTGTTAATAAAAGACCAAATACATATACAAGTGCACCCATTATAACTACTGATACAATAGTTTCCACCCATTTGATTGCATGAAATCCATACATAGATAATACGATTTGAACCAACTGAAGTATTACGAAACAAATAGCTACACTATCGAAGGCACCATTAGTTGCAACCTTAGCGATCTCATTCAGAGCCGTGCCACCTATCCAACTCTGAAAACCGTACCAAACAATAGCAGGGATACCACGTAACAGTGATGACACAACTGAGCCCTTAATCCCGAAAGACATTCTAAGTTGAACAACATAAGGAATTCCTGTTTTGTATCCTAGTCTGTCATTTAGGGTAAACACAATAGATATAATACCAATTGCAATAATTGCGGCAGCGAATGTTTGGAAAATGTTCAGTGTCGCGAGACCAGCCACGATCAAACTGGCCCCCAAGGTCATATTACCAAGATTTACTCCGTCCCCAATCCACATTGCGATGTAAGCCCAAGGGCCTACTGTTCTATCCTTTTTAGTTTTTGGATATAATGATTCATCAACACCGGCGACATGTTCGATTTCTACTTCCTTAGACTCCAAAGCCTCTGTATTTACAGCCATTTTCTCATCTCCTATTTCAATTGTTTTAACCTAAATTATTAGGTTTTAAATGTTTACCAATAGGTTTAGATACAATTTTACCGTCCTTGAATACTGTTGTTCCTCTTAGAATTGTTTGGGTAACTACTCCACGAAAACGTTCACCAACATATGGGCTTACTTTATGCTTATAGAAAAGATCCTCAGCCTCGAGTGTATATTCTTCATCGATATCAATTAGTGCAAAATCAGCATCAAAACCAACGGCTATTTTCCCTTTTCCTTCAATTTTGAAGATCTCGTTGACATTCTGGGAAGTCAATTTTGCGATGTCTACAAGTGGAAACTTGCGGTCATGGTAAGCATGAGTAAGCATTGCAGGTAGAGTTGTTTGACAAGCCGATATTCCACCCCATACTTTCATGAATTCTCCAACCTTAATCTTAGGATCACAAGGTGAATGGTCAGAGGATATAATTGCAATATCACCATTTAATAGCTTAGCCCACATTTTTGTTTGATTATCAATATTTCTAATAGGTGGAGAGCATTTAGCAACTGTACCTAACCTTTCAACATCATCGTCTGTGAGAATCAGATAATGGCCAATTGTTTCACAGGATACATCTACTCCTCTGCTTCTCGCCTGGGCAACAAGCTCAACAGCTTTTGCAGTACTGATATGGGCAATGATTAGTTTGCATCCAGTTTCCTCTGCAAAAGTAATCATGCGAGAAACATTTTCGATCTCTGTAATAGGTGGACGAGCTGCAAAATAATCCCGTACAGTTGTTTTGTTATTGGCGAGTGCAATTGATGTCAAGTCTTTGGTTATTTCAGCATTCTCACAATGTACCATAAGAGGCAACCCAAGCTTGACTAGTTTTTCCATCCCTACTAAGGCGGTAAAATCATCCATTCTTTCGAACTCATCAATACCGCTATGGCATGAAAAAGCTTTAAACCCTATAACTCCACACTCAGCAAGTTCTTCGAGCTTATCAAGGTTTTTGGGAGTTAGTCCACCCCAAAATCCGTAATCAACTAGAGAATCCTTTTGCGCTACAGCAAGCTTGGCGTTAAAGTTTTTGGCATCGAGTGTACATGGACTACAATTAAGTGGCATATCAAAGTACGCTACTCCACCGCCTGCAGCAATAGCGCTACTTCCAGTGGTAACTGTCTCCCACTCAGACCTTCCAGGTTCATTAAAATGTACGTGGCCATCTGTCACACCAGGAAATATGTGTTTCCCTGCAGCATCAATGACTTCTTTGGCATCCCCTGAGATCTCTTCAGCAATTTCTACGATTTTTCCATTAGAAACTGCCACATCAGTTTTCTTTACACTGTCAGGACATACTACTATTCCATTTCTAATGATTAGATCGTATCGCTCGCTCATATTCAATCCCTCCTTCATACTTAATATGTTTATTTAATCTTTTTAACAAACTCGCCAAAGCCTCTTTTACCTGTTAACTGACCATCCTGTGCTACAACGTCTCCTCTTACTAAGGTACAAACTGGCAAACCTTTTCCCTTTAAGCCCACAAAGGCAGAAATTTTATTTACATAGTATAATGACTCTGAGGTGATTTCCCATTCCTTTTCAGGGTCGAGAATTACTAAGTCAGCATCAAATCCAACCTCAATAGCACCTTTCTTCCCGTAAATACCGAAGGTCTTTGCAGGGCCTTCACTTAAGGATCTTGCTAATAAAGTCGGACTATAGCCTCTATTTACCACACCTTCACTGAAAACAACCTGCATAACATTCTGGATTCCACTTATCCCTCCCCAAGCTCCAAATACACCATGTTTTTCTTCGCTCTTCTCGCTTAGCTCGCAAGGGGAGTGGTCAGAACCAACGCAGGCTAAAGTTCCGTTATTTACATACTCCCACATTTCTTCAACGGCAGCAGCTTCTCTTAAAGGTGGAGCACACTTAAATAGACTACCATTTTTTATGACATCTTTATCAGTAAATGTGAGATAGTGGCCACATGTTTCTGCTGTAACATCAACACCTTCTAATTGAGCATCTCTAATAATTTTTGCTACTTTAGGATGGCTAACATGACAGATATGAACTTTTGCATCTAATTCTTTAGCTAAGTCAATTATGTTTTGGGTTGCTACTAACTCAGCAATCAATGGTCTTGAGTCCAGAAAATCTTGCCAATCATTTTTATCTTTTCTTTGGGCCCTTGCTTCTTCCCACTTAATGATGGAATAATCTTCGCAATGGAACCCTGCACGTGCACCATATTCTTTTAAAATTTCTATAGCCTCTTTTGCCTGTCCAATAGTAAGAGAGACATAATCCGGAGATACAGGGCCAATAAATGACTTGAAGGCAACACAGCCTTTTTCATCGAGTTCTTGTAAATTACCCAAATTGTAATCTACTAAGCCTCCCCAGAAACAATAGTCAACGTAAGCATTAGGAGAGACAGACTCTAATTTTTTGTCACAAATTTTAGCATCAGTTAGAGCAGGTTCATTTTGGAGAGGCATATCAACGAGCGTTGTTATACCACCAACCCCTGCAGCTGCAGTACCATGGGCATAATCCTCTCTCCATAGATAGCCAGGGTCATTTAAGTGTGCATGGCTGTCAATTGCACCTGGGAACACGTAATTCCCTTTGGCATCAATTACTTTCTCAGCTTCGACAGGACTTTGCGGATCAACTATAGCTGCAATTTTCCCTTCCTTGACACAAATTGACGCCTCAAATATTCTGTCACTAGTAACAATTTTTCCGTTTTTGATGACTAGATCAAACACATCTCATACCTCCTTTTATTTACTTTACCCTTTGGATATTAAACGATTCAGATAACTCTAGTGCAATATTTAATGTATGAGTTGCTTACACTGCGGAATATTATCGGGCAAGTAAATGATTTTTATACTTTTTTCAGTATTGAAAATATTTTACGATATTTCTGACATTATGGCGTTGGACAATTAGGATAAAAGTCATTAGATACTTTCATCAGGTATGGATAAGGATAGAAGTCTGATACGAGAAAAGGCTACAGGATAAATGAAGAAAAACAATCAATAATACTAGTAGATTCAATAGTTTGAGACAAGTGAGACATGAATCATATACCTATCTAGTTGCCAAAGTAGGACAATGTCAAAAATATAACATTATCACATATTGCTAAGGACATTTTTCGAAAAATATATAAAAATATAAATAATAAAAAAAATGGAGGAATTTATTATGGGATATCCAAATGATTTACTAGCAACACGTTCGATAATAAAACATGGCAGATATGCTCTTATACCCCCTCAAGGAAGAGTAAATAATGTCATACCTAATTTAGAAAAATGCAGGACAAGTGTCTTAGGCTCTCCTGAGCTAGGTACCAAATTTGCGTTTTATACAGTAGAGATTGAACCCAATGGAGGGACAGTGCAGCCATTTCAAGCAGAAGGAATAGAAACATTTGTATTTTGCAGAAGTGGAAAAGGCACCATAAAAGTAGAGGATAAAGAGTACAATGTAGAAGCCGGTGGTTATGTATTTGCTCCCGCCTCACAAGCTGTTTCCCTCAAAAACAACTCTCAAGAACAATGGAGTGTTCTACTATATAAGCAACGCTACAATAAGCTTGAGGGTTATGAAGCTAAAGTTGTAACAGGAAATCTTTATGACATGGAAGATCAGCCATACGATGGTATGGATAATGTGAGAATAAAAGATCTTTTGCCTACGGATCTTGGCTTCGATGTTAACTTTCACACGTTAGAGTTTTATCCAGGTGGATGCCATCCATTTGTTGAAACACATTTACAAGAGCACGGACTGTACTTTCTCGGTGGAGAAGGGGTATACCTTATAGACGATAAATGGGTTCCTGTAAAAGAAGAAGACTTTATTTGGTTTGGTCCCTATGTACCACAAGCATTTTATTGTAGTGGAAGAAAAAATGCGATTTACATCTATACGAAAGATTGTAATAGAGATATAAAACTATAAAGGTGAAAGACATAATGATAAATTCAAAAAGATTATGGGATAACTTAATAACGCTTGGGGAAATTGGAAAACAAGAAACCGGTGGAATAACTCGCCTTGGATTTACTGAAGAAGAAAAGGAAGCTTTAAGATTTGTGAGAATCTTAATGGAAAAAGCAGGCCTTAAAGTTAGAGAGGATGCTGTAGGAAATATTATCGGTCGTAAAGAAGGAACAAACCCCGATGCCCCAACTGTACTTATGGGTTCACATATCGATTCAGTAATCAATGGTGGAATTTTCGATGGAAACCTAGGTATTCTTGCAGGGATAGAAGTATTACAAACCATGAATGAACAAAATATCTCGACCAAACATCCTCTTGAGGTATATGCTTTCAGAGATGAGGAAGGATGTAGATTTGGTTTTAGCTCCTTTGGAAGCCGAAGTGCGGCAGGGATTGTAAGACAGGAGAACTTTGATTATAAAGATAAAGATGGTTTAACGATAAGAGAGGTTCTAAAGAATAACGGATTAAACCCTGAAGAATACAAACAGGCTGCTCGTAAGCCTGAAGAGATCAAAGCATATCTTGAATTACACCCTGAACAAGGGAAAGTACTTGAATGTAAGAATCTATCTGTTGGCATAGTAACTGGGATTGCCAGTTCCTTAAGACTGAAAGTAACGATAATCGGAAGTACTGATCATGCTGGGGCTACACCAATGGAATTACGCAAAGATAGTCTCACTGCTGCAGCGGAGATAATTCTAATTATTGAAAAGGAAGCAAGTAATACAGAAGATGCTGTAGGAACTGTAGGCAGAATAGAAGCTTTCCCCGGTGGAGTAAATATAATTCCTGGTAAGGTAGAGTTTACTATTGATTTGAGAGACCTTTCCGCGGAAGTAGGTAAAGAACTTGAAGACAGGATAATGAAGCAAGCTATAGAGGTTTGTAAAAAAAGAGGAGTAGAAATAGAATTCGAAGAGCTTCAAAGGGTGCCGCCAGCTCCATGTGATCCCGAAATCATTAGCATGATGGAGAAAGGGTGTCAGGGCATAGATATACCTGTATTCAAACTACCAAGTGGAGCTGGGCATGATGCAATGCAAATAATTAACATCTGCCCCATTGGTATGATATTTGTACGCTCTAAGGATGGAATAAGTCATCATCCCGACGAATGGAGTAGTTATGAGGACTGTTCAAAAGGTGCTGAACTTCTCTATGAAACAGTTCTAAAATTGGCCATAAAAGAAAAAGTTAATAATTTAGCTGCTTTGTGAATTTAAGCCTTATATAGAAAGTACAGACCTTTTGGTCTGTACTTTTAGTATATTTTACCTTTATCATTTAAGGATAGATATTTCGGCAATTGCTTAGTATAATTTGCTATGAGGGACATGCTTAATCTTATCGAAGGAGAGAGATAAGTGGAAGAATTATTTCTAAGAGATATAATGAATACTACGCTTAAGGAAGGGCGTCTAATTGCTGGACACAAGGGCCTGGATAATAAAGTTAAAGGGATTACAATCATTGAGGCTCCTGATATTGTAGAATGGCTTAAAGGTGGAGAACTCTTACTTACGAGTCTTTATAATGTCCATTCTGATTCATGGAGCTATAAGGATTATCTGGG
>Ga0209643_1002366_pt1 | contig 12478 bp, 11 predicted proteins | sample AutmiccBRH37_all_FD_187383 | JGI IMG/M metagenome (GOLD analysis project Ga0209643, IMG submission 187383) | Deep subsurface microbial communities from Mt. Terri, Switzerland - Autotrophic microbial communities BRH/37_all (SPAdes) (version 2) | ecosystem: Environmental > Aquatic > Deep... | reverse complement strand
TGGGGATCCCTAAGTTATCTAGGACTTCCCTAACCACTAATTCCTCTCCAGCTCGGCTTCCCGGGCACATTTTGGAGAGTATGGCTCCCTGACTGGTAATTACGGAGCTATCATTGAGATAAGGTAGATTGGGGAGAGTCGGTATCAAGACTTTGTTATCCTGAACATAATCCTCGAGTTCCAGCACTTCTACTCCTTGAGAGCGCAGGAGATCAGCGTATTGATCATGTTCATGCTGATATTGCTCGATGTCGGGTGGGAAGCTGAACAGGTAATCTTGGTAGTTGGATTGGTTTACAAGATGAAGCGATTGGTTTGGCTTATGTAGAATTGCCGTCCGCAAACGGGCTAATTTTTCTGTACCGTAGGATCTATTAGCAGCAGACATAGTATATATCCTTTCGCTCGACGCAAGATTTAAAGTTATACCTGAGTATTATTTTCCGAACTAAATGATTTATGTAAAAAGAATGTATAATCAACACCTTGCTTATAACCGGACTAATCTTAAATTCTCGCTGGATAGGCTGGAAACTGGCCTTGGGATTATCCTTTGCCTATTATGGTACGGTGACATTTGTTATGCAAATCGAGACATGGTATTTTCTGTCTGATCTTACCGTCGGTGCTGAACTCTTGCCCCGTTTATTTATTATGGGAATTCCAGTAGCGTTATTCTTTATTCTCCTGGCGGGACTGATATTCAGTATTCCGCAGAACCTTAGTCACATTTTAGAGAATCCGCTACTCCCAATTGCTAGTGTGCGTTTCAGCCATATGATAGAGACAGTTGCTTCCACTTTTATTTTTGGGATGATTGTAGTTGGTTGTTACACCGAGAGCATAAATCATTTGCGCGATTTGTTTGGAAGGTAGTGTCTAAGATTCCAGCCCCTCAAACTGCATATTATAATAGTGGGCATAGATGCCGTCTTTGTTGATGAGCTGTTTATGTGACCCTCTTTCTTTGATTCCTTCGTCGGTGATGACTATAATCTCATCGGCGTTTTTTATTGTACTGAGACGGTGAGCGATAACAATGGTGGTACGGTTTTTGGATAGTTTTTCTAAGGAGTGTTGGATGTATCTTTCACTTTCGTTATCTAGGGAGGAAGTGGCTTCATCTAAGATTAATATCGGGGGATTCTTTAAGAAGACTCTGGCGATGGAAAGACGCTGTTTCTGCCCTCCTGAAAGTCGGACACCGCGTTCTCCCACGAAAGTATCATAGCCCTGATCCAGGGACATGATGAAGTCATGGATATTGGCGTTGCGCGCCGCTTCCATGATTTCTTCATCAGTAGCATCTGCTTTGCCGTAAGCGATGTTTTCTTTAATGGTGCCGCTGAACATATAGACATCCTGTTGAACGATTCCGATAGAAGTTCGAAGAGAGTCTAAGGTTAAATCGCGGATATCTTTACCGTCAATAGTAATACTCCCGGCCGAAACATCATAGAAGCGGGGCAGTAAGGAACATAAAGTTGATTTCCCCCCACCGGAGGGGCCTACTAGGGCGATGTTTTTACCGGCTCTGATCTGAATGCTTACATCATGCAGGACATCTATATCATTATTGTAGTTAAAGGAGACATTCTTGTATTCGATTTCTCCTTGGACATTCCCCAGAGGGATTGCCCCTGGTTTATCTTGTATATCAGGGGCAGTATCCAGGATATCCACGAAGCGTTTAAAGCCTGCGAAGCCTTTTTGGAATTGTTCGGTGAAGTTAATTAAGACTTCTAGGGGGCGAACATAGATATTGATGTAAAGGATATATATGGCTAACCCAGTGACTCCCAGAGAGCCATCGGCAATGAAGATCCCGCCGAAGACGATAACTACGATATAAAGCAGACCTGTAAAGAAAGAATTCCAGGCATGATAGCCCCCCATCATTTTGTAGCTTGTGGATCTGGAGGCTAAGAACTCCTGATTGCTATGCTTAAACTTTCTTCTTTCCACTTCTTCGTTAGCAAAGGATTTAACTACTCGGATACCGGCCAGACTATCCTGAAGACTGGAGTTGACTTTAGCAATCTTGACTCGATTATCCATAAAGACAGCTCTCATCCTGAGGTTTTTATATATGCTGTAGCTGACCATAATCATGGTGACGACAAGTAAGATCAGAGTAAGTTTAACATTAAGCATAGTGAGAAGGATGAAGGAGCCAATAATCTTTAAGGCTGAGATAAAGATATTTTCCGGACCATGATGAGCTAGCTCGGAGATATCGAAGAGATCGCCGACGAGTCTGGACATCATTTCTCCGGTGTTGCTTTTATCATAGTAGGAAAAGGATAGTCTTTGGAAGTGGTTAAATAGATCTTTGCGCATGTCAGCTTCCATTCTAGCTCCCATGATGTGACCCCAGGAGGTAATGAAATACTGACAAAAATACTTAATGATATACAGAACAAGTAAGATTAGACCTACGTAACCAATAGCTTGTAGAATTGTCTGCTTATCCAGGGTGAATAAGTTTTTGCTGAGGTAATTAAGAATCTGAGGAAAGGATAAATCTACCACAGAGACAATTACAGCACAGAGCATGTCGGTATAAAAAAGGAAGCGGTAAGGCTTATAATATTCAATGAATTTATTTAAGGTTCTCATCTGGACGGCCACACTTTCCCAAAAAAATAAAAGCCAGCAAGGCTATGCACAAAAAAGATACGTATATAAAGTATATCATATTTAATTAAGAAGCTAAAAGAAAATCCCTGCAATAACCAATATTAAATTGATTGAAATATCTAAATTGTAAGATTTTAACTATTTAAAAATACATCTTGAAAAGAGAGAAGTGCATACACTATAATATACCCTTGGGGGGTAATGGTATATTAATTTTTTGGAGGTGTTCTTCTTGTCTGATAAAATTAGTCGTCGCTCATTTTTCCAACGATCTGCTGCTGCTGGGGCTTTAAGCTTTCTTGCTGCTGCAGGACTTAACAAGCCCGCCTATGGAATCTCAGATTCCCAAGAGATTGGTACAGTAATTGATTTGACGAAATGTGATGGGTGTAAAGATCTAGGAACCCCGCTTTGTGTAAGTTCATGCCGTCAAAAGAATGAAGCAAAGTTCCCTGAACCTAAGAAGCCCATTAATGATTATTGGCCCCAACCAAAACATGAGGACTGGTCTGATAAACGGGGTTTAACTACTCGTTTAACACCGTATAATTGGAACTATGTAGAACATGTTGAGGTTGAACACAATGGTGAAAAAGAGGACGTATATGTTATGCGTCGCTGTATGCATTGTGATAATGCTACTTGTCAAAAAATCTGTCCGTTTAGTGCGATTAGTAAAGATGCGAGTGGTGCCGTCTCGATTAACGAAAACATTTGTTTTGGTGGAGCTAAATGTAGGGATGTCTGCCCTTGGGGTATTCCCCAACGTCAAGCGGGGGTAGGTTTATATCTGGATCTTGCTCCCACCTTAGCCGGTGGTGGGGTGATGTACAAGTGCGATCTCTGCCGTGATCTTCTTGCTAAGGGTGAGAAACCCCGTTGTGAGACTGCTTGTCCTCAGAATGCAATAATCTCTGGCCCGAAAGAGGAAATGAAAGAGTATGCCAAGACCCGAGTCCAAGAAGTCGGCGGCTACATCTACGGGGATACCCAGAATGGGGGGACTTCCACTTTCTATATATCGAAAGTACCTTTTGCCAAGATAAATGAGGCTATTGCAGCCGCTAAAAAAGCTCAAGAGGATACGAAACCTGGGAGACCGTTAATGCCAGAAGATGTCAAAAACTATCTCAATACGGAAAAAGGAATGGCTCTAGGCGTATTAACTGCTCCGATAGCTGGAGCCGCCTTAGCGGCAGTAACAGCTTATAAGGCTATGAAGGGAGAGAAGGTAGATGACTAAGAAAATCCTCCGCCAGAGTAGGGCGAATCGCTTTATTCATTGGGGTACCGCTATCTCCATCTTATTCTTAATAATATCCGGCTTAGGTCAATTGCCGATTTATAAACGTTATTATGTTACTACCCTTCCAGGTGGAGAATGGTTAGGCAGCTTTTTCGAAATGCTGGATCTTCATTATCTGGCCGCTGGGATATTAATCTTTGTCGTAAGTTTTCATTTGGTTTATCATACTCTACGGCGAGAATTTGACATCATGCCTAAAAAAGGTGATATCAAAGAGTCTTATGTCATCATCAAAGCTATGCTGACAGGTGGGAAAGAGCCCCCGGCAGAAAAATACCTTGCAGAACAAAGACTTGCTTATCTCTTTATTGGGGTCAATATTTTAGTATTGATTCTAACCGGAATTGTGAAAGTATTAAAAAACTTGGAAGGCTCTCAAATTCCTGCTACTTTAGTATCTGCTTCCACTCATCTGCATAATCTAGCGACAGTACTTCTCATTCTGGGAATTGGTGCCCATCTTGTAGCCTTTGTTCTGAAAGCGAACAGACCTCTTATTCGGGGTATGTTCTTGGGAACTGTTGATGAAGAGTATGCCGAAGAACGACACTCTTTATGGTACAACAGAGTAAAAAATAAGAATAAGTTGAAGACCAAGGCGAAGGAAGTTAAGCAAAAAACCAGGGCAAAAAATCAATCACTAGATGTATAAGTAGGAAGATTAAAAAGAAGAAACAAGGAAAACAAAAGGAAGTACCATACCTGGATATGAAGTGCACCCCAAATGTCAGATAAAATGAACTAACATTTGGAGGTGTATTTTTTTTGTCAAGAACACCATTTTAGTGATAGAATTATAAAGATATATAAATATAGGAGAAAAAAGCACATATGATTAAATTCCAAGAGATTGAGATAAAAGATAAAGAGTGGATGGAACCTTTAATTGTCGCTTCCGATATGAGAGCGTGCCATCAAAACTTTACGAATATGTTTGCTTGGTCTAAAATACTTGAGTTTCGTGTGGCCAAGGTTAATAATCATCTTGTGGTCAAGGGGGCTACCGAGGAAGACCAACACTATCTTTATCCCGCTGGTGAGGGTGACATCAAGAAGGTAATCGAGACTATGATGCAAGACTCAGTCGACTGTGGGCATAGTTTTAAGATTTTAGGTGTCTTACCTGAAAACATAGAAGAGCTTAATAGCTTGTTCCCAGGTGAATTCAAGTATGAAGAGATGAGGGATAGTTCTGATTATGTCTATTACCTGGATAAGCTCGTGAAGCTATCAGGAAATAAGCTGCATTCTAAACGTAATCATATCAACTATTTTAAAAAGAATTATACGTGGAATTTTGAGCTGATATCCCCAGAAAATTTTGAAGAGTGCTGGGAAATGAATAAGAAATGGTGTATAGATAATGACTGCAAGGAAGACGAATTTCTCTATAGGGAATATTGTGCTGTCCGCCGCTGTTTTGATAATTACTGGGCCTTAGGTCTGGGGGGTGGTCTAATTCGTAAAGATGGGAAAGTTATTGCTTTTACCATTGGAGAGAGATTGAATTCCGATTCTTATGTCATCCACATTGAGAAGGCCTTTAGTGAGATCCGGGGTGCCTATCAAATGATAAATCGAGAATACGCAGAATATATTAAGCAAACCTATCCCCATTTGACGTATGTCAATCGTGAGGAAGATATGGGCTATGAAGGCTTGAGAAAGGCTAAACTTTCTTATTACCCTGATAAAATGGAGGAAAAATATTCAGCCAAACATATTAAGTGATATTTAAGCAAAGCATAATATACGTGATATAAATGGTTCGTTACAAATATGGAGGACAAAATGGTTGAAGTCAGATGGGCGAGAGAAGGAGAGATAGACCGCCAGAAAGAATTATGGAAGCTTTGTTTTGGAGATCCAGAGTGGTATATTGATTTTTATTTTGCCAATAGATATAAGAAAGATGAAACACTCGTGCTGCTGTATAATGGTGAGATTATTGCTATGCTTACCCTCATGCCTGTCAGGACGGTTTTCCCCGACAATCAAAGTGCTGCTTCAAGCATGCTTTATGCCGTGGGGACTCACCCCGAATACCAGCATGAGGGTTTTGGCACGCAATTAATGGATTTATGCCGTCAAAATCTCGAAGAAAATAATATTGGATTTTCCATCCTTGTTCCCGTCAATCAGAAGATTGTTGATTTCTATCATAATCAAGGGTATAAAGAGAACTTCTATCTTAGAGAATTACCATTCCGTTATGATAAAATCGATAGCCTGATTCCTGGTCTGGAAGCGCTTAGGCCGCAGTCATGTACTCTTTCATCTCTTGAGCCTCAAGAGTACAATGCAAGGCGAAACGAACAATTGAAAGGGAAGTTTTTTATCGCTTATGGCGATGAGGATATACAATATCAGAAAAAGCTTTCTCAGCATTCTGGAGCGGATATCTATGGGGTTAGTATTGAGGAAACAGCCGGTTGTGTCGTAAAGGGTTGCGCAGTGATCGAGAGGATATCTTCTGAGAAAGTACTAATTAAAGAGCTATTAATATCTGAAGAGTCTTATCATCCGGTTATTAAAGAGATAGTTAAGCTTGTTCCCGCTAAGGAATATATATTACGAACACCGGCCTACTTGGGTAAGAATCTAGGAGGGAAAGTTCGCTCCTTTGGGATGATTAAGGAACATGGTGATTTTGAACCGAAGGTAACTTCTGAAGATCGTGGTTATCTAGGTATAGCTTTCGACTAACATAATTACACATTGAAAAATGAACCATTCGGAATTGCGAATTGGTTCATTTTTTTATTCCTGAATGCTTCATATTATCGTCTATCTTTACAAATAATACTTAAGTAATACTTTGTTTTTAAATAGGGTTGTTTCTAGAAAGGAATTCATTAATGAAAAAAGCTTTTGTTATAATACTGGTATTATTAATTCTAAGTTTCGGTGCTGCGCGGGGTTATCAATATTTCGCTGCTAAGAAGGGTAATGTAGGTCAACCAGAACATGCTTCAGCCATTGCCCGGATAGATAGAATAGAGATGAGGGTTTCGGCTCCCGGAGTGGTAGAGCCTGAGAAGCGTGATGTACTCAAAGCTGGAGATGGGTATATCGTTGATAAAGTACTGGTAAAAGAGAATAGCGAAGTCAAGAAAGGGTCTAAACTTATCACCTTCAAAAGTAGAAGTAATACTTTTAATGCGCCTTATGATGGCATTATTGCTAAAATTATTGTGGATGATGGAGATCCCGTGAGTAAAGGGCAGCCACTTATAGAGATATTTGATAATAAACACTTTCTAACTAAGATTATGGTTGATGAATTGGATTTACCGAGTATAACAATCGGACAAGAGGCCGAAATCGTGGTAAAGGCTTTCCCAGAAAGATTTTTTATCGGCAAGGTGACCGATATCAGTCAGGAAGGAAGAACAGCCAATGGAATATCGAGTTTTCCAGTTACTATTAGGCTTGAAGAGATTGGTGGTATTAGAGCTGGGATGACCACGGAGGCAACCATAGTGACAGCGATGAAGGAAGAAGCCCTTGTAGTACCAATCGAAGCGGTAAGTATAGTAGATGGGGAGAAGATCGTGTTGGTGGAAAATCCGAATGGTACTACTGAGAAAAGGACAGTAGAAACAGGTATTTCCAGTAATATTATGGTGGAGATTATCAGCGGGCTAGCCGAGGAGGAAATAGTTCAGCTGCCTCAAACTACCAATGACCTTTTCCAGTTAATACCTGGGGGATTCCCGGTGCAAGGAGAGGAAAGAAGTGAATTTATCTCCCCGTCCAAAAATGAAAGTATCCAGACCGACGGTGATTCTACAGAGGATGAAGAAGTATTATGATAAAACTGATTGGCGTATCTAAGAAGTTCAAGATGGGGGAAAATGAAGTTATAGTCCTTGATAAAATGGATATTCATATAAAACAAAATGAATTTGCAGCTATTGTTGGGCCTTCAGGGTCAGGTAAATCTACCCTCATGAATATTATCGGTTGTCTGGATACTCCAGACGAAGGAGATTACTTTTTCCAAGGGAAGAACATTTCGAAAGCTTCAGATAATCATCTTGCTGATATAAGAAATAACAAAATTGGTTTCATTTTTCAGAATTTTAACCTCTTACCCAAGCTTAACGCTTTGGAGAATGTAGAGGTTCCTCTGCAGTATCGCGGGCTTAAAGAGCAGGAATGCAGGAAGAAAGCAATTAACTATCTTGCTAAGGTAGGGTTAACGGGCCGTGAAGATCATAAACCGAATCAACTTTCAGGTGGTCAACAACAGAGAGTAGCAATAGCCAGGGCCCTGGTGGGGGAACCGGAATTACTTTTAGCCGATGAACCGACCGGGGCACTTGATAGTATCACAGGTCAAGAGATTATGGAACTCTTAAAAGGTCTTCATTCTCAAGGGCATTCAGTCCTACTAATCACACATGACCAGAAAGTTGCAGAACAAGCAGAACGGGTATTGCAGATTCAGGACGGGAGAATATGTCATAGAAATGAAACTTTATCAGTAGGAGTATGAGGAAGGCAAAGTATGCGTTTATTGCAGACTATTAAGCTGGCGTTGAAAAGTATCCGTAATAACAAGTTAAGGTCTATATTGACCATGATAGGGATAATAATTGGTATTTCATCAGTTATCATCCTGGTGTCGCTGGTGAGTGGTTCCGCCCAAGGTATAACTTCTCAGATTCGCTCTTTAGGACCTAACTTGATTACGGTGAATTTATATGGTGGCTGGGATAAGAAGCTATCTATTAATTCGATCGAGGAGATCGGATTACTCTCAGGAGTGGATGAGGTAGCACCAACTATTCCGACCGAGGTGACTTTGAAAAAAGAGAGATATGTTGAGAACGCTGTTGTCACAGGGACAACTAGAAAATTACTTGCTATAAGAGGGATGAACTTAAGTAACGGAAGGTTCATCTCCGACTTAGATGATGAGAACAGGCAGAGTGTTGCGGTTCTAGGTGCAAATAAAGCTCGGGATTTATTCGGGTTTGGTAATCCCGTAGGAGGCAGTATCGAGTTAAACGGCAATACTTATTTCGTGATAGGGACTTTGGAAGCCCAGGGCAGCAGCCTGGGCAATAATGTGGACGAGATGATTCTGGTACCGTTGTCTAAAGCGGTATCTCTATCTGGTAAGATGGAGATTAAGATGTTGTATGTCCGTGCCCATAATGAAGGGGTTGTTAATCTGGCTGTTAATCAAATAGATAGTTATTTGGATCGGTATTTTAAAGCTGACGTAAAAGTATATTCGGTGACAAGTCAAAAACAACTACTGGAGACTTTAGGATCAATAACCGGTATTTTGACCATGATGTTAGGGGGAATTGCGGCAATTTCCTTAATCGTTGGAGGGATTGGTGTGATGAACGTAATGTTAGTGTCGGTATCGGAAAGAACAAAAGAAATAGGTATCAGGAAGGCATTAGGAGGAAAGAAAAAAGACATACTAATCCAATTTCTAATTGAAGCATTGGTCATATCTTCCATCGGTGGAATCTTAGGTGTAATCATTGGTATGGCAGGTGGAAAGGCCTTGGCTTCGTTTGGGATTCCTATGGCCTATTCCTTGGATATTATTTTAATATCGTTTTCCTTCTCTTTGGCTGTTGGTATTGTCTTCGGAATAGTTCCAGCTTACAAGGCTTCAAGACTAGGACCAATAGATGCCTTAAGATATGAATAATATATATAAGTAAAGTTACAAAGAGTTCAGGTAAATATTGAGTACGTCCTGAGCATTTAAAGGCCTAAAACTACTTATTGTCCCGCCGTTCACTGCAGATTTGGCCATTACAGCAAGTTTTTCCTCGGGGATTCCCATCTCTGTCAAAGTAGTAGGCAGGCCGATTGAGATGAAAAATTCTCTGGTTAAGGCGATGGCCTGATTTGCGGTAGAGTATTTATCTTCTTGAGCAGGTAATCCCCAGACATTAATGCCATACTGGGAGATTTGATCAACTGTATGATCATTTAGTACGTAATTCATCCAGTTGGGGGTTAAGACTGCCAACCCCGCACCGTGGCTAATATCATAATAAGCACTCAATTCATGCTCCATAGGATGGACACACCAACCAGTTTCTTTTCCGTATTTGAGTAAACCATTTAACGCCAGACTGGAAGCCCAGAGAATATTGGCCCTAGCTTCGTAGTTTTCCGGCTCACTCACTACGACTGGTCCATATTTGATACAGGTCAAGAGGATGGCCTCCGCTATTTTATCCACCAGGTAGGCATCTTTAACATGACCGAAATAGCATTCGAGGGTATGGCTCATGATATCGGCCACCCCAGCAGCCGTATGATAGGCAGGGACGGTAAAGGTATAGGTAGGATCCAGGATGGAGAACTTAGGTTTAATAAGTGGATGGAAGACAACAAATTTTTGGATGGTGTCTAAGTTGCTGATTACGGCATTCATATTCATCTCTGAACCGGTGGCCGCTAAGGTAAGTACTGTCCCAATGGGTAGGGCGTTTTTGCTTTCCGCTTGTTTGGTTATCAGATACCAGGGATCGCTGTCAGAGTAAAATCCAATAGCGATAGCCTTGGCACAGTCTATAGCACTTCCCCCACCAACGGGGAGGATGAAGTCGATTGAATTTTCCCGGCATATCTTGATTCCCGCTCTGACGCTGGTAATCCGAGGGTTAGAGTCCACACCGCCTAGTTCCCAATATGGAATATTATTCTCTTTTAAGATAGAAGTGACAATATCATAGATGCCATACTTTTTGATACTTCCCCCACCGTATACCAATAACACCTTGGAACCGTAGTGCTTGATCTGTTCAGCTAGAACCGATATTTGGCCTTTGCCGAAGAATACTTTCGTGGGGATATCATAGTTGAAATTAAGCATTAAGGACACTCCTTTTCTGTAAAATATTAGGTGATAATATGTATAAGTAGATTATTACATAAAGATGTGAGGGAATTCAATTAAAAACTTTCTTGGGTGCGTTTCGGTTGCTTAGTGATACAATATATATAAATCAAGGGGGTGTAATAATGAAAGGAATAATTACAGTTGTAGGCAAAGACCAGGTAGGTATTATCCATGGTGTCAGCAAGGTACTGGTTGATTATAATGTCAGTGTGGAAGATATTAACCAGACTATTCTAAAAGGGTATTTTACAATGATGATGCTGGTTAATCTTGCCAATATGAAAGGTGAATTCAACACTTTTAAGCAACAGTTGGAGAACTTCGGTGAAGAGATAGGGATATCGGTAAAAGTTCAGAGGGAAGAGATTTTTAATTACATGCATAATATCTAGCGGCGACTTAGTCGCCATTTGCGAGAACATGAAGGGGAGAGTACTTAATGACGTTATATAATAATATTTTTGAAACTGTTCGGATGATTGAGAAAGAAAAGTTGGATATCAGAACGATCACTATGGGAATTTCGCTTTTGGACTGTATCGATTCCTCGGGAGATAAGTCAAGGCAGAGGATTTATGATAAGATAACGGGCTATGCTCAGAATCTGGTTAAAGTCGGTGATCAGATTGAAATGGAATACGGGATTCCTATCATTAATAAGAGAATTGCTGTGACGCCAATTGCTTTAATTGCTTCAGCCAGTGGAGAGGATAATTACTTTGAGTTCGCAAAGATTTTAGATAAGGCAGCTAAAGAAGTTGGAGTTAATTTTATTGGCGGCTTTTCGGCCTTGGTTCAGAAAGGTTTTGCCAACGGAGACAGGATTCTGATAGATTCTATACCCCAAGCTTTAAATGAGACTGAACGGGTATGTTCCTCGGTTAATATTGCCAGTACCAAAGCAGGTATTAATATGGATGCCGTCAAGCTGATGGGCAAGATTATTAAGGATACTGCTTACTTGAGCCGAGACAGGGATTCTCTAGGCTGTGCCAAGCTTGTGATATTCGCCAATGCGGTAGATGATAATCCCTTTATGGCCGGTGCTTTTCATGGTGTAGGGGAACCAGAAGTAGTTGTTAACGTAGGGGTTAGTGGACCGGGAGTGGTGAAGTGCGCTATGGAGAAAGTCAAAGGAGAGCCTCTACATATAGTTGCTGAAAATATCAAGAAGACTGCTTTTAAGATAACCAGGGCTGGACAGTTAATTGGTAACGAAGTATCTAACAGGCTGGGAGTTCCATTCGGAATCCTTGATCTCTCGCTTGCTCCGACCCCGGAAATTGGGGATAGCGTAGCACGAATTCTGGAAGAGATGGGCTTGGAAGCCTGCGGTACCCACGGGACCACTGCGGCACTTGCAATGCTTAATGATGCGGTGAAGAAAGGTGGTATCATGGCCTCGTCTTCAGTAGGGGGACTAAGTGGAGCCTTTATCCCGGTGAGTGAGGATGAGGGGATGATTAGTGCTGTCCAAAACGGAGCACTTACCTTTGATAAGCTGGAAGCTATGACTAGTGTCTGCTCGGTGGGCTTGGATATGATTGCTGTCCCTGGAGATACCAAGGAATCAACAATTTCCGCCATTATCGCTGATGAAGCAGCTATCGGGGTTATTAATAACAAAACCACCGCTGTCCGAGTTA
>Ga0209643_1002363_pt1 | contig 12496 bp, 12 predicted proteins | sample AutmiccBRH37_all_FD_187383 | JGI IMG/M metagenome (GOLD analysis project Ga0209643, IMG submission 187383) | Deep subsurface microbial communities from Mt. Terri, Switzerland - Autotrophic microbial communities BRH/37_all (SPAdes) (version 2) | ecosystem: Environmental > Aquatic > Deep... | reverse complement strand
ATTCAGTAAGAGTGGTGCTAAAGAAGGGGAAACGGTATTCGTAATAGGAAGACCGGGAAGCACTAATCGGCTTGATACTTATGCTCAATTAGAATATTACCGCGATTATCAGTATAAATATTATACGGCTATGTATAATGAGTTTTACAAAGTATTTTATGATCTATTTATGAAACATCCTGAAAGAGAAACAGAACTCCTAAATAGCGTAATGGGAATCGGGAACGGAAGAAAATCGTTCGCCGGCAGATATATGGCTCTTCGCGATGATTTTATTATGGCTAAGAAAAAAGATTTTGAGAAAAAATTTAAAGAAAAAGTTAATAGCGATCCTAGCCTCAAAGCAAAATATGGACATGTATGGAAAGCTATCGAAGAGAATATTACCGAATATGCTGCTATAAGTCCTGAACTTTATTCTATTAATATGTCTCCTAGAATGAAGAATATCTATTTGGATTTAGCAGAGAAAGCAATTGAATTTGCAAATCAAATGAAACTCGCCGAAGCAGATAGAAAACCGGAATATAAATCGGATAAATTAGAAGCGACATTAGCCGCTTTCTATCCTCCTAATATCGAAAGAGAATATCAGGATAAATTATATACTGCACAATTAAATTATCTCGGTATTGTACTTGGTAAAGAGAGCGAAGTTTATAAAAATTATCTAAATGCCAAAACTAATAGTGCATTCTTCTCTAAAGAGAAGACCGATGAACTATTGAAAAAGAATCCCGATGAAATTCTTTCTTCAAATGATCCACTAATTGTGTTTGCACAATATGTTGAAAAACAATCAGCCGCACTTCGTCCAAAAGTTAAGGAGATAAATAGTACGCTTCAGGTATTAGAGCAATTGCTTGGCGAAGCTGCCTATGCAGTATTTGGCGAGCAGATTCCACCCGATGCTACAAGCACACTTAGAATCTCCGATGGAAGGGTAGAGGGCTATGAATATAACGGAACTTTAGCTCCTGCTAAAACTACCTATTTCGGACTTTATGATAGATGGAATTCATTCGGAAGAAAATCATATCCGTGGGGCCTTCATCCGAGATGGCAGTCTATTCCCGAAGGCATGGATTTAGCCACACCTATTGCGTTCGCTTCTTCTAATGACATCGTTGGAGGTAATTCGGGCAGTTCTTTGATTAATGTCAATCGTGAAGTCATCGGTATTGCACATGACGGTAATCTCGAGAGTTTAGCCGGTGATTTTATCTTCTTACATGAGAATAATCGTACCGTATCTTCCGATTCTTGGGGACTTATGGAATCTTTAAAGCATGTATTTAAAACTGATCGATTAGTGAAAGAACTCGAAAACGGAAAAATCGTAGAGTAAAATTTTTTGTTATAATTAAAAAGCCGCTTTCGAGCGGCTTTTTTTTAGTTCCCTTTTCATAAGGAAAATAAGAGTTAATACTTTCCTTCTTATAAGGAAGCTAATAGAGTAATCCCTTTTTCTATAATGACTGTTTCCGGTTGACTTATTCGGGAATTGTTTTTAAGTTAATAGGACACTAAATCTTTTTATGTGGCTTATGTTAAATAATAATGAAAATGCAATCGAAATAAAATCGCCATGCAATGGAGACTGCTTTATTGATAATTCCAATAAACTCTGTACAGGATGTTATAGGACTATGGATGAGATAATATCGTGGTGTGCCATGGGCGATAAGGAAAAAGAAGAACTATTAATTAAAGTAGAATCACGCAGAAAGAAATACGAATCGAAATAATTACTTTTTACTTCTTTGATAAGCAAACTCAACAATTTTTTTTAATGTCTTCCTATAAGATAATCCACCCTGTCTTGATGAGCGCATCAATCCGGCATCTTCAGTAAGATCGGGATTTGGATTCACTTCTAATACATATAGCAGACCATCGTTCTTAGAAAGCCTCATATCTATCCGTGCATAATCTCTACATCCCATTGCCTTAAAGCATGCGATTGCCATCTTTTCGGCTTCTTTTCTTGTCTTATTGCTAAGCTTGGCGGGGCATATCGGGATAGTCTTATGATATGCTTCGTGAAACGGATCCCACTTAGCTTGGTAACTTACGATATTATAAAGATGCGCCGGCATTTTACTAAAATCGATTTCACTTATTGGTAATGCCTTAGGTTCTTTATCACCGAATACTGCAACATTCAATTCTCTTCCTTGAATGAACTCTTCTAATAATACCGGTTGTTTATATTCACTAAAAACATATTCGATTCTTTTAATAAGGTCGTAATGATTCATTACTATCGATTCATTCTCAATTCCTACACTTGCATCTTCCCAAGCAGGCTTCACGATTACGGGATAGTGCAATCCGTGCTTATACGAACTCTTAAGTTCATCTATAAATTTGAATCTGGGAGTGCGGATTCCAAATGCACTTACTATTCTTTTAGTGAGTGTTTTATTTTGGCAAGTTGCTAAAGCCAATGGCGGAGCTCCGGTATAAGCAATCTCCATTAATTCAAATAATCCCGTGAATGCAGTTTCGAGCCGAGGCTGGTCTTTAAATATCTCTACTAAATTGAATATTACATCAGGTTTGTTTTTTTGATAGTCTTCTATGAAAATATTTAAGTCGTCCATTACATTAAGAATATAGGCTTCAATTCCTCCTTTTCTTAATGCTGCTGCGATCGATTCGTATTCATTTATCGGGTCATATTCAGTAATTGCAAAATAAGGTTTAAAACCCAATTCCTTTGGAATATGAGTTTCGTACGCATCTTTTATCTCCGGATACGCTTCATTAAATACGACCGCAACTTTCATTTATTCTTCAAAATTTTTTTCTAAAAGTTAACAATTTTGTATGGCTTATCAAAAGATTTACTATTTTTGTTGAAGATTTACTTCAGGTCATTATGAGTTTTTATCCTCAACCAAATAAATATCAGTGCGGACCATTTGCATTAAAATATGCATTGGTGATGCTTGGAGTTTTTAAAAAAGAAGACGAGATCGGAATAATTGCAGGTAGCAATTGGTGGTCGGGCACCGATGAAATCGGGTTAGCTAGAGCTGCACGTCATTTCAATTGCAAACTGAAACATTTCCAATCAAACGAACCCGATGAAGCGAAAAAAATATTAATTCAAGAATTGAAAAATGGTTCTCCATGTATCTTGAGCGTTAAGAATTGGGAGCATTGGTGCACAGTTGTCAGTTATCAAAAAGGACATTTTGTTGTAATCGATAGCGAACAAGATAAGGTTATCTCTGTCCAATCAGATAATCAATTAATGCGTCTTTGGAGGTACTTCGATAAAGAATCAAAGATTAAAAGTTATGATGGTTATGCTCTTGTTCCTAAATTCAATGTTCATACACGAGCTCGATTTACTCCTAAAAAAGCAAAAATAGTTATGTACGATAAGAACAAAGATTTAGCAAAAGATTGGGATAAATATACGAATGACTTAATATATGTATGCCAGCCGAGAACAAAACAAAAAAATAAAATAATAACCTTTTCTGAATTTCTTCGCCGTAACGAAAATAATTTAATTCATCGAGTTGCCAATTGGCATGGCGAACCTTCTTATGCCGAATTAAAAAAAATACTCTTGAATTTGAAATTTGTAGCAGAGCTTTATGATCTTGTCATCCCTGAGAAGAATGAAAAGCGTGCTGCAATCGATATTGCAGCTTTATTAATGATGTATGCATGCGGTAAATATGGAATGTATAAGATCTATTAAAAAGTAATATTCAGCGCTAATCCAACCTGCTTGCCATTTGAGGATAAGGATATCATATCAAATGGTGTGCTTTCTTTTCCGAAATAAGAATCATATAGAAAATATGAAATAAGAGATCCTACAGCTGCACCAATAACGACATCAGAAAGATAATGCTTATTATCTCTAAGCCGGCTATAACCGACGTAACCTGCCCATCCATAAAGTACCGAAAAAGTGGTAGTTCGAAGAGCACTATTAAAAATGGGGTTTTCTTTTGCCAAATCCCATTCATCATAGAGGTCGAAGAGTTCTAAATGAAGAAATGTAGCAGCAGCAAAGGTATTAGCCGTATGTCCGCTAAAAAAACTCTGCGTATCTGATCCGTCTGGTCTGTCTCTTCTTACTAAATTTTTTACAATTTCTGTAGCTGTATAAGTATAGATGATGGATTTCTGCATAAGAAATATTTTCTGATATTCTTTAGGAGTAATTTCGAGATCAGTGAAAAGATTTAGTCCGGTAGTAATAGCTAAACGTGAAAAAAATAGAGTGCGTGGAATGATATCCTTATCCATACTACCCATAGAATGATTTCCGTTAATAGAAACACTTTCATTTACTTCATGATCAAATCCAAATGGAGAGATAGTGAATATGTCATTTAAGGAACTTCTTTTAATGCTATTGCGATAGAAGAAAGCTGCTCCAATAGGGATATCATAATAATTAACCGAGGAAATTATTGCTTCAGAAATATTGGAAGTAGTTTCAATAAATTTATTATTGCTTTGTTGCGCATCTGTTTTGCTTGCGTATAGAAATATGATTATTGCAACCAAAACTAAAAATAAGACTATTTTCAATTCAGGTTTTCTCTTATAATTTGTGTTAAACTTGTTTTCCTATATTTAATATAATTTTTTAATTCACTAATTTCAGTAGAAAAATCATTGCCCAAACCACCAAGATATGGATCGAGATTATAACCGTCTTTTATCCGCTCTGCCGCAACATCAATAATCGGAAATAGCTCTTCTTCGGTAAAATAATTCTCTAAGAAAAATTCGATCCTCCTCAAATAATAATCTTTCAGATCAATATTAAGGATTAGTTTTTTAATTATCTCGTTACCTTCAAATAGTCCGATGCTTTGATTTTTGGTAAAGGCTTTATCAAAATCCCAAGGAATTATCTCAAACGGCTTATTTGCTTTCTTTCTATAAAGAAAAAAATTATTTGAAAAGGCATCAATATTATTAATAATAAAAGTCATTGCATGATAGTCTAAATAATTACGAACATCTAAATATGGCTTTAATGATTCTTCTAATATCTCAATCCGTGCAGTATCTAGAGCATGAATAAATTCATTTAAAGAATTGTAGTTATTGTCTTCCGGTATCTCTTTATCAAAATAGAATTGTGTATTGTACTCATCGGAGAAAGTAAACTTAGAATCGAAACCTAATTTAATAAGTTCATAAATGCTCATATTTCTTTGCGAAAAAAAATTTTCGTCCACCTTCTCAATTAACAAATACAATCCATAACTTTTCCCGTTTAGATTTACAAAAACATGATTTGATTCAAAGACGGGAAATCCTGCTCTTTTGTAAAGATGCGAAGCGAGTAAAGTACTCATCATTGTCTTATCGAAATTTTGTGCACTTAGATTAAATTCGGCTAGATTTTTTATTCTATTGCCATTTTTCAGTTTAACATGATAAGACCATTTATTATAATATCGAGAGCCTGCACCTTGAGCTTCAATTTCAATATCAAATACTATACCTTTATATTCAAGCCTACCATTCGCCTGGAAATCAAATAGCTTATTATTTAATAACGCTAAATATTCCTCTTCGGTGAGGACAATATTCATTTGATTTAAGAGATTAGGATCGACAATCGGCTCAATAAGATTCTCGGAGCAGGAAACAAATGATAAAAACAAAATTATTAATGCAGAATTTTTCATTAATATCTCATTTGGAGTTCTAATATTATTCTTGAATCGTCAGTCGTATGCTCGATATTGAATTGATTTTTTGTAAGTCTTAAATCACCGTTTAACCTTAGCTTCACATCTTTATGAAGATAATAATTAATGCCGGTTACCATTTGAATTACATTATTACCCGATATATCTTGATTCGGGATAAAAATATTCGAAAGGATGAATGGTTCTAATCCTTTCAGAAATTCATAGTCATAATCAAATTTATATGCTACAAATATTTTCCCTCCCAACCCAAAGACCTTTTCATTTTTATTCATTAATCTTTGCCTAATACTTTCAAACGGATCTTGAACATAAAATAGCTCTGTCATTGCATTGAATTCATCGCTTTCGTAAAATGCATGAAGTCCGTATCCGTTTGCAGAGATTTTATTTTCGCCTCCTTTATGTTCATATTCATAAGTAGCGCCGACTCCATACTTTCCAAAATGATATTTTATTCTTGCGATGGCTCCATAAAAAAGGGAATTATCTTTGAACAACGAAAAATTATAAGAAATAGGGAATTCCGGTTCCTTATCATCGTATTTATAATATGCCATTATACTCATGCTCCTTCCACCATATCCTAATTCGGCTACTGCCTCTTGAAGGTAGCTTCGATTGATTTGGATTAGGTCTTCGTCAGAAACTAAATACTCCAATCCAAATGGCTTCTTAATATTTCCGAATTGAAGTCGGAACTTATCACTAATTTTTAGTTTGATAGAAAATTCTTTTAGCTTAACGGCATTATCCAACGAGTTGCCCCTAAAATCCAATTGCCCTTCGATTCTTTTATTAAAATTGATATCTAATTGCACTTTCCCTTCATAATAAGCTTCTTGATTATAGCCATTAAGGATATTTCTATTATAGAATGTATATCCTCCTTTGCCATAGCCGGAAAATTCTACTTTGTCATTTTTTTGTGCACTTATATTCATTAGTGCAAGAAATATTATTAAAACAAAAAAAACACTATTTTTCATCCATTCCTCTTTTATGGTTCGTAAATTTAATAATTATTTTTATAGTTATTTGTTAGATTTGGAAAAATTATGATGCAAAAAAAACTGATTCTTATATTTTTTATATTACTTTTTACTTCAACAAATTGCGGACAGAAAAAAGTTATGAATAATTTTGATTTCTCAGGTGGGGAACAAATTAAGCTAAGCAAAGAGCTAAATGAAATATCGGGATTAACATTCTCTGATGCCGGCAATTTATTTTGCCATACTGATGAAGCAGGGATTATCTATCAATTAGATATTAGTTCCGGGCAAATTATTAAGAAGTTTTTTATTGGTGAATCATTATTAAAAGGAGATTTTGAAGATATCGCTTTTGCAAAAGGATATTTTTATTTGGTTTCAAGTTCAGGAGCAATCCTTAAATTCAAAGAAGGAAAAAATAATGAAAAAGTTCAATTTGAAGAATATTCCACTCCCCTTAGCCCTAAAAATGATATCGAAGGAATCGTCTATGACAGAGAAACAAATTCGCTCCTCTTATCTTGCAAAGAATCTCCGGGCAAAAAACTAAAAAATGTAAAGGCAATTTATCGATTTGCTCTTGATAATAATAAATTAATAGATGAACCGTATATCCTTATTAAGAAAAATGAATTAAATGATTTTGTTTCTGATTTTAAGCCATCCGGAATTACATTAATGGAGAGCGGAAATATTCTAGTTCTTGGCGGGAAAAGTCGCGGACTTATTGAAATATCACGTCAGGGGAAGGTTATTAATAAAATAAAATTAAATAATTATCATGTGCAGCCGGAAGGGATTGCAATTTCTAATAATGGAACTTTAGTTATAAGCGACGAAGCCGCCGGAAAAAATTCTTATCTAACTACTTATAAGAAAACAAAATAATCTAATCGAAATACATTTTGGGGAATTCGTAAAAACAGGATTTCCCTTTAACTTCTTCAATCTTATTCCAGTCATCGGTATTAAAATCTATTCCGCTTATTGCACAGGTGGAAAGATTATCAATTTTCAGTGAACTGAGATAATTATTCAATAAAGTTAATCCGGGATTATGAGCCACCAAAAAGACAGAATTAAATTTATTATCAATGCTTTCAATCACTTTAAGAATTTCTCCTGTCGAAGCATCATATAATTTATTATTCTCGATGATTCCTAGTGGGTCATAATCTATCTCCGATGCTATTCTTTTTGCGGTAGTAATAGCTCTCATAGCGGGGCTCGCTATTATCAAATCGGGAGAGAAATTATTCTTTTTCAAGACTTTCCCCATAAACGGAGCATCTCTTTCTCCTCGAATATTAAGAGGGCGATCGAAATCACTAAGCTCGGGATTATCCCAGCTTGATTTTGCATGTCTAATAAGAAATAATTTTTTCATAGTTATTCTAAAAATGGTCCGATTTGAGTTGTTGTTGGCGCATAAATTATTGCTATCGTATAAGCAATAACTGAAATAATGAATCCAAATATAAAAACATTATAGCAAATTCGTAAATATTTATATTTTCTTCCTAAAACTTGACCAAGATGGTAAAAATCATTAATCATTGTAGAATAAAGAAAATTCCTGTCATTTATCAATTCCTTCATACCCCACTCAAAATCATTTAACTCCATATTAAAAAAATTACCGAAAAATAGTAAATTAGCTTTTTTATTATGTATATCATCTTTTGTAAAAATACCTTCGGTTACGTTTGGTCTTGTAACCATTACGGCAAAAATTAATGCAACTAAACAAAAACCAATTAATAATAAGGTCGGGATAATCAGATGTGGATTAGAATCCAATTTACGTACCATGACGGCAAATATAACAGTAAGAACGAGTGTATTTACGCTTATCATTATGTTGGCTTTGTTATCAGCCATTCCACTAAATTCCACGTGAGTTCTCATTACATTTCTGAACATTGTTTCAACTCCGCGCTCTGCTCCTTTTCCTAATCCAATTTTACTCTTAATCTTATTTTCTTCAGCTAATTCGTCATTTTTTTCTTCTAATTTCTCAACTCCTTTTTCAATCTTTTTTTTTAATTGCTTCTTTAATTTTTTTATATTTTTTTCTTTTTGCTCTTCAAAATTATCTTTTGCGTATTGAGTAAAAAATTTATGACCTGTAACGAATTTAAGAGTCGATTCTATCCAATCAATTTCAGAAATATTTTTTCTATGATCTGAATTAAGCTCTGCGAGATAGAGATCATTTTTTTCAAAAAAGTTTTTACTTCCGATATGATTCAAATCCGCATCGCACAAAATTTCTTCTAAATGATTCTTTGGCTTTTGAGGCACTTTTGTAGAGAGGATGCATTGTTTTACTTTATTGATTTTATCTTGGGGATAGCTTTGCGATTTTAGAAATTCAATAGCCATCGAAGCACTTTTTTCTTCATGCCCTTCATCGATAAATATATAACCGAGATCATGAAAAGCCGCTGCTATATTTAGTATTTCCAAATCCTCACCGGATAAATTCTCTGAGCTTCCGATTATTTGCGAATATTTTATTACATCTAAAGTGTGAGAAAGATTATGATATTGTTTTTCCGGTTTGCTTTCTTTTCTTAGAAGATCAAAAACATAACCTTCACTATTTTTTATGATTTCATTTAGCATAAAAAACCCATTTATTAATACTAATTTAATAAAATAATTATTGCTTTAATGCGATTAAATTTAGCAAAAATATTAGTGAAGCTTAGTGACAATCCTCAACATGCGGATGATTCGGATCGCTTGATGCAGTCGGATGATTAAATTTTGGACTTATATATGGAATGCCTAAATTTAATCCTCTCAATACAAATAATAGTCCAAGTATTAATGCAAGAGCGGGAATTAACTTATTTATTTTTTTACGAATTTTAAGATTTATGGCAGAGCCTAAGAATGTTGCAGCGAACATTATCGGAAAAGTTCCTAATCCAAATAGCATCATATATGCAGCACCTGATAATCCGGAACCGGTGGATATTGCTCCCGCTATTCCAACATAAACAAACCCGCAAGGAAGGAACCCATTTATGATTCCTATACCCAAATATGAAGAATAACTTTTCTTTTGGATCAATTTATTGAAGTAGCCTCTAATCGAACCGACAATTTTCATATAATAAGAAGTGGCAGATATTTTGTTTTTTATCCTGCGGGGCATTAATACATAAAGTATTATCAATGCTCCGATAACTATTGATATATCCTGTTGCAATCCATATAATACAACTCTACTGCCAAGATATCCGAAAATTAAACCAAAAAAAGAATAAGTAACTATTCTTCCGAGATTATATAGCACGCGGCTTAAGAAAAATTTAATTCGGTTATCACCGCTGAATGGAATTGCAAAAGCAATCGGTCCACACATTCCAATGCAATGAACACTTCCGATTAATCCAACTATAAATGCTGACCAAATTTCCATTTTATTAATTACTTAAAATTATTTTTTCGTTATAGTAATTTGTATCGTTTCGCATCCAATCCATTTTAACTTTCCACAATCCCGGTTTATTGATTGGTGGTTCAATTGATTGACGATTTTCGGCATCAAGTATTATTTCTACCGTTTTATCTAAATTAGAATCCGATGGACGGTAAATCTGAATCTCACCATTTATAATGTTTTTAACACTTCTGGGAAACGACACCATAAAAACACCATTATTAAAAGTAACCTCCGGCTGTTCATTTAATAATTTGGTTCTCTTCACTTTATCTATCTGTTGTTGATATTCTATTTCTTTAGCATAATAATCATCTGTAACTAAATGAACATCTTGATTCATAAAAATAACCACTAATATTATCACAGCCACCATAAAAAGAATATAAGTAATTGCTATACCAGAACCCCAATTTAATTTCATTTTTTGTCAACCTTCCCCAAGAATGAAGTTTTTATTACATCTAATACTTTACCGTTAGAAATAACTTCTATCTCTAATTTTGTTCTTAATTTATTTGCTAAGTTACGAGGAATAATTACGAAAAATTTTGCTTCTCTTACTTCTTGCGAACCGACATTAAGTTGGTTCCCGATTAACTTAATCTCCGCACCTGGAATATTAGTTAGTGCCAATGAGGCAGGAATCGTATTAAATGTTTTGTTTACTATTTTCATATCATAAAGGTTACTGATTCTTCCATCGGGTTGCTCCTGATAAAGAAGTCCCGGAGTTCTCAGAATGCTTAGTTCCACATCCGACCTTGTAATAAGTAAGTACGATGTAAGTGATACTAAAATTAGAAGAACGACAGTATAACTGATAGATCGCGGAGTAAATAATTTCCTTTTCCCTGTATCAATTTCATTCTTAGAAGCATATCGGATCAAACCTTTTGGACGCTTAACTTTCTCCATTACATCATCGCATGCATCCACGCATGCAGTGCAATTAACGCATTCAAGCTGAGTCCCGTTTCTTATATCAATTCCTGTGGGACATACGTCAACACACAAATAGCAGTCAATACAATCGCCATTATTCGTAACTTCATTCTTTCTAATCTTTCCTCTTGGTTCTCCTCGTATATTATCATAAGCAATTACTATTGAATTAGGATCAAGCATCACGCCCTGAAGCCTACCATAAGGACATACAAGAGTACAAGCCTGCTCTCTGAAATATGAAAAAACCCAATAAAAAATTCCTGAAAAAATCAGTATTGATATAAAGCCGCCAAGATGTTCTGATGGTGGTGAAGTAACTATTTTAAGTAATTGATCCATTCCAATTATGTAAGATAGAAATATATTGGATATAAGAAAGGAGAGTGTAAAAAAGATAAGATGCTTCGAAGATTTCTTAAAGAATTTATTTTTATCCATCGGAGCTTTATTTAAAGCTCTCTGCTTATTTGCGTCCCCTTCGATAAAGTATTCGATTTTTCTGAATACCATTTCGAGGAATATTGTCTGCGGACAAATCCACCCACAGAAAATTCTACCATAGACAACTGTAAATAAAAAAATCGAAACAATTATCGAGATCATTGCCAGTCCGAATAGATGGAAATCATGCGGACCGAACGGTATTCCGAAAATAATAAATTTTCTTTCGAGAATATTTAATATTAAAAGCGGATGTCCATTAATTTTTATAAAAGGAATAGCAAATAGAAGTATTAATAGAACGATACTTACTAATGTTCTTGCATTATAATATTTACCGGAAGGTTTTTTAGGATAAATCCAATTCCTTTTACCTTCCTTAGTCATAGTAGCCAGAGAATCTCTAAAGCGTTCTTCATCTCCGTGAATATCAAGTGCCATAATTATTAATTACCTTCTGCCGGTTCTTCGTATAATGTCCCTTCTTCTGCTTTTGGATTAGCAGGATTTGTTCCATGTAATGATTTTATATAAGAAGATACTTCCTGCATCTTTTTAGGTGCAAGCTGAGTTTCCCAGCTAATCATTCCCTTTGCCGGAACACCATATTTAATTGTTTTGAAAATACTTTTAATATCACCACCATGAATCCAATAATTATCTGTTAAATTAGGCCCAACCATACCTTCGCCATTATTGCCATGACATGAAGCGCAATTTTTTAGATAAATATCTTTGCCTTCCGATAAAGAGGGTGCATCGGTTAATATCGTAACTGTTTCTTCATTTAAGAATGCGCCGGTTTTAATTAAGATTTCTCTTTCGGTGGACGCAGCTTGAATCTCAGATTGATATTCTGCAATTTGAATATTTCCATCGCCCGCAATGTGAAAAACAAACATATAAATCACACTCCAGATAATTGAACCATAGAATAAGATATTAAACCACGG
>Ga0209643_1002359_pt1 | contig 12533 bp, 12 predicted proteins | sample AutmiccBRH37_all_FD_187383 | JGI IMG/M metagenome (GOLD analysis project Ga0209643, IMG submission 187383) | Deep subsurface microbial communities from Mt. Terri, Switzerland - Autotrophic microbial communities BRH/37_all (SPAdes) (version 2) | ecosystem: Environmental > Aquatic > Deep... | reverse complement strand
AAATAAATTTTTATTTTAATATAATCCTAAGGCTTGGGGAGATTTGAATAAGTATTCGTTATCTGTATTGTCTCGCTTCGATAAGATCTGACGAATAGTCGTGGTTGTAGCACTTATAACTTTTTTGTCAAACACATTACCTTTCTGTGAGTCAAGGCCCAACTGCTTAATTTCCTGCTGGAGCTTATTGTTGACAGATTCAGATGCATTGACGGTACTGTTTATTAAAGGTACAACCTCTCTTATTATACTCCACTTTAGGAATTCAACCATATATTTATCAATAATTTGTTTAGCCATTAACAACGACCTATTACTGGCCTTATTCTGGGTAACGCCACCTAAACTTTCTATATCAAGCAGGAGTACGTTATCATATTCAGCAATCTCAGGATGGATATCCCTAGGTACAGCCAAGTCAATGAAGACTCTATGTTTATTATCGACCAAGATATTGGAAACATCTTCAGGTTTGATAGTGTAGTGAGGACTTGAAGTAGCACTTATTATTAAGTCTGCATGTTTAATTTCAGCGATACGATTCTCATAATTAATGGCCATACATCCTTTAGGCACAATACTTGTCTTATGTTTATATTCTCTTATAGTAACTGTAACATGAGCGTCATACTCGGTGAGCATGGAGGAAACCATTCTGCCCATTTCCCCGTTACCTAAAACAAGACATTTTAATCCTGGTAAAACGGGAAAATGACTTTTAATAACTTCGAGTGTTTTGGTAGCAGTGGATTCGTCATAAGCAGTCAATCTTATTGTGGATTTAATCTTTTTGGCAGAGGTTATCGCAGTCTGAAACAGTTTTTCCATCACTTCATTTGTCGTTTCAGCATTTCTAGCCGATTCAATAGAGAGTTTGATCTGAGCAAGAATCTGATCCTCTCCCCAGATTTGAGATTTAAGTCCGCACGTTGTCTCAAATAAATGTCTAACAGCTTCTATTCCTTCTCTGACAGTAAGCAAATGGCGATACTCTTCAAGGTTTACTCCCTTTAAACTACATAATACTTTAGGCAAATCAGTTTGCTGGTCGTCATCCTCACATATCCATATTTCTGTCCTGTTACAAGTGGAGACGAGTACGCAACCTTTAAGAATATAAGCTTCTTTTACACTTTGCATAGCATTGTGGGCCTCAGTTTTAGAAAAGGCAAAGATTTCTCGTTGTGATAGCTTGGCTTTATTGTAGTCTATTCCTGCCATCTTGATTTTCAAATTAAGCCCTCCAAGCATTGAACCTGTTGAATGTACCTTTTAGAACTAGTTTAACTTCTGTAAAAATCTATGTAAAATCACCTTTTATAATGATGACCATTAAGAATTTGAATGTTAAAAAGAGATTTCTTCATTAATGCATACATGTATTTACTTTTTTAATGGCTACTATCAAAAAAGACAATTTTACATACCCTTTGTACTAATTTACACTAAATATAGAGTATTGGATAGTATGACCTCGTCTATGGAACTACTATGAAACCAATTACAAAGAAAGAAGTTAGGTTATGACTGCAAAGGAGGAAAAGAGACTTGCTTTTAACAATTTACATTCTTTTATCGGTCTTATGTTTTATTTGTTTTTCCGCATATAAAGCATGGAAATATGCTACAATGCCTATCCACAGCCGCCTTGATCTTTATCCGGTACCGAAAGAAGCCGATAGAGCGGAATACGGTGGCTCTTACTATGAAGAACTGGAATGGTGGTCTAAACCCAGAAAGGTCTCTCATATTAATGAAATAAAGGACATGTTAATGGAGATGCTCTTTATTAAAAAACTATTCGAGAACCAAAGAAAGCTTTGGTGGGCATCTTATTCCTTTCATTTAGGAATTTACTTCTTATTTGCTTGGACTATTTTATTAGTGATCAGTATTGCATGGCCGGTGATATTCGTTCAATACATAACTACTGCTATTGGCATCATCGGATTCATCTTGGCTTCCGTAGGGAATGTAGTCCTGCTCATGCACAGACTTCTTGAATCAGACTTAAAAAAATATACAACCCCGCAAGAGTATTTTAATCTGATCTTAATTTTGGCAGTCCTCTTAAGCGGTATCTATGCTTGGAGCAGTAATGTTGCTCAAGTCAGCCAGACTGTAGGGCAGCTGATCTCTTTCCAAGCTCTTGACGTTGGAACTGCTCTCACTGTTCATCTTGTTTTACTGGGATTAATGTTTTTCTATATTCCATTAAGCAAAATGAATCATTACGTAGGAAAATATTTTACTTTCCATAAAGTATTATGGGAAAATGACCCCAATCTACCGGGAAGCAAGGTAGAAAAGGATTTGCAAGAAGCTGCATCTCATCCGCCCAAAACTAAATGGGCTGCTCCTCATATTTCCGCTCCTCATATCAAAGAAGGGAGTGATTTAAATGCGTAAATCAGCGGATTTGCAACCGAAGGATATCAATTTACCAGCAGACAAACTTGTAGAAATTGACTCTCTGAAGACCTTGCCTAGTCCCTATGACCAAGAAGGAATGGAGCCGGAATTCACTGAACCAAAAGATACTTGGAAAACAAAATACTGTACTTCTTTGGATGGCTTTGTAGGCCTAGACACCATGACTCGACCTTCAAGTCCGGAAGAAGAAGATGAATTTGTACGTAAATTTATCAGTGGTCTAGAAAAAGTATTTGCCGACAGCAATAACAATTTTCTGCAACCGATAAAGCTTACCATGGATTATTGTGCCAAGTGCAATACTTGTTCCGAGGCCTGTCATATTTTTGAAGCCTCTAATCAGAATGAACTCTACAGACCAATCTTTCGTTCTGAGATTCTGCGTAGAATATATAAGAAACACTTTACAACCAGCGGGAAATTACTAGGTAACTTTGTCGGTGCAGATGTCGATATTAACTGGGAGAGTATTGCTCGTCTCGGCGAGCTTGCCTATCGCTGTAATCTCTGTCGCCGTTGTGCTCAGACTTGCCCACTCGGCTTAGATAATGCCCTTATGGCACGCGAGATTCGAAAAATATTCAGCCAAGAGATGGGAATTGCCCCTGCTCCCTTGCATGCCAAGGGCTCCATGCTGCAGTTACAAACGGGTTCCTCGACAGGGATTACCAAAGCTGCCTTACTAGACACGTTGGAATTTATCGAAGAAGATATCGAGGAAAAAACAGGTCGAAAAATTAAAATTCCGGTTGATAAAAAAGGTGCAGATATTCTTCTGACTCATAACGCTGGAGAATTTATGGCCTGGCCCGAGAATCCGGCAGCTTTTGCTATCCTTTTTGAAGAAGCTGGGCTGGATTGGACTTTAAGTAGTTCCATGATTGGCTATGACAATGTGAATTATGGCATCTGGTACGACGATACCCAAGCAAAAAAGGTTGCCATGCAACAATTTCAAGCAGCCAAAGAACTTGGAGTTCGGCGTATTGTGATTGGAGAATGCGGACATGCTCACAAAGCCGCAGCGGTAAGTGCTGACCGTATGACTTATGGAGATGGCAAAGTACCTGTAGAGAGCTGTCTACCGCTCTTGTGGGATTTAGTGAAGACCAAGCGACTGAAGTTTGATCCAGTAAAGAATAACTTCCCTGTGACCTTACACGACCCTTGCAACTATGTCCGTCAAATGGGCATTGTCCAACCACAGAGGGATATTTTGAAAGCGATTTGTCCTCAATTCAGGGAAATGACTCCGCATGGTGTCAACAATTACTGCTGTGGAGGCGGTAGTGGCTTCGCTATTATGCAATCTCTGAACTTTGCAGAATTTCGCAATAAAGTTAGTTCTAGGAAGAAGTTCGAACAAATTATATCAGCCTTTGGAGATGATTTTGTTAATCCGGACATCGTTAAGTATGTATGTGCTCCTTGTTCCAACTGTAAAGGAACAATTAGAGATATGTTAGAGTTCTATGAGGCTACTGCCAAGTTTAACGTACACTACGGCGGCTTAGTGGAGCTGATGGTTAATGCCCTGGTCACTTTGGACCAACCCTTTTTGACGTTCGAGGATGAAGAATTTTAGCTGCTAAGGTCCGAATGGTCTGGGGCAGCGTGCCTAAATGACATGGAGCTATGAACCAAGGAACAGTAGACTTGGAGGAGGTGTAAATCCTTTATGAAAGTAGTAATCATTGGTGGAGTGGCCACAGGCCCGAAGGTCGCGGCAAGGCTGAGGCGGTTGCGACCAGATGCCGACATTACCATTATCGAGCAAGGAGAGCTTATTTCCTACGGTGCTTGCGGTTTGCCGCTCTATCTGGGGAACCTTGTTCCCGACATGATGGAACTGATGATGACGTCCTCGGGAAGTGTCCGTGATCCCGAATTCTTTTATAATACAAAACAGGTAAAGGTTCTTAACAATACTCGGGCAGAAGCCATTAATCGGGAACAGAAAACTGTCTTAATTCGCAACTTGCTTCACAACCAGCAAGACATACTGCCCTATGACTATCTAGTGCTGGCAACCGGAGCGAGTCCTACTGTTCCCACTCTTCCAGGCAAGGATTTATCTAATGTTTTTACCCTGCATCACCCTACCGATGCTCAGGCTATTCGCGAGTTAGTACGCAGTAAAAAATTGAACCACCTCACAATTATTGGCGCAGGCCTGATCGGAATGGAAGCTGCTGATGCTTTATTTGGACCCCGTATAAAAATAACTTTGTGTGAAGCCCAAGCCCAAATCTTACCTAAATTTTTGGATACAGATATGGCGCTTTTGGTAGAACACGAAGTACGAGAGAAAGGAGTGGAAGTGTTATTATCGTGCCAAGTCTTGGGACTAACAGCAGGTGATAGCGGTGCTGTTGCTAGAGTAGAAACTACCAACGGTCTGATAGAGACCGATGCAGTAATTCTGGCTATCGGTATGCGTCCAACAGTAGAACTTGCTCGTACTGCAGGATTGGCACTGGGGGTTACAGGAGCGATTAAGGTCAATTCCCATCTGCAGACCGAAGACCTATCAATTTATGCAGGTGGTGACTGCGTTGAAAATTATGATCTTATTTCAGGTCAGCCTGTTTACTCACCGTTAGCATCTACCGCTAACAAGCATGGTAGGGTTATAGCCGATAATATTGCCGGCAGAAATTCTGAATTTCCAGGAGTAAATAAAACATCGGTAATGCAATGTTTTGAGCATAATATCGGCCGTACAGGTTTAGGAGAAGAAGAAGCAATCCAAAATGGTCTTGATGTTAGTTCAGTTATTGTTTCAGGTTATGATGCAACTCATTACCATCCTATGCACGATAAGGTCCGGGTCAAATTAATAGCGGAGAAAAGTAAAGGACGCGTTGTTGGAGCACAGGTTGTTGGCCTAGGCGAAGGTATAAAGCGTCTGGATGTTTTGGTTACTGCCATGAAATATGGAGCTACTTTAGAGGATATCGCCAATCTGGATTTGGGCTATGCTCCGCCGTTTTCAACCGCAATTGATCTGGTTGCCCATTCGGCCAATGCTTTACGCAATAAAATGGATGGATTGATTCGCAGTGTGTCAAGTTCCGACCTGCTAAACGCTTTAGCAAAGAACGAAAAGGTCTATATTCTTGACATTCGAACAGATGAAGAAGTTAAAAGTACGCCAATTCCTTATGAAAATAAAATAGAAATCCCGCTTAGTGAACTCGATCAACGGTGGCAAGAACTACCAACCGGAGGTAGGCTAATCACGGTTTGTGAATTAGGAATTCGTGGTTATGAAGCTGCCTGCTTGCTCCAAGGTAAGGGAGTGTCCGATGTTTCCTATTTGGAAGGAGGACTCTCTATTTTAGGTGCATACACCTGATTCCCTGCTGACTTTTGTGCAGAATCCAAGAAAAGCAAGAGAATCATTGTTGTAAAAGATATTTAAATGGAGGTGATTTTGTGTATATCGTAACAATCGATGAAGAGGAGTGTTCAGGGTGTAATGCCTGTACAGACGGCTGTCCAGCCAAAATTCTTGGTTTTGTAGATGAAAAAGCCGTAGTCACCGGTGATGAGAGTGAATGCATGGGTTGCGAATCTTGTGTAATTGTTTGCCCTACAGGGGCAATATCCATTATGGAAATTTAATACCATAAAAAAGAAGGAGGTTATACCATGACAGAAAGAAAAACTCCGCAACTAGACGAATTGGAAAAGGGCAAATGGCCCAGTTTTGTAACTGAAATGAAAAAGGCTGCGGCCAAGAATCCTGCGTCTGAAGAACTCTTAGGTCTGTTAGAAAAGTCTTATGAAGAGAAAACCGGTCATTGGAAACATGGTGGAATTGTAGGAGTAAGAGGATACGGCGGCGGCGTTATCGGGCGCTACACAGACGTTCCTGAAGAATTTCCACATCTTACAGAATTTCATACTATTCGTGTGAATCAACCCTCTGGCTGGTTCTATGACACAAAAGCACTTCGTTCCATATGTGATATCTGGGAAAAACATGGAAGCGGACTAACCAATTTCCATGGATCCACAGGTGATGTTATTCTATTGGGAACAACAACCGAACATATTCAACCGCTATTTGACGATTTAAGTGAAGCTGGATTTGATCTTGGAGGATCCGGTTCAGACTTAAGAACTCCTAGCTGCTGTGTTGGTCCAGCTCGCTGTCAAAATGCTTGTTACGATACATTGGAAGCATGCTTAAATATTACTAATGAGTATCAAGATGAACTCCATCGCCCAATGTGGCCATACAAATTCAAAATTAAATTCTCTGGTTGTGCTAATGACTGTACAGCATCCATTGCCCGCTCAGACTGTTCTGTTATCGGAACTTGGCGCGATACCATCCGCATCGATCAGGATGCCGTAAAACAATATGTGGCCGAAGGTATGGATATTCAAGACCGTATCTGTGATAAATGTCCAACCCGTGCTTTAAAATTTAATCCTGAAAGTAAAGAACTGACCGTTATTGGGGAAGATTGTTCCCGCTGTATGCACTGTATTAACCTTATGCCTAAAGCAATTCAGGCTGGTAAAGAAAAAGGTGCTACTATCCTTCTTGGCGGAAAATCTACGATTGTTCAATCCGCTTTCATGGCTTGGGTCATTGTACCTTTCATGAAGATGGAAAGTGAAAATGATTTCGAAGAATTTAAAGACTTAATGGGCCGCATTTGGGAATGGTGGGATGAGAACGGCAAATCCCGCGAGCGTATTGGAGAACTTATATACCGTGTAGGTATGGGCAAGTTCTTACGCGAAGTTGGTCTGCCACCAGTACCGCAAATGGTATTCCGTCCAAGAGCTAATCCTTATGTGTTCTGGCCACAAGATGAAATCACAAAGTAAATATTAATAATGAGAGGTGGAAATAAAATGGCTAAAATAGATCAAGGGCCTCCCGATTATAAGAAAATGCTCCCTCCAATAATTAAAGACAACTATGGTAAATGGAAATATCATGAGATTCCTCGTCCAGGCGTTCTCAAGCATGTCTCTGATTCAGGCGCTGAACTTTATAGTGTTCGCGTTGGATCTCCTCGCCTAGTCAGCATTGATTTCTTGCGTGAAATCTGCGATCTTGCAGACACTTTCTGTGATGGATATCTTCGTTTTACCAGCCGAAATAACGTAGAATTCCTTCTGTCTGATCCTGCCAAAGTTGATCCCTTAATCGCCAGTCTTGCTGATAAAGGCCTCCCTGTCGGTGGAACTGGAGCATCCATCAGTAATATCGTTCATACCCAAGGTTGGATACACTGCCATACACCAGCTACAGATGCTTCAGGTATCGTAAAAGCTGTCATGGATGATCTCTTTGAATACTTTGGATCGATGAAGCTTCCAGCTAAGTTAAGAGTTGGCTTAGCATGTTGCTTAAATATGTGTGGAGCTGCTCACTGTAGTGATGTAGCTATTGTCGGAGTTCACAGAACTATACCTAGAATTAATGATGAGAAAGTACAAAAGGGCACTGAAATTCCTAGTCTGGTTGCCTGTTGCCCTACAGGAGCAATTCGTCCAAATCCAAAAGCAAAAAGTGTAACGATCGTCGAAGATAAATGCATGTACTGCGGAAACTGTTACACCATGTCTCCTGGAATGGAAATTATGGATGGGCAGAATGATGGTTGTGCTATTCTTGTTGGCGGTAAAGTGGCTAATGCGCGTAGTGTACCTAGCTTCTCCCGTATGGTTATTCCTTTCCTGCCTAACAATCCTCCTCGTTGGCCGGAAGTTACGGATGCCGTCCGTAGTATTGTTGAAACCTGGGCATCGAATGCTCGTCAGGGCGAACGGATGAATGAGTGGATTGAAAGAATTGGCTGGGAAAAATTCTTTACCATTACCGGAATTCCTTTCTCTGACAAGTTAATTGATGACTACATCTTCTCAAGAGAAACTTTCCGCACCTCCGCTGCATTTAAATATTAATCACAAGTAGAAAATAAATAAATGAAAGGGGATTGTACTCATGGAAAAAGGAGCTGCCAACCCCGAAATTAAGGAAAAAGTTGTAGCTTACCTGAACACGGTTCAAAAAGCAAAAGGTAAAGAGATTGCAGCCGCTATCGGAGAAAAGAAATCTGATGTCGACCTGGCGGTCAAAGAGTTGGCTATGGAAGATATCGTAGAGTACTTGTATATCACCACAACCTATATTGCCATTAAAGGTAAAGTAGGTGCCCCAGAATGAACATCCTCTTTGCCTGGGTTATACCCTACATTGTTATCCTATTATTTCTAGGTGGGATGATCCTCCGCATTTTATCCTGGCTTAAAATCCCCGTACCATTTAAACTGACGGTGTTTCCCTGCCCCCAAACTGGGGCAGGGGTCGCTGCAGACTTCGTCAAAGAAAGCGTTGGTTTTCGAAGTCTGTGGAGAGGGGAAAAAAGCTTATGGTTCATGTCTGCACTATTTCATCTTTCTTTGGCTTTCATCCTAATCGGACACTTTTTTGGTATAGGTTTTCTGGGACAACAATTCACCTGGCTTGGAGCAAGCTCTGAAACAAGCTTGAATCTGTCTGTACTATTCGGAACCTATGCCGGAGCAGCCTTATTGTTAGGTTTACTGCTCTTAACCATTCGCCGTATAGGCTCTCCCACCATGAAATTTATTTCTTCTTTTGCAGATTATTTGGTATTAGTCTTGCTTCTTGGCATTGTGGGAAGTGGGATGTACATGAGGCTATTTCATGAAGTAACGTATGAAGCTGTTCAGACTTATTTAATTGGACTGCTCACATTTCATCCTGTTCCCTTCCCTGATAACATGGCTTTTATCTTTCACTTTACGTTAGTTCAGCTGCTTTTGTTATACTTCCCATACTCCAAATTAATGCATTCCTGTGGGCTATTCATTAGTCGCTGGTTAATCGTAAGACCCCACGAAAGACAGGTGATCTTGAAATGAGCGACCAAGTACGCATTCCTTACGTGGCAAGAGAAAAAGATCTAAAAGACTTACATCTATCTCAGGTTGCACCGGAAGATCAGCCGAAGACAGCTCTAGAAATCCTTGGTGAGATGCTCAAGTATAAAAGATCCTTAAAACTATATTTAGATGTATGTACTCACTGTGGAGCTTGTGCTGAACAATGTCATTCCTACCTTGGAACTAAGGATCCCTATAATATGCCAGTTGCTCGTGTAGACTTGGTTCGCCGCGTGTATAAACAAGTATTCGCACCTGGTCCCTCGATTTTAAAGAGCTGGGATGGAGCCAAAGCAATTGATCAGGAAACCATTGATTTATGGTACAAGTATTTTCATCAATGCAACCAATGTCGCCGCTGCGCAGTATTTTGTCCGAAAGGCATTGATACTGCTGAAGTGACCATCGCCATGCGAGAACTCTTGGCTCATATTGGTCTCCCCAGCAGGTTCCATGCTGGGATTGCTAAAAATATGGCAAAGACCGGTAATAATATGGGAAATCCTCTGCCGGCAGTTCTAGACGGGCTGGAGTTTCTGGAAGAAGAATTGAAAGAAGAAACTGGACTAGATATTCCGATTCCTGTGGATAAAGAAGGTGCTGAAGTCCTTTTTAATCCTTCATCTTCGGATCTCTACGTCAACACAGATGGATTTATGTCCGTTGCTAAAATTTTCTATAAGGCAGGAGTTTCCTGGACACTTAGTTCCAAGATCACTGAAACTGCTAATTTTGGACTATTTTTTCATGAACCAACCATGCGCGAACACAGTCGGCTTCTCGTTCAAGCCGGTAAGGATCTCGGTGTTAAAAGGCTTGTAGCCGGAGAGTGCGGTCATGGCTGGAGAACTTGGCGGATGTTTACAGAAACAATCAATGGACCTCTTCCTTTCCCGGTAATCCACCTTTTCGAGGAGGTTTTGGATTATCTCCGTGAAGGCAGAATTCAATTTGATAAGTCCAAGAATCCGGAAAAGGTGACATATCATGATCCCTGTAACTATGCCCGGGGTGGCGATTTGATTCAACAACCAAGAGAAATTCTATCCGCCTGTGTCCAAAACTTTATTGAAATGACCCCGACAGCTCAGTACAGCTTCTGCTGCGGAGGGGGATCGGGAATCCTCATGGATGAAGCTATGGAAATCAGGGAGGCTTTAGCACAACCAAAGGCAGAATGTGTCAGAAGCACTGGCGCAGAAATTCTCTGTGCTCCATGTGCTATCTGTAAAGCACAGCTTCCCGATGTAATGAAACATCACAAAGTAGATGTCACTATTAAAGGATTAAGTGATCTCATGGGTCGAGCTTTAATATTATAAAATAAGAATACTTTTCATAGGAGGTTTTTAAAAATGGCAGATCTTAATGTTAATGGCGTTAATATCCCGTTAGATGAAGATGGTTTTCTGGAAGATTCTGATTTATGGAATGAAGAAGTTGCCAAAGCCTTAGCTCTTACAGAAGATGTAGAAGAACTTACAGAAGAACACTGGGTATTAATCAATTACCTGCGTGACTATTATCAGAAATTCGGAGTTGCTCCAATGATTCGCAAACTATGCAAAGAGACTGGTTTTAATCTTAAGAAAGTTTATGAACTCTTTCCAGGTGGCCCAGCCAAGGGTGCCTGTAAAGTTGCCGGCCTGATGAAACCAACTGGCTGCGTATAATGAACCCGAAAGATTTAGTGAATATCAACCGACTTGTAATCGCAGCCCCTCAAGGCCGCTGCGGTAAAACAACAATAACTCTAGGACTCCTACGTGCTTTTAAGCGTAGGGGTCTTAGGGTGCAACCATTTAAAAAAGGGCCAGATTATATTGATCCCAGCTGGCTCTCAGCAGCAGCAGGAATAGCCTGCCGTAATCTTGACTCCTATCTCATGGAACCCGAACAGATCTGCAAATCGGTTTCCATGGCAGCGCCCTATGATTTAAGCATTATTGAAGGGGCAATGGGATTATTTGATGGTCTTGATTTGGCAGGTAGCAGCTCGACTGCAGAAATTGCCAAAATAACCAAGACAGCCGTTATTTTAGTTATTGATGCTACCCGTATGACACGTAGTGCTGCAGCAATTGTATTAGGATGTCAACACTTTGATCCTCAGATTCAGATTTGCGGGGTTATCCTCAATAAAGTTGCCAGACCCCGGCATGAAAAAATGTTACGGGAAGCTATCGAACACTTTTGTAAGATTCCTGTTCTAGGTGCGATTCCGAAAGATAGTGAATTGAGTATTCCGGATCGTCATCTTGGTCTAATCACAAATATCGAAACTGATAATAGTGACCGACTGCTAGATTATTTGGCTGAAATCATCAATAAACATGTTGACTTAGACCAGGTTTATGCGCTCGCTACCCAGACATCACAACTTCCGCAGTCTTGGTATACCAAGCCACTTAATCAGACAAGACATAAGGATTCACAACCAGCTAGGATCGGGGTTATGCGGGATAAGGTATTTAGCTTTTACTATCCTGAAAATATATCTGCCTTGGTCAATCTGGGAGGCCAAATTGTAGAGATCAACAGCTTAACAGACCCTTGTCTGCCGCCTGACCTTGATGCACTTTATATTGGTGGGGGATTTCCCGAGGTTTTCGCCGCTGACCTCGAAAGTAATATCGAGCTGCGTTTATCCATCAAAAAGGCTGTGGAATCGAGCTTGCCGATTTATGCTGAATGCGGCGGGCTCATGTATTTAGGACGAACACTTAAGGTAGAGGGAAGATTTTTCGCAATGACAGGAGCCCTGCCTTTTGATGTTGTTATGGAACCCAAGCCGCAAGGCCATGGGTATACTTTACTAGAATCTTTGCCCGGAAACCTGTGGTATACCACCGGTATAAAAGTCAAAGGGCATGAGTTTCATAACTCTCGAATTATCAACTTAGACCCAAGGGTCAAGTTTGCTTATAAAGTTGAACGCGGTCATGGTATAGATGGGGTACATGACGGGATTATTTATAATGGAGTTCTAGCATCATACAACCACCTCCATGCTTTAGGAACTCCTCAGTGGGCAGTAAAGTTAGTTGAACTAGCAAAATCCCATAAATCATGTAAACTTTCAATGTCGATAGGAGTCTGATAATAGTCTTGTAGGAAGTCATATGCTGGTATAGACTCATTTGTTAAAAATGAAGTATAAT
>Ga0209643_1002355_pt1 | contig 12558 bp, 14 predicted proteins | sample AutmiccBRH37_all_FD_187383 | JGI IMG/M metagenome (GOLD analysis project Ga0209643, IMG submission 187383) | Deep subsurface microbial communities from Mt. Terri, Switzerland - Autotrophic microbial communities BRH/37_all (SPAdes) (version 2) | ecosystem: Environmental > Aquatic > Deep... | reverse complement strand
GTTAAAAGTGCCACGCCATCTTGTAACCCTCCAAAGTCTCCAACCCAGAAACCAGAATCCATTCCAATTGCCAAACGCGCTCCAATAGGGTAAGAGTCAAATAATCCTATCCTCAAAGGCAAACAAGGTACTCCTAAAGATGAATATGGTTTCCCAAAGAGCATATGGGTGATCCCCTTCCTGTTTATTTGCCACTACGTGGCAATAAGATAAGAAGATCTAGGGTTCAGCAATTAGGAATATTACTACTACAACATATGGGAGCGAGTCCCAGAATGTTACTAGCAAACCCATCTATGCTAAAAATAGTAAGCAGTTGCTCTTAAGCTTGCACTTTTTTAGGACAAGAATCATATGATGAAATTAGAGAGAGATAACCCCGATACTATTTGGAGGACTGAGACAAGGCCCACTCTATCTTATAGGCCACTTGATTGGCCAAATTTAGAATAAGGGGTTTTATATATGGGCTTTGGAGTACCGTTTGTTCCAGTACCGCCTATCGTTGCACTTTTTGACACTTATCCTATTGGTGCAACACTCCGAATAGGTATGGATGCTGGTTTCTGGCGCGGGCAATTTGGAGGAATTCAAGATGGCGTTGCACTTTTGACCAATGCTCTACTTCACTCTAACCTTGGGACCCCAATTGATGGACTTCGACCAGTAGTGCGCATCCCTATCCGCTCAATCACTTTCGTTAGCCAATAATCATACAAAAGGGTCGTAAAGATACTTTAGTTATCGATACGACCCTTTGCAATATTGGAAGGGATTGAAATTGGGCTATAAGTGTGAGAGCAGAGCAACTAAGATCAGATCCACCGACTATAAAGATAACATTAGGCAAAGAACAGTAAATGGGACACCTTAAGCACACATTTAAGGATATAATTCATATGATGAAATTAGAAAGGGAGATAACCCCGATACTATTTGGAGGACTGAGACAAGGCCCACTCTATCTTATAGGCCACTTGATTGGCCAAAATAAAGAAAAAAGGGGTTATTTATATGGGCTTTGGATTGCCGTTTGTTCCGGTACCACCTATCGTTGCACTTTTTGACACTTATCCTATTGGTACGCCACTCGCGATAGGGATGGATTCTGGCTTTTGGGCCGGTCGATTTGGAGGAATTCAAGATGGCGTTGCACTTTTAACTAATGCATTACTTTTCTCTAACATTGGTACCCCAATTGATGGACTTCGACCAGTTGTGCGTATCCCTATCCGCTCAATCACTTTCGTCAGCCAATAATCATTTACAAAAGGGCCGTAACGAAATTTAGTTTCGATACGGCCCTTTTGTGATACTTGTACCGCCAGTGTCTTCGTGGGTGCTAGCCGAGTTTTCTTTATACTGGAGTGGATCAGGGCATATTAATAGTACTTAAAAAGTTTCAGATAGACTAACCTTTGCGGTCAAGATGGAGTTCCGCTAATGCTCTTTGGATAACATTTAGAAGTCTTTGTGGTAGGGATTTACTCGAATTTGCAGAAGACTCGACCGCTTCATAATTTTTAAGTGAAATATTGCGGGCTTCTGGCGATTGTAATTGATCCGAATCGAATGATTCTGTTTCAGTAATCAGATCATCCGCCGCCCTATTATTTTTAAATAGCCGGACAGTGACGTATTCTTTTTTCATACGATCTCCTCCTTCACATAATGAGAACAGTAAAAAGATTATCTATATTAGGATATGACGGACTATGAAAATTGTCTTATGAATCGGAGGCATATTATCTTATAAAGATGATGTTGTGATCATCATCAACGATACGCTCTGAAGGTTTTATGAGACAGAGTTGAAGCCGTAAGAAGCATTGAAATCCATATATAGGTATGTTCCTAGGCATTTTTGCTTATCCTATTAATGAACCTAAGGGAGGTATGCGAGTTAATTATGCCTAATCAAACCATAGCGAGTCGCAATCCCCAAAAACCAATCAATATATATTTCAATCGTTGTTTTTCTACGACTCACAAAATCATTCAATTATTTTTAAGCTATCCTGATACCCGTAAATTTAAGATTTACATTTCTCATGGCTGCGCAAATAGCAACCTTCAAGAGGTTGCAGATTACTACGAGGTGGAACCATCAATTAATGGGAGGGACTATGTTGATTACTGCTTAAATTTTTGTCTTAAGCACGAGATTGATTTGTTTGTGCCAAGATATAATGTAACTACTTTAGTCGATTACAAAGAAGACTTTGATCGTATAGGGGTCAAAGTAATGTTTATTGGGAGTTCTGAGACTTATCAATTTCTGGAGAGCAAAGTAAAAACTTATAAAGTTTTGAATAATACTAATATTATAGCGATCCCAAAAACATTTTGCGTTAAAAACTATGATGACTTTCAAACTGCATATAAGAAAATAGCCAAAGTTGGGAGCAGCGCCTGCATGAAGCCTATCTCTGGGATTGGAGGAAATGGCTTTAAAAAAATCATAGAGACTATGACCGAGATCGATGAGCTTTATCTATCGACAGGTTCGACGATTGCGAAGGAAAGGATAGCTCGCATCTTACAGGACTCGCGAAATGTGGAGCCGTTTATAGTGATGGAATACTTAGAAGGGGATGAATTTAGTATTGATTGTTTAGCGTATCAGGGAGAATTAATCAGGGCTATTCCTAGAAGAAAGATCGACTTGTACTGTCAAAACGTAGAACATAGAATAGATTTGATTGTTATAGCTCAGAAACTTACTAAAAAGTTCAACCTAAGCTATTTGTACAATATTCAGGTTAAGTATCACAAAGGAAAACTATACCTTCTTGAAATTAACACCCGGATGTCCGCCGGGATTCATAAGTCTAGTTTAGCGGGTGTTAATTTTCTATATCTTGCTATTAAGCTGCTGAACGGAGAAGCTGTGACTAATCGAGAGACAATACGTTGGGATTTTCAGATACGCGCTATAGAAAACTATGAGCTTACAGACCTAACCCCATTATATTCTTCCGCCCCAATCTAAATCCAATTCAAAAGGTCTTAGACTCCTAAAAGTGGAGTTTTAAGAATTGAAGAAAAAAAAAGAAAGCTCATCTATAAAGATGGGCTTAACGCAGGAAAAGGATAAAGCTAATAATCGTTTTAACGGCACCGGAAGTTGGAAAATCAATGAGAAAGAGGCGGATGAGGGACTTGGACTGGTGTTTCTAAGTTATGGACAAAGTGGCTCCGTAAGAATCAATTTCTAGAACCTGAGCCTGAGCGTTTACCCCATACTGCTCTAGCGTAGTTATCATGTTCTGGCATACTTCTTGCTTAGAGTCTTCGGTAATAAGGGCTATCAGAGTGGGTCCGGAACCACTGAGAGCAGCTCCATAGGCTCCGGCTTCGAGGGCGGCTTCTATGGTCTCGAGCATGCCGGGAAGGAGAATTGCCCGTTGGTTTTGGTGAAGAACGTCGCGCATTCCTTCCTTTAGAAGAGAATAATCCTCTCGAATAATGGCTTCAATCAGTAATCCAACATGGGAAATATTAAAAACGGCATCATTTCGTGTAACGTGCGTCGGCAAAATTCCTCTGGCTTTTTCTGTGTTCAGGCGGGTGTTAGGAATAACTACTACCGCTTTTAAGTTGGGTGATTGGGCCAGGACACGGGGAAAAATACCATCTTTGGCTGGTACGGATAGGGTGATCCCTCCATATAAAGCAGGGGTGACATTGTCTGGGTGGCCTTCTATGGAATTTGCAACTTGGAGTAATTCATACTTTGTATATGGTGATCCGGCTAAGGTATTAGCGGCTACTAGACCGCCCACGATGGCGGCGGAACTGCTTCCTAAACCACGAGCGGGGGGAATATGATTTTCAAGTGTAAGGGCGACAGAGGGATTAGGGTAATGAAGCAGATCCCAGAGATGGCACATTGTTTGCCATACGAGGTTACTTGCATCGGCCGGAATCCCGTCGCGGTATGATCCAGTTAAAGAAATTTGAAACGGTTGATTGGGTTCAACCGTTATCGTGTTGTGCAGTTGAAGTGCCAGCCCTAAACAGTCAAATCCAGGACCTAGATTGGCGGAGGTGGCTGGTATCTTAACGCGAATCATCGTGTTCCTCCTTATTGGCCATTTTCAAAGCGAATTACATTGTGAATATTCAGGACCTTGCTATATGCTTGGATAGAATCTAGAGCTTCTTGAAGTGCTCCTTCACGACAGGGATGAGTCATAAGGACGATCTCTGCCTGATTTTTACCGCGAGGTTTTTGAATGATCGAGGCGAAGCTAATATTTGCTTCGGCAAAGAGTAAGGCTAGAGTAGCTAGGACACGGGGCTCGTCTTTGACAAGGAGGCGAATATAGAACGCAGTATGGAAATCTGAGATGGCTTTAAGTGGAAGATCAAGATAACAGGTACAATTAAGCCCAGAGGTTGAGTGCGCTTGGATATTGCGAGCAATCCGCATAATATCGGATATTATGGCACTTCCGGTGGGGAGAGAACCAGCACCTCGACCATAAAACATGGTTTCTCCAACTGCATCACCAACGACATAGATGGCGTTAAATACTCCGTTGACAGATGCAAGAGGATGGGTAAGAGGTAATATTGCCGGATGAACGCGAACTTCTATACCTTCAGCTTGGTGTTTAGCAATGGCTAACAGTTTGATGGTACAGCCAAGTTCAGCGGCATAAGCTAGATCTTCACGAGTTATTTTGGAAATGCCTTCGACAAAGACGTCTTTGAGGGCTACGCGTGAATTAAAGGCGATGGAGGAAAGAATGGCAAGTTTTCGGGCTGCATCTAAGCCGTCGACATCAGCAGAAGGGTCTGATTCGGCATACCCTAATTGTTGTGCTTCAGCAAGGACTTCCGAATACTCTCGGCCTTGCTCGGCCATGGCAGTAAGAATGTAGTTGGTCGTTCCATTAATAATCCCAATTAGATCGGTAATGCGATTGGCGGCTAGGGACTCTTTTAAAGCAGCAATAATCGGAATTCCGCCTCCCACACTCGCCTCAAAGTAGAGGCCCTTTCCTGCTTGATTGGCAGCATCAAGAAGCTCATGACCATGAAGGGCTATTAAGTCTTTATTCGCGGTGACGACATGTTTACCCTGTCGTAAAGCTTCTAATATAAATGTGCGAGCGGGTTCAATTCCTCCCATCACTTCGACAATAATCTCTATTTCAGGATCTTGAAGAATTTCTGCAGGTTGATCAGTTAATAGAAAGTCTCCGTGAACATCACGCTCTCGATGAAGATCCTTGTCGAGGATGCCTTTAATGTGAATTTCGCAGTTTGTTCGTGTTCGAATATCCTCAGCATTTTGCTGTAATACCCGCACTACTCCTGAACCCACAGTACCTAAACCTATTATGCCAATCTGAATTGTCAAGGTGAGTCAACTCCTCCAAAAAACAAATGTATTTGTATAGTGGACATTATACCTCGTGCTATCGGGCTTTGACAAGAAAATCTTTGAGTAATTTCAAACATATTCCTAGTAAAAAGGGTTGACACTGGGGAATGGATTCTATATCATATACACAAAGTTCGTAATCCAAATGTAATATAACAGTAAGGGAAGTGTACCTAGGGTTCCGAGGAGAACCTGTCTGGTCCGAGCGGTACAGAATCCAAATTGGATTTACACCGTGAGTAGAAAAAACTCAAGCGGAAAGTTCCACGATATAGGGAACTACGCTTGGGCTATTTAATTTATAAGACTATACCTGAGAAAGGGGTCGATGAAATGGGACTAGTTATATACAGTAATGGAGGATTTGTTCCTGAGGAAGAGGCGAAAGTATCGGTTTTTGATCATGGCTTTTTGTACGGAGATGGTATTTTTGAAGGGATTCGTGCCTATCATGGCCGAGTATTCAAATTAGACGAGCATTTGAAACGCCTCTATGAGTCTGCGAAGTCGATTCAATTGAACATCGGCATTTCTAAGGATGAGATGCAGGAGGTTGTCTTAGAATCGCTGCGCAAGAACGGCTTAAAAGATGCCTATATTCGCTTGGTGGTTTCCCGTGGTAAAGGGGATTTGGGACTTGATCCTGTGAAGTGTCCACAGGCCGCAATATATTGTATAGCGGCTTCAATTAAAATCTTTGAGCCAAGCATGTATGAGCAAGGCTTAGAAGTGAAAACAGTGGCTATTCGCCGGAATAATCCGGATTCCTTGAGCCCTAGAATTAAATCCCTAAATTATCTTAATAATATTCTTGCCAAACTCGAGGCCAATCAGGCTGGTGTTGTTGAAGGAATTATGCTTAATCAAGATGGCTATGTTGCTGAGGGGACTTCAGATAACATTTTTGTCTTTCGAGAGGGAGTCTTAATAACCCCTCCTCTTTCGGCAGGAATACTGGAGGGAATCACCCGCAATTCTGTGCTCCAGCTCGCAGTTAAACTGGACATTGAAGTGAGGGAGGAGTTGTTTACACGACACGACCTTTATACTTCAGATGAGTGCTTTCTCACAGGTACTGCAGCAGAACTAATCCCAGTAATTAAAGTAGATGGCCGAGAAATTGGAGCCGGAGTTCCCGGTGATGTGTATAAACGACTACTTGTTGCATTTCGAGAGCTTACCCGTGTTAATGGTCCCGAAATTTACAGCGAATAGATGTATTGCCAAATGAGATAGGAGGGGAATTGAGTATGAGTGAAGAAAAAACAGGATTAAAAGGGGCTACAGTCTTATTAAATGCCCTGCACCAAGAAGGCGTTGACGTTATCTTCGGTTACCCAGGTGGGGTGTTACTTCCCTTGTACGATGCCCTTCTGGATTGTCCCATTCGACATGTGTTGGCACGTCATGAACAAGGGGTAGTGTTTGCCGCAGATGGATATTCGCGAGTCAGTGGAAAAGTAGGGGTTTGTTTAGCAACATCTGGACCTGGTGCGACAAATGTAGTGACTGGCATAGCCAATGCCTTCTCAGATTCTATCCCTTTAGTCGTTTTGACGGGGCAGGTGTCTACGAGTTCGCTCGGATCTGACTCATTTCAAGAAGTGGATATCATCGGGATCACGATGCCTATAACCAAGCATTCTTATTTGGTTAAGGATCCGCGGGAGCTGCCGAGGATTGTTAAAGAGGCATTTTATATTGCCCGAACAGGCCGGCCTGGGCCTGTGCTCATCGATCTTCCCAAGGACGTTTTAGCGCAAGAAAATGTCGAGCCCTTTCCTTCGGATATGAAATTAAAAGGATACAAGGTGTTTGGCAGAGGAAACAATAGTAAGATCGAAGAAGTGGTGAAGGCGCTCTCAGAATGTCACAAACCGGTCCTTTATGCCGGGGGCGGTGTGGTCACCGCAGGAGCAGAAGGAGTTATCAGGCAGTTAGCGGAAAAAGCGAATCTACCGGTGGTTACAACCTTGATGGGGATAGGAAGCCTTCCCTTCGGGCATTCTAATTTGCTAGGGATGGTAGGAATGCATGGAACGGTGACGGCAAACTATGCCGTTGATGATTGTGATTTGCTGATTGCAGTGGGCGTGCGCTTTGATGACCGTGTGACCAGCGGTTTGGGTCATCGTTTTGCCACTAAAGCAAAAGTCATTCATATTGATATTGATCCCGTGGAGATTAGCAAAGTGGTAAAAACGAATATCCAGATCGTTGGGGATGCTCGCTTGGTTCTGGAAGAAGTGTTAGACGTCTTACCGGGGTTTACTGTATCTCAAGTTGCTGACTGGTGGAATCAATTACGTGTTTGGAAGAAAGATCATACTTTGAGCTATGACTTAAACAGACTTACACCACAAATGATAATCGAATGTCTTGGAGAGCTTGCTAGTGAGAATACGGTTATCACAACCGATGTGGGACAACATCAAATGTGGGTAGCTCAGTATTATCCAACCGTGCATCCACGTAATTATGCGACCAGTTGTGGGCTTGGAGCTATGGGTTATGGCCTTCCAGCCGCTGTGGGGGCCCAACTCGCTCGTCCGGACGATTTGGTGGTTTTGATAACAGGAGACGGTTCCTTACAGATGTCGATCCAGGAGTTAGGAACCATTGCTCAGAATAAACTTCCTATTAAAATTATCTTACTAAACAATGGCGTGCTGGGCATGGTTCGCCAATGGCAGAAAACGTTTTATGAGGAGCGGTATAGTCAAATACAGCTCGATGGCAATCCGGATTTTGTCAAAGTCGCGCAGGCCTATGGTATGCTAGGCATCAATGTCGATTCCCCTGATCAGGTTAAAAGCGCTATTTCGGAGGCGATCAAACATCCCGGCTCCGTGCTGGTAAACTTTACGATCTCGCCGAACGAAGATGTTCTGCCCTTAGTTCCACCGGGTAAAGAAATTACGGAAATGATAGTGAGGTAATAACATGTTGCATACACTTGCAGTCCTCGTAGAGAACAATCCTGGAGTTTTAATCCGGGTAGCGGGATTGTTTGCTCGCAGGGGGTATAACATTGATAGCCTTACAGTTTGTCAGACGGAAGATCCTGATGTTTCGAGGATGACGATTGTCGTACATGGAGATGATCAAGTTATCGAACAAGTAAGGAATCAACTCAGTAAACTGGTGGTTGTGCAGACAGTCACGGATTTAACTGGCGAAAGCGTTGTTGATCGAGAGCTGGCGTTAATACGTGTCGAAGTCAGCGCGGAAACACGATCCGTGGTTCTCCAGACGGTCGAAGTTTTCCGGGGACGGGTTGTGGATATGGGTAGAAGCAATATTACCATAGAGTTAACCGGAGACATTGCCAAAATTGATGCGTTTGTACATGCAATTCGCCCTTATGGATTATTAGAGTTGGTGCGTACTGGTAAGATAGCCATTTTGCGCTCTGAAGTTTAAGGATTCTGTAAGACGTAGCGTGTTATAATATAATATGGCCTGTTTTAAGAGAGGCTCATAATTGAAAGGAAGTTGTAAAAATGGTAAAAATGTATTATGAGGTAGATGCGAATCTAGAGTTGTTAAAAGGGAAAGTCATTGCGATTATGGGATATGGGAGCCAAGGGCATGCACAGGCCCAAAATCTAAGAGATTCAGGACTTAAGGTTCTGGTAGCTGACTTACCGGGAAGTGTGAATTGGAAGCGGGCAGTAGAAGCTGGCTTAGAGGTTATGACGGTTCCAGAGGCAGCTGCACGAGCGGACGTTATTCAAATTTTGCTTCCTGATGAGTTGCAAAGTAAGGTCTATCATGCAGAAATTAAGGAACATCTTTCAGCCGGGAAAGCGCTTGTCTTTTCTCACGGGTTTAATATTCACTTTGGGCAAATTGTTCCACCCAAAGATGTCGACGTCTTTATGGTAGCGCCTAAAAGCCCCGGTCACTTGGTACGTCGTACCTATACAGAAGGTGCAGGAGTACCGGCATTGATTGCGGTCTATCAAGATGCCACAGGCAAAGCTAAAGAATTAGCCCTAGCGTATGCCAAGGGAATTGGTTCAACAAAGGCAGGCGTTCTGGAAACAACCTTTAGAGAGGAAACGGAGACGGACTTGTTCGGAGAACAGGCAGTTCTTTGTGGGGGAGCTACAGAACTAGTCAAAGCCGGCTTTGATACGTTGGTAGAAGCAGGCTACCAGCCGGAAATCGCTTATTTTGAATGCTTACACGAACTTAAGCTGATTGTTGATTTGATGTATGAAGGCGGCATAAGTTGGATGCGTTATTCTATCTCGGATACCGCGCAGTATGGGGATCTGGTTACAGGAAAACGAATTATTAATCAAGAAACTCGCAAAGAAATGAAAAAGGTTCTGACAGAAATTCAAGATGGACGCTTTGCTAAAGCGTGGTTACTCGAGAACCAAGTGAATCGACCAGCTTTTAATGCTATGAATAGCATCGAAGATAATCATCTTATTGAAAAGGTTGGGGAACAATTAAGAGGCATGATGAGCTGGCTTAAAAAACACGAATAAGGCAAAGCCCTAAAATTACGCTAAAGTGCTCACTTTGCAATAATGCTTTTTAATAAAGATATTTGGAAGGAAGTTAGAGTAATGCGTCGGATCGAGATCTTCGATACTACTTTGCGAGACGGCGAACAATCGCCGGGAGTTGCACTCAACTCAGATGAGAAATTGCAAATCGCTCGTCAATTAGCTAAGCTGGGTGTTAACGTTCTCGAAGCAGGATTTCCGATCTCCTCCCCCGGCGATTTTGAGGGAGTGCGCCGGATTGCGCAGGAGGTAAGAAATATAAGTGTTGCCGCCTTGGCACGGGCTAACGCCAAGGACATTGAATGTGCCTGGGAAGCGATTTCGGTTGGGGAATCTCCGCGCATTCACACCTTTATTGCTACATCGCCGATTCATATGCAGTATAAATTGCAAAAATCGCCCCAGGGCGTCTTGGAACAAGCCATCCAGGCAGTTCGGTTGGCCAAATCAAAAGTGGGTAATGTGGAATTCAGTGCCGAAGATGCCTCGCGTAGTGAGGTGGATTTTTTGGCGAAAGTTTTCTCAGGGGTTATAAAAGCAGGCGCTACGGTACTCAATATCCCAGATACTGTAGGCTACGCGACACCCGAAGAGTTCTCAGCATTTTTACGAGCGGTTATGGAACGTACGATCGGGATCGAACAAGTCAAAGTCAGTGTACACTGCCACAATGATTTGGGTCTTGCGGTTGCAAATTCTCTTGCTGCTGTTGGGGTGGGGGTTCATCAACTAGAGTGTACCGTCAATGGCATCGGGGAAAGAGCCGGAAATGCAGCCTTAGAAGAACTCGTGATGGCTCTGAACACTCGTAGGGATCAATATGGTGTTGATACAAGTATTGTGATGACGGAGATTGCCAGGGCTAGTCAATTAGTCAGCCGATTAACTGGTATGCTGATTCAGAATAACAAGGCTATTGTGGGTAAAAATGCCTTTGCCCATGAATCGGGTATTCACCAAGATGGTATGTTAAAAGAGCGATCTACTTATGAAATTATGTCACCAAGCGACATAGGAATCGATGCGGAATCAATAGTCTTGGGAAAACACTCTGGGCGCCATGCGGTTCAACAACGCTTTACTGATCTCGGGCTGGATTTAGAAGAAAGCCAATTCGAAGAGATGTTTTCTCGCTTTAAACTATTGGCTGATCGTAAACGCGAAGTGACTACAGCCGACTTGTTTTCCTTAGTTGATTTGAAAGCGGAGAAAGCGGATCAGATTCGCTTAGATTATTTTCAGGTTTCAAGCGGAACGCATCTTATCCCCACGGCGACGGTTGGGCTGATGTATAATGGACAACGTTTAGTAGATGCAACGTGTGGCGATGGACCGGTTGATGCCGCCTTTAAGGCCATTGATAAGGTGCTAGGAACAGAGGGTAAGCTGATTCACTATTCGTTGCAGGCCATTGACGGCGGAGAAGATGCTCAAGGAGAGGTTACAGTTACAGTTAAGTTTGGAGAAAATCTGGTGGGTGGTCGTGGAGTGAGCACAGATATTATCGAAGCTAGCGTGTTAGGCTATCTCCAGGCCGTAAACCGGGCGTTTGGACGAGGATGGATTAAGGTTCGAGAGTGAACTCGTTCAACTAAAGTTGAACATCGAGACTTCGGTGACGAAAGCTTCCGGTGGATGGTTTCGCCGAGCCGCCTCTACTCAAAAGGAACACTTCGCGGCGAAGGAGGAGTCTACCCCCACCGAAGCAGAGTACGTGGGCCCACTCCCACTTATAGAAGTGGGAGTCTTACGATTGGATAAACGCAAATAGAAGGAGGGAGTAAGAGCAATGTCTATGACCATCACGGAAAAGATTCTGGCGCAACATGCTGGCTTGGATAACGTCGTTCCTGGGCAACTGATCACCGCAAAGTTGGATCTTGTCTTAGCCAATGATATTACAGCGCCTGTGGCGATAAAAGAGTTTGCCAAGTTTAGTGCAAAAAAAGTGTTCGATCCTCATAAGGTCGCTCTTGTTCCAGATCATTTTGCTCCTAATAAAGATCTTGCTTCGGCAGAGCAATGCAAATTTGTGCGAGACTTTGCTAGAGAACAACAGATAGAACATTATTTTGAAGTGGGACAGATGGGTATTGAACATTGCCTACTCCCAGAACAAGGACTTACGTTGCCGGGAGACCTGATTATTGGTGCGGACTCCCATACATGCACATATGGAGCTGTTGGAGCCTTTGCCACGGGAGTTGGCAGTACAGATTTAGCAGCAGGCTTAGCCACTGGCGAAGCTTGGTTTCGTGTACCGGAATCCATGAAGTTTGTCTTCCATGGTACCCGTTTTCAAAAATGGGTCGGAGGGAAAGATCTCATCCTTTACCTGATCGGCAAATTGGGTGTCGATGGGGCTCGCTACCGAGCAATGGAGTTCACAGGAGAAGGAATAACGGCCTTATCTATGGATAATCGTTTTACGATTTGCAATATGGCGATTGAGGCTGGAGCGAAAAATGGCATTATAGCACCCGATGACAAGACGTTTGCTTATCTGGAAGGACGAGCACGTCGCTCGTATCCTCTCCAATACAGTGATTCAGACGCTCATTACCTAGAAGTCCAGGAGTTCGACGTTACGGAGATCCCCTTGCAAGTATCCTTCCCTCATTCCCCTGAAAACGCCAAATC
>Ga0209643_1002351_pt1 | contig 12595 bp, 12 predicted proteins | sample AutmiccBRH37_all_FD_187383 | JGI IMG/M metagenome (GOLD analysis project Ga0209643, IMG submission 187383) | Deep subsurface microbial communities from Mt. Terri, Switzerland - Autotrophic microbial communities BRH/37_all (SPAdes) (version 2) | ecosystem: Environmental > Aquatic > Deep... | reverse complement strand
ACTTTTTTCCTTTTTTAAAACTTGTTCTTTTATTACATCTGTTTTAAAACCCATCACGAAAAGAACGGTTTTTGCCCAGGCTCGCGCAATTTTAAAAAATGTGGGATACATTTTTTCCGAAGAGGTGACAATTAGCAATACCGGAAAAATAGGTACAATGGTCAATATTACCCAAGCATAAAACCAGATGCGCCAAACAAGAATAAAAAAATATCTAAAAAGTTTCATATTTGACTTTTATATTTTTTTCGCAACATCTGTTGGCAGTCTGCCAGTGGAAAGGTTTGCCATTAATCATTATTTTAAAATTCGAAAATTTGGAATACCCGATTCATAAGCATCAAAAATAGTAATTTAAATTCTATTCTTATTTTCTTTTTGAAATATGTATTTTTGCTTTCAAAATTTGAAATAATGTCAAGAATATTAACAGGAGTCCAAAGTACCGGAACACCGCATTTAGGAAATTTATTGGGCGCAATTATCCCTGCAATTCAAATGGCGAATGATCCAAAGAACGATTCGTTTTTATTTATAGCCGATTTGCACTCTTTAACCCAAATAAAAAATGGCGAAGAATTGCGTCAAAATACTCACAGCACTGCCGCAACTTGGCTTGCTTTTGGTTTAGATGTCAACAAAACCGTTTTTTATCGTCAGAGCGATATTCCTGAAGTGACCGAACTTTCCTGGTATTTAAGCTGTTTTTTTCCTTACCAGCGATTGACATTGGCGCACGGATTTAAAGACAAAGCCGACAGGCTGGAAGATGTAAACGCTGGTTTATTTTCTTACCCAATGTTGATGGCGGCCGATATTTTATTGTATGATGCGGAAATTGTTCCGGTCGGAAAAGACCAGTTGCAGCATTTAGAAATGACCCGTGATGTAGCCAACCGGTTTAACCATCAAATGGGCGATACTTTGGTTCCGCCAGAAGCTAAATTACAGGAGGGCACGATGTATGTTCCCGGAACCGATGGCGGAAAAATGAGTAAATCAAGCGGAAATATCATTAATTTATTTTTGTCGGATAAAGAATTGCGCAAACAAATCATGAAAATTCAAACCGACTCCACGCCGCTTGAGGAACCTAAAAATCCGGATACCTGTAATTTATTTGCCTTGTATAAATTAATTGCTTCCCCAACGCAAATTGCCGAAATGAGGACAAATTATGAAGGCGGAAATTACGGTTACGGAACCGCAAAACAAGCTTTTTACGAGTTGTTGATTACTAAATATGCCGTTGAAAGAGAACGCTACAATTATTATATGAACAACCTAAAAGAAATTGATGAAGCCTTGGAAATTGGTGCGGTAAAAGCAAGGGCCGTTGCTGCCGATGTTTTGAAAAGGGTTCGCAAAAAACTGGGATACTAAAAAAGAAACCCATGCGATCCTGCAACAGCTCCCGCAATGGTTACTAAACTTAAAATCAACAAAATCCAATGCGCTTTGTGCATAATATTGAAAGTTTTTTCAGGATTTTTGTTAACATATTTTTTAAATAATTTATGCAATATAAATGGCTCCAATATATAAAGTATCACGGTAAAAAGCACCCAAACTATTACCATTGAATGAAACCACCAATAACATGGCTCTAAAAAACGATTCCAAGCACCTAAAACATATACCATATAAAATCCGGAAATTCCTGTAATAAGGGTCGTTATTTTAGCTTGCAGGGCAAATTTGCCTTCAATTTTTTCAAAGGTTTCTATCTGCTCTTCTTTAGATTTCATTTTTTTTACCGCTGGAATAATTACAGTGGTTACCATAGAAACGCCGCCAATCCAAATAACGACAGCTATTACGTGTAAAACTCTTGCTAAAGTCAAATATTCCATAATTAATATTTTTAATTAATTTTGAGTATAAGTATGAATACTTGTATTTGCAACCGGTAAATAGTTTACCCCAAACCAACATACCAGCAACACCACAAAAGAAAGTGCCAAAATAGAAATTGCCTGTTTTGAATTGTTTGGATGAAAATTTCGGTAATGGATGTAGATTAAATAGCCCATCCATGTTAAAAATGCCCAAACTTCTTTTGGATCCCAAGTCCAATAATGTCCCCAGGCTTCTTTTGCCCATAAGGCGCCAAAAAGCAAACCAAGCGTTAAAAAAGAAAAACCGATGTAAACCAAATTATCTGCCAATTTTAAGGTTTCTATGTTGAAGTTCCCTTTTAAATTATCGTACCAGCCTTTGATGGCAACTACACTGGAGGCGGCCAACACCGCATAAGATAATAAATACACCAACACATGCGGAATAAACCACGGACTTTGCAATGCTGGCATCAGGGTTTTTGAATAGGTTTCCGGGTTCATATAATTAATGGCCAAAAACATTCCAGCCATACCAATACTGTAGGCTAAAAACCATTTGTATTTCCAGCGAATGTAGGTTATAAAACCAACGAGCGGCAAAAATGCGGCATACCATAAGCGTGTTTCTCCTAAAGTTCGCATTGGCGGTCGGTTTAACGCTACCCAAAGTTCAACAATAAAAAAAATTAACACCGCCCAACCAGCCATAAATAATAGTGTTGCAACTTTTAATACGGATTCTTTTTTATAAGAAATCAATAAAAATAACAATCCAATCATCCATAAGATAACAATGATTGAACTATATAAAGGAAAATCTATCCAAGTCATTTTACTGATTTTTTGTTATTTTATTCCCCATCCAAAACATATAGAAAGCACCGGCAATCATCATAAAAATTCCGATATAAACAAATGGCAGCCAAGGATCTTTTACGAGTTCTAAAACGCTTAAATCACTCCATTTTCCCATTTTATCATCATAACTGAGCTGATAAATTTTCCAGCCTTTGTATTTAAACGGTTTGTTAACTTCCAAAACGGTGCTTATTCGCTCACCTTCCTGGGTTAAAATATCGATGTCTGAACTAAATTTCTGCACTTCAGGAATGGTCATCACCACCGAATAATCTTCACTGATTTTAAATGATTCATACGGATATCTAAAACTTCCGCTGCTGATCCAAGCAGTTTGAACAGCATTCGTTGCCATATTTTTTACAGAAATTTTTGCCGCAGGTGGTGAACCTATTTCGTTTACCGCTTCATACCGCATTCCAAAACGCATGGCATTTGGCAAAAAGTCATCAATTTTTACTTCAAAATTATTGAAATAGTAGGTTTCTCCCTTTTCAACCAGATATAAATTTTTACCATCATTATGGGCGATGCTTCCAGTTTTATTGTCAATTAATGCCAATTTAGGATGGTATTCATCAATTAAAAAGTCCTTTAGATAAAATGCGAAAGGCAATTCAATTTCATTTTTTTGGGCATCTGTGGCAATCCAGCTTGGTTTATTTTCATAAACATTTATTGACAAACGCTGCAAATCGCCAGTACCTAAAATACCTGAAATTAACGCTATAAATAAACCAACGTGATTTAAAATAAATCCGAAATTAGCCCATTTAAATTGTAAAATTCTTTTGATTGAAATTAAACCCAAACAAGTTAAAAATTGGAATAATATCAATAAAAATGCCCAATTGCTTGTAATGTGATTTAGGCCTAGATTATTTATCAGGTTATTTTGAGAAGTGACCTGTGGAATAATTCCCATTATCATCACCATCACAGTAACCAAAGAAATACTGGAAATTGATGCTGGAACTTTGGTGAACCATCTTATCAATTGGGTTGATGAAAACCATTTGTATAACACAAACAACAGTAAAACATAGGCTGCCAAAAAAACAACGTTGTAAGGATAGGTAAGCGTAAATGTATTATTGGATGCCGTAAAAACCTCCAGGAAAAAGCCTGTAACAATTAAACCAAATCCGATAAAAAAAGATTCAACGTAACCCCAGGGATTTTCCCAAAGCTTACGTTGAATATTTAAATGATTTTCACTCATTAGAGTTTTCCAGTAATTTTTTTAGCTATTAATATTTCGCTTCTCTTTCTTTTGCCGCTGCTTGCCATTTTGGCAACAACTCTTTTTTGAAAGTTGCTTTTTCGGCTTTTAATTTTTCCATATCTAAACCAATAAATTTTTGGGCTGCTGCTTTTGTTTCAATGGCCGGGTAAGGAACTTCACCATCAAACCCTAATTGCATTAACAATCTCGCCAATTTAATTCTGGTTTCTTGTGTAATATCAATGCCTTTTCCAATGACTCTTCCCAACTCAACCGGAGCGTGGAATGATCCACCGTGAGATGCCGCGGCATAATCCCAACGCCATTGTCCTAAACGAATGCCTTGTAAAATATCTTTCATTTGTGCTTCTGTAGCTCCTAACTCCCAACATTTACCGGCTTCTACGTGAGCGCGAACCAATAATTTTTCTAACTGATCACGATTTTCAATAATTTTATCCTGGTTGTCGAATACGTTTTTAATCAATTCGTCTTTTTCTTCTCTGTGGCAAACCTGACAAGAATTGGCAACATTGTTTAAAGGAGATTGAATATGGTGGTCGGTAAATTTTTGTCCGCCTTCTGTTTTGTATGGCATATGACAATCTGCGCAAGAAACGCCTCTTTTAGCGTGGATACCCATGCTGAAAACTTCATAACCCGGATGTTGTGCTTTTAACATTGGCGCTTTACTGATGGAGTGCGTCCAATCCGAAAAACCAATCTTATCGTAATATTTTTCCATGTCTTCCACGGTTTGTCCGTCATCCCAAGGCAAAACCAAATATGGTATTCCCTCTTTTCCGGGTATTTTACTGTTAAAATAGTATTCCACATGGCATTGTGCGCAAACTAAGGATCTCATTTCATTGTGGGTAGATTTGGTAATGTCTTTTCCCTGACGCTGAAAAGCTTCAATTAAAGCCGGTTGTGTGATCACCAATTTCATTGATTTTTCATCGTGACAGTTGGCGCATCCAATAGGATTTACAATTTGTTCCCCTTTTCCTGCCCATTTTCCTTTATAGTAATCATCAACCCCAATTTCGTTCATTAAACGAGGCACATCGGGAGATTTACACGTCCAGCAAGTTGATGGCATTGGTCCGTCTTCCGGTCCGGTTGGCCCGCCCGTTCTTAAGGTGTTGGTGATATCTTCAATCGCATAAGCGTGCCCGCGACCCTGATTGTAATCTTTTGAAAAACCATATCCTGCCCATAAAACCACCAAACGAGGATCAACTTCTAACATATCAATCATGGCATTACCATTATATTTTGATCTAAATGATGTGTCGGCAGTTTTATAGTAGGATTGAAATTCACGCGGGAAATTTTCTCCCCAGACTTCATTTCTAGGTTCTAATTTATTAATTTTAGTTAAGGGCGTATAGGCAAATTTAGCTTCCATTTTACGCTCTGTTATTGACGAAACTAATAATCCTAACAAAAACACTATTACTAAAGATGCTAAAAATAACACCCAGTTTTTCCAAGGTTTTCTTTCTATACTCATTTTATTTGTCTTTTTTATTTTATTGAATCATTTAATTGTTTGCTTAACCATGCCGGTATTGTTTCTTGATGTTCTTCAGGTATTTTTCCGTAATATTTTACTGAAGATAAACTGTGAACGCTTCCGTGCGGAACTTCCTGATGACATGTCCAACATTTTCTGTCGGTTCTGTTTTCAAGATGATTTTCAACAAATCCGCTTAATCTTGCATCAGTTACCTGATCTTGATGGCATCTAATGCAATTGCTTTGAACAACTTCAACACCTGCTTCTTTCATTCTAATCACTTCGGGTTCGCCACGAGTTGTAAACACCGATGCATGATACAAACCGTCTTTGGCTTTAAACAGGTATTTTTTAAAAACGTTGTCTTGCGGCACATGACAATCGTTACAAGAAGCCCATTCTCTATGCGAACTATTTTGCCAAGTGACATATTGTGGTGTCATAACATGGCAATTGGCGCATGTTTTTGGATCATCGGATAAATAGGATACCGCCTTGGATTCAATAAGCGCATACAATGTAAGTCCGATCATCGCGCCCATCAAAATTAATACGGGCAATCGCCATTCAGGTGGTGGAATTAATTTTCTGAATATGCTCATAATCATTAATTAAAGTTTCTTGTTTTGAAGAGACGCATCAATAAACCATAAAACCATTGAATTTATGATTCGTTCCTTAGAAAGGGGTAAATGCTTAAATTTCATATCGTTTATTTTGAGTAATATATTAGCAATATTTATTACAAAAAAACAATATAATTTGAGGAGAAAAGATGATTAAAATCAGCTAATGAGATAAATTTACCTTTTATTCGTTTTTAATTATTAAACGTTGTCGTTTTAGGTGTTTTTATGGTGCAGGATTAGGTTGCAATTCGTGAATTTCATCTATTTTTTTCAAAATCTCTTCGGAAAATTCCACCTCAATACTTGAAATATTTTCCTTTAATTGTTGCATCGTAGTTGCACCAATAATGGTGGAAGTCAAAAATGGCTGCTGATTTACAAAAGTCAATGCCAACTGCGCCAGACTCATATGTAATTCCTTCGCCAGTTCAGCATATTTTAGGATTAAAAATTTTGATTGTTCACTGCTGTATCTTGAATATGTTGGAAACAAATTCAAACGGGAATTTTCAGCAGCATTGCCTGTAAGATATTTGCCGGAAAGTGTTCCAAAACCCAACGGTGAATACGCCAGCAAACCAACATTTTCACGTTGGGCAACTTCAGCCAAATTAATTTCAAAAGTTCTGTTTAATAAGGAATACGGATTTTGGATGGTTTTACAGCGCGTTAAATTGTGGTGTTTGCTTTCCTCCAAATGACGCATCAATCCCCAGGAAGTTTCATTAGAAACTCCATAATGGCGAATTTTACCTGCTGTAACGAATCCGTCCAACACCTCAATAACTTCCTTAAAATTATCTTCCCACTTTTCATTTGTGTCATGTTTATAATTCCGTTTGCCAAAAAAGTTGGTATTTCTTTCCGGCCAATGCAATTGGTAAAGATCCACGTAATCGGTTTGCAGGCGTTTTAAACTTTTTTCCAAAGCATCTTGCAGCACTACTTTTGAAAAGCCCAAATTTTCTCTTATATATTTAAAATAATCATTTGGTCCCACCACTTTGGAGGCAACAACTAACGCTTCTCTTTTTTGATTTTTCAGCCAGCTTCCAATAAATCGCTCGGTGTTTCCTTGCGTTTCTTTTTTTCCTGGAATGGAATACATTTCGGCAGTGTCGATAAAATTGATGCCGTTTTCAACCGCATAATTCAGTTGTTCGTGAGCATCACTTTCGGTATTTTGTTGTCCGAAGGTCATAGTGCCCAAACAAATTTTACTCACTTTTATGTTGGTATTTGGAAGCGTGGTGTATTTCATTTTATCAAAAATTTATTGAATTTCAAAACTAATCATTTAATGAAGAAAAAACGCTCTTGAAAATTTCAAAAGCGTTTATATATCATTTTATGTTTAACAGGCTATTTAAGTATCGCTTCTATTCCGGGCAATACTTTTCCTTCCAGACTTTCCAACATAGCGCCACCGCCGGTAGAAACATAACTTACCTTGTCTTCAAAACCAAATTGTTTCACAGCCGCCACAGAGTCGCCGCCGCCAACTAAAGAAAAAGCGCCATTTTTTGTGGCTTCAGCAATAGAATTTCCTAAAGCGATGGTTCCATTGGCAAAATTTTCTATTTCAAAAACACCAACAGGTCCGTTCCAAAGAATTGTTTTGGATTCCATAACCACTTTATGAAAAAGTTCCCGCGATTTTGGTCCGGCATCCAATCCTTGCCATCCATCAGGAATTTTATCGATATCGCATATTTGCGTATGTGCGTCGTTGCTAAAATCATCTGCAGCAATGACATCAACAGGAATGTGAACCCGAACACCTTTTTCTTTAGCTTTCTTTAAAATTTCAAGCGCCAATTCTTGTTTATCGTCTTCACAAATAGAATTTCCCACTTTACCTCCAAGCGCTTTAACAAACGTAAAACTCATTCCGCCTCCAAGAATTAAATGATCAACTTTGTCTAAAATATTTTCGATAATCGTTATTTTTGAAGATACTTTTGAACCTCCCAAAACCGCTAAAACAGGTTTTTCGCTGTCTTCCAATACCTTTTTGATGCTGATAATTTCTTGTGCCAATAAACTTCCGAAACATTTATTTTCAGGGAAAAATTTAGCCACAATGGTGGTGGACGCGTGTGCTCTGTGAGCCGTTCCAAATGCATCATTTACATAAACATCACCCAATTTTGAAAGCTTTTTTGCAAATGCTTCATCGCCTTTTTCTTCTTCTGGATGAAAACGCAAATTTTCAAGCAACAAAACTTCTCCCATTTTTAATTCTGCGGAAGCTCTTTCTGCCACTTCTCCTACACATTCCGAAACAAATTTCACAGGAACCGCAAGTATATCAGCCACTTCATCAACAATATGTTTTAAAGAATATTTGGCTTCAACACCTTTTGGCCTTCCCAAATGCGACATTAAAATAACCGCCCCGCCATCTTTTAAAATTTTATCGATTGTTGGTTTTGCAGCGGCAATTCTGGTGGCATCGGTCACCTTAAAATTTTCGTCTAAAGGCACGTTAAAATCAACGCGAATCAGTGCTTTTTTATCCTTAAAATTAATGTCCTGTATTGTTTTCATCTCTAATAAATTTTATACCACAAATATAAGGGAATTTAGGTTCAGGGTTATAGTTTTTTACGAAAGCGATTTCATTGCAGACAGTTAAAAGTGTGATGTTGAAATTTATAAGTTATAAAATAAAAAAAGCTGAAACGCAAATGACGCAAAGATTTACGAAAAGAGCGCTAAGCCTTTTTAAATCGATAAATTTTCTGGCTCCTTTAGATTTTTTCTTTGCTGAAAAAGTTTTACTTTCGCTTCAATGGAATTTTCAGAAATTTTAGGACAGACGCATTTGAAAAATCATCTGATGAAATCTACCGATAACGGGCGGATTTCTCATGCGCAACTATTTATTGGCAAAGAAGGCACGGGAACTTTGCCGATTGCCATTGCCTACGCCCAATATATTTTGTGCAAAGGCAGCAGCGACGAAGATTCCTGCAAAAAAAGATGTTCAAAATTAATGCATCCCGATTTGCATTTTGCGTTTCCCGTGGCAACAAACGAATCGGTAAAAACCAGGCCGGTAAGCAATTTATTTTTGGATGAATGGCGGAGTTTTGTGGCGTTGAATCCCTACGGGAATTTGTTTGAATGGCTGCAGTCGATTGGCGTTGAAAATAAACAAGGCCAAATTGGCGTTGATGAGGCGGAAGAAATTGTAAAAGCCCTAAAACTGAAATCTTACGAAGGCGGTTTTAAAATTATGATTATTTGGATGGCTGAAAAAATGAACGCCTCCGCATCAAATAAATTATTGAAACTGCTGGAAGAACCTCCTGAAAAAACGGTATTTATTTTGGTTGCCGAAAATGAAGAACAAATTATTTCGACCATAAAATCGCGTTGCCAGGTGTTACATTTTCCATTATTGTCGGAAAATGACATCGTAAAAGGCTTGATTGAACTTGAAGGAACCGACCCGCCAATTGCAAAACAAATTGCCATTCAGGCCGATGGCGATTTTAATAAGGCGCTGCATTTATTACACAACGACACTTCTGATGAACAATTTGAACAGTGGTTTATCACCTGGGTCAGGGCCGCTTTTAAAGCGAAAGGAAATGCCGCTGTTATTCAATTATTGATTGAATGGAGTGACACGATTTCAAAAACCGGAAGGGAAACCCAAAAACGATTTTTAAACTATTGCCTGCAATTTTTCAGACAAGCGTTAATGCTCAATTACAATGCAGAAACGCTCGTGTTTTTACAACCAAAAACGCCTAATTTCAACCTGGAAAATTTTGCGCCTTTTGTGCATAGCGGCAATATTATTGAAATTGACAAAGAATTGAATGAAGCCATTTATCATATAGAACGCAACGGAAACGCCAAAATAATTTTACTCGATTTGTCGATAAAATTAACCCGCCTTTTACATATAAAAGAAGAATAACAAACGCTGAACATTATGTCTATTTTCAACAATCATTCTGCCGAAATTTTGGTTTTGCTGTTTTTGATCATCACTTTTTTGCAATCGGGCATCGATAAAATCACCAATTGGAAAGGAAATGTGGATTTTATTACCGGTCATTTTAAAAATTCGCCGCTTCAAAAAATGGTGCCGCTATTGCTGCTGACTGTGCTGATTTTTGAGATTGCCGCAAGCGTTTTAATGCTCATTGGCGGTTATTATCTTTTTACTGCAGGCGACGGAACTGTGGCAAAAGTTGGACTGGAATTCGCCGCCATCACTTTAATTATGTTGTTGATCGGACAGCGATTGGCGAAAGATTATGCTGGCGCTATGTCGCTTACCGTTTATTTTATTTTGACTATTTTCGGACTCTATTTGTTAAATTAAATCTGCTAAAAATGAAAATACTGGGAATCGGATCTCGAATTAAACACGAAGAATTTGGATTGGGCGTGGTGACCAACGTAAGCGCCAAAGATTATTGGGTAACGTTTATTGAAAACGGACTGGAAACCATTGCCATCGACAGCAAGTTTGAAGTTATTGAATGCGTTGAAGATGAAGTGGATACCGTCAGTTTTTATGATGTTCAAACAACCTTAAAAAATATGCTGAAACAATGGTCGGATATTTCAGAAGTTGTTCATTTGGGCGACCGATGGAAAGGCGGAAAATTAATTATGGAACCCAAAGACCCGAAATTGGCCAGCAAGGAAATTCCTATTGATGTTTTTTTTCATAAAATTGTGATGGTAAGAGACCGATTGCGGGTAATGGAACAAAAAATAAATTCGAGCAAATTGGACGATTTGGATAAGGTTGATTTGCAACAATATATCACCCGAATTTATGGAAGCTTGACCACTTTCAATATTTTGTTCAAAATAAAAGAACAGCAATTTGAAGGTTCAAAATCGGAATAATTATAATTTAAACATAAAAAAAAGCCGGTCTAAAAAATTAGACCGGCTTTTGCATTTTTGATTGAAACTAGATAATTCCTTGATCTAGCATCGCATCTGCAACTTTGATAAAGCCAGCGATATTCGCGCCTTTAACATAGTTGATATAGCCGTCATTTTCAGTTCCGTATTTAGAACAAGCAGTATGGATAGAGGACATAATTTGGTGCAATTTTGCATCAACCTCTTCTTTTGTCCAGTTTAATTTCATGGCATTTTGTGACATTTCCAAACCAGATACACCTACACCACCTGCATTTGCTGCTTTACCCGGAGCAAAAGGCAATCTGTTTTTATGAAATAAATCAACAGCCTCTGGCGTACAACCCATATTGGATACTTCAACAATATATTTTACGCCATTTTTGATCAATAATTTAGCATCCTCGCCATCCAATTCATTTTGGGTTGCGCTAGGCATTGCAATATCCACAACAACTTCCCAAGGTTTTTTACCTGCGTAAAATTTAGCTTCCGGAAAAACTTCTGCGTAAGGAGAAACAATATCGTTGTTTGAAGCTCTTAGCGCCAATAAATAATCAATTTTTTCAGCATCTAATCCTCTTTCATCATAAATATAGCCGTCAGGACCAGAAATGGTCACCACTTTACCGCCAAGTTCGGTAACTTTTAGGGCAACACCCCAAGCCACATTACCAAAACCAGAAACAGAAACTGTTTTTGCTTTAAAATTGTCGTTTTGAGTTTCCAACATTTCTTTTGTGAAATAAGTTGCGCCAAAACCTGTAGCTTCAGGTCTTATCAAACTTCCTCCCCAATTTAAACCTTTACCTGTGAAAACACCTGTATTTTCAAACTGCAGTTTTTTATACATTCCGTACATAAAACCAATTTCTCTACCACCAGTTCCAATATCTCCTGCCGGTACATCTTGGCTAGGGCCAATAACACGCCATAACTCTAACATAAAGGCTTGGCAAAAACGCATAATTTCAGCATCTGATTTTCCTTTTGGATTGAAATCGGATCCTCCTTTTGCGCCGCCCATTGGCAATGTTGTTAAGGCATTTTTAAATGTTTGTTCAAATCCTAAAAATTTAAGAATACTTAGATTTACACTAGGATGAAGACGAATACCGCCTTTGTATGGTCCAATGGCATTGTTATATTGCACTCTGTGACCTAAATTAATTTGTACATTTCCTTCATCATCAACCCAAGAAACCCTAAAAGTTAAAATTCGGTCAGGTTCAACCAATCTTTCAATAATTTTAGCGGCTTCATATTGAGGGTTTTCATCATAAATTGTTTGAATCGATTCTAACACTTCGTGAACTGCTTGTAAGTATTCCTTTTCACCCGGATGTTTGGTTTCAAGGTTTGTCAATATATTTTTTACATTCATAATAATATAATTTAAACGTAGGTATAATTTATTAAATATTTAAATAATCAGGTGCAAAATTACAGATATTATATTAATTCTTAAACAAAAAAGGGGCAATAATTTTTAATTTTCGCGTTTTTCTCAAACGTTTTCGTTAAACAAAAACAAAAAGCGCAAAAAAGATCATTTTTGCGCTATAAAATGATTGGAGAATTATAGATTATAAACTTTTTGAACGGACAAGCCGAAGAA
>Ga0209643_1002347_pt1 | contig 12608 bp, 12 predicted proteins | sample AutmiccBRH37_all_FD_187383 | JGI IMG/M metagenome (GOLD analysis project Ga0209643, IMG submission 187383) | Deep subsurface microbial communities from Mt. Terri, Switzerland - Autotrophic microbial communities BRH/37_all (SPAdes) (version 2) | ecosystem: Environmental > Aquatic > Deep... | reverse complement strand
TATCTCGCATCTGCCACCCTGAAAGAAGTCCATCGGCTGGCAGTGGAACTGCGTCCAAGCGTCTTAGACGACATGGGGCTAATTCCGGCGATTGAACGCTTTGTAAGCCATTATATTGATAATTATTATATTGACGTTGATTTTCACTTTCTAAATAAGACCAACGATAGATTACCGGAGGGAGTAGAGACAGCTCTCTACAGAATCGTGCAAGAAGGTTTGACGAATATCGCCAAGTATGCTCAAGCTCAAAATGTAAGTGTTTTGCTTGATATCCAAGATGAATGGGTTAAACTTATCGTTGAAGATGATGGCGGAGGTTTTAACGTGGATAAGATCGAGCAATCCGAAGAAGCACATTTAGGACTTGCGGGGATGAAGGAGCGTACCTTGCTGCTAGGGGGCGAATTCACGATTGAGTCTAGCTCCGGACAAGGAACGGCTATCTTTGTTCGTATTCCGTTAAAAAGGAGGGATATCATTGAAATCACAAATCAGATTACTTCTCGTTGACGATCATACGGTATTAAGAAGCGGATTGCGGCTGCTATTAGATTCGAATCAAGATATGACAGTGGTAGGCGAAGCCGAGTCAGGCGAGGAAGCAATTGAGAAAGTGAAAGAATGTAATCCTGATATTGTATTGCTTGATATATCTATGCCTGGAATGGGAGGAATTCATGCTCTTGAGAAGATAAAACAGATCTCCGAGGCCAAAGTACTCCTGCTGACTATGCATGCCGATGAGGAGTATCTGAAAGAAGGACTTCAAGCTGGGGCAAGCGGTTACGTTTTAAAACAGGCAGCCGATTCAGAACTTATAGGGGCAATTCGAGAAGTCTACAACGGTCAGATATATCTGGATACGGGAATGGCCCAAAGTCTTCTTAAGACAATTTATCATCCTATAAGTAATAAAAAACAAATTAATTCTACCCTTACGGATCGAGAGAGAGAAGTATTAAAATTAATAGCTCTGGGATATACTAACAAAGAAATCGGTGAAATTCTTGTAGTGAGTGTCAAAACTGTAGAAAGTCATAAAACGAAGATCATGGAAAAAATAAAATGCAAAAAAAGATCTGAAATGGTTCGCTATGCAATAGAAAATGGCTATATCTGTTGCTAAAAATGAAACACAAAATATTTCCAATATAGAATATTTTTTCGGCAAAAATATTACAAGTAGGGGAATACCCTGCCTCCTAGTTTTGGAAGGGAGCTTGTTAACTCTGTAACATACTGATTTTTAGGCTTAGTATCAGCAAACGAGCACGTTTTATATCGGCTTTATAAGGGAAAACCCTTATAGACAAATCGGGGTTTTTACCTATTTATTTATAAGGCAGCAAAGGATGATAATGTAAGCGGACTATTAAAGATTTTTATAGTGGATTGGAGGGATTATAATGTCGGAGTGGGTAGGGGTTGCCCTTTTTATTATGGCGGGCCTGGCCTTCGGTGTCGTAGGTATTGGGGTAAGCTTTCTGGTTCATCCTCGGAGTAAAAACAGATATAAGTTGGAAACCTATGAGTGTGGTATACCTGTTGAGGGATCTGCCTGGGGCCGGTTTAAAGCTCAATACTTTACATTTGCACTTATATTTGTTATTTTCGACGTCGAGGTGATTTACCTTTATCCCTGGGCCGTAAGTTTTGTCCAACTAGGTTTAGCCGGGTTGGTCAAGATGTTCATCTTTATTTTTATTCTAGTATTAGGATTATGGTATGCATGGAAGGAAGGTGCTCTTGAGTGGAAATAACTGGAGGAGACAACAATTCCTGTAACCTGCAGCCCGATGATGAAATGGTTGATGAAACTACGAAACGTCTAAAGAGATTGGGTGCAGAACCTGCAGTTATCGGCGAAGTCACTAGAACTGTTGCAGTTGGCCCATTGGAAAAAATACTTAACCTAGGAAGGGCTAATTCATTCTGGCCATTAGGATTCGGGTTGGCTTGTTGTGCGATTGAAGGACTAATGGGTTCTAACACAGCCAGATTTGATCTATCGAGGTTCGGTTATGAAGTTATGAGGGCTTCACCAAGGCAGGCAGATGTAATGTTGGTCTGTGGTACAGTCACGAAAAAAGCTGCGCCTTTTGTGGTGCGACTGTATGAGCAAATGCCTGATCCTAAGTATGTAATCGCTATGGGTAGTTGTGCGATCTCCGGCGGACCGTTTGTGGATTCCTATAATGTTGTTCCTGGGGTAGATCAGCTGATTCCTGTTGATGTATATCTGCCAGGTTGTCCGCCCAGGCCAGATGCAACGATTCATGCTTTTATGAAGCTGAAGGAAAAAATACTTAATCCCGAGGTGGTGAAAAAGTAATATGACAGTACAAACCATTTCTGAAGTAAAAACAGAGATTATTGCCAAGTATCCGCAGATAGAGTTATCGGAGGCGGGGCATTTTTTTGTGCCGGTAAGCCAACTGGCAGATATAATGCTTGATTTAAAGGTGTCTTTCGGGTTTGATTTCCTCACCAACCTTACAGCAGTAGATCATGTGGAACACTTCAACGTAGTTTATAACCTTAGTAAGACTACTGGCCCCGAAATGCTTCATATTATTACCAAGGTTGATCGAAACGAACCTAAAGTTCCCTCCATGGTTCCTATTTGGGGTGGGGCCGTCTGGCAGGAACGAGAGACATACGATCTAGTGGGCATTATCTTTACCGGTCATCCAAACTTAAAAAGAATATTACTGGACGATAACTGGGAAGATCACCCCCTGCGTAGGGATTTTCAGTGGGAAGGCGGTAGGGATTGATGAAGACCCAGGAAATGTTATTAAATGTAGGCCCGCAACACCCTAGCACCCACGGGGTATTCCGTGTTGTTTTAACCCTCGACGGTGAAACAGTGGTAAATGCTACCTCAGTGCCTGGTTATTTGCACCGAGGAATTGAAAAATTGGTTGAATCCAGGACCTATCCACAGGTTCTTCCGTACACTGACCGGCTGGATTATTTAGCTGGCATACTCATGAACTGGGGATATGTCCATGCGATGGAACAACTCATGGAGATAGAGGTCCCTGAAAGGGCTGAGTATATCAGGGTAATTGTGGGTGAATTACAAAGAATAGCGAGTCACTTAGTCGCCACAGGAGCATATGCAGGCGATGTCGGTGGACTCACAGGATTTATTTATTGTTTTAGAGATCGTGAAGATATCATGGATATGATAGAAATGGTAAGTGGTGCTAGACTTACACCAAGTTATATGAGAATCGGTGGGGTAGCGGGCGACTTACCGGATGGATTCCTCGAAAAATGTCAGAAATTTATTGATTATCTACCCACAGCTATTGAGGAATATAACGGACTAATAACTGGTAATGAGATTTTTCAACATCGAACCAAAAAAGTTGCACCTATAACAGCTGAAAAGGCTATTAATATGAGTCTTTCAGGACCTATTTTGCGGGCCAGTGGGGTAAATTATGACCTGCGTAAGGCTAGACCTTATAGCATTTATGATAGGTTTGAGTTTGATGTTCCCCTAGGGTCTAATGGAGACTGCTTTGATCGCTTTTATCTTCGTATCTTAGAAATGACCCAATCTGCCAGGATAATAAGGCAGGCTTTGGCTAAATTGCCAGAAGGTCCGATTAACGCGAAGGTACCGAAGATTATCAAGCCTCCGGCTGGTGAAGTATATGCAGAAACCGAAAGCTCCAAAGGAATTATGGGTGTGTATGTAGTAAGTGACGGCAGTACCAAGCCCTACAGGGTTCACTTCCGACGCCCTTCCTTTGTCAACATGGGGCATTTTGATGAATTGATTCGCGGTTGGAAGATTGCTGATGTCATTGCTATCCTAGGCAGTTTCGATATCGTATTAGGTGAAGTTGATTGTTAAAAGGATTGGGGGAGTGAGGCTAGGTGGAAAATATATTTGTTAATGCTGCCGGCGGAATAAGAAACCTGCTGGAATCCGCTGGTCTGCCCGGCTTGGCTGTTGATCTCATTGTTCTTACTGTGATATTTGTAGCCATTCTGGTATTTGTCTTGTTAAACGTGTTGTGGTTGGTATACATGGAGCGGAAAGTATCGGCATTTATTCAATGCCGTATCGGTCCCAACCGTGTTGGCCCAATGGGGCTCTTTCAAACCATAGCAGATACAGTTAAGTTAATCAGTAAAGAAATTATTATTCCTAAGAATACGAATAAGAAATTATTTTTATTAGCACCGGTTATGATTTTCATGCCACCAATGGCAGTGTTTGCTGTTACGCCGTTTGGAAAAGGGATGGTTGCTCTGGATTTAAACATCGGAGTTTATTATTTCGTGGCGTTGGCTTCTCTGTCTACCGTGATTATTTGGACAGCAGGTTGGACTTCTAATAATAAATATTCCTTGCTCGGAAGTATGAGAGTTGTAGCCCAGATGGTCAGTTATGAAGTACCTTTACTTCTGTCTATAGTAGGTGTAGTTCTTCTGACTGGAACTTTGAACCTGACTGGCATTATCACGTCCCAGCAGAGTGTGTGGTTTATCTTCTTGCAACCTCTGGCTTTTCTCATCTATCTAATAGCAGCAGTAGCAGAAACCAACCGTACACCTTTCGACTTAGTAGAAGGGGAATCAGAGATTATTACTGGACCTTTTACTGAGTACAGTGGTATGGGATTTGCCTTCTTCTTCCTTGCTGAATATGCAAATGTTTTACTGGTTTCGATGTTGGCTTCGATCTTGTTCTTAGGTGGTTGGCTGGCTCCTTTTGGCTTAACCTTTATTCCGTCTTGGATTTGGCTATTGCTCAAGGTCTATCTGATGATTTTCATCTTAATGTGGCTCCGCTGGACATATCCTCGGATCAGGATAGACCAGATGATGGCTTTTTGCTGGAAGGTACTTGTGCCCCTAGCTATTGTCAACATTTTTGTGACCGGCATAGGCAAATACTTGTATGAGTCTGTGAGGTGGTGATATAAATGTTCGGTAAAGGTTTACTCAAAGGCTTAAAAATAACTATAGGTCGGTTCTTTGGCAAAAAATCAACTGTTCAGTACCCTGAAAAGCGCTTACCTCTTCCTGACCGTTTCTATGGCAAACCGGATTTTCATTATGATAAATGTATTGCCTGTAACCTATGTGTGAATGCTTGTCCTAATAAAGTAATAACACTGGGGACTGACACGGTAGAGAAGAAAAAAGTAGTTACAGGATACCATTTTGACCAACAGTACTGTCTGTTTTGCGGGTTATGTGAAGAAGCATGCCCCAAGGACGCGATTACGTTTACGGATGATTTCGAACTAACCACGTATGACCGCAATACAATTGGAATCGAGTTTGTTAAACAAGAACAGGTAGATAATAAAATTAAGGAAATCAAGCAGGCTGCTGCAGAGAAAGCCGCTGCAGAAAAAGCTGCTGCGGAGACGAAAGTTCAGACAGAAAATACGGATAAAGAACAGACTACAAATAAGGAAGGGGGAGCCTAGCATGGAAAACGTCTATGAATTGATAGCATTTATCTTACTCGGAGGCATGGTCCTTGGCTCGGCCCTCTTGGTTGTAACTTTAAAGAACCTGGTACACAGTGTACTTTCACTCATCGTTACCTTTATCGCTGTAGCCGGGATATTTCTACTCCTAAACGCAGATTTTCTGGCAGCTGTACAGGTACTTGTCTATGCGGGCGGAGTATGTATCATGGTGGTTTTCGGGGTCATGTTGATCCAACGAAGTGACATTGCAGAATCTAATCCCGTAAACTGGAGGTTTGGGTTTGCTGCACTTCTGGGAGGCGGAATATTTATTCTTATCGGAATGTTCGCAGCCAGATCCCAATGGATGATTGCCGGAACAGAAGTGCCTAAGGACACCGTAGGGACGTTTGCTCCTATCTTACTAACAGATTTTGTAATTCCCTTCGAAGTGGCGGCCATACTATTGACCGTAGCTTTAACTGGTGCCCTATTGCTGGTAAAGGAGGTGAAAGCAAATGGGGACAGGTCTTAACCCTTCATACTTTATCGGCCTAAGTGCTGCTCTCTTTGCTATCGGGATGTACGGTGCTTTATCTAAAAGAAATATCATCTCGGTTTTGATTTCCATTGAGTTGATGCTTTGTGCAGTTAATATTAACTTGGTGGCCTTTAATAAGTTTCTTACCCCGGATGCTTTCTTAGGACAGATTTTTGCGATTTTTATAATAACTGTTGCCGCCGCTGAGGTTGGTTTAGGTTTGGCCTTAATTATAGCCATTTCCCGTCGTCGGGAAACAAACAATTTGGACGACCTCAACTGGTTAAGGTGGTAAGACTTAGAGTGGAAGGTAGGTGTTGAAAATAATGGTCGAATTTGCTTTGAATCATGCCTGGTTGGTTCCACTACTACCGGCCTTGGCCTTTGTAATTATTGTCTTCTTGACGCAGAGATGGAAGAGACTGAGTTCCTTAGTTTCTATTACAGCAATGTTGGGATCATTTGTAATCGCTTCCATAATTGCTTATGGCGTTTTTACCAATCATGAATTCATAGAGAAATCTTTAGTTTATTCCCTTAAATGGTTTGGCATGGAAGGATTTAATATCAATGTTGGTGTAATGCTCGATCCGACTTCTTCCATGATGTTGTTTATGGTTAGCTTAGTTGCATCTTTAATTCAGATATATTCTACCGGGTATATGAAGGGAGATCCTCAGTACTCGCTGTTTTTTGCCTATCTCTCGCTGTTTGGAGCATCAATGCTGGGTCTGATTATCTCCAGTAATTTGCTGCAATTATTCGTTATGTGGGAATTGGTAGGTTTGTGCTCCTATCTGCTAATTGGATTCTATACCTTTAAGGTATCAGCTCGGGAAGCAGCTAAGAAGGCATTTATGACCACCAGAATCGGCGATTTCGGAATGTTACTTGGTATCTTATTTTTACAAATTAAATTCGGTACATTAGATTTAGTAGAATTGGCAGCAGCAATACCCATGTTCGAACAGTTCGGAGTTTCCTTAGGGCTGCTGACACTTATTGCGCTACTATTCTTCATGGGACCTGTAGCAAAATCAGGTCAATTTCCGCTGCATGTTTGGCTACCCGATGCCATGGAAGGGCCAACCCCTGTGTCAGCTTTAATCCATGCCGCCACAATGGTAGTAGCCGGTGTTTACCTGATTGGTCGGACGTTATTCTTGTATGTTCAAGTTCCCGGGGCTATGGAGGTTGTAGCTGCTATCGGTGCCTTTACCGCTCTCTTCGCAGCTGCTATCGCTATAACCCAAAGAGAAATCAAACGAATACTAGCCTACTCTACAGTCTCTCAGTTGGGCTATATGATGTTAGCGTTGGGAGTAGGAAGTCTTTCGGCTAGTATGTTCCACCTTTGGACTCATGCTTTCTTCAAGGCACTTATGTTCCTGGCAGCAGGTTCTGTTTTGCATGCTTTGCACAATAAAGCTGATGTCTGGGATATGGGTGGCTTAATTAAGAAGATGCCGATTACGGGTTGGACATTCGTCGTCGGTGGTCTAGCTATTGCTGGTATTCCACCATTCGCTGGCTTCTGGTCCAAAGATGAAATTCTTGTGGTGACTATGGAATATGCGAAGCACGGTCACGCATTAGGTTATGTGTTATTTGGAATGGCTGCGTTCACAGCTTTCTTGACAGCTTTCTATATGTGGCGCATGATTTTCCTGACTTTCTTTGGGAAAGAAAAAGCAGAGAATCATCCGCATGAATCTCCATGGAGTATGACAGCACCATTAATCGTTCTGGCTGTAATGGCTAGTATCGGTGGATTGATCGGAACTCCTTGGGCCAATATCTGGGGTGAGTGGATTAATTTCGGTGAAGTACATCACGCCGAGCCTGCTTTGGGTTTGATGTTACTTTCTGTAATCCTGGCTCTCGCAGGTATCGGACTGGCATATACTCTCTACTGTAAAGATGGGGAGAAGAAAACAGCACGTAAGCTTGCAGAAAACTATCAATCGCTGTATCAACTTTCTTATAACAAATTCTATATCGATGAAGTTTACGCCTGGTTTACTCAGAAGATTGTTGATGGTACCGCCAGGGTAACTTACTACTTTGATATTTATTTCGTTGATGGAATCGTAAACGGAATTGCCGCAGTAACCAGAGGTTCAGGAAAGGGTCTTCGTTACTTGCAAACAGGAAGTATGCAGACCTATGCTCTGGTATTTTTCTTAGCGATTCTAGTAATTACAGTTGTATTAGCTTTTGGAAGCCCAAGTTTAGCCAGTATAATGGGAGGTGTTAAATAATGACTTTTCCCATTTTGACAACAACCTTACTAGCACCTATCCTGGCTGCCCTGATTATCGTATTCCTTCCGAAGGAAAATGATAAACTGTGCAAATCTGTTGCAGCTGTAGGCACGGGTATTGCTCTGGCCCTTAGTCTCTATGTTTACTTCGGGTATGACCAGTCGGTAGGGGGTTTACAATGGGTTGATTTCGGTCAGCCGGTTCCCTGGATTAAAGATCTTGGGGTAACCTGGTATATGGCTGTTGACGGCTTAAGTTTACCTATGCTATTGCTGACCAATCTTATTGGTTTTACCGCGGTATTTGCTTCCTGGAATGTAACTCACCGGGCAAAGGAGCTAATGATTCTCTTGTTAGTTCTGATTGCTGGAGTTATGGGTACTTTCATAGCCCAGGATCTGTTTATCTTCTTACTATTCTATGAAATAGTAGTCATCCCCATTTATATTATGGTGGTGATTTGGGGTAGCTCCAAACGGGTTACCAAAGAATATGCCGGTATGAAGTTGACGATTTATCTTCTTATGGGATCAGCTTTCCTATTAGCAGGAGTAATTGCTCTCTTTGTTAATTCGGTTAACATAACCGGTATTGCAGATATGAGCTTTGAAGGACTGGCGCAAGTTGCCTTCCCTGAACAGTTGCAGATTTATCTTTTCGCATTATTGTTAATCGGTTTTGGCTCACTGTTATCCATGTGGCCATTCCATTCCTGGTCGCCAGATGGTTATGCTGGGGCACCAACCGCCGTGTCTATGATTCACGCTGGTATTCTGAAGAAAATCGGTGGTTATGGATTAATCAGATTAGCTATTGTAGTACTTCCTCTGGGAGCCAGATTCTGGGCCCCTTATATGGCAGTCCTTGGGGTAATAGGTGTAGCTTACGCCGCCATGGGTGCCCTGGCTCAAAAAGATCTTAAATATGTTGTTGGTTATTCCTCAGTTTCCCATATGGGTTATGTACTCTTGGGACTCGCTTCCTTAGGAATAATCGGGATAAATGGTGCTGTGGCAGCTATGTTTGCCCATGGGGTTATGGCAGCCTTGTTCTTCTCCATGATTGGCTTTATTTATGAGAGAACGCATACCCGTTGGATACCCGACATGGGTGGGTTAGCCCATTATACACCGAAGTTAGCGGTAGGCTTTATGATGGCAGGTATGGCTTCCCTTGGCTTACCAGGATTGATTACCTTTATTCCTGAATTTACGATTTTCGTAGAGACATTTAAAGTCTTTGGCCTGTTGGCAGTCATCGGTATCGCCGGTATTATCATAACTGCTCTGTATGTACTGAGAGCTGCGGCCAATACCTTATTTGGTCCTGCCAGACCTGAATTCAGTCATATCAAAGACCTGAAGGGTCCCGAGATGGTGCCTTTGATAGTTTTGGGTACTGTACTGGTTGTCGGTGGAATCCTTCCCTCACTTTTGTTTGATATGATAGACAGCGGAGTCGCACCATTGCTGGCTCATATCAATGATGTCCTGCAGATAGGGGGGAGATAACCATGAATATTGATTTTTCTCTTATAACAACTGAAATAGCTCTAGCAATCTTAGGATTAGCTATCTTTACCCTTGGGCTGATAATTCCCCGCAGTGCCAGAAAAGGTCTGGGAAATATCGCTTTGCTTGGATTAATAATTGTATTAGGTATTGCTGTGTACTCTTGGCCGAATCAGGGAGAGACCCTGGGTGGTATGTATATCGTAGACCATTTTTCCTCGTTCTTCAAAATCGTTGGCTTAGTTGCAGCGATCCTGGTCGTCTTCGGTTTTAGACGTTATGTTGCAGCTAATGTAGGTAATTATCTTGAATATTACTCTACAATAGTCTTCGCTACCTTAGGTATGATCGTAATGATCTCAGCAGGAGACTTCATAACTCTCTACCTGGGCTTGGAACTCATGACCATTTCCTTTATTGTCTTGGTGGCCTTCCGCAGCTTCGACGTCAAGTCCTTAGAAGCTGGGATCAAGTATCTTCTTCTAGCTGGTATGTCATCGGCAGTACTGCTATATGGTTTAAGCCTTGTATATGGAGCGACTGGGACAATTCTGTTCGCTGAAGTCGCCCAGAGTATAATTGATGGATCGGGTGGTTTACTTCTGATTATTGGTTTAGTAATGTTGATTGCAGGATTAGGCTTTAAAGTGTCTGCGGCCCCATTCCACATGTGGTCGCCAGATGTTTACGAAGGGGCACCAACCTCTGTGACAGCTTTCCTGGCAACAGGATCTAAGGCAGCTTCCTTCGCTATCTTAATCAGAGTGTTTGTAGGCAGTTTGACAGGCATTCAAGAACACTGGGTTATGCTGGTAGCTGTCTTAGCGGCCTTAAGCATGCTAATCGGTAATCTGATAGCAATTCCTCAAACCAATATCAAAAGGATGCTGGCTTACTCCAGTGTCGCCCAGGCTGGCTACATCATGGTAGGTATAGTCGCTGCTTCTCAGTCTGGTGTAAAAGGTGTCATGTTTTATTCCTTCATTTATGTGTTCGCTACCATGGGGGCATTTACAGTAGTCGCAGCTGTTTACAATAAGATTAAGAGTGATGAGATAGCTGATTACGCGGGATTAGCCCAAAGGGCTCCGCTGGCAGCAACGGTTCTTCTGGTTTGTATGCTGTCTATGGCAGGCATCCCGCTCTTAGCTGGCTTTGTTGGTAAATTCTACTTGTTTATGGCTATTGTTGATGGGTATATGTGGCTGGTGCTCCTTGGTTTAATTATGAGTATGGTCTCAGTTTACTATTATTTGAGAGTTGTGCTGGTAATGTTCAGAGATGACCCGGTAGATCCGACTCCTCTAAAGATGGAAACAAGTGTAACCATAACACTGTTAATCGCTCTTGGAGTCACAGTATTTTTAGGTATTTATCCCGGGCCTCTATCAGAGATTGCTAACACTGCAGCTCAGTCATTTTTCACACCTTAGAACACATTATTCTAAGTCTATATAATAGACAATTTATAATCAGATGGAGTAAAATCCATCTGATTTTTTTTCTTTTCGCCCTATACCTGACATCCTAATGTTAAGCAATTTGTCCCACACATATTTCTCTAAACGACAGTCTTAAGGTATACTAATGAATATAAATAAGATCTTTAGCTCTAAGGAAGTGACTGAATGCCTCATTCCAAAAGAGATACAATATTAGTTTCTGGAGTAACAGGATATGTAGGAGGAAGACTGGTTCCTCTCCTGCTTGAACGCAATTATAAGGTTAGATGCTTGGTCCGTGACCCTTCCAGGATAGAAGGAAGAGGCTGGCAAAATATTGAAGTCCGCGAGGGTGATGCTATCGACTATCAAGCCATACGCTCTGCCTTAGAGGGTGTGCACACTGCCTATTATCTTGTACAATCCCTGGGCAGAAGAGACGGCTGTCGGGAAAGGAATATGATCTATGCCAGAAACTTTGGCAGAGCAGCCAGAGAGGCAGGAGTTAAGCGGATAATCTATCTTCAGTCAGCTCAGTTTAAATATTCCCAAAAGATAGGTGATCATCTTAGAGAATGTGACGTACCAGTCACCGAATTCAGAACCTCACTTATTATTGGGGCAGGCAGTGTCTCTTTTGAACTGATCCGTAATCTTATGGAACGGACTCCGCTTCTGATCACATCCGACATTATCCGGACACGTCTCCAGCCTATAGCTATAGATGACGTTTTAAGATACCTGACGGAGAGTCTGGAGGTAATGGGGTCGGAATCGTCTGTCTTAGAGATAAGAGGCGGCGAGATTCTGTCTTATCGGGATATGCTGCTCAGGTATGCACAGATACGAGGCCTGGATAGAAGGATAATCGAGCTGCCGTTTATCGGTGAAGGTCTGACAGCATTTCTGGCAGACCTAAAAACTCCCATCCCCCGCAGGATCATCCGATCGCTCTTAGAGGGGCTTAGTAAAGGAGTAGTGGTAAGTGAAGATACTGCTGGGAAGCTATTTGATTTTGTCCCTAAAAAATATGAAGAAGCAATTCGGACGGCTTTAGTAGAGATAGAGACCGGTGAGGTTATTACCAGCTGGCAGGATGCCTATTCTTCCTATCAGGATTCCTGCCAGCCGGTTAAGTTTTCCGGGCAGGCAGTAAAGTATAAAGATCGAAGACAAATTACAGCCCATGCCAGTATCGAGGATACCTTCAGGGTTACTTCCTGTTTCGGAGGAGAGGAGGGCTGGTTTTATGCGGACAGCCTCTGGTTTCTCAGAGGTTTCCTGGACAGATTATTCGGCGGAGTAGGCTTAAGACGGGGACGAAGATGTCCTGTTAACTTAAGAGCTGGTGATGTACTCGGCTTTTGGAGGGTGGAGGAACTTATTACTAACAGGCTCCT
>Ga0209643_1002345_pt1 | contig 12614 bp, 7 predicted proteins | sample AutmiccBRH37_all_FD_187383 | JGI IMG/M metagenome (GOLD analysis project Ga0209643, IMG submission 187383) | Deep subsurface microbial communities from Mt. Terri, Switzerland - Autotrophic microbial communities BRH/37_all (SPAdes) (version 2) | ecosystem: Environmental > Aquatic > Deep subsurface... | reverse complement strand
CCCCCGAACACCCTGGAGGGAGGGAATCAATATTTGGGTCAGGAGGATTATATCTTCCGTTACAGACTGGACCAGCCGGACGCCCGGGCCATGGGACAGGATCGCACATCCGGTGCGGTAAGGGGTATACTAAAAAGCCTGATGGATGTTCTTATACCTCTTCGGGGTGAACAGGAAGTAAAAATTGACGGTTTTGCCATGCTGAACAACAAAATGCAGGCGCACAATCTGTTTGAAAAGCAGGAAATCTCCGGTGGCGAATTGGGAAAGGACTGTGTTATTTCATCAGAGTCGCGACCGGGGAATACCTGCGGCCCGCAGAAAGCTTTGGAAAAGCCGGGACCGGATGAAGCAAGTTATTCAAGCATAAAAAACGCATCCCTTTATGAGCCCAGAATTGAGCTGATTAAAAATCTCCTGGAAAGCGCTTTATCTCTGGTAGACCTGGAAAGTGAAGGTAAACCTGTAAAAATAGACGGCTTTCGACTGAAAGAATTGAACGACTGGGTGGATTCGTCCCGGTGCGATCCTTCAGAGGTTTTTGAACACGCCGGTACCCGCTGCAACTGTGATTGTGTTTTTTGTTACAACAAAGGGGCTCCTCCCTCCCTGGCGCTTCATGTACCGGCCAGGGGCGCGGCCGAAGAATATAGGGAGATCAAAACCCGAATAAAATATTTTGAGCCTGAGGCAAATAAGAGTCTTTTTCCCAAACTTGGCAGCACCTGTGAGGTATTGGCCCACCCCCGCATAATTGAAGTGCTTACCGATCTCCGTGAAAAAACCTGCAGAACCCTTCGTTTCTCTACCAACGGGGCAGCGCTGACGGAAAAAAATATTCTCAAAATGGCCGGACTGAAGCCGGTATATCTGGACATCTCTCTTAACAGCGCCACTCCCGCCCGAAGAAAAAGGCTGATGCGTGATAAAAGGCCGGAGACGGCCATTAACTCCCTCCCCTTTTTAAAGGAGGCCGGAATACCATATTCAACGGTAATCGTTCCCTGGCCCGTTGAAACAGAGCAAGAAATGCTGGAGGATCTGGAAAAGACAGTGGAATACGTGTCTCAGCACGGCGTTCACATAGTTCAGATAAGTATGCCCGGATTCTCAGGTCTTTTGCCCGTTGACAGGCCCTTTGAACGGGAGCGTTTATGGAAATTGATTGTTGAAAAGGTTCAGGAACTTCGCAAAAAAGTCTGTTGCCCTATTGTGGTGATGCCCGGTATGTACGAAGAAAATATGTGCCGACAACTTAAAAACATTCCTGAAGTAATCGGCGTGGTAAAAAACTCACCGGCCGACCTGTCGGGAGTAAAGCCTGGAGATGTGGTAAAGAGAATAGCCGGGTCCATGGTTCGCAACAGGCCACAGGCCCGGGACCTGCTTTCCATCCTCCAGAACAGCGGGGCCAGGTCGGTGGCAATAGGGCTGAAGAGGGGCAGCAATGATGTTTCAATCTCCATTGATCTTGATAATTATGATTACCCATATTCACGGCAGACCGATTCACACCTGGGATTTGTGTTCATGGGGACCGGCTTTAAGACCGGATACCTTGAAAAATTAAATCAAATTATTCATAAGCATGAAGCCCGGGAAGTTCTGTTTCTGACTTCGGAACTGGTAAAGCCCTCATTTGAGCAGTCTCTGCGGGAATCACTATATTTTGCCGGCATTAACCTTGTAACCAGAATTCCCCGGAACCGTTTTTTCGGGGGAAACATCTTCATGGGAGACCTGCTGGTGGTGGACGACTTTATCTATTGCATTAAAAGCTACATGAATTCTGGAAATAAGAAGCCCGATCTGGTAGTCATCCCCTCTTCCCCCTTTAATTTGAGCCAGTGGGGAAGGGACCTCACCGGAAGGTGCTACCTTGATATAGAGCGAGAGTCCGGTGTTGCTGTTGAACTGTTGGAGTGCGGCACCATATATGATTAGCTGAGGCCGGTGCATTTTAAAATTCATGAGATTTAGGAAGGGATAAAAGATGGACTTAAGGCCAGATAAACCGATATTTAAAAACCGTATTACCGAAATACTCGGTACGACCTATCCGATGTTACAGGGGCCCATGCGCTTTGTCACCATGGGTGAGGTCGCAGCTACAGTATCGCGCAGTGGGGGATATGGTCAGATAGCCGCCTCCGGCATTTCTGCCATAAGGCTTCGGGAAGAAATTAATAAGGCAAGGGATTTAACGTCCCTCCCCTTTGGTGTTAATATCGCCCTCCATCGTTCCAATGCTTTTGAGGCCCTGGAAATTGCCATTGAAATGGGGATTCAAACAATAACCACCTCGGGCGGTAGCCCGTTGAAGGTTATGGATCGCATAAAGAAAGCAGGAATTAAAGTTCTGCACAAGGTCTCGACCCTGGAGATGGCGCTTAAAGCCGAGGCTGCCGGAGTGGACGGGGTTATAGCCACCGGTTATGAGGCCGGGGGACACCTGGGACGCACGGATGCTACAACTTTTTGCCTGGTTCCCCAGCTGGTCGATTATTTGAAGATACCGGTGGTGGCAGCCGGTGGAGTTGCAGATTACCGGGGTTTCCTGGCGGCACTCGTTCTCGGTGCTGAGGGTGTTGAGGTGGGAACCCGCTTTCTGGCTACCCGGGAATGCCCGGTTCCCGTTTCTGTCAAGCAGCTCGTAATAAATGCAAGATCTGAATCAACTGTGGTTATTAACAAGGATAAGACCATGCCTATGCGCGTATTAATGGCCGCCGGGGGTGAGGATCGGGAAAAAGAGCAAGCGGTATACTCGTGCGGACAGTCCGCCGGCTTGTGTATGGAGATTGAAGGATCGGGGGAGATATTTCCCAGTATGATGGAAGAAGCAGGCCTTCTGTCCATGAAGATTAATAAGTATTTTTCCAGGGAGGAAGAAAGATGAATTGGGAATATGTGCTGCTAAGCAGGCAGAATAAAATAGCCACCATCACCCTCAACAGGCCGGAAAAATATAATGCCTTTGCCGGAAGGATGAGGCAGGAACTCCTTGAGGCTGTGAAGGAGGCAGATTCCGATCCTGAGGTTCGTGTAGTTGTAATCACCGGGGCCGGAAAAGCGTTTTGCTCCGGAGGAGACGTCGATGAGTTTATAGCCGGCACCGGCCAGGCGTTATTTAGAAATTCTCCCGGGGAAAGATATGCCATGCATGATGTGGTTTTAACCATAAACAAAAGTGATAAACCGTTTATTGCAGCGGTTAATGGTGTGGCCGCAGGTGGGGGGTGCAATCTTGCCCTGTCCTGTGATATAAGGATTGCCAGCGAAAAAGCCAGATTTGTACAGGTTTTTGCTCGCAGGGGAGCATTTCCCGACTGGGGAGCTATTCATTTTTTGCCCAGGCTGGTAGGGTATTCCAAGGCTGCGGAACTGCTGTTTACCGGTGAGCCGGTTAATTCCCAGGAAAGCTTGAAAATAGGTCTGGTAAATAAGGTTGTCCCCCATGAGCAACTGATGGAGGAGACCTCTCAAATGGCTGAAAGGATTGCCTCAAACGCTCCTATTCCTGTTAACTATATTAAAAGAGGACTGCAGGATTTTTATGAATCCGACTTGGACCAGGCCCTGAATTATGAAAGCATGTGCATGAGTATATGCAGGAATACCGATGACTTTAAAGAGGGTTTTAAAGCTTTTCTGGAAAAAAGAGAAGCGGTATTCAATGGTAAATAGTGTAAATAATTTTTAACATAATTGCTCCGTTGAAACCGGCTTCGTGGGCACAGCTACTGCCTGGAGTTCAGGGTTTATTCAGTTTCTTCAATTTTCTGTAAAGAGTTGACCTGGATATGCCGAGTGCCTGGGCAGTCTGTGTTTTATTTTCTTCAAGACTCTTTAAAGTCAGCTGTATTTCTGAAGCTTCGGTTTCATTTATCTTAATCTGTAAGCTCTCATTTATTTGCCTGCTGCTTTTGGTTTTAGTCGACCTGCCGCTGAAGCAATCCTTAAGTATTGAGGTATATTTTTTGAGGTCAGTGGTGTTGCTTCCGGACAGGGCAACGAACCTTTCCAGAATGTTTTCAAGTTCTCTGACATTCCCCGGCCATGAATACATACTGATTTCACTAAAGGCTTTAAGCACAAGATCTCCGCTGTAGTATAACATTTGGGGGGATATACGCCTGAGAACGGCTGTAATAAGATGGGGTATATCATCCTTGCGATCCCTTACCGGCGGGATATAAAAATCCAGCACACTAAGGCGGTAATAAAGATCTTCCCTGAATTTGCCCATCTGTACCAGTTCCCATAAGTTACGGTTTGTGGCTGCAATTACCCTTACGTCCACAGGTATCAGCTGTTCGCCACCGATCCTCATAACCACCTTTTCCTGCAGTACCCTTAAAAGACGTGCCTGTACTGTGGGTGATATTTCACTGGCCTCATCCAGAAAAATGGTACCGGTATGAGCCATTTCGAAAAGTCCTGGCTTACCGCCCTTCCGGGCGCCTGTAAATGACCCCTGCTCGTAGCCGAACAGCTCGCTGTCCAAAAGTGATTCCGGCAGTGCCGCACAGTTAACGGCAACGAATGGCTTGGCCTTTCGGCTGCTGAAGTTGTGAATGCTTTGAGCAAATAATTCCTTTCCAGTTCCTGTCTCCCCTGTAATAAGGACGGTAGTCCCGGCCAGGCTGAACCTTTTGGCCTCTTCGACGGCCTTACGGATGGCCGGGCTTTTTCCAACTATGTCATTAAAGGTAAATTTTGCGGTAAAATGCTTACGATGCAGTTCATGGCGTATCTTTTCCTCGGCTATTTGTATTGAAGCCGTGTCCTGCAGAACGGTAACCTGTCCGCAGGAATGACCGTCTACCAGTATTGGCAGCGAGCTAAAAACCACCATACTTTTATCGAATGCTCCGAGGGAGTTGATTTTTGGTATAAAATTGGCTCCTTTTTGTGTTACCTGAAACTCGGGGAAAAATTCATTGAATTGCTTACCGATAACATCGCCGGATTTTATACCCAGTATTTTTTCAGCTGACGGATTGAAGGTGGTTATCTTAAATTCACTGTTGGTGCCTATAATTCCGCTATGGGTAAAATCAACGATAGCTTTGAAGGTTTCGGCCCGCTCAGTTTCCTGCTGGTAGGAGTTAATCAGGTCAACTGCATACCTGAGCGCTTCCCGTAGCGCTGGCCGGGTATACATAAAAATCGCCTTTATACCGTTTTCATCCGCCAATTGGCATGCAAGGCTGGCGCCTATTATTACTTTGCAACCCTTTTCCTTCAGTATTTTTATAAGATTGCGGGCGTCCTTTTGATGAGCGTAAACGTACTGGTTTATTTTAACCTTTATGATTTCCTGGCATTTCTCCAATTGCTCCATATGGCTGTAGAAGTTGACTAATGCCACCTCTGAGTCATACTGGCGGGCTTCAATAAGCGCCTCCATCAGATCGAAGCCGGTAACCTTGATGGGTATCATGGGAATATTATACTGCTCCCTTAAATAGAGAGATGTCCGATCGCCGCCAATCAGAACGCGCTGGGAGCCGAGCAACTGATATTCTTCTCTTAAACCGGGATTCTCCCGAAGCTTTTCGACCAACAGGTCAGTGATTTCAACTATGAGGTTTGACGGAAGAGTCATATTTTTAAGTATTTCTCTTGCCAGCGATGCCATTCTTCCCCAGCCGTACACGATAATATTGCGTTTCAAGGTAGTCAACTCCTCCAGGATTGTTGATGATCAAGTTGATCAAATATAAGGTGTCACATAAGCCTGGCCACGAACCTTGGGAGTATGGGACTTTAGCCGCAAACTGCACCGTTAAGATGCTTTTTCTAAAGAAGTTATTTTACTAATTCTTCACTTTATTGACAGGTCCTTCTTTATATGGTTTTTCCCAACCATGCTTTCCTGAATTCAAGGGTTTTTTCATCTACCTTACAAATTTTTAGCAAACAACTTTACTCTTTTGTTTTCCTCTAATTTTCTCTACTATGGGAGGCCACCCAAACAAACGGCCTAATTTAGAATAAATCCACTTTGACTCTTTAGTTAAAAGCGGACCTAATACGGCTAATATTAACACATAGAGTGCGGCAAAGGATTGCAGGATGGGTAGCAAAGCCCCGGCCATAGCCAATCCAGCCAAAATAATTGAAAACTCACCTCTGGATGTAATCGTTAATCCAATATTTGCAGAAGCCCGATGTGAATATCCTGATAAACGACCAGAAATCATACCAGAAATAAAATTTCCAATAACCGTTAGCAACACTGCTATTATTGCAGGCCATACTGCACCTGGTAATGACAAAGGATCTATACTTAGTCCAAAGCTAAAGAAAAACATGGCGCCGAAAAAGTCCCTGAATGGCACAACCAGGTGCTCTATCCGTTCACGATGCTCTGTTTCGGCCAAAACAAGTCCCACCAGTAATGCACCTATTGCTTCTGCGACGTGGATAGTTTCAGAAAAACCGGCAACCAGTATTAAAATGCCGAATAATGCCAGCATAAACACCTCGTCAGAAGGAATATCAAGAAGCCGGTTCAATAAAGAAAGTAGTTTACGGCCCAAAAACAATATCCCTATCATAAATCCCAAGGCCAGCAATGCTGACTTTAGAACCATCACCGAAGATGTTGATCCGGTCAGGACAAGTCCGGATACTATAGACAGATATATGGCTACAAAAACATCCTGAAACATCATCAGGCCCAAAATCATTTCTGTTTCAGGTCGAACAGACCGTTTCAACTCAACCAGTAACTTTGCAACAATAGCACTTGAAGATATTGTCATAATTCCAGCTACTACCAGGATTTCTTTAATTGGCCAACCAAGGATCAATGGAAACAACAGTCCTATTGTAAAGTTGATTGCCATGTAGATTATTCCGGTTTTAAAGATTGAACGGCCTGCCTTTAACAGCCTTCCCACCGAAAACTCCAGGCCCAGATAAAACATAAGGTATAGAACACCGAGCCGACCCATAAAATCTATTAAAGGGGCACTTTTTATAAAACCCAAATCTATGATCCAAAACTGCGGTATGTGTGGCCCCACAGCCAGTCCAGCCAGAATTAACAATGGGACTATTGAAAACCGCAGTCGGGAAGCTAGAAGCCCGGCAGCGGCTATAATACAAATTGCAAGTCCAATTTCAAAAAGAATATTCTGCTCCTCCATTTAATCAAATACTCCCATCATTTATAAGTCGCTTACACGCCTTAACCTGTCCCCTTTCCCCGAGAACAACAAGAGTTGCCCCTTCATAGATAGCCTGATCAGGCCCGGGGTTTGTAACTTTCGAATGGTCCTTCTTTATTACAGCAATTATCGCTGCCCCTGTTTTTTTTCGGATATGAAGATCACCTATCGTCTTTCCAACACCTTTGGCTTCCGGCTCTATCTTAAACCATTCAATAACCATTTCATCAAAAGCCACATCCACCGATTCCAGAGCTTTCGGCATATAAACCATGCCCCCGAGAATAGCTCCCACACGGCGTGCCTCAGAATCGTCAAGAGTAACCATGGAGATGCTTTCTTCGGGATCATTATCTTCAAAATGGTGCATTTCACGTCTACCATCGTCATGAACAACAATTACCAGTTTATCCCCGCTTCGGGCATTAATCTGAAACTTCCTCCCTATTCCCGGCAGGTCTGATTCTCTAAATGTACCCATTAAATCCCACTCCTTTATTTGCTTTCTTTCCTTCGCTAAAAAAGACACTAAAGATACAAAATGTCTTTTTTGCTTCAGAACACTTTTCTTTTTCATTTTTATTTTAACATATCTTCTTCCCAGGGCCTACCGCAGGAAAGTTCCTCAAACCTTTGAAGGTTTTCCTGAGCATACACGAATTGGTGGAAACTGAAAGAATACTTCAATGCTAATTTCACATACCAATTAACGATATACCGGCAAAATAAATGATTTGGACGAACGTTTAACACAATGTCTGATGACGGGACCGACCTGGACGATAGCCTATACTGTTGGGAAGAAAGCCTGGTTCAAAGATGGGATGCAGTACATTAAGGAGTTCTTGCCGGGTTCTCCGAACTTTTAGCCTTAATAAGAATCACAAACAACAAAGATGGTATTATAATCTCTATGGTCAACTCAAATAAAGGTAATGCCGTATTAAAAAAGGAATAATATTCAATATTATTTGCAAATGACACTATTGAAAAGGCAACAATCATCACTGAAATGGGGAATACGACTACATTCCATTTTTTTGTATTTACTACTTCCCCCAGGCATTTTGAGGCTGCGTAGAGAAATAAAGAAATTTTAGCAAAAAAAGTACTTACCCAAACAATTATAAATATAGACTCGGCCCTTGGCATCTCACGAAAAAGCATGAACAATTTATAATTTAGCCTCGGTGTTTGTTCACCAAAATTACCATATAGGGTATATATAAGCGATATTGTAATAATACTGTATAAAGCCAGCGAAACAAGGATAGAGCTGCTGTACCGTTTTTTGTTGATTAATGATGGTATAAGTATAATTAACGCTATTAATTCAAAAAGCTTGGGCAAATGCACCAATATTCCTTTTTCCACCTTGTTCCAGCTTTCAACTGGCATGTATAATGGGGTAAAATTTATATCATAAAAATTAAAAAAAATGCCAAAAAATATAAACAATAGAACTGGTATAATAAGCAACGAAACCACCCTGGCAGTTACTTCTATTCCTGATTTAACCGTGTATAAGCAAATTAAGATTAATAAAATGCTAAAAACTATTGATGGTGTTTTAGGGTATTGAATTCGCATAAAATTCAAGAAATCATACAAATAAACATAAGACATGACAATAAAAAAGAAACCAAGGATAGTACCTAAAATAGTTCCCAATAGTGGCGAAATTAATATCGCTGTTCTTATGATTGATTTACCTTGACTTTTTTGGTTAATTTTGTAAAGTATTGTTGCATACAAGAAAGCCAGGAAAGTTGAAATTATGGTTACCGCCATAGTATCACGACCACTTACAGTGATCACAGGAAATCCTCATATTACAGGCAGTAGCAATATAAAAACACAAAAAGAAACCAACTGAAAGTTGTCTATTTTAACACTCATGCATAAGTCATCCTAAGCAATATTCATATTTATCATAATCCAATGAATAATATTTCCCTTTATTTTAATTGTATGTACCAGTACATTCGTCGTTGAATAGTTATAAAAGCAAAAAAGAAAACCCCTGGCTCATTAAAAACCAGAGGTTTTCCCTTAATCTGAACATCTGAACAAAGGAATACTATGATTTTCACTTCAACGGGCTCACCTTTGTCATACCCGTGACCAGTGTCTACAGGGTTACCCTGATATCCGAATGGTATTCCTGCAAAGATTTCATTGCTTCCTGAATATTGTTTTCTTTATATACCGAGATACCTCTTGCGCTGGCCAGGGCAGCGGCCATGGTGGTTATATACGGTACCTTATATTTGATTGCTGTCTTGCGTATATAAGAATCATCATGTTGGCTGCGTTTTCCGGACGGGGTGTTGATAACCAGATTAATATTCTTATTCATAATATCATCGATTATATTGGGACGGCCTTGATATAATTTCTTAATCTCTTCGCATATAATTCCATTTTCCGTAAGGAATTTGTGGGTTCCTTCGGTTGCTTTAATATTAAAGTTCAGTTTGCTAAATATTTTGGCCGTTTCCAATGCGGCCGGTTTATCCTGATCGGTCACACTGATCAAAACCGTTCCAGATATGGGAAGGGGAGACTGGGTTGCTTCCTGAGCCTTATAATATGCCAACTCAAATGAATCGGCAATTCCTAACACTTCTCCGGTGGAACGCATCTCCGGCCCCAGTAAGGGGTCGACTTCCTGGAACATATTAAACGGGAAGACAGCCTCTTTTACCCCAAAATGAGGAATTCTTTTTGAGACCAGCTTTTTGACAAGGGATTCTTTACCCTTGTTGTCTGCCAACATTATTTCTGTGGCAATCCGGGCCATCGATATATTACAGACTTTAGACACAAGGGGAACGGTCCGTGAAGCTCTTGGATTAGCTTCTAAAACATAAACCTTATCATGGGCGATGGCATACTGAATATTCATCAGTCCTACCACCTTCAGTTCCTTTGCTATTTTTCTGGTATATTCTACAATAGTATCAATATGCCTGGCCTGAATACTTATAGGCGGAATCACACAGGCTGAGTCTCCAGAGTGGATACCTGCCAGTTCAATATGCTCCATTACCGTCGGTACGAAGGCCTCAGTTCCATCGGCGATTGCGTCGGCCTCTGCTTCAATAGCGTTAGCCAGGAATTTATCGATCAGAATAGGTCTTTCCGGAGTAACCCCCACTGCCGCAGCCAGGTACTGGCGGAGCATCTCTTCATCGTATACAACCTCCATTCCCCGACCCCCCAAAACATATGAGGGCCGAACCATCAAAGGATAACCAATCCGGCTGGCAATTGCCAGTGCTTCTTCTAGATTCACCGCCATACCGGATTCCGGCATAGGTATGTCAAGTTTCTCCATGATCTGACGGAATCGGTCGCGGTCTTCGGCCAAGTCTATAGTTTCAGGAGAAGTGCCGAAAATTTTAACCCCGGCTTTAGCCAGTTCAGCGGCTATATTTAAGGGGGTTTGCCCTCCGAACTGAACTATTACCCCCAGGGGCTGTTCCTTTTCGTATATGCTCAATACATCTTCCACAGTTAATGGCTCAAAGTACAGCTTATCAGAAGTGTCATAGTCGGTGGAAACAGTCTCAGGATTACAGTTGACAATAACTGTCTCAAAGCCCATATCGCGCAGGGCAAAAGCCGCATGTACGCAACAGTAGTCAAACTCAATTCCCTGGCCGATCCGGTTCGGGCCTCCGCCCAGGATCATCACTTTCTGACGATCACTTGATACAGTCTGATCAGGGGCGTTGTAGGTGGAAAAATAGTAAGCCGCGTTTTCGACACCGCTTACCGGCACAGCTTCCCATCCCTCAACTAACCCCAGAGCGATTCTACGCTGGCGGATTTCTGTTTCCGGCAGATTTAACAGCATTGCCAGGTAACGGTCCGCAAAACCGTCTTTTTTAGCCTGAACCAGCAGTTCGTCCGGCAGGTGCCTATGCTTATACTCCAGAATCTGTTCTTCCAGCAAAACAAGTTCTTTCATTTGCTGAATGAACCATGGTTTGATATAGGTCAGCTCGTAAAGCTGATTTATAGATGCACCTTTGCGTAATGCCTCATACATTATAAACTGGCGTTCACTTGAAGGCTCTATCATTAACGACAGAAGATCTTCCAACGGGCGCCGGTTAAAATCTTTTACAAAACCTAACCCGTAGCGACCGGTTTCCAGTGAGCGGATTGCTTTATGAAAGGCCTCTTTATAGTTTTTGCCAATGCTCATAACTTCACCGACGGCCCGCATCTGTGTACCCAGTTTGTCCAGGGAACCGGGAAACTTTTCAAAGGCCCAGCGGGCAAACTTTACCACCACATAATCACCCGAAGGTGTGTATTTATCCAGGCTGCCTTCCCGCCAGTATGGAATTTCGTCAAGGGTTAAGCCGGCTGCCAGCAATGCCGAAATAAAGGCGATTGGAAAGCCGGTGGCTTTTGAAGCTAACGCGGACGAACGGGATGTTCGAGGGTTTATTTCAATAATAACAACCCGACCGGTTTTGGGGTCATGGGCAAATTGAACATTGGTACCGCCAATTACTTCTATTGCCTCCACAATGGCATAGGAGTATTTCTGCAATCGTTGTTGAAGTTCCGGGCTGATTGTCAGCATGGGTGCTACACAAAAGGAATCTCCGGTATGCACACCCATGGCATCAACGTTTTCAATAAAACAAACTGTCAGCATTTGATTTTTGGCGTCCCGCACAACTTCCAGTTCCAGTTCTTCCCAACCTAGTACTGATTCCTCCACAAGGACCTGACCAATCATACTGGCGGTGATGCCTCGATTTACTATAGTTCTTAGCTCTTCCACATTATAAACCAGGCCACCGCCAGTTCCTCCCATGGTGTAAGCTGGACGGATAACCACTGGATATCCAAGTTCCTGAGCGATTTTTTCTGCTTCTTCTATATTGTAAGCTGGCTTGCTGCGTGGCATTTCGATGCCCAAACGGTTCATCGTTTCTTTGAAGGCTATTCGGTCTTCACCGCGTTCAATGGCATCAATTTGCACACCGATTACTTTAACCGCGTATTTTTCTAAAACACCAGCCTTGCTTAATTCGGAACACAAGTTTAGAGCCGACTGACCACCTAAATTTGGCAGTAACGCGTCAGGTAGTTCTTTAGCTATTATGTCGGATAGTCTTTTTAAATTCAGTGGTTCAACGTAAGTTACATCAGCAATTTCTGGATCAGTCATAATTGTGGCTGGATTTGAATTGACCAAAACAATCTTGTAACCTAATTTTCGCAGGGCTTTACAGGCTTGAGTTCCAGAATAGTCAAATTCACAAGCTTGTCCGATTACAATCGGGCCTGAACCAATAATGAGAATTTTACTGATGTCGGTTCGTTTTGACATATTTTCCTCCTACTTATGCACCAAATTATTTTTTTCTTTGCTGGATTTATGTTTAACTAAATAATTATTATATC
>Ga0209643_1002343_pt1 | contig 12618 bp, 10 predicted proteins | sample AutmiccBRH37_all_FD_187383 | JGI IMG/M metagenome (GOLD analysis project Ga0209643, IMG submission 187383) | Deep subsurface microbial communities from Mt. Terri, Switzerland - Autotrophic microbial communities BRH/37_all (SPAdes) (version 2) | ecosystem: Environmental > Aquatic > Deep... | reverse complement strand
GGCGCCGATGGGCGCCCCGGCCGCTCTGACCATGATTTTTTGAATAGAGGCGTCCATGCGTTTCGCATCAGCGCGATCAGCCCTTCTGGCGCTTTCCCTGTGCATGCTGGCTACGCCGTTCGCGGCTTTGGCCGAGACCAGGGATCCGGCCGTCCAGTCCCCAGACCGGATTTCAACCCTGCGCGCGCAGGTGCGTGATCCCGACGGACCCGTTCTGGTCATCGCCCACCGCGGCTGCTGGACCGAGACCTCCGAGAATTCCCTGGACGCCATCGCCGCGTGCAGGCGACTGGGCGTCGCCATGGTCGAACTCGACGTGCGCCGCACGCGCGACGGCTATCTCGTCCTGATGCACGATCCTACGGTGGATCGCACCACCGATGGCCAAGGCGCCGTGGCGGACCTGACGCTGGCTCAGGTTCAGGCCCTCAGACTGCGTGCCGGAGCCGGCGGGACGAATGCTGCTCTGACCCTTCGCCGCCCGCCAACGCTGGAAGAGGCGATGGAGGCCGCGCGAGGCGGTGTTCTGGTCAATATCGACGCCAAGGCCGATGTGTTCGAGGACGTGCAGATCCTCCTCGATCGTATGGACCTCGCGGACCATGTGCTGATGAAGACCGGGAACGCACCGTCAGGAAGCGACGCCTTTCCCGAGCTGTTCCGCAAGGCCCTTTTCATGCCCATCATCGATGAATCTCAGGGAGAGTTGATGCGGGCGGCCGCCGTCTTCGAGCCCCTGTCCCCCGTGGCCGTCGAGGTGCTCTTTCGAGATGAAGCCTATTTTGCGCACAGCGCTCGCGCTCTCCACGCGGTCGGCCGACGGGCCTGGGTCAACACTCTCAGCCCGAATCACTCGGCGGGTCACCTGGATGTCGACGCCGTCGCGGCGCCCGAGGCGCATTGGGGGCGACTGATCGACCTCGGCGCCAGCATGATCCAGACCGATGCGCCGCAAGCTCTCTCCACCTATCTCGCTCGACGCGATGCCGTCAGATCGGATGTCCAACCATGAAGCGCCTTCTCCTCTGCACCGCAGCCATGATCGGCATGGCGGCTCAGTCCGCCGCCGCTCAAACGCCGGCCCCGACCGAGCTCGGAGCACGGACGCCCGTAGCGCAGGAAGCCGCTCCGCTTGAGCCGCCTGTGCTGCGTAATTTTCCTAAGCGCGAAGAGAGGCCGATCCCTGCGCCCCCCCCAGCGCCGGTCTATCAGGCCATCGAACTGCGGCGTTACCCGGCCGCCGAGGCCGGCCAGGGGGCGGCCGCGAGCGGCGATGATTTCTATGCCGTCGTCAACACGCGCATAGGCCGCTACGCCAAGGCCGACGGCCGCAAACTGGCGGAATGGCAGGGAGACCGGACGCAGTTCGTCCACTTGAACGCCTGTCTGGTGTTGGAAGACGATCTGGTCTGCGCCCATTCCAACTTTCCGCATGTTCCCATGACAAGCTCGGTGGAATTCTTCGATCCCCGCACGCTAGAACATCGCCGCTCGGTCGCACTGGGCGAACAGATCGGGTCGCTTACCTGGGTCGATCGTCGGGACGGCGCCTGGTGGGCCGCCTTCGCCAACTATGACGGCCGCGGCGGCGAGCCGGGACGGGATCATTCGTACAGTCAACTGGTGCGCTTCGACGATCAGTGGCGGCGCACCCAGAGTTGGACTTTTCCGGCTTCGGTGTTGGAGCGCCTGGCGCCGACATCCACGTCAGGCGGCGGTTTCGGCGATGACGGTCTTATCTATATGACCGGCCACGACGCCCCGGAGCTTTATGTTCTTCGCCTGCCGGACGCAGGATCGATGCTCGTCCACGTCGCGACCTTCAGGGTTCCCATCCCCGGGCAGGGTTGGGCGTGGGACCGAACAGAACCCCGCGTGCTCTACGGCATCAACAACGAGACACGTGAAGTCATAGCAACCTACGTCCCGAACCTGCCGGCCGAGGTGTTGAAGGCAGACTGAGGCTGCGGCCCTAGTTGGCTCGGTGCCGGCCTATTGCAAGGCCGGCACGGAGGTTCTCTTTCGCTCTCGCAGGAAAAGCACCGCCGCGGCGGCCACTAGGGCCGCGCCGGCCAGGCTGGCGCCATAGGCGGCGGTGACGAAGAAGGGCAGCCAGGGCAGGTCGATGGCGGCGAAGTTGCGGACCAGCAGCAGGACCACGCTACCCATATAGCCCGAGGCGTCGGCGACATAGATCAGGAAACCCGCCGTCGCCACCGTGCCCGTATAGGCGATCATCCGGTCGAACAGCATGGCGTTGAACGGCGTATAGGCCAGGTAAAGCCCCGCGCCGCTGGCGATCATCCAGGCGATCGGCGACAGCAGATGGTTCTGGAAGGCCAGGGTCGAAAGCCCCAGGACGGCGAAGCCCGCCAGTATGACCCCGTGCATCAGCAACAGGGCCCGGCCGTTGTTCTTGACCAAGATCAGCACGCCCATCGACACCAGCGACAGGGCCGCCACCGGCCCTTCGCTGGCGGTGAAGACGGCGGCGGCGTCGCCATAGCCCAGGGCGCGCCAGATTTCGGCGGCGAAATTATCGCGCAGGTCGCGGAAGGCGGTCAGCAGCACATAGGCGGCGACCAGCAGCAGCAGGGCCGGCCAGTGGGCGGACAGGAAGGCGGATCTTTCCTTGGCCATCATCGGTCGACGCGCCACCCGTTCGGCCTCATCGGCGGGACTGGGCGGGGGCAGGGCGGCGAGGGCCAGCACCGAGATCGCCAGCAGGGGCATGAAGATGACCCCGGTCGCGGCGGGCATCCAGAAGGCACTGACCTGGGCTGAATCCATCAGCGCCTTGCCGACCGATTTCACCACGCCGGAAGACAGGATGAAGCTGGCGCACAGGATCGCGCCCAGCACCTCGCTGGTGCGCCGTCCCTCCATGAAGCCGAAGACCAGGCCCCAGATCAGGCCCAGCGGCAGGCCGTTCAGGAACAGGGCGGCGACGTTCCAGGGCGCCGGGACGACGGCGAACAACACCAGGGCGATCCAGGAAAAACCGATCAGCACCACGATGGCCGCCGCGCGCCTTTCGGGCTGCATTTCGGCGATCAGCTTGACGCCCGCCAGTTTCGACAAGGCGTAGCCGGCGACCTGGGCGATGACCAGGGCCACCTTGTAATCGAGCGCGAAATCCCAGCCCGGCACGAGATCGAAGGTCGCCGCCGTGAAGGGCTTGCGGAAGGCGTACATCGAGAAATAGGCGCAGAAGCCGGCGAGACCGGCGAACAGGACGAAGGCCACGGGATTGGCCCGCGCCAGCCAGAGACGGAGGCGTTCGATCACTGTCTTGCTCCTGTTGCGTCATCGTGGTCTAGACCAGTGCTGCGACAGATGAATGACGGGACGGCGAGGCATGAAGGCGCGATATGACGTGGCGGTCGTTGGGGCGGGGATCGTCGGCCTGGCCGCCGCCCTGGCCGCCGCCCGGCGTGGCCTTTCGGTGGTGGTGATCGACCGCGACGCCCAGGCCAACGGCGCCTCGATCCGCAATTTCGGCTTTGTCACCATCACGGGCCAGCCCCGAGGGGCGATCTGGCGCCGCGCCCGTCGCAGCCGCGAGGTCTGGGAAGAGGTCGCCGCCGAAGCCGGGATCGCGGTCCTGCAACGTGGGTTGTGGCTGCCGGTGCGACGCCCGGAGGCCGAGGCTGTGCTTGACGCTTTCATGGCGACCGAGATGGCCGAGGGATGCCGACTTCTGTCCGCAGACGAGGCGTGGGCGCGGGCGCCGGAGGTCACCGGTCCCGAAACCGTCGCCGCCCTGTGGAGCCCGCACGAGCTGAGGGTCGATTCACGCAGCGCCATACCGCGTCTGGCGACCTGGCTGACCGACAAGTTCGGCGTCGTCTTTCACCGGCAGAGCGCCGTCCATACGATCGAGCCGCCGCGCGTCGTCACCGGGCGCGGCGTGGTGGAGGCGGAGGCGGTGGTGGTCTGTCCGGGCGACGACCTGAACGGCCTCTATCCCGAACATCTGGCCGACGCGGGTCTGACCCGTTGCAAGTTGCAGATGATGCGGCTGGCGTCGCCCGGGTTCGTTCTGGCCGCTCCGGTGATGTCGGACCTCGGCCTCGTCCGCTACGGCGGCTATGCCGACCTGCCCCAGGCGGCCGCCCTGCGGGCACGGTTGGAGGCTGAGCAGGGCGAGGCCCTGGCCAACGGGGTTCACCTGATCGCGGTGCAGGACGTCGACGGCGCCCTGGTGGTCGGCGACAGCCACCACGACGCCGCCACTCCGAATCCCTTCGCCAGCGCGGCCGTCGAACGTCTGATCCTGGACGAATGGCGCGCCGCCACCGGGCGGGACGCGCCCCCGGTCGTCGATCGTTGGGTCGGAACCTACGCCAAGGGGGCGGAGGGCAGTGTGATCGCCGCGCCCCACCCCCGCGTCCGTCTGGCGCTCGTCACCGCCGGCAATGGCGCCTCCACCGCCTTCGCCTTCGGCGAGGAAGTGATCGCCGATCTTTTCGAGGAGACTATCGAACCATGACCCGAATTAACGACTGTTTCGACATGGTGGTGTTCGACTGGGCCGGCACCATGATCGACTTCGGCAGCCGGGCTCCGGTCCTGGCCCTGGTCGAGGCCTTCGCGGCCCTCGGCGTTACGGTCGACGAGGCGGAGGCGCGCCGCGACATGGGCCGGGCCAAGGCCGACCATGTCCGCGCCCTGTTCGAACAGCCGGCGGTCGCCCTGGCCTGGCGTAAGGCCCAGGGCGCCGATCCCGATCAGGCCGCCGTCGACCGGGTCATGGCGGCCCTTCAGGCGCCGATGATCCGGCTGGCGCGGGAAACCGCCACCCTGATACCGGGGGCGGCCGAAGTGGTCGCGGAACTCCGGGCCGAGGGTCTGAAGATCGCCTCCTGCACCGGCTATACGCGCGAGATGATGCAGGCCGTCCTGCCCCGTGCTGCGGACCAGGATTATGCGCCCGACACGGTGATCTGCGCCCACGAGACGCCGCAGGGGCGGCCGTCGCCGCAGATGATCTACAAGGCCTGTCTGGATCTGGACGTCTGGCCGCTGTCGCGGGTGGTCAAGGTCGATGACGCCGAGGTCGGGATGGCGGAAGGCCGCAACGCCGGCTGTTTCACCGTAGGTGTCGCCGCGTCAGGCAATATGGTCGGCCTGACGGCCCAGGCCCTGAACGATCTGGACCCTGGCGAGCGCGCGGATCTGCTGGCGCAGGCCGCCGAGCGGCTGTATGCGGCCGGCGCCGACCTCGTCATCGACACGGTCGCCGATCTGATGCCGGGCCTGAAAGCCGAGGCCGCTCGACGGGGCTGATCGCCGGGCCAGTTCAGGTCGCGGCGTTTTGGCGGGCAAGTGCGGTCAGCAGGTCGCGATAGGCGGCGAGGGGGGCGATCTGGACCTTCTCCGCCTTGCCCAGTTCGTCATAGCGACGCAGGCGTACGGCCGGGTCGAAATGGGCGACGGTCTCGAACGCCGCCGCTTCGGCTTCGCCCATTGGGCCGCCCTGCAATTGCAGGCTTTGGAGAGAGGCGGCGCTGAGGCCCTCGACATAGCCTGGAGCACGGGTGGCCAGATAGCGTTTGGCCTCCACATGCAGCCGCACCGGTTCCGAGACGTCAGGGCCGAAGGCCTGGGCCAGCCAGGCGGCGCCGATCCGTTCGTGCAGGGTGTCGATACCGCGATCGGCGGCGTCCTCGCCGTGTTTCTGCAGCAGATGGCCAATGTCATGCAGCAGGGCGGCGGCCACCAGAGCATCCGGTTCGCCGGCTTCGCGGGCGTGATGGGCCGTCTGCAGCGCGTGATCCAGCTGGGTCACCGCCTCGCCGTAGTGGTCCCCGCCCATGCGATCGAACAGGTCGAAGATGGTGGCTACGAAATCTTCGGCGGATTGGGGGCGGGTCATGAGCGTCTCCATTAGCGACTATCTGGACTATACCAGATGTCGCTACTGGCCGTACAGGCATGTTCGACCGGACGGAGCCTCCGTCCGGCCGGTCTCGATCTCAACGCGGCGACAGACGGTTCGGGTCGATGAACTGGCGCGGAACGCCAGGGCCTTCGTAATAGGCGCCCAGCCAGGCGCCGCCGCCGCCGTTGAACCATTCGACGCGGATGGGGTGCTTGCCGGGTTGCAGTTCGACGCTCCCTGCCTTGGTGATCACGCCGTGGTCGCCGTCGTTGTCCACCACTGTCTTGCCGTCGACGTACAGCTTGCTGCCGTCGTCCGAAGCGAGGGAGAAGGTGTAGGCGCCGGCGGTGGTGATCTCCAGCTCGCCTTCGAACACCACGGCGACGGCGTCCTCGCGCGGCAAGGTCACGCCGTCGAGGGCCATCTCATAGGTCGTCCCCGTGGCCGCCGGCTCGATCCGGGCGAAGTCGGGCAGACGCACCGGCGATTCCGGCAGCAGATAGACGCTGTAGCGCACGCCCCGCGCCTGGCCATGGGTGTCGACGATACGGAACTGGCCGGTCGCCGGCGGGCTGGCCGCCACGCCGTCGATAAACAGGCTGGCGCGGACGATGGTGTTGCGCGTGATCGCGACCGGAGCGGTGAACAGCGGCGACTGGGCGGTCGGGACGCTGCTGTCGAGGGTGTAGCGAACCTCGCCCACATCGTTGGGGTTGCGGATGCTCATCTGCGCGGTCCGATCGATGAACAGACCTCCCGAGGGCGCATTGCCGTCGCCTTCCGGCAGGATCACGGGCGAGGCGTAGAAGCTGCTGGAGCGATAGGCCTGCACCGGCATCGCCTCGCCGCGTTCGATCGGGCGCACCGGCCGGCCGATCCAGGCGTAGGGGATGTCGGCGCCCAGCAGCCAGGCCGCCGTGGCGGCGGTGTCGAAGGTATTGATCGGCAAATCCAGCTCGACGCCAGGCTTGATGGCCTTGCCGGAGACGATCCAGGGGATTTCCAGCTCGGCCATGGTTTCGCCGCCGTGCCCCTTGCCGACGCCGCCGTGATCGGAGGTGATCAGGATGACGGTGTCATCGGCGATGCCGGCCTCGACGGTCGCCTGTCGGATCTGGCCGATCAGGGTGTCGGCCTTGGCCACCGCCTGATTGTACTGCGGCGTGCCCCATCCGTATTCGTGCCCGGCATGGTCGACGAGATCGAGATGCACGAACAGAAACTGGGGCTTCTTCGCCTTGATATAGGCCTCGGCCAGGGCGGCGGTCTCGTCTTCCGTCGGGCCGTGGATGTCGTAGTCGACAAAGCGGTGGTCGTAGAGGTTGCCGAAGCCCTCCCAGTGATAGATCGAGCCGATCTCCCACTCGGGATGCTGATCGGTCAGCACCTGGAAGATGGAAGGAAAATAGCCGCCCGAGCCCGTCACCGAGGTTGGGAAGTTGAACTCGCCCACCTGCCAGTCATTGCTGGTTACGCCGTGCTGTTCGGGGCCCGCGCCATCGATGATCGAAGCCCAGTTGGCGCCGCTGGTGGTCGGCATCACGCCGCGAGCGTGCAGGCTCCAGCTGCCGCGCGCCATCATGTCATGCATGATCGGCGTCTCGGCGTTCCTCACCCCGTCGGGGCTCATGCCGTCCACGCCGATGATGATCACATGGCCGGCCTTGCGGGCCGTTTCGGCGACGGCGCCGTTCGGGGCGGCGAGAACGGCGAGCGCTGCGGCCAGCAGGGTCATGCGCCGAATGGGGGTGTTCATGGAAGGCTCCCAGGATGAAGAGGGCGAAGGCGGTTCGTCCGTCGGACGGGCAGGCGCTCAGCGGGCGGCAGGGCGAGGATGGGCCTCGTACAAATCGATCTGGTACATACCAAATCTGATACAGGCTTTGGCGAAGCTTTCGTGAAAAGAGGGCACGGTCGGTCGCGGCTTGACGCGGCCCGGCCGGAGTCGGATCAAGGCGTCCGGCTAACCTCAGGATTTGAATGGCGAACCCCACTCCCGACCAGAAGCTGGAGGGCCTGCATTATCTGGGCATGCGCGACCATATGGCCGGTCGCATCGCCTCGGGCGAACTGAGGGCCGGCGACAAACTGCCGTCCGAACGCCGGCTGCAGGGGGAACTGGGGGTCGCGCGCGGCACGATCCGCGAGGGTCTGTTTCAGCTGGAAGCCGAGGGGCTGATCTATCGGCGCGATCGCAGCGGCTGGTATGTCTCGCCCCCTCCCGTGGTCTATGATCCGACGCGATGGGAGGGGTTCATCTCCTATGTGGAGGCGCAGGGACGGGTTCCGGCGACCGAGACGATCTCGGCCGAAACCATTCTGGCCGATCCTCTGCTGGCCGAGGTCTTCGGGCGACCGACGGGCGCTCCGCTGCACAAAATCTTGCGGCGGCGCTACGTGGACGGTCGCGCCGTCCTCGTCGAACGGATCATCGTGGACGCCGCCCTGACCCCGGACCTGCTGCGATTTTCGTTCGATCAGTCGCTGACCGACATATTGAAGAGCGCCTACGGGCTCTCGGTGGCGCGCAACCAGGTCACCATGCAGCCCTGCGCCCTGACGGGATACGAGGCCGAGGCCTTACGGGTGAAGACCGGTCTGCCGGGCCTGTCGGTCCAGCGCACCAGTCATGACGGCCAGGGCCGTGTCGTCGAGTTCGATCAGGAATATTGGCGTCACGATGCGGTTCGGATCAGCGTCGACACTCGTGTCCGCTGAGGCCGCCTAGACCGCCCGGTCTGCGCCGTTTCTATAGGGCGCGCCGGCCGTGCTTTCCACGACATGGAGCCTGGTTTCCCACTGGGCGGCTGCCCTGAGTGTCGTGTTGGGGGGCGGCAGGTCCGTCACTAGGTCCTGGACGTCGCGGAAGGCGGCGACCTGGATAAAGCCAGACTTGGCGAATTTCGTGTGATCCGCCAGCACGACGACGCGCCGCGCCTGCTCGAGCAGGCTTTGCTTGAACGACGCCTCGTCGGCGTCGAAATCGAGGAATCCCCGATCCGCGTCCACGGCGCCCATCGAGAGAATGGTCAGGTCGGGGGCGAAGCGCCGGCAGAAGGACTTGGCTTCCGGCCCGAAGGCGGCGTGGTGGACGGTGTTGATCTGGCCGCCGGCGAGCAGCAGCCGCTGACCGGGATTGCCCAGCACTTCGTGAGCGATTTCCACGCTGTTGGTCACGATTGTGAGGTTGCGGACGGAGGCGAGACTGCGCGCGAGCCAGTGGCAGGTCGTGCCCGAATCGAGCAGAAGGGTCATGCCTTCGCTGACCAGGGACGCCGCCTTCTGGGCGATCTTCTGCTTCGCCTCCGCATTCTCGCGCAGGCGGATACGATAAGGGGCTTCGATCAGATTATTGGTCGCCGAGAGACCGCCGTGCACCTTCTGAACGACGCCGCTGCGCTCGAGCTGACGCGCGTCTCGCCGGATCGTCTCCTCCGAGACGTCGAAGCGTTCGGCGAGCTCGCCCACGGTCCAGAACAGCTTGTCCTCGAGCAGTTGGAGGATCTCCGCCAGACGAGCGCCCTGGCTCATGCTTCTCGATTCTTTGGCGCTGGGGCGGTTCATGATTGCTCCCTATCAAAGCCAAATCCCACACACAACCACATATAGACACCTAACTGCTTCATATCCCACAGTTTAGGAATGAGCCTGAAAATCATCCGATATCCGCTTATATCGGTCCAGAAGGAGAGTTTCCTCGGTAAGGCTCTAATAATTCATAGGTACTGCCGAGCCATCGCCTATGTGGGATTCCCACACATAACCACAAAATTCAACATAAATCCCTCAAACCGTCACACGATTGCAATCCGGCGACCCTACTGAGTGTCGCTGTTGATGGCGGTGTCACGGATGTCGTGCGCCGGATCGCGCAACTTGGTTCACACCAGTTTGTCGGGGGACATAGAATGTCGAAGCGATATCCCGTTCGGGTCATGGGTCCGAACCTCAAGAAGTTTCTTCTGGTCTCGGTGTCGGCGGTCGTCGCCGGCGCCGGCGCGACGGGCGCCTTCGCCCAGGAGGCGCCCTCCGCCGAGGTGGATGAGGTCATCGTCACCGGTTTCCGCAAGTCGCTGAGCGACGCGCGCGCGATCAAGCAGGACTCGGTCATCCAGGTCGACGCCATCGTCGCCGAGGACATGGCCAAGTTCCCGGACCTCAACCTCGCTGAATCGCTGCAGCGCCTGCCCGGCGTGCAGATCAACCGTGAAGCCGGCGAAGGTCGTCGCATCTCGCTGCGCGGCCTGGGCCCGGACTTCGCCCGCGTTCAGCTGAACGGCATGGAAGTGCTGGGCAATGTCGACTCCGCCCAGGACAGCCGGGGTCAGCGCTCGCGTGACCGCGCCTTCGATTTCAACATCTTCGCGTCTGAACTGTTCTCACGGGTCGAGGTCGAGAAGACCTTCGAAGCCGCGCAGAAGGAAGGGGGCATGGCCGGCACCGTCGGCCTGTTCACCGGCAAGCCGTTCGACTATGGCGTCGGCGCCGACGGCGCCATTTCGGTCAAGGTCGGCACCAACGAATATACTGAAGACACCCAGCCGCGCGTCGCCGCCCTGTTCACCCAGAACTGGGACAACGTCTTCGGCGTCTCCTTCTCGGCCGCCTACAGTAAGCGCGAGACGACGGAGCAGGGCCACAACACCTACAACTACTCCAAGCCTAGCGCCTCCACGCTTCAGACCCTGGTCGGCCGTGGCCTGGACATCTCGAACCTGTCGTCCGCCCAGCAGGCCAAGTTCCTGTCCGGCGATCTGTATTTCGCCGACGGCAACCGTATCTCGTCGTGGAACGCCGAACAGGAACGGCTGGGCCTCACGGCGGCGGCTCAGTGGCGTCCGATGGATGGCATGGAACTGACCCTCGACGTTCTGCACGGCGAGTTCACGACGCGCCGCAATGAATACCATCTCGCCACGCGTCCGCTGTCCTCGACCGGCTCTGTCGCCTTCGACACGGCTGCGAGCAGCGTCTGGCCGGCGATATTCCAGTCGCCGTCGGTGATCAACGACATCGCCTGGGACAGCGACAACTACGTCACCATGACCGATGTCACCGGCACGACCTTCGGCAGCGAACATCGCCGGTCGCTGAACGAGAACGAGTTCAATCAGGTCGTGCTGACCGGTGAATGGGAGATGTCGGATCGCCTGAAGATCGACGGTCACGTCGGTTGGGAAAAGTCGACCTACGACACACCCTACGACGACAAGCTGTACATGCGCGCCAAGGGAAATCTGGTCGCCGACTACGGCGCGGACGGCCGCTCGGTTTCGTTCGAATATCCGAACTGGGATCCGACCAACCCCGCCAACTATGCGATGGACTCGTTCTACTATCGCGCCTTCAGCAACGAATCCGAGCTGCACGAGGGCGAACTGAACGCGCGGTTCGAGATGACCGATGTCTGGACCCTGCGCGCCGGCGTCGCCTATCACAAGTTCCGTCAGGAAGGCATCGACCTCTTCTACGACGACAACGTCAACGGCACCCGGTCGAAGATGCGCGGGACGGCTGTAAATGATGTGACCTCGGTCTTCACCAACGCCTTCGGATCATGGTTGGTGGGGGACTACGACAAGGCCTTCGCCAAATACAACGAATACCACCGGCTGGAGACCAACAAGGACGGAACCGGCGGCGCGCTGCAGGATATCGAGAACGTTTACGAAACCACCGAAGAGACCCTGTCCGGCTTCATCCAGGCGGATTGGGACAGCGACCTCGGCGGCCGGCGTTTCCGCGGCAACATCGGTCTGCGCGGCTATAGCACCGACACCCACAGCACCGGCTGGATCCAGGGCGACAGCTACGCCTATCTCGGCACGACCGACGTCGAGGGCGGCTATGATGGCGTTCTGCCGGCGATGAACTCGGTGCTGGAAGTCACGCCGGACGTCCTGGTCCGCTTCTCGGCGACGCAAAACCTGAACCGTCCGGGCCTCGGCTCGATGGCGGCCGAAGGCAGCGCCTTCCAGGATCCGGACACCGGCGAGATCACCGCGTCGCGCGGCAACCCCAATCTGGAGCCTTACAAGGACACGACCTTGGACTTCGCTGTCGAGTACTATTTCGGCGACGTCGGACTGATGTCCGCCAGCGTGTTCCACAAGGACATCAAGAACTTCATCGGCTCACAGACGCTGGAAAACATTCCCTTCAGCGAGACCGGCGTGCCCTTCTCCACGATACCGGGCGCGACGGCTTCCACGATCGTCACCGAGTTCTCGATGCCGATCAACGTCGAAGGCAACCACCAGCTGACGGGTCTGGAACTGGCGGCGCAAAGCCAGCTCTCCTTCTTGCCGGCGCCGTTCGACAACCTGGGCGTAGTGGCCAACTACACCTATGTCGATGCGGACGACGTCCTGACCGGGATATCCGAGACCAGCTACAACGCCACAGTCTATTACGAGACGAACCGTTGGGGCGCGCGCGCCTCGCTGAACCACCGTGACAAATGGTATAGCGGTCGCAGTGACAGCCTCATGAGCGCCAGCACGCGCGGCTTCGAGGGCGGCACCTATATCGACGCCGCAGCCTTCTTCAACATCACTGACGAGTTGCAGCTCACGCTGGACGCCGTCAATCTGACGAACGAGAAGGACACCCAGTTCTGGGGTCAGAACGAGTACCTGTACAATCAGAACCAGAGCGGCACGACCTATATGGCCGGACTGACCTACAAGTTCTGAGACCAAGCTTAGACTAGGCTGGGCGCCCCGTTCCTTTCG
>Ga0209643_1002342_pt1 | contig 12625 bp, 9 predicted proteins | sample AutmiccBRH37_all_FD_187383 | JGI IMG/M metagenome (GOLD analysis project Ga0209643, IMG submission 187383) | Deep subsurface microbial communities from Mt. Terri, Switzerland - Autotrophic microbial communities BRH/37_all (SPAdes) (version 2) | ecosystem: Environmental > Aquatic > Deep subsurface... | reverse complement strand
CGCCATCGCCGCTTCCTTGATCGCTTCCGAATGGGTCGGATGGGCATGGCAGGTATAAGCGATATCCTCCGAAGTCGCGCCGAATTCCATCGCTTGGGTGACCTGAGCGATCAACGTGCCGGCGAGCGACGAGATGATATGCGCGCCGAGCACCCGGTCGGTCTTGGCGTCGGCGATGATCTTCACATAGCCGTCGGTGTCGCGGTTGGTCTTGGCGCGGCTGTTGGCTGCGAACAGGAACTTGCCGACCTTATACTCGACGCCGCTGTCCTTCACCTCTTCCTCGGTCTTGCCGATGCTGGCAATCTCCGGATAGGTATAGACCACGCCCGGGATCAGCTCGTGGTTGATGATGCCCTGCTGCCCGGCGATGAATTCCGCCGCGGCAATGCCCTCGTCTTCGGCCTTGTGCGCCAGCATCGGCCCCGGCGTCACATCGCCAATCGCATAGACTCCCGCCACCCCGGTCTGGAAGTCATGGCCGACCTCGATCTGGCCGCGTTCGTTGGTTTCGACGCCCGACTTGTCGAGATCGAGACCGTCGATATTGGGCCGGCGGCCGATCGCCACCAGCACGACATCCGCTTCCATCGTCTCGCTGTCGCCGCCCTTGGCCGGCTCCATCGTCAGCGTCGCCTTCTTGCCCTTGACGCTGCAGCCGGTGACCTTGGTCCCGGTCCTGATCTCGAAACCCTGTTTCTTGAACATCCGGTTGGCATCCTTGCGGATATCGCCGTCCATGCCGGGCAGGATCTGGTCGAGATATTCGACGACCGTCACCTTGGCGCCGAGCCGCAGCCAGACCGAACCCAGTTCCAGCCCGATCACGCCGCCGCCGATCACCACCATATGGCCCGGTACCTTCGGTAGCTCCAGCGCGCCGGTCGAATCGACCACGACATGCTTGTCATTGTCGACCTCGACACCCGGCAAAGGCGTAACCGACGAACCGGTCGCAATCAGGATATTCTTGGCCGTATAGCTCTTGTCGCCGACCCTGACCGTATGCGCATCCTCAAAGGCACCGCGCCCCTTGATCCAGTCGACCTTGTTCTTCTTGAACAGGAAAGCGATGCCGCCGGTCAGCTCCTCGACCGCCTTCTCTTTCTCGGCCAGCATCTGCTTCAGGTCGAGCTTGGCGCCGCTCAGCTTGACGCCGAATTTCTCCAGCGCCCCCGAATGGGCCTCGTGATAGAGTTCCGACGCGTGCAGCATCGCCTTGGACGGGATGCAGCCGACGTTGAGGCAGGTACCGCCCAGCGTGTCGCGGCTCTCGATGCAGCCGGTCTTCAGCCCTAGCTGCGCCGCCCGGATCGCCGCGACATAGCCGCCCGGGCCGGAGCCGATTATCAGAAGATCATAGTCAAAATTCTGTTCAGCCATTGGGTGTCTCCGCTGTCGCTTCGTCCGCGTTGGTTCCTGTTTCCAGCATGCAGGTGTTGAGGATTTCTTCAACCTTCGCGCGATCCATCTGGCTGCGTTCGCTCAGATCGCCCGCCATGAACTTGTCCGCACTGCAATCGCAGACTCGCGAGACCCGTTCGGATGAGACGCCTATATTCTCGGAAACCTGCTGGCATTGAGCGACGAAACCATCGCGCAACTGGTTGTCAAGCTCGCCGACAGCAGCATCACATCCCATCAGGGCCATGGCCGAGCAGCCAAGCGCTATCATTCTAATTTGCATGTATTTCATTCCTTTTCCGTCGATCACAAATCGATCAAAAGCCGCGCCGGATCCTCGATCGCTTCCTTGATCCGCACCAGGAAGGTCACCGCTTCCCGGCCGTCGATCAGCCGGTGGTCGTAGCTCAGCGCCAGATACATCATCGGCCGCACCACCACTTCGCCATCGACCACCACCGCCCGGTCCTCGATCCGGTGCAGGCCGAGCACCGCCGACTGCGGCGGGTTGATGATCGGCGTCGACATCAGCGAGCCGAACACACCGCCGTTGGAAATGGTGAACGTTCCGCCCTTCATGTCTTCCATGGTCAGGCTGCCGTCCTCGGCGCGCTTGCCGAAATCGCCGATACTGTTTTCGACTTCGGCAAAGCTCATCGCCTCGGCATTGCGGATCACCGGCACGACCAGCCCATTGGGCGCGCTGACCGCTACCGAAATATCGGCATAGTCATGATAGACGATTTCCTCGCCGTCGATCTGCGCGTTGACCGAAGGCACGTCCTTCAGCGCCATGCAGGCCGCCTTGACGAAAAAGCCCATGAAACCAAGCTTCACGCCATGTTTCTTGGCGAACAGGTCCTTGTACTTGCTGCGCGTCTCGATCACCGCGCTCATGTCGACATCGTTGAAGGTAGTGAGCAGAGCCGCCGTTTCCTGCGCCTCTTTCAGCCGCCGCGCCACGGTCTGGCGCAGGCGGGTCATGCGGACCCGTTCCTCGTTGCGGTTGCCGGACGTCCCCGTTGCAGAGGATGGCGCCGGCGTTTGCGCACCGCTGGCAGAACCTTTTTCAGCGAGCGGCGGCTGCTTCGCACCGGATTTAACAAATTCCTCGACATCCGCCTTGGTCAGCCGGCCATCCTTGCCGGTGCCGCTGATCTTGCTCGGGTCGACACCATGTTCCAGCACCAGCCGGCGCACCGACGGCGACAGCGTGATCGAGGCATCGGGTTCTTCCGGCTTGCTCTCCGGCTTCGCTTCGGCCTTGCCGTCATCCTTGGCCTGTGCCGGAGCCGGCGCAGCTTTCGCCGCCGAGCCGCTGCCGGCCTCGATCGTTGTGATCACCGCGCCGACCTCGACCGTATCGCCGACCGCAACCTTGTGCTCGCCCATCACCCCGGCTTCCGGTGCCGGCACTTCCAGCGCCACCTTGTCGGTTTCCAGACTGGCGATCGGCTCGTCGGCGGCGACCGCGTCGCCCGGCTGCTTGAGCCATTCGCCCAGAGTCGCTTCGGTGATCGATTCGCCCAGTACCGGGACTGTAACTTCTGTTGCCATAATCTCAACTCTGCTTTCGTAGCTTATTGTGTTCCTGCGAAGGCAGGAACACATCTCCTGTCCTCGCCTCGCCTAATCATCGGGAGATGGGCCCCCGCCTGCGCGGGGGAACGGCTCCCTCAACCCGCTTCATGCCCCAGTGCCTCGGCGATCAGCTGTTCCTGCTGCTGCTTGTGCCGCGACGCCAGCCCGGTGGCCGGCGAGGCCGAAGCGGCGCGCCCGGCATAGACCGGCTCGGCCGGACCGACACCCGCCTGCGCCAGGCAATCCTCGAGATAGGACCGGACGAAATGCCAGCTGCCGTTGTTCTTCGGCTCTTCCTGGGCCCAGACCAGGGTCTGGAGATTCTTCATCCGCTTGAGGCGGACCACCAGCGGCTCGCCCGGGAACGGATAGAGCTGCTCGATGCGGACGATCGCGGTATTCTTGTCGCCGGCCGCATCGCGCGCCTCGATCAGGTCATAGGCGACCTTGCCCGAACAGAGCACCAGCCGCTTCACATCCTTGTCGGCGGGCGGATTGGTGTCGGACAGGATCCGCATGAAATGCTGGTCGCCTTGGAAATCCTCCGCCTTCGACACCGCCATCTTGTGACGGAGCAGCGATTTTGGCGTCATGATGATCAGCGGCTTGCGGAAGCTACGCAGCATCTGCCGGCGCAGCACGTGGAAATAATTGGCCGGGGTGGTGATATTGGCGACCTGGATATTGTCCTGCGCGCAAAGCTGCAGGAACCGCTCCAGTCGCGCCGAACTATGTTCCGGACCCTGGCCTTCATAGCCGTGCGGCAGCAGCAGCACCAGCCCGTTGGCGCGCAGCCACTTGGCCTCGCCGGAGGCGATGAACTGGTCGATCATGATCTGCGCGCCATTGGCGAAATCGCCGAATTGCGCTTCCCACAATACGAGCGTCTTCGGATCGGCGCCGGCATAGCCATATTCGAACCCGAGCACGCCATATTCGCTGAGCGGACTGTCGAGCACCTCGAAGCGGCCGTGACGCACGGTGCTCAGCGGCACATATTTTTCTTCCGTCTTCTGGTCGACCCAGACCGCGTGCCGCTGGGAAAAGGTCCCGCGCCCGCTGTCCTGTCCGGACAGCCGCACATTATAGCCTTCCGAGACCAGCGATCCGTAAGCCAGAGCCTCCCCGGTCGCCCAGTCGAAATTCTCGCCGCTCTTGAACATCTGCGCCTTTGCCTCGAGCACCCGTCCCAGCGTCTTGTGAATCGTCAGGCTCTCGGGAACCGTGGTCAGCGTCCGGCCGAGACTGTCGAACAGTTTCGGGTCGATCGCGGTTTCGACGTTGCGCCGAGCGGTCTCCGGATCGGCCGGAATATGCAGACCCTGCCAGCGACCGCCAAACCAGTCGGCCTTGTCGGCCTTGTAGTCCGCCGCCGCCTGGAATTCGGTCTCGAGATGGTCGGCAAAGGCCTTGCGCGTCGCATCGGCCCACTCCGCATCGATGACGCCTTCCTCGACCAGCCGCGCCTCGTACAGCTTGCTGACCTTGGGATGTTTCTTGATCGCGGCGTACATCAGGGGCTGGGTGAAGCTCGGTTCGTCGCCCTCGTTGTGCCCGAAGCGGCGATAGCACCACATGTCGATCACGATGTCCCGGCCGAAGCGCTGGCGGAACTCGATCGCGATCTTGCAGGCAAAGGTCACCGCTTCCGGATCATCGCCGTTGACGTGGAAAATCGGCGCCTGCACGCCCTTGGCCACGTCCGACGGATAAGGCGACGAGCGCGCGAACTGCGGGCTGGTGGTGAAACCGATCTGGTTGTTGATCACGAAATGGATGCAGCCACCGGTATTGTAGCCGCGGATGCCGGAGAAGCCGAGACATTCCCAGACAATGCCCTGACCGGCAAAGGCGGCATCGCCGTGAATCAGCACCGGCAGCACCTGGTCGTGCTTTTCCAGATCGTCGCGCGCCACCTGCTGGGCGCGGACCTTTCCGAGCACCACCGGGTCGACCGCTTCCAGATGCGACGGGTTGGGGACCAGGCTCATATGGACATTGATGCCGTCAAATTCGCGGTCGGAGGAGGTACCGAGATGATATTTCACATCGCCCGAGCCGCCGACATCTTCCGGATTGGCCGAGCCGCCGTGAAATTCGTGGAAGATCACCTTGTAGGGCTTGGCCATGACATTGGCGAGAATGTTCAGCCGGCCGCGGTGGGCCATGCCGTAGACAATATCGCGCACGCCGGACTGGCCGCCATATTTGATGATATTTTCCAGCGCCGGCAGCATCGATTCGCCGCCGTCGAGGCCGAAGCGCTTGGTCCCGACATATTTCTTGCCGAGGAAATTCTCATATTCCTCGCCCTCGATCACCTTGTTGAGGATCGCCTTCTTGCCTTCCGGGGTAAACTGGATGGCGGCATCCTTGCCCTCCATCCGGTCCTGCAGAAAACGCCGTTCGACGGTGTCGGCGATATGCATATATTCAAGGCCCACCGAGCCACAATAATTGGCCCGCAGCACCGCTTCGATCTCGCGGATCGTCGCGGTCTGGAAACCGAGCACGCCGCCGAGATAGACCGGCTTGTCCATTGCCGCGGCGGTAAAGCCGTGAAATTCGGGAGTCAGGTCCGCCGGTTCCTCGAGCTTGGAAATGCCCAGCGGATCGAGATTGGCCCCCAGATGGCCGCGCACCCGATAGGTGCGAATCAGCATCATCGCCCGGATCGACTTTTCCGCCGCCTCCGCCACATCCTCGTCGGACATCACCTCACCGGCCTTGGCCGCCGCCTCCTTGATCTCCAGCCCCATCCGCGTCGGATCGAGCGCGCTGTTCAGCTCGTCGGCATCGTCGACCGGCCAGTGCCGCCGCTGCCAACTGGGGCCCTGCTCCTGCTGGGTGCCAATAAAATCCTGCTGTTCAAAACCCATGTTCTTACCTTTTTGTTCCCCTGCGAAGGCAGGGGCCCATCTCCAAATCCATCGTCCCGCCGCAATCCCTTGTGGCTCCGGTCAGACCCGGCAGAACGGAATCTCTGACCAATCTACTTTGACTGCCGTTTCCGTGATGGGCCCCTGCCTTCGCAGGGGAACCAGCAAGCTGGGCAAAAACAGATATCACTTCACAATCTCGAACCACAGATCCCGCCAATCGGGATTGTCGTCTTCGATCCGCCTGACCTTCCACTCCCGCTTCCACTTCTTGATCTGCAATTCTTTCAATCACGCCTCGTCAAGATCGTCATAGGCTTGGAACCAAACCAGAAGCTTGCAACAATGTTCCTTGGTAAAACCCTCGACCAGTCCGTTTCGATGCTGATAGGTTCGATTGACCAAGTTGCTGGTTGATCCGGTATAAATCACTCCATGTTTCCGGTTTGCCATGAAATAGACAAAGCCGGGTTTCATCTATTCCTCCGTTTCAGTGCCCCTGCGAAGGCAGGGGCCCATCTCCGACCATTGCCGCTGCAGGGTCCATCGGGAGATGGGTCCCCGCCTTCGCGGGGACACAATATTTCTCAGCCAAACTCAAACCATCTCCTTCAGCATCGCATCCAGCGTAATCCCCAGCTCGCTCGGCGAAGGCGAAACCCGGATACCGGCCGCTTCCATCGCCGCGATCTTGTCTTCCGCGCCGCCCTGGCCGCCGGAAACAATCGCACCGGCATGGCCCATACGGCGTCCCGGAGGCGCCGTCAGACCAGCGATAAATCCGACCATCGGCTTCGAACGGCCCTTTTTGGCTTCGTCGGCAATGAACTGCGCCGCTTCTTCTTCGGCGCTGCCGCCGATTTCGCCGATCATGATGATCGACTTGGTTTCGTCGTCGGCGAGGAACAGTTCGAGCACGTCGATAAAGTTGGTGCCGTTGACCGGATCGCCGCCAATGCCGACCGCCGTGGTCTGGCCGAGGCCGACCGCCGTCGTCTGGTGCACCGCTTCATAGGTCAGCGTGCCGGAACGCGAGACCACGCCGACCGAGCCCTTCATGAAGATGCTGCCCGGCATGATGCCGATCTTGCATTCGCCGGGAGTGAGCACGCCGGGGCAGTTCGGCCCGATCAGCCGCGACTTGGAGCCTTGCAAGGCCCGCTTGACCCGAACCATGTCGAGCACCGGAACGCCCTCTGTAATCGCCACGATCAGCTCGATCTCGGCATCAATCGCCTCGAGAATCGAATCCGCGGCAAATGGCGGCGGAACATACACAACCGAAGCCGTCGCGCCGGTGGCCTCCTTGGCTTCCGCCACGGTGTTGTAGTTCGGCAGCCCAATATGGGTCGTGCCGCCCTTGCCCGGCGTAACACCCGCAACCATCTGCGTGCCATAAGCCAAAGCCTGTTCGGTGTGGAACGTGCCGGTGTTGCCGGTCATACCCTGGGTGATGACCTTGGTATTCTTGTCGATTAAAATGCTCATTCTATTTCCTAATCAATTATCGAGTTTATTTGCTTTTGAACGATTCCGCAGGATCCCGCCGAACAGAGCAATTGACCCAAGTGTAGCGAATAACGGCCCCCAAAAGCGAGGAACGATAATGGTGCCCATGGCCGAAGCTTGGAGCGTGGTTTCATCAATCCACCAAAACCAATATGTTGGTAGCAAAGGCATTCCTTGCCAAAGCGCCAATCCAACCACCAACACTAAGAGCGCGAGATACTTTCCAAGCAGTCTGAACGGCTTGCTTTTTGCAAATAGCGACGCAAGCGCCACAAAAGCGCAAGTCAAGGTTGAATAAATAATGGCCTGAATGAAAATCACGCCAGACTTGGATCCAACGCCTTGCAAGCTTCCAGCAATTCCTTCACCGCATCGACCGACACATCGAAATTGCCCTGCGCTTCTTCGCTCAGTTCGATCTCGATAATCTTCTCGACGCCATCCTTGCCGATTATGCACGGCACGCCGACATAAAGATTGTCGACGCCATATTGGCCGGTCAGATGCGCCGCAGCCGGCAGCACCCGGCGCTTGTCCTTGAGATAGCTTTCCGCCATCATGATCGCGCTGGTCGCCGGCGCATAATAAGCCGAGCCATTGCCGAGCAGCTGGACGATTTCGCCGCCGCCGCCGCGGGTCCGCTTGATGATCGCATCGATCTTGTCCTGAGTGGTCCAGCCCATCTTGATCAGGTCGGGGATCGGGATACCGGCAACCGTCGAGTAGGCCGCGACCGGCACCATCGTGTCGCCATGGCCGCCGAGAACGAAGGCGGTGACATCCTCGACCGAAACGTTGAATTCCTCGGCGAGGAAATGCCGGAACCGCGCGCTGTCGAGCACACCGGCCATGCCGACCACCATATTGTGCGGCAGTCCGGAAAATTCGCGCAACGCCCAGACCATCGCGTCGAGCGGGTTGGTGATGCAGATTACGAAAGCGTCCGGTGCGTGGCTCTTGATGCCTTCACCAACCGCCTTCATCACTTTCAGATTGATACCGAGCAGATCGTCGCGGCTCATGCCGGGCTTGCGCGGCACGCCGGCGGTCACGATGACCACGTCGGCGCCGGCAATATCGGCATAATCGCTGGTGCCCTTGAGCTTGCTGTCGAACCCGTCGACCGGAGCGGCCTGTGCCAGATCCAGCGCCTTGCCCGCTGGCATGCCCTCGGCAATATCGAACAGGACGACATCGCCCATTTCCTTGGAAGCTGCGAGGTGGGCGAGCGTGCCGCCGATCATGCCTGCGCCGATCAGCGCAATCTTGTTACGGGCCATCTGGGAAATTCTCCTGAAATAGAGTCGAAAAGGGTATTGCTGGCCGGATTAGGCCCCTGTTATGACAATTTCAACCGCAGATCGCACCATTTTGACGGCTATCTTTGCAACTGGTTCGCAATAGCAATAATCTGCTATCACTTTCGTCACCCTGAACTTGTTTCAGGACCCGGTGATGGAGAAAGCCGCCGGAAATGGCGAAACCGGCTGCGGCTGCCGACAATCGCAAAACATGCTTCCAATTCTTCCAGATTTTCGCTTTCCAAAGCCTCTCCCCCTCGCCATGGTGCAAAGAAAAAGAGGATGCAACATGCTGACAAAAGGCGACGATTACCCGCTGCACCAGACGCCGGAACCGATGGCACTGTCCGGGGGCAACCGCAATTTCTACGACCGCTATTTCTTCAACGGCTATAGCGCAGACGGCAGCATCTTCTTCGCCGCCGCCCTCGGCATCTACCCTCAGCTCGACATCATGGACGCCGCCTTCTGCGTGACGATCGACGGCAAACAGCATAATTTGCGCGCCTCCAAACGCATGGGCAGCGAACGGCTCGATCTGACGGTCGGCCCGATCACCGTCACCATCGTCGAACCCCTGCAGAAACTGCGCCTGACCGTCGCCGGCAATGACAGCCCGATCACCGCCGACATCCACTTCACCGCCCGCCACCGGCCAATCGAGGAACCCCGCTTCATCCGCCGTGACGGCCCACGCCTGCTGATGGACTATACCAGAATGACCCAGAACGGCGACTGGTCGGGAACGATCACCATCGATGGTCAGGACATCGATATCGCCAATTGCCGCGGCACCCGCGACCGCAGCTGGGGCATCCGGCAGGTCGGAGCAGCCGAATCGCAACCACCGCCCGCTGGCGAATTCCCGCAATTCTGGTGGCTCTGGACCCCGCTCAATTTCGACGATCATGCCTGTTTCTTCCACAGCAATGATGATGGCGAAGGAGAACCATGGAACCGGCGCGGAGTGGTCGACACGATCGCCGGCGAAGCCCATGAATTCGAGCCAAAGGCCATCGATCTCAGCTACCACAGCGGTTCCCGCCGGATCAAACAGGTGACACTCGACACCGGTGCCGGCCACCTCAGCATCACCCCGCGCACCGGCGACAAGACGCGGACATTCTATATGTCCGGCCTCGGCTATCTCCATCCGGTCTGGGGCCACGGCATGGATCATGGCGGTCTGGAGACCGGCTATGATGTCATCCCCCTCGACCCCGCTCCCGCCATCGATATGACCACCATCCATATCCAGGCGCTCAGCGAAGCGGTGCTCACCGTCGATGGCAAGAAGCATCACGGCATCGGGGTGGTCGAGCAATTGTTCATCGGCCCCCACGCCACCAGCGGCCTCACCGGCCTCATGGACCCCGCCCCATGAGCCGCGATTTCCCGATCAACCCGGACGAATTCGAGACCGCCTTCATCGAAACGGTCTTCGGCGCGCCGCCGGGAGCGCTCCGGTCACTCGACCACGAACCGGTCGGCACCGGCCAGGTCTGCGACAGCTATCGCTTCACCTGCGACTGGGCCGAGGGCGAAGGGCCAGTCACATTTCCAGCCACATTCATCGCCAAATGCCCCAGCGCCGATCCGGTGAGCCGGGGTGCAGCCGCGATCTTCCATCTCTACGACATGGAGGTCGGCTGGTATCGCGATCTGGCACAAGGATCGGGCGTGCGCTGCCCGACAAGCTTTCATGCGGATATCAGCGAAAACGAGCAGGAATTTGTCCTGTTGCTCGAGGACATGTCGCCCGCCGCGCAGGGCGACCAGCTGGCCGGTGCGTCGCTGCTCCAGGTCGAAACCACGCTGGCCGCAGCCGCCACGCTGCACAATATCCGGCTCGATCGAGGTTTCGAAGCCTATCGATGGCTGCACCATGGCGCCGGCAACAGCGCTTTCATGCAAGATAGCCTGCCCAGAGGCTATCCGCTGTTCCGGGAACGGTTCAGCGACCTTTTGTCACCGGATATCCTGGACCTCGGGCAGGAATTGATCGACCGGCTGGCCCGTTATGTCGCGCATGATCCCCCTGAACTGACCATCACCCACGGCGACATGCGGCTAGATAATATATTGTTCCATGCCGACGGCCGGGTGGCGGCACTGGTCGACTGGCAGACCTGTTCGCTCGGCAATCCGGCCAATGATGTCGCCTATATGATTGGTACCAGTTTTGCTGATCCGGCCCAGCGGCGGCAGCAGGAACAACGGCTGGTTCAGGATTATCTGGCCGACCGGTCACAGGCACCGGACTTCGAGAACTTCTGGCCGGAATATCGTCGCCATGCCTTTTCCGGGTTCATCATGGCGATCAACGCCTCGCTGCATGTCGAGCAGACCGAGCGCGGCGACCGGATGTTCGCGGCGATGGCTGAACGCCCGGCCCAGATGGCGCTGGATCTGGACAGTCTCGCCCTGATATAGCTGCATTCCGACGCCGGAGCTCCGACGAGCTTTCCTTGAATCATTTCGAGACTCCACACGAAGCGCGGAGCAGCGCTCACTCGCCGTGACCCAGCGCCAGATATTCCTCCGACTGCATCTCGATCAGCCGCGAGGCCGTGCGCTCGAACTCGAACGATCCGTCGCCTTGAGGATAGAGCATATCCGGCTCGGCTTCCGCGCTGGCGAGCAGCTTCACCTTATATTCGTACAAGGCATCGATCAGGGTGACAAAACGCGCGGCTTCATTGCGATTTTCCTTCGACAGCCGGGGAATGCCGACTACCACCACCGTGTGGAAGTGGCGCGCGATGGTTAGATAATCCTGCGCACCCCGCGCCTCGGCACAGAGGCGCTTGAAGGAGAATACCGCCACGCCTTTCAGCGATTTTGGCACATGCAATGTCCGCCCGCCGGGCACGCTCAATGTCTCGCTCGGCACATTTGCGGCATCATCGGGCGAATAATCGGTCAGCCGGAAAAAGGCCTCGCGCAGGGCATTAGTCGCGGCCTCACCGTTCGGCACATGCCAAAGATCAACGCCGCCGAGCCGTTCCCGCCGATAGTCGGTCGGACCATTGAGGGAAATCACATCGAGCCGCGTCTTGAGCAGCTCGATGAACGGCAAAAAATGCTCGCGGTTGAGACCGTCCTTGTAGAGATCGTCGGGCGGCCGGTTGGACGTGGTGACGATCGTTACCCCCGCCTCGACCAAAGCGGTGAACAGTCGCGACATGATCATCGCATCGGCGCTGTTGTTGACCACCATTTCGTCAAAGGCCAGAAAACGCGCTTCGCCGGCCAGGGCGGCCGCGACCGGAAGGATCGGATCGCCCAGTTCCTTCTTGCGTTCCTCCCGGATTCTCGCGTGCACATCCAGCATGAACTCGTGAAAATGGGCGCGTTTCTTCCGCTTGATGGCGAGGTTTTCGTAGAACAGGTCCATCAGCATCGACTTGCCGCGTCCAACCCCTCCCCACATGTAAACGCCCTTGGGAGGGGCAGGCTTCTTGCCGAAGGTGCGCCACAGAAGACTACCCCTGGGCGGCACCGCTTCCAATTCTTTCTGCAGCCGGGCCAGGCGCTGCGCACAGCCGTCCTGATCGGCATCGAGCTGCAGTTCACCCTGCGCGATCAGCGCCTGATAGCGCTGATAAAAATCGCTCATTGCAAATCGGTTTTCTGATGGGGGGCCTTTTTCACGATCGCCGTGAACGAGGCCATATTGTCCTGTCCCGAATCGCCCTGCACGACCAGTCCCCGCATGAACAGGAAGCGCCCGGTTTCGCGGGCAATTTCGACCTGTGCCTCAAGCGGCTCATCCAGTCGCGCACCGCCGATGAAATGGGTCTGCAACTCCATCGTGACGGCAAAGCCAGACGGCCCCAGTTCCAGCACCCGCATCGCGGCGAACAGCGAACAGTCGATGAAGCCCATCATCGTCCCGCCGTGCACGACGTCGCCAAGATTGCGATGCTTGCGTTCGGGAAACATTCGGAC